>Ga0115005_10001472_pt1 | contig 18673 bp, 16 predicted proteins | sample ArcOceMetagenome_FD_87163 | JGI IMG/M metagenome (GOLD analysis project Ga0115005, IMG submission 87163) | Marine eukaryotic phytoplankton communities from Arctic Ocean - Arctic Ocean - Greenland ARC118M Metagenome | ecosystem: Environmental > Aquatic > Marine > Oceanic | place: Arctic Ocean... | reverse complement strand
TCGACCATCCACCACAAATGTTTTATATTCTTTTGAACACTTGTTTGTTTCTAAATAGGAACTAAATGTATTTTTGGCCATACCAATCACTTTTGCAACTTGATTCTTTGATGATGTAAATTCTTTTACCGGATGATTGTCACATCCATTGAGTAGCTTTTGTTGGAATAGGATATTTTTAGAAAATATCTTTTCCGAAAGGCCTTATTAATACAACTGAGTCATGTGAATGAACGAAGATTTATTACCTCATACTAGAAGAAAAATGAAACAAACGACAAAAAGTGATGGTTATCTGCTCACGTCAAAAGAGCAGCATCCGATTAAACATTTTTAAATAAAGAACCAATCAATAGACACTTGTATTATTCGATTACGCCCTATCTACAGTTACTCTACCCAGAACGTAAGCTTATTACTTCGTTCACTTATTGAAACCAGAGAGAGGCAATGAAAGTATTATTTACAATTTGCTGAACAGAACAATGAGTTTTTGAAAATAAATGTGTACAGAAAGAAATGTTCTTACACGTATGAATGATATTTACGCTACACGTACATGATCGATGGTGGGAACTTTGGCGCTGTTGTCTGGGTTCTCTCCAGGTTCAAACCATCCTCTACCGCAAAAGCTTAGAACTAGTGGCCACAGCTCAATAAATATTCCAGTCCCTGCTTGTTCAAATCGTTTGCCAACTCTCAGCAATTCTACCACAGCTGCCCTATCTCTTGGATGAAATATAGAATGCCGTTCAGGAGACCAATTCAATTCAGCTTCTTGGATCAACAATCTACATTCATCTATGGATCGTTGTGAAATGCAATTCCATGGTTTTGGTGAGTCGATTGGTTCTGGAGGAATCATAGACCTTAGGACCGGGGAAGAAACTGGAGTTACTATTGCACTATATGGTTCTGGCGACGAAGGCTCCGGTCCGTCACCTACCATTTGAACATCGAAAGACTCCGATCGTCCAATCGCGACTCCATCATACGAAATCATGGAAGTGGTGCTTTGGTCATCATTTTGAATAGACATTGAACATGAACGATTCCTGCCCGTATCAACCGAAGCACCGAAGTGTAGCAGCTCTCGTAAGACGTCACTACTACCCCTAGCCACGGCAATGTGTATCGGAAGTTTCTCATTCAGATCTGGAATCGTAAGGAGGGACTTGTTCAAGGGTACCAAAATATTGTTATGGTATTCGAGCAGAATTCTGGCAGCGTAGTGAGCATTGTAATGAGCACAATAATGAAGAGGTGAGTAGCCACTGAAACGATTGAGATGCTGCTGGGCGGAACCGGACTCGTTGCCACTGTTTTTGGAAGCTTCCTCGTCACAGCACCGTGCAGTAGGATCAGCACCTGCTTCTAGCAAGATTCTTGTAGCATGTGGCGCATCTTCTTGTGCAGCAAAACATAATGGCGTCGCACCCGAATTTGCTTTTGTATTTACGTCCGATCCAGCAGATATCAATAGAGAAAGCGTTTCGGTGGAGTCACTATATGCTGCGTCGTGTAATGGAGTCCATCCCGATGTCTTTGCTATTGCATTAGGATTTGAATCATGTGATAAAAGGATTGATGAACAACTGACTGAGTTATTAAAGGAAGCACAGTGTAATGCAGTATTGCCATGGCCGTCTGTGGTATTAACAGCATCTAAGTGGACTCTGCAAGTTGACGCAATAACATACTTATTTGCATCTGACATGGAGGCCTTCGATAGGAGAGCCCTTGCTGCATCAACATCCGATGTTTCTCCATCCTTTACTTGTTTCGCAAGTTCCAAACAAGCTCGCAACAATGTTGCAAAAGTAGTGGAATCTGTACCATCCATTTTCTCTGCGCCGTTATCAGAATTAAACCAATTTGACGCACTATGAGCTGTATTATTACTCTTTCGATTTGGGTGGATATTTTTAGGATTGTCCATTCCCCACTTTGGTAAGATAGTCGTGGCTTGAATTCCACGCCCTTCCAATTCATCATAGAATGTGATTCCCATTTCCAATAGAAGCTTGAGACACTTCGGCGAATCTGAGGCGGCCGATTCATGAAGCATCAATCGCCTAAATGCAGTATGCCGACACGATGCTTCAGCACCCATTACAAGCAATATTGCTAGAGCAAATGGCGAGTCAAGAGCACATGCTAGATGTAGAATTGTACCAGCTCCGCCCCCTCCACTGTGACTTCCAAGAGGGGTTGAATTTGCCACTGCGCCGTCAAATAAGTGTGAGACTTCGTCGTGGTCGTTATTGTTCTCGATCTTTGGTGCAGGGACAACAAAGGTTGCACGAGGTCTAGCATTAGATATCAATTTTGCCTTTTCGCGAAGTAAAGATTCAATGTCATCATCGGAAAAAACCGGGGATTTACTTTCCTTTCTATGTCCGTTCGTACCTGTAGGTGAATTACTTGTGTGGCCATTAGGTGATACAAACAAAGAAGGGAAAAACGGAATGCGCGAAGAATCACCATTAATCCTGTTCCTGCTGTTAATGTGAAATATAGTGGCAGTACTTGAAGAAATGTCCATATTGGTCTCCATCAAGTCAGCATTAGTTCGTCTTGCAGCCAGAGATTTTAGAATCTCTTCGATATCTTCAGTAGTTACTTGTAGTGTGGAGCATTTATCCGCTTCGGTGTTGTCGGAGATGCTAACTTTTCTCGGAAGAATCTCTTCACGTTTCTCTTCTGGTGGTGGATTTAAAGATGAGAATATGAGAGAGAACATGCGAATGATGTGTCAAAATCTTTGTAAATCGCTATTCCGAACACATATGTCAGTACTATTCTGATCTTTCAATTCATTTACCAGTGGCATGAAGCTCCAAAGTGCTATGATAAACACAAGTAAATCTCCCATCAGTGACTTAATCGCCAAACCGATCTTTTAAGATCTTACCTGACACATGCCTGAAATTTTTGTGATAGTACATTGATCGAAACCCATTCAACCTAGCTATTGATTGCAAAGCAAATCGGCTACTCATAGCATAAAGATAGATCATTCCCTCAATGTCATCATTTGCTAAGGCGTCAAACAGATCTGACGGTAGATCGTTGTTGGGTGAGGAATTCATGTTGCTATTTCTTATGTGTTTGATGTTTACTGTATCTACCCAAAAGGAAGAAGAAGAAATAAATAGGTACGTCTTCGTGATGGACTTCAGAATTTTGACAGCAGAGGAAAAAAAAGCAGAAGGAATTTGATGAGGGTGTCATCTAAATTTTAAAGAAATAGCGCACACGGTTGAACTTGAACCCTTGAACAGAACCTATCTCTCGTCCCCCCTCAACACTTTTCCACCCCCCAACGAGGGAGGAAGCTTTTAGTCTTCGTCATCTCAGTCATCTTTGTACTGTAGTACCAGCACCACCGACCGCTGGTATGGTATCTGGTATGTATCTACCGATAGACTAACTCTAGCTAGAGTGCATAGTTGTACTGTAAAGACCTTGTTGCATCACACTGGTGAATCCAAAATCCAAACAAAGCCACACCACTAGTATTTTTACTGTGAAGCGAAAACTGCTCGATGACGTTCGTATACACTGGAAAGGGAAGAAGGCAGGCCCAAAACGATTCTGCACCTGCAGAACAAAGGAAGTGCGCAAAGCAAGCTTGTGCTATTCAGTGGTGCTTAGCCAAGCGAAACCACAAGGAAAATTTGTGCCAGGCATACATTGATGAATGGAAAAATTGCTGTGAGCAGGTCAGAGCAGTGGAAGCGGCTAATTTGGAATTGAAAGAGACTTCAAATTGATTGATTCATGTTTTACAAATTGGAAGAGCAATCAGATGTGACCAGCACACAATTTTACGAAGCCAGCACTTTGACTCTTTTCGTAAAGTTGCTCTCTTTCGAGAGAATGGAGACTGCCGTTCTTTAAAATGGCATTGAAAGAAATGACAATTTTAGGTTTAGAATTTGAGGGTGACGATTGGATGCGCCTAATCGCCTATCACATTTCTTGTAACATTTTCAGGTGTGCGGCATGCTGCGTGACATGAGAGTCAATCAGACCCTCGTGAAATATGCCATACGAAAACATCATACGTGCGCATGATGTAGTACCAAAAAATAATGCTCTTTCAAGTAGCATACATTTATTTCTATTTGTCATGAATTTATTCTGTATTGCCTACACGTGGTGTAATTCGGCATCGAATGGAATATCCCTACATCGCTGTTCAAAAGCTGCGACTTGTTGCAAAGCAACACTTTCTAGAACTTGATCCAAAGCCGCCGCCATCAATGGATCTGTCACACTCATTTCAACTTGAAACTCCACATTTGTCAATGATTGTCCATTTCCCACTATGTTTTCTATCTTTTTATCGACAGGGTCTGTCAGCGAGGTCCTTGTATTGGATGATTCACCCTCCGATAATCTCCAGGAGCTGCTCAATCCATGAAATAAATTGCTTTTGATACTCTTTGCTTCCACAATCCACTCTGGGGTGCCATCTGAAGTCTGCCGCCGCATGTGTTTCACTCTGCTCACATATTCTTCTTCAATGGAATTCAGTGGTGGTAGGTCGCTGACGCCAATTTTTAGTGATGCATCAAAAAATGTTCCGCAGTCAGAACTCCGTAGGATTTGCGAGGATTTGCAGAAAGGTAAAAAATGTTTGTAGGAATCAACGTCGGTTACAACGTCGAAGAGGTGCTGGGGTGCTATTGCTACTACCTTGTTGACAATGTGCCTCTTTAGAACGGGATTTGAGTTCGAGCTGAATATCCGTGGAATCATAGTTTTTTTCTTTTAGGTTTGTTTTGAAGCGAATTGCTGTACTTGGTATGTGTACACTGAGTACCTGGTAAACTATTGTTAATCTCTTTCAATTTCAATTGTTCCATCCAAACCAGTCCAAACTGGCTTATCCCTTGCAAAAGGTGAGATTGACGCAGCTAATTGGAGTTCTTGTGTTTACTGTGATATACTAGCGAGCTAGTGAGCAACATATGTTCGAGACGAATGATACGTGATACGACAGTAGAACAAGCTCGCAAGTACAGAGTCAGTATGTACAATCAGTCAGTATTTGCAAATAGCATTGGCATGATGGCGGGGTTGTTCCAGGTTTGTTGTGTTCCTCATCTTGTTGGCGCAATATTTCACCGTACCGCACCGACCATACCATACCATTGCTCCCAAACCATGTTGGGTTCCGGGGGGGGGGGGGCTTGAATGACGCACATCATCCACACAAAAGAAAGAAGCAACGACCCGATCTTCTCTTTGAGACACCATCAACATTTTACACAGCTTCAATCTATCACCCTCTCCAGACTCATGAATTATTTTCATTTTGCCGCATCCGAATTATGAACCGAATTCTTTCTTTACATGCATTTATATTGCTTCTAGCTTCGAAGTTGGACTTCACGTTATCGTTTGGAGTGCATCCATCATTTTGTCAAAATAGGATAAAATCATCGAACAAGAAGAAGTTCAACTTAAAAACAGCGTCCACGAGTGATGAACAAAGTCCTGAAGACCAAATCCCAGATATTAATTTTCTCGACAATAGTAGGCCAGATACAGAGCAAAGACCGTCCCGAATACAAAAGAGAAATGGTTTACAAAAGAAGCAAATAGAAAAAACGACTTTTCCTCCTGTTGAAAACAAATTCAACCAAGAGTGGGGAGTTGAAACAATAGACGATCCATCACAACGACCAATGTGCCCAAACAGTCTTGAAGAAGTAGCAGATGCAGCATTTTATGCAATCAGTTCTACATTGTATTGTCAGCAAAATTTGGATCCAAACATCGTGTCGAACGCTATGGCAGTTTCAGTTACTGATAAGAGGCCGGTAGGTTTTGCTTATTGGCCAGCTGGAAGAGATGTTGGTCGATTGGGAATCGAAATTGATGGTGCACGGCATTTGTTGACAGATCATTCACGAAATATGAATCAGCACAAGACGAACGACAGCACGCCTCAACGAGATCTGGGGTCGTATGATATTGCAAATAGTATCAGTGGTAGAATGGCCACTCCCAGAGAATATGAGCAGCAGACAATAGCTCTGGAGGGCAGAGCATTGAGAAGGCTGTCTCTGGTATTAGCATCCCAATTGAGTCAAGGGCCTTGGTCTGGGTTGGAAGATATGGATGATTCAGAAAAAGATGCAAAGTTCAAATCAAGACCCGTGGCTCTCTTCTTCAACACAATACGACAAGCTCTACTGGCCAGTAAAGAATTACAATTACTACAAAAGATAGCAAAGCTTCAAAAGCGAGAGAATCAATATGACAATATTCGCATTCTTTGTTTGGGGCAAGATGAAATACCAAAAGACATGATAAAAGAACTAGGACTAGATACAAATGGGAAAAGGCGAAGGAAGTGGGGTGGATCGAAAGAACTATCAGAAGGGGTTGTCAATCCAAAGAATGGATTGATTCTCATCGTTCAGCCTACTGACTTCAACAATGAGGCAAATCCAGCATCTCCAGTAATTGGGACTGTTCAGCAGCTTCAAACGTTGGTGGCGAAAGCAAGTATTGCACATCTGCCATCTGTTGTTATTGCTCCTCGATTGACGGAACAATTTGATGGGAATGGGATTGAACAAAGTGGGTATCAAAAGAGTAGTACATACGGAGGTTTGGAGGTGAGTTCAATGCGCATATAAAACTTGTTCATTTTTTTACCTGAGCAATGAGGTCTCAGAAGAAGTATTTGAATAATATATTTGTTTTTTTATCGCAGCCTCCGAAAGGTCCAACTCCATGGATATTACGAGATTTCATCCCTCCAGTGTTTTCATGGATTGGTAATACTATCGAATTGTCAAAAAGGCCTCCATCACCGCCAACACTCCACGATTCCAATCGGCAACCCGAAGAATTTGAAATAAGCTACATCTCTAGGGTTGCAATAACGCAGACAGTGATGAATCAAGGTCACCCATGGAACATTTTTGTGGTGGAATCGGTGTATTCAACAACAAGTGAATCGGGGCTAAAGTCCAAGGAAAACAATTACCATTTTATTGCTAGCACTAGACCAAACGCTGGTAGACCTTCGAGACAAATCATTCTTGATATCCTTTCCGAGTGGGCATGATTTGTGTATCACAGTGCGGGCATTACGAGTATGCACTGTGCTTATCCAACAATTTTTAATTGCAGTGTAACAAGAAATAGAAACGTTGTGAATGGAATTCAATAGAACATACAATCTTAACAGCAGTGAATCATTTGATAATCACATCAGCTTCAATTTATTCTAATGCAAAAAATTGAGCCATATGAAAATTGAACAAAAGTGTTGTGGGTGGCTCGAGAGAAATTACAAAGAATATAGCCCTTAGAAAGGCTCTTTGATGCACGTTCATATGATTTTTGGATACATAAATCTATAAGTGTTTTGCGCGTACGGATCGCGCGTCCACTCCACATCACAGCGTCTCATTTCTCCCCCAAAACAAACACAAACAACAAACCATCAGAGAAGAAAAGCATTGCATTTTAATAATTGGACCACTTCATCTTTCCAATAGCTCTTAACAAAATATGAAGGCAATTACCTCTATTATTCGTTCCAGACATTTGAAGAGATCTGTTTTCAACAGCAACAATCGGGTGCTTGTGGCGGCAACAAAAGCTTTCCAAACAAGAGGCAGTGATCATGTTGACCTTGCCTCTGCTAAGCCAATCAACAATGTTCAAAGCACAGCGTACCATTCCACATCAAAGGCGACCAAACAAGCCAAAAATCTTGCACGTGACACTCGCATGGCTGGCCGTCGAAGATTCTACAAAACTGTAGATATCAAACCAACCTCTCCACCCTGGGACGACTTTGAAGACGACACTGTCGATAACCCCATCTCCGCTGGAGTAGACGGCACAGACTCTGCGACCAACATCTCTCTCGATAAACCAACGAAAACCTCAATGAAAAAATACCTCATGCCTTCATCAGAACCTGCATGTACACAATGGTACGGAATCACGCTCGATGGGCGTTCCATGAAGACACCACTTGGCACCGCACTATCCGTGCCTTCACTTCCTTTGGCTCTAGCTATTGCTTCTGAATGGGATGATCAAGATTATTCCATTAAACCAGCTCAAATGCCACTCATGACTTTGGTGTGTACTACAATTGACCAATTTGCAATCCCGGCTGTTCGGGAACACACAATTGAGGATATGCTCAGGTATTTGAGGAATGATACCATGTGTTATTGGGCCGATCCGACTGAAGATAGATTATTACATAGGCAGCAAGTGAAACATTGGGAACCATTGCATAAGTGGGTAGATTGTGAACTGCAGGGATTGAAAACTAAACCAGCTGTTGCCAATGGTGCAGGAGAAGGTCTCATAATGAGTAGAGTCAGGAAATCAAAACAGTATGCTGGTCTTCCTCATTCAGATGAATTGTTAGCAAATGCGAGACATTTCTTGGAAGGGTGTGATGCTTGGACGCTTGCTGCGATGCAAACTGTTACTATGGAGGCAAAGAGTTTCTTGGTCGGAATGGCTGTGGTCCGTGGTGTGGATGGTTGGGTGGATACCATAGACACGAATGGATCCTTTAGTGGCAAGAAGAATCCATTTGTAAGAGATGCCAAAAAGGCGGTTATGGCAAGCCGGGTAGAGGAGGAGTTTCAAATTGATAATTGGGGATTAGTGGAAGGTGGACACGATTATGATAGATTGAATTGTAGCATTCAAGTTCATGCAGCAACTTCGTTGATTCAAAGCATTGCGTTCACAAATGCCACTACACGTAGTGAAGAGTAACAAAATTATGTCAGGTAGGCAATGGATAGTTAAACCATTAATTAGCTTCTAGACATTTCCCTCATTACAACTGGTGATAGAAGACGCCATCCGGGCCGCAGCCTTACAGTATCTTTCTCGCTAAATCGATGATCTCGGAGAAAGTCCTCAACTTTTGTTTCAAACGCAGTTCTCTCTGATAGATTCAATCCTGCGCCAGACTCCATCAATGCCGTCGTCACAAGCCAAGCAGAGGGAGAAACTGGTGCTTTACTTGTTTTGTAAAGCCCCGTAGCATACGATAAAGCTCCAATGATACCGAGTGTAGAATGTGCAGCTTTGTAATTTTGTTTTTCTCCTTCACCAATCCAAGTATCTCGAAACTTTGCTAATGATTTATTCAAATGTTGCTGCACTCGTAATGTTTTTTGTGATGGTTCATAGTCTGCGTCATTACGGCGTTCCGCAGGACTGGCGAGAGGTAGGAGAATCACCGTTCTAGACTGCGTCCTTTCAAGCCGTGTTAAAAGAGGACGTGCTACCACACCGTTTGGCGTGGCTTCGAGAAGCAAAAGATTTGCAGGATCCAAAGCCTCTGACTTTTTCTTATACATTCCCGGAACTATAATTCCACAATGTTCAAAGCTTCCAATGTCAACTGACTTCACTCCCTTCTTGTTGTCATTGTCGCATAAGAAACTTTTTCCCAGTACACACGAGAATGCTGCAACAGGCCCTGCTGCACATTTGTGGCATCGCCTATCGAATAGAACCACATCGCCTGGTTGGCACTTTTCAATCATGAGATCATCAACAGTCTGTACATTTGGTACTCGCACTCGGGTGCGCACTTCCTCTGCTTTTGCTTTGCGATCCTGGACCGCTGAATAGTACCATACTCCGATTGGGATTGAAGGGAGTACAATGGTAGCTGCCATTTTAAATGCAGTATTCATCCGCAGTGATCTGATTGAAGAAGCCATGGTTGATTACAAATGTGTGTATGATGAAAAGACTTCAGAGAGTTGCAACAAGCTTGTACACGCAATAAATGTATAATTGATGCGCAATTGTTTTATGGTGGCAATGATGTTGTTAGGAGTTACTCGTCCATGTATTCATAGGTGTTGTTGAGATGAATGAGCCTCTCAGTTTTCTGTCTGCGTTGTTGGTCCTGTCATCATCCATCCCTCGGCATCGATGCATCGCGCACTAACCAGCGCGCTAAAATTCGAATTCTCATTCACGGTCGTCCTTGACATAATTTTTTGAAAACACTTTCAAACTAACTTTGTAATAATATCAAATTGAAAATAGTACAACATAACAATAGACTACTGTAATGTTTCTCCAGGTTTTTATTTCACTTCCTTTAGCTCCTGCCAGACGGACTAGTAGTATGGTACGTGTGTACACTCTACACCAACAAACAAACAAACAATTAATCTCCTCGTCCAAATACCTCAAACACCCAGATCAGACCAACGTTTCATTTCAGAGAGGCTACACCTATCGTTTCTGCAATGTTCCAAAGGGAATTTATTCTTCAACAGCATGGCAATTGCTGTGATAGTTTCAGGCTATTCGTGGAGTTTGGGAGAATAATTCGGAGTAGAGTAGATTTTCTCAAACAAAGTACATGTACGAGATGAGATCATCATGAAATAATCACGAAGAACGAAGTATTTGAAAGCTTTCATACATTTGCTACTCTAAGTATTCAATCATCTATCTATCTATCTATCTTGTCTAATCAAAACGTTATTGATGCATGAATGCCGCGAATCTCCATCACGCTGTAAGGAAAATTACTTCAATTTCCTATTTTCAGCGAAGGCGCGGTCATCTTCCATCATTCTTCCCACTAGTGCAAGATTTTGTAACCATTACATCCGGCTTTCCTGATTCATTCAACGAAGTTTCTGCAGTTATAGGATCCATATGCGTAATAGTCTCACTATCCATGTTTTGAGCATGCTCTTTTTTAACCTTGACCTCATATGTATTCTTCTCAGTATTCAATTCCCCCCTAACAATTCCGTTCAAAAGCATATCTTCAGCCTCATCCACCATCAATATCAACCCTTCTAGTTGGGCTGGATCTGTGGCATTGCGATTTGCATCGAATTGGGTACGGATAGCAATTCGGGATTCTCTCATTGCTCTGTCATCTCCGGTGAAAAGTACTTTGCGAGCTCGGAATAGCCGCCTATATCCTGAGAATACTCGTGATGATATTGATGACATGATATTTTTAATTGTAGTGAATCGTTGTTAGTTCAGTGATTGTGTTTGAGTGCCTTGCTTTGGGTGCTTTGGTCTGTGGTGGTCTATTAATTAATTGTGCTCTGTGCAGGTACATAGGTCTGGGTGGATTTTCTTTTCAGACGGATAAAGCTACAGTACAGTATCATTGGGTTATTATTCATTCGAGTTAACCTTATTGGGTAAAGGTTTCCCCGACTCACAAACTCTTCAACGCAATAGTATCAGGAACACAATTTCAAAATGAACGTGCTGCTGTTCTATTCATTTTGCATCCACATCATTACGAAAAAAATGCAAATGTCAAAGGACGAACATATCCTGAATTGCCAGCTTGCTAAGCTCCTTTCGTTTGATCTTGAAGATGTAGCAGACGTCTTTGAGCCCCTTCTTGATTTTGATTCTGAGGAGGATCTATTGGAATACATGTGTGCACTGTTGGGCGATGAAAACGATGAGGTTGTGGAATTTGTGAAGAATATCATGAGATTTCAAAAAGGACAAGCAATTATTTCCCCAGCTTTAGATGGTGCTGTAGCTTCCAAGATTGAGCCTGAAGCAACATCCATCAAATCACCAGCTGTTGCTACTGAGAAAGCACCCGCTCCTCAATTGTCCCAAACGTCAAGGAAACTAGAAGAAAAGATGCGACGAGAGCAACAATTAAGGGAACAACGACAACGGGAAAAGGAAGAATTGAATCGGAAACGGAACATAAAGGAAGAAGAAGATAGACAAAAGCAATTATTTGAACAACAACGACGAGCTGAAGAGCAGGCAATGTTGGAGTTTAAGAGGAAGCACGAAGAAGAGAAACAGAAAGAACTCGAATTGGCATCATCTATGGCCAAAATGCAGGTTGATAATGAAGCAAAGAAAGAACGCATTTCAAAGAAACCAGAACCTACCAAACCTACACCTCCACCTAAAGGAAAAGCGGAAGTTGTCTGCGGTTGCTTTGGTACTGTCCACAAACCACTGACGAATTGTCTACACTGTGGCCGCATATCGTGCAAAAAAGAAGGATATGGCTATTGTCCATTCTGCTCAAATCTCATTGAAAAAGTCGTTGTCACAGCTGAAGCTGGAAAGAATTTTGATAAAGCAACCCTGCATAAAGAGAGACTGCTGAAATTTGATAGGGAAAGCACGAAGAGGACACAGATCTATGATGATCAAGCGGATTACTTTCAAAATTCAAGTTCCACCTGGCTAACAGCGGATGAGCAGCAAGATGCACAGCTCAAGGAAGAAAGCAGAAGAATAGATTTGCATACTATTAAGAAGCATACTTTGAATATTCAGTTTTAAGGACGAGTGATTCATGTTCGCTGCCGTTTCATATCCGAGACTACGGTAAAAGGAACATCGGCGATCAATTGGTTGTCCACTACGTGTAGTATACAATATTCAAATAAAAATTAAGGTCGCCTGTATCTTTTGGATCTGTTTTTACTTAGGAATTGTTCAAAACATCTTTGAATTTAGCTGGAAGCGGTATGTTCATGTGGAAAATTGTGTCCTTCCGTTTAGGATTCGTCGTGTCGACCCTTATTTTGACAGAAGTGTGTAAAGTGTCCAATGGATTGTGCGTAAACACGTCATCAAAAGAATAGCTTTGGGACGCCCCCTCCGCCGCCATCAAAACGGAATGACTTTGAATAGAAGACCATGCTTCATCATTATTAGGAAATGGATGCTTGAATTCTATTGCATTGGAGCAGAGAAACATGCCCAAGGACCTTGCGTTTCGCGCTGTTTCACGGCCCTTGTCATATTTGTTATCACCAACGATGGGAGTTCCTAAACAATAAGAAAGATGGCGCCTGATTTGATGATACCTCCCAGTTTTCGGTCTGCATAACAATAATGTTAAAGTTCCGTACGCAGATGTTTCCACGGAACAAATAGAGCGCCACAAAGTGACTGAGGGTTTTCCATCAATTGGATAGTCTATTGCGTGCCAAAAATCTTCATCTTCTACTGCGTCCACTGATGAATTGTCTGGTTGCCCAAAAACTATGGCCGTATAACTCTTTTCAATCTCCCGCGCTCTAAAGCTTTCACTCAAAGTTGACAAGGCACTTTTCGTTTTTGCCACTAGAACCAATCCACTTGTTCGGCGGTCGAGACGATGGACAGGTCGGGGGAGAGATGGTGAATGATGGGAAGGCCAAAACTTCTTCAGCGGGGGGGAGAGAATGAATGGAAGACATGATTGTAAATCTTGCCTTTTCTCGCCGATTGTACTTAATAGCTCTGGTTTATTGACCACACTGATATGGTCGTCTTCGTATATAACCTCAATACACTCAATTTTTGCAGGGGGGTGAACATATCCCGTGCAAGAACTGGGGTAGAAAGAATCTTTTATTCTAGCACGAACAGCGATGACATCACCTTCCACGACAGTAGTTTCGGGCGATGCAATGAATATAGTCCGATTTTGATCTAGCACCTCAAATTTATCCGAGGTTGTATACATATCAAAATCTACGCAATCTTCTTCTTTGCTCTGTTTTCCGAATGCATCTTTGTCTCGAGATACGATGATTGCTCCAAATCGGCAAGCTTTCTTTGCCTGAGAAACACTAGAATATTCATTTGGATTAATGCTGTGAATAAATCTAGGGAGAGATTGTTCCATCTGATCGACATTTAATATTGGATAAGTTTGAAGTATTTCATAATGCCACTCATGACGCTGTGCTGGAATGTTCTTCAAATTCGATGATGAGCAAACAACTAAACGTCGAAATTTATCTGGATGGGGTGCACGCGTACGTGTAGCTTGAGCTGATCTGAAGCCAATGTTTGGGTTTCTCAGTTGCATGGGATTAAATGCAACGCTTCTACTAGTAGAAACGAGGAGATGCAAGGCCGTGATCATTCTGTGGAGTTCTCCTTTCATATCCAAAGAATTGATTGCACAGGGTACACTACTTTTCTCAGGTTTCGTGCCAGAAGTTAAAAAACGATATAATATTTCAATACGTTCCCTTGACTCTTGGCGTCTATTTTCGAATGCTCTTAGCTTGAGTAGGTGTATATAGTAAGTGTACCTGTGTACCGCACACCAGACACCGGTTCCATGTTCCATGTTGGCTGTGTTGTTGTATCATAAATACTTTGAACTTGTACCTACCGGCCGGTACAATACGTAGTATGTACGGTAGTGGCCCTTTTTAGCTCCCGACGTCGTAAAATGGCGCGGAAGCGTTAAAAAGGTCTCTCGCCCGCCGCGGCAGCACAGCGCGAATTACTCACTCTCACTCCGTCCTCCTCATTTGCCAACACTCAATACTTGCTTTGTATCATACTCTACTGTACTTGCGACTTGTACCAAGCTTGTACTCAATCGGCAATCGGTCACTCCGCATTTTAATCCTCTCTATCAAATCTGGTTGTAGCTTGCGTAGCCTTCAAGCCTAGTTTTTATTTTGGCGTGAGACTTCAATAAACTCGCTTGCGCTCGATTCTCAAACAAATAGTTGATCAAGAATGAAAAAAACTTCAAACGAAATATCAGACACTCCGTCAGATAGCAATGCGCTGACTCAGGGCTGCTCTATTGAATGGGGAGAAGACACGGATACTCCTGGGAAAACCGTCAACTTGACAGCTTTATTCCAGAGCCCTACGTGTAGTACCCCAACGCCCAACCGATCGAGGCAGAGTACGTGTAGCGCTCTCAAAGAATCTGGAAGCACAGGTAGCGTGTCGAGCATTAGTCCAAAGTTGGCAACGCAGCCGTCAAAGTCGTACGGAAAAGAGAAACGAGTGGAAGAGGAGGTTGATTACATTTTTTCAGTCCTGGCAAATGATTCAAATAATACAGAGCAAGAAGAAAAGAAGAGCATTGAAGATTGTGAAGCTTCCCAGACTCCCAAGGTTCAAAATGTTACCAAAGGAATTCAGATGGGGGCTAATGAATTCAATAATGCCACGCTCTCCGATTTCAATGGTCGCGGTCGACGTGTTTCAGGCGGGGCGCAGATCGCTGGAGCGAGCCATCGTAAGAGGAGAAGGCAAATGATGGAACGGAAAAGATTATTCCATCAAAAATCTACATCCGTGCGAAAGGCCAAGATGCAAAAGAAAGACATTCGAAAGAATGTCAAAGTACAATGTGGAAAAGCCAAAACAACAACTGGAAGTAATAATTTATCCTCTTTTGACAGCCTGTTGAAGGAGCTGGATGATGGATCAAGCTGTTCTAGCGATAATGCCAACGATGAAAACAATAATGAGTCTAAAGGTGAGATGGAACGAGACCATACACGTATACGTAGTGAAAGTATAGAATGCACTGATAAAAGTGAAGTTATTGCCTCAGTGGGTGAAGGAAGTGGCCGTCAATATATTGAATCGATTCCGAAGTCAGCAGTATCAGGAAATCAATATCAGGATAGTGATGAATTTGAAGATTTTGACTTCGACGATGATCTCTTCGCTGCAGTTGATGCTGCTGTAGTTAAACGCCAGGCACATGCTGGAACTCAGCCGAATGCTAATCACGCTGTGGGGTCGAGAGAATGTCAAGGAAGTCACCAATCTTCTCCACCGCCCCCTCCTTCGTTTTCGCTAGAAAGATCTTCAACATTACCGACTTCTAATGTGACAAGCCATCATGATAATTTACAAGTCGCAGAAGACTGCAGTTCCAGTGCTATGAAAGGCTTGTCAAGCCAGGGTTGTAAGGAAGGATTGTCTTTGGGGCATGATAATATGGTAGATACTGTAAAGGATACGCCGGTGGTTGTTGACAATCATGATGATGATGATGACGATTTCGAAGATTTTGCGGCTATGGACTTTGAGCAAATCGATCAACTTGTAGCGCAGCGTGAAGTCGATAAACACACTACGAGTCCACGTATGGAACAAAATCAATCATCAGGGCCTGCATTCATATCTTGCGCACGATACAGAATTTGTTCGGTGGATGAAGATCCAAACGCTTACGCAAAGAGACTCGGCGTCACGCTGTGGGAAGGTGATAAGAACGATGCACTCATTGATGTTGACCACAATGAATCAGGTTCCAATACAATCTGTGGATTTGTCCATCTCAGTGGGGAATGGTATTATACAAGATGCGAAGTTGGTGATGTCATACATGTATGTTCATTGAATGGGCGATATGACACAAGTAATGCGTCTCTGCCTCTTTATTTAAACTCTTCAGGAGATGATGATATTGTACTGATTATCCATCCGGATCAACTAGTGACTCCAACTACAGTTAGTGAGGCTGTCAGTTGTTCACGAAGAGCAGTTCTGAAGACAAGATATGGATCAAGTGGTCTAACCTGTGAGTGATATTGCGAATCAAACCATCAACATCAACAAGATAAAAAGAATATCATATCCTAACACTAATATTTACATGCATTTGCCTTCACAGCGAAATCGGCATTGGTAGGGACAATGAGACACGAGCTATTCGAAAAATGTCTACTTCAAAACAATTTTACCACGGATTTTGCGAAAGTAGAAGCATTTCGTATTGTTCGCGATCATGGAGACAAGCTCATTGGTGCTGGATTATTAAATGAAAAGCAGATCACATTGGAAGTCGTAAAGATTCTTCCAAATATTCAACGATTTGCTGGTACTTATACAAGTTTTACAACAAACGATAGTTGTGGTGGTATGGTTGGTATGGGAAATTCGCCGAATATTGAAGTTCTAGCAAACAACATTCATGGGACTGAGGAATTTGCTATTTCTACAGAGCTGGGTATCAAGGGGTTCATTGATGCATCGGTAGAAGTTACAACGAGACACCCGCATGGAATTCAGGGATATCCGAAAAGTGGAAATTCTACACGATCTTTGATGGGTATAGAACTTAAGACTGGACACAATCAGACTCCGCAACATGCTCACATGGCACAGCTTGCACTTTATACCCTCGCTTTGAGGACTAGATACGGTTCCGTTGTACCAAATAATGTTCCCCCAACTGATTGCTTAGAAGGTGCTAGTGATGGCGGTATGTTGTTGTACCTTAATCAAGAATCTCTCAATGCCGTTCATGTATCCCCAGATATTAATGAGTTAAAGAGTTTGTTGAACCAACGGAACGTTGTCGCATCAGAGTTGAGGAGAGCATCATCACCTCGAGGTGTCACAATTGAGTATGACGAAAGAAAGGGTGACAGCTTAAAAGAGAAAAGGTACAGTGCACTGAATGTTTTCTTGGCATGTTCAATATACCCCTACATGAACTAATGTGGTGTTTTAACCAGGATAACCATTCATCCAGCAACTCCGCCCTCTCTTCCAGATCTCCTACATTCATCGTATTCATGTGAAAGATGCTACTCCAACCGCGAATGTATGCTAAATGCAGCTGTCAAAAATCAGTTTTCTCCGGAGACTTGCGATAGCAAAAAGACGCATGCTGCACTTTTGCATCATTTCACGGGTCACCTTGACAATACTGAACTACAGTATTGGAAAGAATGGGATAGACTTATTGATCTCGAGACGTCTGTAAACAATAAAGAAATCACAAAGGCTTGGCTTTCCCCATCGTTGAACCGGGAACGCTCAACTGGCAAAACTTTGTCATCGTTGGTCGTAGATGAATCCATTTTCGATGACAGCAGAAACGTGCCACACATGAATAATTCTGACTTCATTGTGCAATGCCGTAGAAGTCTATCTTCGTCTATCACTACTCCATTGAATGTGCTAAGATTCGAGGTTGGCAGTAGAATTGTTATAAGTACCGACGGTTCAACATTGCACTCATCTTCACACAAATCAGGCATTCAACGGCATATATTTGGGATATCACGAGGGACTATCAAGGATATCGATGAAAAAAATGTGCACATAAAAGTGAACCACGGCGACTTTCTGAGAATATCCCGTTTGGCACTATTTCAAAGCAAGGCAAGACCAAACTGCACGGAAGTTTTGTTGCGTTTGGACAAGGAGGATTTTACGACAGGAACTTCCACATTACGTCAGAATTTAGGCAATCTTTTTACAGCAGATATTGTTCCATTTTCAACAAAATCTGAAGCGTCCCAAGAAACAATGTTGAATACGCAACAAAGATTGCATTCTAGAATTTCTGTTATAAGGCGCTCGATAATCCACCTTGATGCTCCAAAGTTTGAGGCCCATACGCTACATCAGATTTTAAGGGAGAAGAATTTGACAACACTATCCAAAGATTTCTCAAACCTTAATGCTGACCAGAAAGCTGCCGCCAATAAGGTACGTGCCATTATATGCCATCTCGCATTGCAGTTATTCATAGTAATCAATCTAACGCCATGAGTAGGTAATGACAGCAAAGAACTACAGCCTCATTCAAGGTACGTGTATGTTTGTAATTGTAACTTTGTGGACTCTTAGATGCTACGTTCTGCGAGATTTTACTCACATCTTTGCAATCGCTTTCTCGCAAAAGGATTCCCCGGTACAGGGAAAACAAGCACTATTGTATTTATTGCCAGATTGATGATGGCTCTTGGCAAGCGTGTGCTTATTACGAGCTATACGCACGCAGCTGTTGACAATATTTTGCTAAAATTAGTGGAACTTCACGCCAGAGAAAAATGCAGTAGCACTATAAATACTGATCTGGTTCGGGTGGGATCAAAGAGTGCGATTCATCCGGCTTTAC
>Ga0115005_10001470_pt1 | contig 18681 bp, 21 predicted proteins | sample ArcOceMetagenome_FD_87163 | JGI IMG/M metagenome (GOLD analysis project Ga0115005, IMG submission 87163) | Marine eukaryotic phytoplankton communities from Arctic Ocean - Arctic Ocean - Greenland ARC118M Metagenome | ecosystem: Environmental > Aquatic > Marine > Oceanic | place: Arctic Ocean... | reverse complement strand
TATGCTGATGCCTCTACATCTTCTGGTGGCTTGGGGGCAAGAGCAGCTCCTTGAGCAATAATTGCTATCGAAAACGTTGTGAAAATTGCGTTCGCAACTAGCAAAACGAGATTTCCATCGTATGATCCAGTTGTTAAAAATTGATTCACCGCGTCTGTGACACCCATACCAGCTATACCACCAGCAACTACAAGTCCCCCAATAGTTGCGAAGAATATAGTGTTGGTAGAGAGACCTGTCAACGCCAATACATTTTGAAATTGCGCAACTACTGGTGGCAGAAATAATAATTCTCTCAAATCATCTAGCTGAGGATTGACCAAACTTTTAATCTTTGGTGCCCTTAAAAACGGTGTGGGATAAACAGAGAATCTGCTCAGAGGGAATTGTTCTGCCATAACATCAGGGATAGGAGCCCGGAATCCATTTATAGCATCTTCTTGAATAAGTGTCTCAATAGCTCTCTCGGTAATTACATACGCTGTAGTACCCAGGGCAGATGATTGGCCGGTACTGAGACCAACAATTTTTTTGTCGTCGGTTTTAGACACGGTGAGATTTGGTACGTATGGAATGTAGCTCAAGTGGATCATGTCTGCACCTTTATCACTTTTCAAGTAGTCTGAGATCGAACTGAAGATTTCACTGTCAAGACTTCCGCTGAATTCCAAATTGTCTTCAAGGACCAAGATACACTTAGGCCTTGTACTTTCAGAAGTCGTTTGATCCCTAGCCTTCGCCTTTTCTTGAATCGATTCATTATTGTTGTTGTCAAATACTGAAATCAGCGAACCCCACCAATCCTCACCATTTTTTGTATTACTTTTGGTAAGTTGAATATCTCTCAATCCATCTCTTAAAACAGAGATATGAGATGCGTAACAACCCCTGATTCTATCCTCGTCATCGGTATCAAACTGCTTCACTTCAACTTGATCTAATAATCCAACTCTATCAAGAATTTCCTTTGCCTTGTTCAGTCTTTCAGAGTTTGGATCGGCGTTAGGGCATGTGATGAGGTATACTCTATCCACAAAACTCCAGTCGTTTTTCGTTGTAGGATCAGATAGCTGAGATCTTCCAGATTTAAGTGATGATTCTGTTAATGGTTCAGATTGGGTTTCTGTCTCCATTACTGCAGAAGAAAGGCTTGAAGGAGAATATTGATTCTTCAGATTATTTGTTGCCAGTAGTGTGGTACCACTGCAGTGAGGGGAAAAGGCACTTGCATATTTCGAGGCTATGCAGAAGCTGGCAGTCAATGAAAGGAAGATTTGTTTCCGCGATATCATGTTTCATACAAGAAGAAAGAATGCCTCGTTTGGTTCAGGTGTTGGTGGTTTGTTGGGTGGTGAAGAAGGAATGAATGAAGAAGCAAATCTTTTGACTGATGGCTGATGGCTATCGTATGATGATTTGAGGGGCGGATTTGAGGATGTGACTTCAATCAAGAGTTGAAAGAAAGAGAAAGAGGAGGAAGAGGAAGAGGGGAAATAATGGTGTACGATTGATTCAAAATGTCCCCTTCCTTCCGATTCCACAAAAAGGTTGCCACCAACATTGGCAATAATGCTGTCACGAAACAGAGATGCTTTCTTTGATATTCCATATTGTTAGCAAATGGAATGCAGTAACATCAAGTTTCGACCTTGCCTGGCATCGCAAGAATGTTATGATGGAGAAAGCTCTACTGCAGCATGCTGGATCCTGACTTTTGCACAGCTTTTATTAGCCTCATTATTTCTATCATTTCCCGCACTTCGCAAGAAGATCAATAATGTTTGGTGCAGTGCTCGTGACAGTGGAAAGGCAGCATCAAGTATCGATTTTTTTCGCGTCGAGGATGAAATGATAGAAAACAGCACGTGCATTGATGCTAAAGTTTCTTCTCTACGTATTCCAAAGGCATTGCGAAATATGAACGATATGAGTCGTCGTTCTCCTACCTTCATACCTACCAGTGCAACCCCCTCCCTAACACAAATCAAGTTTCATCTTTCTACTAGCGTTCAGCAAGGTACTGAAGATTTTCTCCCAGAAATGATTGCGAGTGAGGGCGATATCGTCCCACAGGACGATGTTGAAACTAGGCCTCCTCTGGGAGCACAAAACTCTCTTGTCAAATTTGATTTTTCTTCAACTACGAGTACTAGTACACATAGTATTTGTAGCATCCCACAGGGCTCTGAAGATTTTTTGCCGGATATTATTGAGGATGATAAAGAAGACTTGCACAAATTAGATAAAGACGATTCATTGCTACATGCCTGGCAGCTTCAAAGATCTATTAGTCCTGTATTCAAAACTAAACGATCAGAAGAAAACTTCATGAAGGGAAACGTAAATGAAACTATTGAATATCCGTCAGATTATCAACCTGAGTACATCACTTTGCACCAAAACAATGGGGCCACAACTATGGGCGTGCTTAACACGATCTTCTCGCAGAAAGAATTTCAAGATATGATTCGGATTTCTGCCGCCTTCGCTTTTCTATCAGCAGGTACAGCTTCCTTCTTTGGTATTTTCTTTTCCTATGGCGAATACGTTCAAGAAAATTGCGAGGGAGATGGAGACATGTACATGCATATCAAAACATGGCTGTTGAGCGGTGCCGACGCTCTCGATCACACGGTCAATAGCTTTCAGTTTCTTCCAATCTTTTTAGTGCTGGCAGCTTTTGCTTTCCTCGTGGACCGCTGGCAGCGCTTCATGGTAACATGCCATACGATACAAGGCCGACTTCATGACATTGGTATTCTTTGTGGAACCTTACCCAGCACGCCAGTAACGAAGTCATCTCAAAGAAAGTTGTACACCATTTACAGGTATTTGAATGTCATCCATATCCTTTGCTTGAAGTCGTTTTCGCCATCTTTGAAAGAGTTGAATGATGATTTATCTATCTTCGCAACAAAACTGAATTTGCTTACAGAGGAGGAGGTTGACATCGTCTCGACAATGGAGAACAAGGCCAGAGATGGGATGATCACCTTGTTATCACTTGCCATAGATGACTTGCTGGTGAAGTCCAACAAAGAACAGGTATTGATTCCCAAAGGCACTGTGCTTTCCACGAAAGTTTGTGACCTTCGTTCCGAGTGCTCCAAGCTACACGATTTGTTCGTCCGCGATAATCCAAACGAATATACGGTGTCGATTGGGATTTTCATTAACATTTTCAAGACATTAGTGGTGCTATCGAGTCCATTGGGGTTATTTCAGGAATCTACATACGGCATTCTTGCTTGTATTCAACCCGGTGTATTTCTTGGTGTCTTTTTCACATTTTTGTCACTCTCATTCCCGTTCGTACTATTCAAAGCATTACAGAACCCTTTTGCAGAGAATGGTGGTATAGATACCGATAATCTCATTGCTTCCACTGAGATGTGTCTTTTTCAGACTACACGTGTTCTTTGGCATAAAGTTGACCAACATCATAGTCTTCGTCGTACGTGTAGCAGCCCTCGTGTAGATAGGGTTCATTTTTCTTCCTCGAGGAAATCTTCCTTGGGGAAATCTTTTAAGGGCGAATTCGGTGAATTGTAGCCACAGACGTGTCACCTTGTTCATCCACATCAAATATCAAGGGGTCGGAAACCAACACGCCGCACGGGACACTCATTTCGACCCTGTGATTCTCTTTGACAGTCAGTTAATTCTGTTCAGAACCCTGAATAACTTCAATAAAAAATATATATCTCTTGTTTTCAATTAAAATTTATTCAGCTATTACAAGTTTCGATCACCATCATTTTTAATGAAATCACCCAATAATCAATGTACTAGTGGCAATTATCATGACAAATCAACACCAATCTTTTCACCATACTGGTAGTTGGCCTCCTATCAGACATCTTTATATTCTGCAGCTCTGGCTGGTAGCTTCGTTCTAGCATCTTCGATAGCAGTCTCGGGATCATTGAACACAATGAGTCTATTCTCATCCTCTACCTCTTCCCCTTCAAGAGCAAGAGTTTGAATCTCATCCAATAACATGTGCAAAATCAAAGATTCCTGCAACTGATACTTCAATGATGGCTGCAATCCATATCTATCCACAGCAATTGAGCTCTCCGTCATAACAACACTAAACATGGCCGTATTGTCTGTGTGGAACATATCCAAAACTCCATCATTTGCTTGGTTCGCCTTCCAAGTTCCTTTGATGGGTGTGCCTTGTTCGCCAATGAGGAATAATCCAAGGGCAAATCGACACCCTCCTAGTTTCAAATTCTTGCAGGGAATATCGAATACTCTTTTTGGTACAGATGGGTCTTGATTTTCGACTTCTTTCTTACCAAAAAGCCCCCCCAAGAGTCCAAGTTCAGTAGGTGTACGTGTAGGAGATATATATCTGTCGCTTGTTTTCATAAAGGATGATTTGCCGCTTATTGAAAATCCGTTTGCAGTTTGTAATTGGAGAGACACTGTTGCAAGGAAGAAAATGAGGCACATTCTGATGGTAGAGCTCATATTTCTCTCTATTTAAAATTGGTAGTGTATGCGTCGAAGGTATCCTTTCGATTATTCGTAATAATGTTTCGTGAGTTTGGCTAAGGAACAAATGTGCCTTTGGATGTGGGTGAGTGAGCTATAATCAGCTGTTGTACGTTGAATGACTTGGTTTCCCACGGCCGGCCACACATCAACATGCGATGCGCGCATGCAAAATGTGAGTGAGTGAGGTCATCATCATCGAAGTGTCATGTCAGTAATTATATCCACGTTGGTTTGGTATTTTGAAACCCGACAGACAGGCTATTTATGATGAATTTTCAATTTTGCTTTTTGTCTTCTTTATAAAGTCTTCTATAAATTGAAATTGCGCAGATGAGCCACAAAATTGTCACCTTTATTTTGCTTTCTTAGGAAATAAACTGGCATGATCAAGTGATCCACCAAGTGATCTGATTGATTTAAAGCTCATGGTGAAGACATTCAATTTTGTGGATGTTCTGTTCAATACCTTCACGATTCGTTTTTGAAATGTCGGTAATCAACAAGACCGCCACACTTTTGCCACGGTTCTAGCGCATGCCATTATTATGAGTCACTTGTAGAGATCGATGATTTATAATTCGCATAGTACACGTATTAGATCTATCAATCATTTGAACACCTTAACTCTCTTCAACATGCTAGCAATTAGTTCCATCATCATCTGCTTTGGTGTAACCTTGATCGCTGTGACAACTGCACAAAGTGATACGGCGATATCAAATACGAATCACTGTCCACTTGAATGTTTCAACGGAGGAGTATGCTTCCATGATAGAAAATACGCATCTTTCTACTGTGAGTGCTCCAAAACCACCAGTAGTGGATACACTGGAGTTCATTGTGAGGCCCCGTTTGTCGTCTGTTCAAGTGGCGATCGTTGCCTTAATAATGGAGAATGCAAAGACACCGGAGGTTGTAAATGCGTAGATGGGTTTGGAGGAGAATTCTGCGAGGATTATACTGGACCCTGTGATCCTACGGAGTCTGACAAATACATTACCGCAGAGTGTGCAAGGAAGGCGAAAAGCGGGCCCTCTGGAGGGGCGATATTTCTAATCGTTGCCGCTTCCTTTGGAAGTGCTGTGCTCGTGTTCTTTGTAGGTAGGCACCTTGGGAGACGCTCTTCTATGGAGGACAAGTCATTTGCTTCAAGGAACGACCCGTCTGTCGAGAAAGAGAGTGCCTAATTCCGTTTCCTTGGTACAAACGCTTGTTTGACGGCGTCGAATTCCCGAGTGATTCCCATCAGCCAGAAACTAGAAATATATATGTTAATCATTATCACCACCGCACATCTTTTTATACCGTCGACGTAACCTCAAGGTCTGCGTCTATCTTTGTCAGGTTATTGAACTACTTGTGTTTTGTCACTACCACCATAATACTTGATCATTCGAGTTCAGAACTGAGTGAGTCAGTCGTTGGCGATAGAACGCGAAAAATACATTTCATTCCTGCTCTATTTGAAAACTACGAGTAGCAGACCAAGAAACAATTCCAAACTAATGTTTACGAATGTAGTAGCGGTATATTCTCATGCATTACTGTTTTAATAATGGTACACGTTCGATGAACAGCTTAGACTTAAAATGAGGGAGTGTAGAGGTATCTGAGAACGAAAGGCATCGACAGTTGTGTCGCCGTTAAGAAAAATGGACCAAGAAGAGGAATGGTCATCATCAAATCAAAATCAACAAGCAAATCACTTCCAAGCTGAGCAATGGTCTGGATAATTGCAGTTCTGGGGATACGCTTCATGAAATAAGTATTCAAAGCCCCCTCGATATCTGTAGTGTGCTTCACAGTTGCCAATTCTTCTGCCAAACGGTATCCATCTTCGGTAGCCTGACATCCACCCTGTCCAAGATTTGGCATCATAGGATGAGCAGCATCTCCACAAATAGCCACCTGTCCCTTATTCCATCCCTCAGTGATCAAAGGTGAACCATCATACAAGTCTCGTCTCTTAATATCTCCCTCCTTGGTAGCTTTGAGAAGTTCATGCGCAAAGTCGTCCCAAACATCTCCATTTTGATCACCCGGTTCTGCATTATTAAACTCATTCAACAGTCTCTTCATCTTAGGATTAGGATTCTCAGGAGTAGGCTCCTCATCCACTCCACCAGCAGGTTCGCGAATCAAGGCAAACCACTGCTGTCTCTCTCCTCCTCCATCGGTACTCACAAAGTACTTATCCTTACCCAACAAAATCTGATAACTCACGTCTTCGATATTACTAGCCTTGTGCTCCGCCAAAGCAGCATAACACGTGAAGCCCGAGAAACGGCGATTGGCCCCACCTGCCATGAGCACCGAGTCCTTGGCCATGCGACGACCTTCTGCTTCAGTGAGGGCTCCGCCTGCAGCACCGGAGGCCGCGAATCCGTCAGCGTTGTTGTCGAGGCCGTGCATTTGGCGACGGACGGAGGACCAGATTCCGTCCGCGCCGACGAGGACGTCTGCGTATGCTGTGTTCCCGTCTTCGAGGTTGATCTTTTGGTTGGAAGAGATAAGGAAAGAGGTTGAGATGAGTGATGGCGTGGTTGGTATACGTTAGTTGGCTTTATGAAACGCACGGGTTTCACATTGTTCCTATCTTCGTGGACCTAGTGAAATGTGTCTTGTCACGGAATGTGCATTTCAGTCATGATTCGGCTGATGAAACCCTCCACAAACAAAATGAAGATTCCACATACACATTACATTGCACATTGATCCCAGCATGCAATTATCACAACAAATACATGGCATACGACGACGACATCATTCAACATACACATACATACATACCTTCAACCCTTCTCCATTCCCAAGCTCCTCATAATTCTTGATACGACTCTTAATCCTCACAGTCCCATCAGGTATCCCATGATTCAAAAGAATCTGCTGAATCACTGGCCGGTCCACTACAACCGTCGCCGGAAGCCCCGCATCAAGCGCAGGCTGGAGTGTATCAAACTTGACCAACCAATCCCCCTTTTCGTACAGTCTTCCCAATCCAAGGAATACACCCTTTTTATAACCAATTTTCAATCCAGAGACACGATCAGCCGTGACAGTTCCAGCCTTAATAATTTCCTCATAAATCACAGGATTGATCATCTGCAACGCCCTCAATGCATTCGATTGAATCTGAATCGGACCACCGTACGGAGCAAACTGACTTGCCTGTTCGAAAATAGCAACCTTCATCCCCTTAGCATGACACGCAGCAGCCGTAACAAGTCCAGCCACTCCACCTCCCGTCACAATTACTCTCAAGGGATCGTCAGCGGTAATGGAACGAGCCGTTTGGGGGAGGGGAGTGCGCCACCATTCATCGGTTTGATCGGGTGAGGCGCATCCGCGGGCAGAGGCGGCGTCACGGGCGGCTGATGCGAATCGTTCGCGGACTTCTGCGACGCGCTCGGGGGATTCGGGGGATCGGATGGGTCGGGTGGGTGGTTCTGCGGTGGACATTGAGAGAGGGGTGAGAGCAGTGGTGGATCGGGATGCGGATGCGGATGGTGTGGGGATGGTGAAGGCTGTAGTGGTGGCTGTTAGGGCCAGCATGGAGAGTGCGTAACTTTTGTAATTGACCATTTTGATGTATTTATTTGTTTGGCTGATGTGATGAGACTCTATTGATGTTCGTTACTAGGTAGCTAACTACAATTGAATTGTGCTTGAGAGAAGAAAGAGATGTTTGTTGCTTGGTTGATGTTTGGAAGAAAACAAGTAAAATATCTTCTTCAATCTCAAATCTTTGTGGAAAAAGTGACGGTGACTCAAAACGGGAGAAAGTTCAAGTTGGGTCAAACATATCGAATCATGCCGCTTCCCCCCCCCACAGACAAGCTTGGGAGTGTCTCGCGACATGAATTACTCTCTTTATTCCTCTTTTTTTGCTTTTTCGCAGACATATGTTTTTCTCCTCCGATCTTTCTTTTACGCCTTTGGTTCAACTTCAACAAAAAAACATCTGGTCTCCCGCACTAATTCCGGTAGTAAACAGTAAAGAGAAAAGTGGTGCTATCCAATCCTCAGACGAATACTTACGTGACCTTGAAGAGATTGGAATATCACCCCTCCAGCGAGCCAACAGTTAGGATATTACTGTAGCTATCTGACGATACACTAAATATCTGCTACTCATTGCATCCATTTCTCAGGTTTCATTCATAACATACCATAACAAGAAACAGTCGCAACTCACTCAGAACAAATTTCATTCATACTGTAACAGACCAGGCTTAAGTCCAGTCAACCAGTCAACCAGTCCATTCCAGTCTACAACTTATATAAATACAACAACAACAATCATGAACATGAACATGAACACGAACACGAACATGCCTAGCACACAATTAGCTAGTCGTCGCAATCGCAGGACAAGAGCAGCCATGGCCGCCACCACTTTGTGTCTCTTCTCTGCAGCCACTTCAGTGCATTCGTTTACACCTGTATCCTCTTCAACATCGTCAATCCAAAGACAAACCCAGAGGCAAGACTTAGTCCTCAACATCTTTGGCAATAATGACCAAACCGAAACCGAGCAAGAAGAAAAGAGTCCCTCACTCTCACTCTTCTCCAAAGCCAACCATCAAAAAATCACAAAGTTCCTATCCACCTTAGCCGTAACAGCCACAATCTCAACCACCATCTTCCTCTCCCCCTTCTCCGCTCACGCCGAGAACGAACTCTCTGCCAAATACGGTGGGAAGGGATTTGACTCCTCCCTCGTCGACCAAACCTGCCTCGTCGACAAATGCTCTGTCCAAGCCAAGGCTTGTCTCAAAGACGATCCCAGCTGTCGCAAGGGTCTCACTTGTACCGCCAAGTGTATGGGAGATAACGCCTGTATCACTGGATGTATGGCGAGGTACGGGGATGAGAACTTGGATAATCTCCTCAAGTGTACCATTGAGGATAATGAATGTATCAAGATCGCCATATTGGACGGAGGGGCTGATAAGTTCGGGGAAGAGCCCAGACCCCCAGCACCCACTGTGAAGAATTTTAGAATGAATTCGATGGAGGGGGCGTGGTATAAGGTTGTGGGATTCAATCCCAATTATGACTGTTATGCCTGTCAGAAGAATACGTTTTCGGCTCCGGAGCAGAATGGGTTGTGGAATCGTCAGGAGCGGGATAAGCTTGAGCTGGATGTGAAGTTTTCCATGCCCCGTATGATGCCGGATGGGACTCCTCCCCCTCCTACGAATGAGAGGGAGATTGTAGAGAGTGGTGACGATGGGAAAATGTTTGGGTCTCAGAGTATTGGGTTCAATGATTATGAGACCAGGGAGATGATGGTGTTTGATAAGTCGCTCAAGAAGGATGTGGTTTTTGGCCAGGGAACGAACAATGAGCAGAGCTATGCAAGGACTGCTCATTCCGAAGGAGAAATGTTTGGACTTAGTAAGTAACATGAAGGGGATGTCATGGACATGCCATCGGGATGATTCAATAATACAAATCAATACACCACGTAACTAACCGAACCACTTCATCTCTTTTTACAGAATTTTGGGAGAACTGGTACATCATTGGTGAAAACGACCCCGGTCAACCAGACTTTAAATTCGTTTACTACAACGGAAAAACTAGACAAAACACCTACGACGGAGCATTCGTCTACAGCCGATCGCGCAATCTCGATACCGAATCCATGAAAAAAGTCTACAAAATCGCCTCAGATGCCGGTATGAACCCCGACCAATTCTGTAAAATCAGGAATGGATGTTTTGACAAGGACGAAACCTCCGGTCCCGATAGCGGGATGGGCTCATCGTCCAGTCCTTTCCGTGGCATCATTGCAAGTACCAAGATTTCACAATTGTTGGGAGTTGAGCCCGTAGCGGCTGAGAATGTGCTGTCAAGTACTCAGACTGCCACTGCCAAGGCTAAGCTAGGATTAGGAGACGTTCAATCGAAGCGGGCGTGGTGGTATGAGGTTGGAGACTACCTGGAAGATCCCCATCGTCACTTTAGGGCCATGGATAGTCTGCGGACTGTAATGGATTGGCCTGAAGAGGTGAAGAATGCTGCCACTAGTACTACTAGTCGGCAATAGAGATGTAATAGAAGAATGAATTCTGTAGAAGGAAGGAAGCGCGCTGTCATTGTAATATTAATATTTGATCAGAATTTAGATATGTTGGACCTGTATACTCGTATTGTACGTAGAACTTTTGTGAATTGCATGCCAACTACGTGGTGGGTTGAAACTTGAAACTTGACTAATTTTTGTGAACATGAAGATCATCCCAACTACAGTACCGGTACATAACAACCACAACTACCGTTGCATTACATGATCGTTCCATAGTCAGTGCAATGCATTACGAGCACAATACCGGTACCGTCCAAGATCATCCATTCTTCATTCTTCATCAACTCCACGAGCCGCACACACCGTTTCCTACGTTCATGATCAAAACTCTATGCGGTGTACACGTACGGTACGTTGAACGGAAAAGATGTTTTCAAATTGGAAATTCATGTGTCCTAGCAATGCTGCTGAATCAATACCACCATTTGTCATCAAAGCCACCGCAGCAGCTTCCTTAGGAGACGTGATTTTTTGGTATGCCATAGGCGTGATTTCGATTCCATTGCCTCAGTTGGCACAAAAAATCAATTGGGAAGAAAAGCGACAGGAAATGATAGTATAATTTCTATATATTGGATGCAGTATTGAAGCGATTGGGGGAGGCTACCTGTGTGACACATATGGAAGGAAACACATTATTTTGGTTTCTGCCATAGGCTTTAATAGGGGCGCTGGTCGCTGATGCTTTATAGCGCAACAGAATATAGCACTCTCCTAGTTGGTAGAATTCTTATGGGGTGTGCTGCGGACGTTGCTTATCTCCATGAAATATCACCAATTCAGAAAAGAGGATCTATTGTGAGCTGCAACGAGGCACGTATTGGTGCAGGATTCATGTTATCTTATCTTTCGGGGTAAGGTATTAGTGTCCTAGTACCGAATGGTGGATGGAGATATATGTTCCTCCTCGGGGGTCTGGTTGCAATTGTCCAACTCATTTGTATGTCATACATGCCTGAATCTCCAGTTTGGCTACGGCAAAAGGTGCATTCAATGGAGTTCGATCCTGGCAGGAATGCTAATCATTGCCTTGTCTTTATTTGTGCTTTCATTAGCGACGGCTTTCAGCTTATGTAAAAAAGTATTTCCGTGATAATCCGCGACATAAATGTGTCCGAGCGCAACACATATTTGTTTGTCGCAATCTCACTCACCTCAGTTTTATGAAAAGATAAAAATTGATTTATTCAAAGATGTCCAAAAATTGAGATTACGTGTAGTTTACAAGAACAATTCCGGTAATAAATACAATAAAATCGCTTTGACAAAATTTCAGAGTTGAAAGCAGTGAGAACACACGAACTTTCTCAAGAAACCACTTCGAAGAAACATGCACCAAAATAACACACGTGACTTCTCAACGCTTGATGTGGTGCGCCACATTTCAACTTTTCTGTTAAAAGTAGTACGTGTACTCAATACCCTTCGCCACTTATGCTTCAGCTTTCCAAACTTTCTGACGAGCATACATTGTATTCAACTCCACGTTATCTCCCAGACCAGAGGCAATGATGCCATTTACAACATACGAGTGTGAGCTAGATCCTGGGATATCACCATCGACTTCGAGATTGTAGAAAAAGTCAACAGATCGAACCTCAACAGATCCCGATAAATTCGTCGCGGCCAAGGCGTCTTCTAATTCCATCCATTGACCCTCGAAGAAGATTGGGTGTGAGGGCGTCCCTACCAAATCGCCATATGGAGTCGAAATGATTCCGACCCTGACCTCTGGCTTAGAAACTTTGTGTACAAGGACGGCAGTGATGAGACCTACTCCATCGTCGGGGAAACCGGTGTAAACAGAGTCACCCTTCATCACATCGGAAATTGGTTTGAGGTTTCCATCTGCCATGTGTACCAAAGCGTCATGAGTGAAGCAAAGGATGTCATCACCTCCATCGCCTCTGTGAGAAGAAAACGGATAGAAGTATGAGATTTACGATTGGTTTGTCAATTGCAACGTATATTTGGTGAGTTGATATCACTTACCCTCCACCGCCACCGCCACCATCGCCTCCTCCACCGCTTCCACCACCACCACCGTCTTCGCCTACAGGACATTCTTCAGAAGAGGTTTGTGCAAGTCGCTGCACAATATCTGGAGGGGTATCGAAGTCCCATGGGCGCTGAACAGAAAAGTAATCCTCGAGAACTTTGTCAGCAAGTAAAAGGGATCCTTCTGCCCACCCTTGAAGTTTGGAAAATGCTTCATTTATCACATGGATATTGTAGTCATTGAGAGGGGCGATGGCCTTTTCAACTTTAGTCAGATCGGTCCAGTGATGCCATCCTCCTCCACTGTGAATTATATAAAATCGAATTCGATTGTTAGACCACTTCTTCAATACTTGTTCGCTGCCAAGTGGAAGTAAAAATTGAATTTTATGTGAATGTGTGACTTACTAAGCAAATGTGCCGGTGTTCCAAGTAGCAAGAACGGCAAAAGTAGGTTCGCTGGAAGTATCGAATACCTGTTGAGCCTCAAATCCCGTGTAGGATGTATTCTGAGCTTCGTAGAGATGGTATTCTTTCAGTCTATTGTGAGCGTGTTTAAGGAAAGCAGCACCTTCGGTGTCTGTATTTGAAATGATAGTCACTGGTTCAGGGCGGTCGCGTTGGTAGCGACGGAAAAACTGAGCTTTGTTACCACCAAAATCATGTGCGTAAACTGCAAGAAGGAAGCCGTGGCAATCATTTCCGGTGCATTCAACATGCCCGTCGTGGTATCTGCCTTTCAATAGCATTTCTTGCGCGTCACCTGGCAAATCGAAATCACCGTTGAATAGATTAAGCTTGTACCACCACGCATCATCGTAATATAGGTAAAGTTTTGTGACGACTTCAGTTTGGACAGAGTGAGCAGCGTCGTAGAGTTCAGCTTCTTCCTGTACGCCGTCTACAAAAGGAATATCACTCTTCCGAAGGATCTTCAAAAGAGATCTTTGTGGAACATTTAGAATCAGTTGAGGGACATTTGATGAAACAACTCCGTTGGTAAAGGACAATGAGTTGGTTCCGTCAGCATGGTGAGAAATTGATTTCAATTCATGACGGGGGAAGAAGCAAGCACCTTGATCAACGAGTTTGCGCATCATTTCTTCAACGAAGGTTGCAAAACTATTTTGTACAAACGAGATGAGGTGAGAATATTGTTTGTACGTGTACACTGAAAGTACAAAACATTGACAAAATGAGCGACGTACCCTATTTTAATTCCATCGTCATCTACGATGTTAAACCTCTCACAAGGTCCATCGATTTTGCTCTCGTCTTCGTAGCAACCAACGTTCAAACCAAGATAATCTTTGATTAATGCATGAGTTGTGGGCTATAATGTTGTTAAAATAAGGCATTGGGTTAGAGCATGCACGATAACGATGTAACCATGATTGCACGAAACTCACTGTATACTCGGGCCAAGTCCTATACCCACCAGCGTCCACTGTTATCTTATTGTTCGGCCCAAAGCCTCGCAACGAGTATAGTCTCCCTCCAACACGTTCTGTCGCCTCAAAAATGCAAACATCGGCTGCGTTGACCTTGTTCTCGTCAACCAACCTCAATGCTGTGTAAAGCCCTCCAGTTCCGGCTCCAACAACGGCAACTTCACATGATGGACTGTAACTAGAGCAGGTAGGAAAAACAGGAAAATCTTCAGGGCAGTGACCAGTATTTTCAACTTCTGCTTTGCATTCTGCAACGCTTCCCAAATAGTAGGGAGGTGCTTCGAGTACAATCTCCATTGTTGGCGTGCAAGAAGTGTCTGCTGCGTAGGCAACATTGTCCATATTTAGCATTAAAAAGGAACCGACTAGAAAGGAAACTAGAGATTCAACAGGAGATCCATACCCAGAAGTAAAGAGAATTGATGCAGCAGTTGTCAAGATAAAAAAATTACCCTTCCTGCCGGAGGAAGCTCCAGAATCATTGTCAAAGCAATTAGTCCCTTCTGTTGAAATCAGAACTTCATTATTGTCTGTATCAAATTGGATCAGCGGTGTAGCAGAATACTTGAGAACTTTAATTTTTGGTACGGATCCTGTGCTTAAAGCGTGGCGGTAAACAGTTGCGTCGACGTTTAGGAATTTAAGGTTGTGTTGGAATCTTGGAATGATCTCCTCAACGATAGGCTGTTTTGTATTAAAAATTATCCAAAATTTGGCATTAGTACTGTACGATCCGGAGACATGGGGATTGTTTCAAGCGAAAATGTGCTTCACAAAATTACTTACAGCATCTGTGAGAAAATCACAACTCTGTTTAGCAGTAACACTGATCAGGATGAGTGATGCGGGCAGCGCCCACGTCAAGACTATCTTCCATAATGAATGCTTCATTTGAATCTGTTCAATTCTTTCTATGAAAAGAAATGCGACGAGAATTCTGAGATCTAATTTTGAAATTCCCGACGAATTCTGGAAGTTACAACTACCAAAGTTTTTGCCGAAATTCGAACTTCTCTCAGTCTTTTGGAAGTGGAGAAAATGAAGAAACGAATTTTTTGTTTTCGTTTTCGTTTTCGTTTGGGGTCGGTGTGCTGTTCTTTTTTTTTTAATCTTGTAAAATGTGGGGCTGTAATGAATTTTGTCTGAGGTGATAGTGATACGTGTACTGTACCTACAATAATGTCAATTTTGCATTACACGTACGAGTTGAGTCGTACAAACACGTCGATTGAGAGAAGTTCGTTGAAGTCAAAAGATTTATAGAACTTCAGAAGTTCGATAAATCTGTCCCTTTTTTCTGAAAAAGATTTCAGAACAGAAGATATCATAAATTTGGAAGAATGAAATTATCATCTCTACATCTCCTCGTGCTTGGAAGTTATGCCGTCAGTACAGCTTCAGCTGCATGCTCCGCCCCCGAGACTACAGTGTCTGTCGATTCAGGCTTCAGTAAATTGTCCGTTTCAAACTATGTTGTTGATAGTATCGTTCGATTTTCATCTGCTTCTCCGGTGAGATTCTTATCACAAATCATTATAAATATAGCTTTTTCACAACTGATCACTCAACTTTGTTTCGTTGAACAGGGAAGCAAGGTCGTTTTGAAGAATTACAATTCTGAGCCGGTCGTTGCTTCTTTGGGTGGTGGGGTTATCTCCATCTCTGTAGGAGGCCCTTGTGAGATCGAAGAAGAAGAGGAACCGAGCAGTTCTGCCCCATCAATTTTGACTTCTCTCTCGCCATTTGTAATGGCCCACGCAGGAGTCATCAGTCCATTAACTGCTATTGCAAGTTATCTGCTCATGGGCTCTCCATTCGCGTCGGCTGCTGAGTGCTCTAGCAGCATCACAATTGAAATTTATGAAGACGTTAACGAACGTATTCATGAATCCAGCAAATCCATGACGTGCCCTCCCGAGAGTTTCTATTTCAACCATCACCCGACCGTCTTCGGGGGGTATTCTGGATGCGTTGGAGAAAAATATCTTCTTCCGTGCGGTCAGGATGCTCAGGGAGCGAACGACGAAGAACTCTATTCAAAAACGCCCATTAACTGGAATAGTGCAACCAATTCATGTGTTTCAACTGGATATACCTATGAAACCAGGACATTCTGGATCCTCTGGGGTGATCCTTTGGATAAACATGAACTACTAACCCGCACAGGATTCAATCCAACCGTCAAATTGCCCTTACTTCGTGGTCCCTACCCGGCATATACTCATGGTACCGATGAAACCGAGAACACTTATGACGATGCTGCGACTGCAAAAGCGTACGCAAAAGACTTTTTGGTGTACCTTGGGGCTATCACGGAAAGTGAAAAAAGCGATTTGTATGTCAGCATGACGGAGGGAGCTGAACAGGGCATCCAGATTCTCTGGGCAGCTAAGGCTCTCGAAATTGCACAGGTTAGTGTTGCCGTATCGTCGCCGTATCGTCTTTTGTATACATTTTCATTCTCGCTCACTGACATTTTGTGTGTGTGTAGACTACTTGTAACAGAGATATTTATGCGTTGATGGAAGCACCTGCTTATGGATACAATACAAACGAGATTTCCAGCTGGGCGAATACAAAGGCTTCGACTTTTTACAACTCAACTGAATGTATTTGCTTTGCAGATGATTCTTGTAAAGAACCAACAATTAAAGTACAAAATGTTGGGTTCTTCCCACCTAATATCCCCTCCAGAACAGGAGGAGATGGTAATACTTATCCTGCTAACTCTGCATCATCTGCGTCTCCATGGTTCGAATCTATGGTCTTCCCCGAAAATCCTTCTGGTACGATTAAGACGCCTCAGATTCCTGACCCGAATCGTCGAGTTTGTGACGGTGTATACGTCTGGCCCATGTACTTTTACTTCAACGACTTCGAAGTTCCTCTTGAGTTAAGGCCAGAATGTAGTGGCTGGTCATATGCCATTACCAAAGGATATTCTGCCAGTGTACGTGCGGGCTTCATCACCTACAAGAAAAGTCCTGAAGTGTTTGTCAAAGCTGTTGGCGATATGGCAATTACGGTTTCTACCATTGGTAATGGTATTATGTCAGAATGGACCTGGATGGGTCAAATGCAAATTCAGCAGATGATGATGAGCAGACCATTAGATGATCCCACTAGCTGGGTCGGAGCATACTCTGGTGAGTTTTTCTTTGGTACAATGAGAAATCATCTGTGAAATTATTCATTATAGTCTAACTTTCATTGACCCATGAATCGTAACGTGCTCGTAGCAATCATGAAGGAAAAATGGGATGTCGTGACTGAAGGTTTTGCCAATTGTCCCGTCCTGACTCTTACCAATAGCGGTAAGGGAGCATACGCTTTCTTTTTGTATAAGGAACCATATCTCGGTAAACAAACCCAAATGATTTCCAGCTTCTTCCTCGATGTTCTCGGGGTGTCAGCCACCACGTACTATTGGGGATTCAGAGGAGCAGATCCCAGTGAGTTTTACGGGGATGGAGTGGGAGTTTATGACTTTACCCGTCTACAGCTCTTTCGCGACTTGAACGTGTATACTGAATTAGCAAGGCGAGCCAAGATCGTCTGTGCAGACACATCCGCATCAATTGGAGACTTCCTCTCCATTGATGACTGGTCGTCCAAATCGGTTGCAATTATCGAAGGTCGTAATTTGAGGGCCCACATGCCTCATCTCACAGAGAAGCAACATCGTGTTGTCGAGTACAACGAGAAGAGCACGAATGATATACATGCAAAAACCGAAGCATGTGCACCTCATTATACCACGAGTTGCCTCTTCAACTCTGTAGGGAAGCGTTTCGAGGATGTGGAACACGAGTTTGAATATCATCCTGAGCCGGTTGCTTCAAATCTGAGAGGTTTGCCATACGAGTAAAAAAAGTGTACGCTAGCTTTTTCTCACATGTACAGTCAATGTTTAGTTGAGAATGATTGCTCCTTTCAGCAATCTGTGAGTTCCCATGATCCATTTTAAAAACATATGAATTTTAAGATCAAGTAAATTCCTTTGTTATTCGCATTTTGGCTTTCTTATCATTGAAGAAAGTTGGGGGGATGAACCATTCATAACCTGGCGTCGTTTATCACACTACAGTAGTAAGACATTGGCTGACTGATGCTTCTCATTACGAAGTAACCATGACATCTTCAATGTTCAAAGGGGTATGAATGACGAGCTCGGTAGGTTCACAGAAGAAAACATATGGATAAATTGCATCCATTAGTTCTCCGTCATTGCAAGATGCGGGTTTCGCTCCAACACATTTATTTGCAAAATCTTGGTGTACATGGAAGTTCACATATGTGTAGTCGAAGTCAAACTTCTTGTTCGTCGTTTGCAATAGAGGCGAATCCATCTCCGCATCTTGTACATTTGTATCATTGTTCAAAGCATAAGCTATAAGCGAAGCCCCCGTGTCAATAACGGTAGTGACATTTTCAGGGTTTTTAGATACCCTGATATGATGCCCCGGTCAATAACGGTAGTATTGACATTATTTTTCAGGGTATTTAGATTTGATTTTTGTATTGAGGAGTACAACCGGTACAACAGTACGGTACATTACAGTACTTCTTGTCCCCCCCCCCCCCCCCCCCCCCCCCCCCCCCCCCACCCCCCCCCCCCCCCCCCCCCCCCCC
>Ga0115005_10001468_pt1 | contig 18689 bp, 18 predicted proteins | sample ArcOceMetagenome_FD_87163 | JGI IMG/M metagenome (GOLD analysis project Ga0115005, IMG submission 87163) | Marine eukaryotic phytoplankton communities from Arctic Ocean - Arctic Ocean - Greenland ARC118M Metagenome | ecosystem: Environmental > Aquatic > Marine > Oceanic | place: Arctic Ocean... | reverse complement strand
CGGCAAAGTACAGTGAAATTATTCCTGAAATTATAAAAAATGGCTATTCTCGAATCCCTGTTTATAATGATAGTATTGATAGTGTGACAGGTATATTATATGTAAAAGATTTATTACCTCATCTTCAAAAAAATAAATTTGACTGGACAACTTTACTGAGGGTGCCATTTTTTGTGCCTGAAAACAAAAAACTAGACGATTTGATGGTCGAATTTCAAGAGAAAAAAATTCACCTTGCCGTAGTAGTTGATGAGTACGGAGGCACTTCGGGAGTGGTATCGCTAGAAGACATCATTGAAGAAATTGTTGGAGATATTAGTGATGAATTTGATGATGACGATTTAATATACTCAAAGCTTGACGCTAACAATTTTGTTTTTGAAGGAAAAACAACTCTCAAAGACTTTTACAGAATTATAAAAATTGATAATGAATCGGTTTTTGAAGACGAAAAAGGAGAAGCAGAAACCTTAGCTGGGTTTGTGCTTGAAATCTCAAAAAGCTTTCCAAAAATCAACAGTAAAATTAATTTCAAAACGTATACCTTCTCTGTAGAGGCTCTTAGCAATAAACGCATAAAACAATTAAAAGTAACTTTAAAAAAATAATGAAACCATACGCTGTTCTCTTGTGTATTTTAGTGTGCTTGTCTTGTGATGAAGTTTTGGTTCCAAAACCAAAAGCATTTTTAAGTTTAGACTATCCACAAGCATCATATCATGAAAGCTTGCTAGATCTGCCTTTTATATTTGAGACAAACAAGCTAGCACGGCTGTCTGTTTCTAAAAAAAATAATAGCCTAGAAGGGCTTATTCTTCGTTATCCGAACTTAAAAGCGTCTATTTTCATTAACTACAAAACAGTAAACAACAACCTAAAAACACACATCTCGGACGCAAGGAAAATGACTCAAAAACACCGTCAAATGGCCGATGAGATTTCAGAACGAAAATATGACAACAACAGCGAAAAAGTGTCTGGAATGTTTTATGATCTTAAAGGAAATGTGGCATCACAATCTCAATTTTATGTAACTGACAGCACGAGGCACTTTTTATCTGGAGCGCTTTACTTCGAAACAAAACCCAACTATGACTCCATATTACCAGCCATAAACTATATTCAAAAAGACATGATGCATCTTATTGAAAGTCTGCGCTGGAAGTAACTTTTTATGATTCTGAATCCGAACTCAATGGGTTCCATCCTTGTGCAGTTAAAGGAATTTTAGCCTCGGCTCGAGTCACTAAATTCATTCCATTAGTTGAATCAGTCATGTAACCTATCACTGTTAAATTGGGGTTGGCTTTAATTTTTGGGAAATCTTCTTGAGAAATAGTCATCAAGAGTTCATAATCCTCACCTCCGTTTAAGGCAACTGTAGTACTGTCCATCTTAAATTCTTCACTTGTTGAAATGACCTGAGGATCTAAAGGGATCTTAGTTTCATATAAATCACACCCTACTTCGCTTTGTTTACACAAATGGATCACTTCTGACGACAAGCCATCACTAATATCAATCATTGAGGTTGGCAATACATCAAGGTCCTTAAGAAGTTTTATAATATCTTTTCGAGCCTCAGGCTTTAATTGACGTTCGATGATATAAGTGTAGGCCTCTAAATCAGGCTGATTATTTGGGTTCACTTTAAAAACTTGTTTTTCACGTTCCAAGACCTGAAGTCCTAAATAAGCACCGCCTAAGTCACCACTAACTACTAATAAATCATTTGGTTGAGCGCCGTCTCGTTTTACTACAGATTCCAAATCTACTTCGCCTAGAGCTGTGACAGAAATCATGAGCCCCGTCTTAGAAGAGGTAGTGTCACCCCCAACAACGTCAACGCCGTAAACTTCTGCGGCTTGACGAACCCCATCATAAAGAGCCTCTAGAGACTCCAGAGTAAAGCGATTGGAAACAGCAATAGAAACCGTAACTTGGGTTGCAGTTGCATTCATTGCGTATACATCGGATAGATTGACCATAATCGCCTTATATCCCAAATGCTTTAAGGGCATATAACTTAAGTCAAAATGAACACCCTCTACCAACAAATCCGTTGTTAATACAACCGATTTATTTTTAAAATCTAATATTGCAGCATCATCTCCAATCCCTTTTAATGTAGATGGGTTTTTATCAACAAACTGCCGGGTTAAATGATCTATTAATCCAAATTCTCCCAATGAACTTAGCGCTGTATGTTCTTGATTTTTATCTTCTATCATATTACAAAAATAAGACGCTTTTAGTAGATATCTTATACAATTCATAAGTAATTCAACTGATTTTAATTTATATATAATTTTTTGATGTAAATTACGTTGTTGATAACAACCTCAAACCCCATGTTATGAAAACTGCTTTTTTAAAATTTTTACACATCTTAATATGTATTGGACTTACGGCGTCCTGCAATGACGAACCTATTGGAGCTGTTTCAACAGACAGCGATAATGATGGTATTGTAAATTCTATTGACAATTGCCCTGAAATCGCCAACCACGACCAAGAAGATTCAGATGGAGACGGCATTGGTGATGTCTGTCAACAAAAAATTCCTTGCGAAAATGGAATGGCAGACATATATCCCTGTAATGGGTATGACCTTATGAGTCATATGACATTATCTGAGCTATCCGTTGGTAGCCCTGGAGCTGGTAATATTAATGGAAATGACTCTTGGGGCTGGACCGACCCAAGTACCGATAAAGAATATGCCTTAGTAGGACTCTCATCTCATGCAGCCTTTGTAGACATAAGCAATCCTTCAGCACCTTTGCTGGTTGGGGTACTTCCAACGGCTACAGTGAATAGTACTTGGAGAGACATAAAGGTCTATCAAAACCATGCCTTTATTGTGAGTGAAGCTAATGGCCACGGAATGCAAGTTTTTGACTTGACCCGTTTACGATCTGTTTCAAATACGCCAGAAACCTTTACCGCTGACACCCATTTTACAGACTTTGGCAGTGCTCATAACATAGTTATCAATGAAGCCTCTGGCTATGCCTATGTGGTAGGCACCACTAGAAGTGGTCCTTTTAATGGAGGCCCCCTTTTTATAAATATTCAAAACCCAACAGCGCCCGTATCTGAAGGGGGCTTTGGAGAGGGAGGCTATTCTCATGACGCACAAGTGATCAACTATACCGGACCTGACAGTGATTATGCTGGAAAAGAAATATTGGTAGGAAGCAATGAAAATGAAATTGTTATCGCTGATGTTAGCGACAAAGCTAATCCCGTAACCATATCAACGGTAGGCTATTCAAACATCAAATACACCCACCAAGGATGGTTTACAGAAGACTTGAAGCACTTTATTGTAGGAGACGAGATTGATGAAAGAGATTTTGGAAACAATACCCGAACTTTAGTATTTGACTTTACGGACTTGGACAACCCTGTTTATGACTTTGATTATTTAGGCCCTACTCTAGCCATTGATCACAATGGATATCCAAATGGAGACAACTACTATTTGGCAAATTATACTGCGGGAGTTCGCATATTAGACTTATCTCAAATTGAAAACAATACTATCACTGAAATAGGGTTTTTTGATACCTTTCCAGAAAACGACAGCACTGCTTTTGAAGGGGTATGGAATGTGTATCCGTTTTTCACAAGTGGAAACATTGTCATAAGCGATATCCAACGTGGTTTGTTTGTCATCCGAAAAAGTGAATAATTTTTTATGCATAAATCATCTTTAGCTCTTTTGTTTCGATTGTTTTTTATAACTTTCTTTTTGGTGAGTTGCTCTAAAGACAAAGTCAATTCTCCACCTCAAACACCTAAAATAGAGGTTGCTGATATAAAAACTCTAGGAGGCTCAAAAAATGAAAGTGCACAAGCCGTTGTCAACACAACAGATGGAGGCTATGCTATTTTAGGTCACACCCAAAGTATGGACGGAGATGTCACAAACAAATTCAATGAATCTTATGATTATTGGATTCTAAAATATGACTCAACAAATCAAATACAATGGCAAAAAACATATGGAGGTAGCGCTGACGATCGTGGCACTGATATAACTCAAACTATTGACGGCGGCTATGCCGTTATTGGAAAAAGTAAAAGTAGCGATGGTGAGGTTTCAGAAAATGCAGGATATGATGATTTTTGGATAATTAAATTAGACGAAAATGGCTCAATTACATGGGACTATTCTTTTGGGTATGCAGGAAGTGACGTCCCCTACTCCATCATACAAACAAGTGATAATGGGTTCTTAGTATCGGGAGTATTGGATGTATCTGCATCAAACGGCCAAGGGAATAGAGCTTCTAGTACACAACGCAGACATGCTGGAGGCGATTATTGGGTGATTAAATTAAATGCAAATGGCATTAAAGAATGGAGTAACTATTATGGCGGGGCCTTTACAGACACCGCTTATGACGCCATTCAAACTGCAGATAACAGCTATATTGTGGTAGGGTCTTCTGACAGTGCAGACGTTGATATTTCAAACAACAAAGGCTCTTATGATTTTTGGGCCATTAAGATTTCTGAAACAGGAACGCTTATTTGGGAAAAATCATACGGAGGGGACCAAGTTGATGAAGCGCACGCTATTAGCAAAACAGCTGATGGTAACTATATAATTGTGGGAGATACTAGAAGTAACGATTTAGATATCTCTCAAAACAATGGTGCAGCAGATTTATGGGTTATAAAAATTACTCCTGAAGGGGATTTAATATGGGAAAAAACCTTAGGAGGTAGTAGTTTTGATGTGGGAAGAGCCATTTCAAAAACACAAGATAACGGGTTTTTAATTTCTGGAAGTTCGCGAAGTACCAACGGAAATCTAACCGACAATAAAGGTCAAAATGATGCTTGGGTCGTAAAAATCAACAACAGTGGTAACTTAGAATGGCAAAAAACCATTGGCGGCAGTGAAGTCGATTTTTTTTATGATGCAGTTGAACTCAACGACCAAACAATAATTGCTGTTGGAGATTCTGATAGCTCCAATGAAGATATTCTTGAAAACAAAGGGTTTACAGACCTATTAATACTCAAATTACAATGAAACCACTCCATACGTTATTAATTTTAGGCTTATTGATTTTATTTGGGTGCAACTCAGATTCAGATGACACTATTGAGTCCACTAACATAACAATGGCATTTTCTCATTACTGGAATGACACACCTATATCAAATTCCGAATTTAATTCACTTAATTACACCAATGCTCACGGGGAACTTCTGAGTATTGAACGCTTGCGATACTTGATTTCAGATGTAACGCTTACAAAGCCCGATGGCCAAACCATTTTGCTGGAAGGTTATAATCTAATAGATGTCACCAACCAAACAGGTTTGTCCTATACACCCGTAGATCAAATTACAACAGGGACCTACACTAATGTCTCTTTTGTTTTTGGATTGGTTAATGAAAAAAATACGGATGGCGCTTATACTGATCTTAACGTGGCGTCTTGGAATGTTCCAATGATGCTAGGTGGCGGCTACCACTATATGCAATTGGACGGAAAGTTTATAAATTCCAATAATGAAGCGCAAGGATATAATTTTCATGCGATCCGGGCGGCTGACAATCCCGGTGCCAACCCCAGCTTTCCTCAGGACACTTTTTTTAGAGTTAACTTGGGAGCTATTACTGTTGGAACAAATGAAAATATCAACGTCGCAATGCACATTGAAAAATGGTTCAAAAATCCAAACACATGGGATCTTAACCTATACAATCAAATGCTAATGCCTAATTCTGCCGCTCAAATTTTGATGTATGAAAATGGACAAAATGTATTTACTTTAAAAGATATTAACTAGAAAAAATGACACCTAAAACATCTTATTTTTTTATACTTATGTTTGCTTTGTGTGTTATATCCTGCAACAATGATTCTGTGGAACCTTATGTTAACGCCCCCACCTCAAGTCCGTTGCAAATTCCTCAATTGTTTAAAGACCTCATCCTAGACCCTGTCATTCCTTTGGATAACCCGCAAACACAAGAGGGAGTTGTCCTTGGAAAAAAATTATTTTTTGACCCTATTCTCTCTGCTAACAATACACAAGCATGTGCCAACTGCCATAATCCTACAAATGCTTTTACAGACAGCAGGCAATTTAGTGAAGGGATAGACGGTATTTCAGGCGACAGAAATTCGATGCCCTTATTCAATTTGGCCTGGAATTATGATGATCGTTTTTTTTGGGATGGCCGGGAATCAGGCCTTGAAAACCAGGCCTTTGAACCCATCACAAACCCTATAGAGATGCATACAACTTGGCCTGAAGTCGCTGAAAAACTTCAACAGCATCCCGACTACCCAGAACTGTTTCGTGTCGCGTTTGGCAGCACCCCAATTGATTCCGTTTTAGTTTCAAAGGCCATCGCCCAGTTTGAAAGAACTCTTATTTCTTCAAATTCAAAATTTGACAACTATTTAAGCGGAAACGCCGAATTAACCCCGCAAGAAAGTGAAGGGTTTAACGTTTTTATGGACGAGGCAAAAGGCGACTGTTTTCATTGTCACGGTAGTAATAATAATCCGTTGTGGACGGATAATAAATTTCATAACAACGGATTGGATTCGGTACTTACAGACCTTGGACTTGGAGGGGTTACAGGAGACCCTTCTGATAACGGAAAATTCAAATCGCCTTCTTTGAGAAACCTAATCTTCACAGCGCCCTACATGCATGACGGGCGATTTTCAAGTATAGACGAGGTTATTAACCACTACAGTGAAGGCTTACAAAACTCGCCAACTATTGATCCTTTAATGAAAAAAGTGAGCCAAGGAGGTGTGCAACTCAGTCTACAGGAAAAAGCAAACCTTAAAGCCTTTCTTCTGACCTTAACGGACGAGGCGTTTATAAACAACCCAAATTTTTCAAATCCATAGGCAAAACCTATCTTCTCATATATTAATATAATGTTAGGATTTATGGAAATCCCCTCCTTATGTTGTATATTTGTTCCCTATTTAGAAAGCAGCTATATAAGCACTATGATAAAAGTTTCAAAAACAGCAAAAAGTAAAGTCATGCAATTGATGCAAGAAGATGGTTTTGACCCCAGCAAAGACTATGTCAGAGTGGGGGTTAAAAGTGGTGGTTGCTCAGGCTTGTCTTACGACTTAAAGTTTGATAAATCTCAGATTGACGGTGATAAATTGTTTGAAGACAATGGAGTGAAAATTGTAGTCGACACCAAAAGTTTTCTATATCTAATTGGAACCACTCTGGAGTATTCCGGTGGGTTGAATGGAGCAGGATTTGTGTTTAATAACCCCAATGCAAATCGTACGTGTGGGTGTGGAGAATCTTTTTCTTTATAATATAATTTATAAAAGGTATGAGTAAGTACACTGAAGACGATTTAAGAGAGGAATTAAAAACCAAAGAATATGAATATGGTTTTTATACAGATATAGATGCTGAAACATTTCCAATTGGACTAGACGAATCTATTGTAAGAGCCATTTCAAAGAAAAAGGAAGAGCCTGAATGGATGACAGAATGGAGACTCGAAGCCTTTAAAGTTTGGAAAAGTATGAAGGAGCCAGACTGGGCAAACGTAAAGTATAAAAAACCGGACTTTCAAGCAATTGCCTATTACTCAGCGCCAACTGCTGTAGACCCTAATAAAACACTTGATGATGTTGATCCCGACTTATTGGCGATGTACAAGAAATTAGGCATCTCCGTGGACGAACAAAAAAAAATGAATAACGTCGCAATGGATATAGTAGTTGACTCAGTATCAGTTGCCACTACCTTTAAAAAGACATTAGGAGAAAAAGGGATTATTTTTATGAGCATATCGGAAGCCATTAAGGAACACCCTGAACTCGTAAAAAAATACATTGGAACAGTAGTTCCTACAACAGACAATTACTATGCAGCGCTTAACAGTGCCGTATTTAGTGATGGTAGTTTTTGTTATATCCCTAAAGGCGTGAGATGTCCTATGGAACTCTCTACATACTTTAGAATAAATCAAGCAGGGACAGGTCAATTTGAACGCACCCTATTGATTGCTGACGAAAGCAGTTACGTGAGCTACCTTGAAGGCTGTACTGCTCCTAGTAGAGACGAAAACCAACTACATGCGGCTGTTGTGGAGCTAATTGCTCTAGATGCTGCTGAAATTAAATACTCAACTGTTCAAAACTGGTATCCAGGCAATGCAGAAGGCATAGGAGGGGTTTACAATTTTGTAACCAAAAGAGGTATCTGTGAAAAAGATGCTAAAATTTCTTGGACTCAAGTTGAAACAGGAAGTGCTGTAACCTGGAAATATCCGTCTTGCATATTGAAAGGAGATAATTCTGTAGGAGAATTTTATTCTATTGCAGTTACAAACAACTACCAACAAGCGGATACCGGAACAAAAATGATTCACTTAGGGAAAAACACCAAATCGACAATCATTAGTAAAGGAATTTCAGCTGGAAAATCACAAAATAGTTACAGAGGCTTGGTACAAATAAGTTCTAGAGCAGATAATGCTAGAAACTTTTCTCAATGTGATAGTCTCTTGATGGGGAATGAATGTGGCGCACACACCTTCCCATATATTGAAGTTAAAAATAAGACTGCGCAGATTGAGCATGAGGCTACCACAAGTAAAATTGGTGAAGACCAAATATTTTACTGTAACCAGCGTGGAATTGAAACTGAAAAAGCAATAGCATTAATTGTTAACGGATTTAGTAAAGATGTATTAAATAAACTCCCAATGGAATTTGCTGTTGAGGCACAAAAACTATTAGAAATCAGCCTGGAAGGCTCTGTAGGATAAACTTTAAAAAATGAAAAAAATAGTAGTATTTCTTTTAATAACTTCAGTTTTAAGCTGTAAAAAATCAAGTCCTGAAGGACTAACTACTGTCAAGGGAAACTATATCTTTTTTGAAGACGCTGCAGTTTTACAAAATGACAATGAAATTTATGGAGTATTTTTAAATGCAAAAGCATTAGAATTAAATAAAAAAGCAGCGCCATTAAAAAAAAGTAATACCGATATGGTCAACGTAGAGATAACTGGAATTATCTCCACAAAAAAAGACCCAAAAATTTTATGGGAAAATAAAATAGAAATTATTGATATCATCGCTGTTTCAGCAGCAAAAGAAACGGATAATACACTAAAACTAGGCACAGAATAATTATGTTAAAAATAACTAATTTACATGCAAATATTGACGAAAAGTCAATTCTTAAAGGCATAAATCTAGAGATAAAACCAGGGGAAGTACATGCTATCATGGGGCCTAATGGTTCTGGGAAAAGTACGCTTGCCTCAGTAATCGCTGGAAAAGAAGAATACGAAGTTGAAAAAGGAAAAATCACTCTAGAAGGTCAAAATATCGACGAACTATCTGTTGAAGAACGGGCGCACAAAGGGATCTTTTTGTCATTTCAGTATCCTGTAGAGATTCCTGGAGTTACAGTAACTAACTTCATGAAAACGTCGTTAAATGAGATGCGTAAAGCCAAAGGTTTAGAAGATATGCCCGCCAAAGAAATGCTGAAACTGATCCGTGAAAAATCAGAGCTATTGGAAATTGATCGAAAATTTTTATCTAGATCCTTAAACCAAGGATTTTCGGGTGGTGAAAAAAAACGAAATGAAATTTTTCAAATGGCAATGTTAGAGCCTAAACTTGCCATTCTTGATGAAACGGATTCAGGGCTAGATATTGATGCTCTTAGAATTGTGGCAAATGGTGTTAACAAGTTAAAATCTAAAGATAATGCAGTCGTAATCATTACGCATTACCAACGTTTACTGGACTATATAGTACCCGATTTTGTACACGTACTATACAATGGGAAAATCGTAAAATCAGGAACCAAAGAACTAGCCTTTGAATTAGAAGAAAAAGGCTATGACTGGATTAAACAAGAAGCGGGAAATTAAAAGAACGCAAAGCCTTTATGGAACTTAAAGAAAAATTAGTATCCTCCTTTATTGCTTTTGAAAATCAGATTTCATTAGACAATCCTTTTGTTCACTCAATGAGAACAGAAGCGCTTACGCATTTTGAAACCCAAGGGTTTCCTGAAAAAAAGGAAGAGGCTTGGAAATATACCAGCCTAAAAAAAGTTCTCAAAGAAGATTTTAGTGTATTTACAAAAACAGAACACGCTTTAGAATATAAAGATGTTCAGCCTTATTTCATACACGACATTGACAGTTATAAGATTGTGTTTGTGGATGGTAAATATGCATCACACCTATCGCAAACTACACACGATGGCATTGATATTTGCCTCATGTCTACTGCTTTAGAAAAACCAAAATATCGATCGGTAATTGAAAACTATTTTAATAAAATAGTAGAAAAAAATAGCTTAACGTCGTTAAATACTGCTTTTGTAAACGAAGGAGCTTATATCCATATTACGAAAAATAAATTGGTTGAAAAACCAATTCAAATTATCCATTTTTCAACTGGAAATGAGGCGGCCCTTTTACTACAGCCTAGAAACCTAATTGTAGTAGACGAAAATGCACATGTTCAAATCATAGAACGTCACCAAAGTCTTACAGACAATCCAACTTTGACCAATAGTGTCACCGAAATATTTGCTGCTAAAAGAGGGATAATTGATTACTATAAAGTTCAAAATGACAGAAATAATGCTTCGCTTATAGATAGCACTTTTATAGACCAAGGTAGAGAGAGTCATGTTTCTGTGCATACATTTAGTTTTGGTGGTAAATTGACACGGAATAATTTAAACTTTTATCAAAACGGTGAACACATGGACTCTACCCTTAAAGGGGTAACCATAATTGGAGACAAACAACATGTAGACCACAACACATTAGTACACCATATAGAACCTAATTGCGAAAGCCATCAAGATTACAAAGGAATTTTTAGCGATAGTTCAGTAGGGGTATTTAATGGAAAAGTACTTGTAAATAAAGAAGCCCAAAAAACAAATGCTTTTCAAGCTAACAACAATCTACTGGTTAATGATAAAGCGACCATAAATACCAAGCCTCAGTTAGAGATTTTTGCAGATGACGTTAAATGCTCACATGGATGTACCATTGGACAACTGGACGAAAATGCCATGTTTTACTTGCGTGCCAGAGGAATACCTGAAAAAGAAGCAAAAGCTCTTTTAATGTATGCTTTTGCAAATAACGTTTTAGAAAGCGTTAAAATCCCTCAACTAAAAAATAGAATTAATAAACTAATTGCTAAAAAACTGGGCGTTAATATTGGATTCGATTTATAATGAAAAACCAAGATTCAAATACACTTTTTGACGTAGAAAATATCCGGAATGATTTCCCGATACTTTCAAGGAATGTTAATGGGAAGCCGTTAATTTACTTAGATAACGCAGCTACCTCACAAACACCTCAGCAAGTTATTGATGTCATTGTAGATTATTACTCAAATTACAATTCAAATATCCATAGAGGCGTACACACACTAAGTCAGGAAGCAACTGATAAATATGAGGGTGCTCGCCAAATAATTCAAAAGCATTTTAACGCGTTACATTCTCACGAAATCATATTTACTTCTGGCACTACTCATAGTATTAATTTGGTAGCAAACGGATTTGCCAGCCTTCTCACAGATGCTGATACTGTTTTAGTGTCTGCATTAGAGCATCATAGTAATATTGTGCCTTGGCAAATGCTTTGTGAAAAAACAAAAGCAACTTTAAAAGTGATCCCCATGACGCAAGAGGGTGTCTTAGACATGGATGCTTATGATTCCCTGTTACTTTTAAATCCAAAACTGGTTTTTGTGAATCATATTTCTAACGCATTAGGAACCATCAACCCTATAGAAGTAATGATTCAAAAGGCCCATAAAGTAGGGGCTGCCATATTAATTGATGGCGCGCAAGCATGCCCTCACATTAAGCCCGATGTTCAGGCTTTGGATGTAGATTTTTATGTGACTTCAGGTCACAAAATGTGTGGACCAACGGGTGTTGGGATGCTCTATGCAAAAGAAGCTTGGCTTCATAAACTACCCCCTTATCAGGGCGGTGGAGAAATGATTTCGGAGGTGACCTTTGAGGAAACAACCTATGCTGGACTCCCTCATAAATTTGAAGCTGGAACCCCAAATATTTGTGGCGGGATTGCTTTTGGTGCAGCCATTGACTATATGAATTCTATCGGCTTTGATGCTATTGCATCTTACGAAGATGAACTATTAGAATATGCCACAGTAAAACTTAATGCTATTGAGGGCATGAAGATCTATGGGCCAAAAGAAAAGAAAACATCAGTAATCTCATTTAACATCGAAGGTGTCCATGCATATGACCTTGGAACAATCATTGATAAATTAGGTATTGCTATTCGAACCGGACAACATTGTGCACAACCGATTATGGATTTCTTTGGAATCTCAGGGACTGCTAGAGCCTCCTTTTGTTTCTATAATACCAAACAAGAAATAGATGTTTTTGTAGAAGGAGTTAAAAGAGCCGCAATGATGTTGCGTTAGTTTATATTTTATTACTTTTATGGTATAACTTTTGTAGGCTGACATCATCAAACACTCATGAAACTACTACTTACTTGTTTTACTTTAATTGTTATAGCTTGTAACTCCGCTAAAACATCAAACGACAACTCCTTAAAAGAGTTTGGACAAAATGAGCTCACCATAATATACCAGACGCATACCCGTGGTTTTTTTGAAGAAATTTCTATATCTGAAAAATCAGTTATTTTATTTAAAGACTATGAAAAACTAAAGCCTATAAATGGCACAATTTCTGCAAAAGAATGGAAAACTTGTATAGATTTAGTAAATGCGATTAACCTCAAATCTATAAGTCAATTAACTGCTCCTTCTAATTTAAGACAAACAGATCGCGTACCTTTCGCACACGTATCCATAATTAAAAGAGGAAATGCTATAAAATCCAGTGATTTCGACCACAAAAACCCACCTAAAGAACTAAAGGAGTTAGTCGATCTAATAATATCTATAAAAGAAAATTAAAATTCCAATTTAAGAATTGTATTTTTGTAACATGAAAATTGAAACCATAAAAGAAGAGTTAATAGACGAGTTTTCTATGTTTGAAGACTGGATGGAGCGTTACGAATATATGATTGAACTAGGGAAATCATTGCCGATCGTTGAACCAAAATTCAAAACTGAAGATAATATCATTAAAGGGTGTCAAAGTAAGGTCTGGCTTCATGCTGAGTTAGAAAGTGATAAAATTATATTTACTGCTGACAGTGATGCAATTATAACAAAAGGCATTGTAGCAATTTTGATTAGAGTGTTTTCAAACCAAAGCCCTGAAATTATCCTAAAGACAAATACTGACTTTATTGATGAAATTGGGCTCAAAGAGCACCTATCTCCTACTCGAGCGAATGGCTTAGTGAGTATGATAAAAAAAATAAAAATGTATGCATTAGCATATCAAACACAAATAGGATTATGAGTACCGAAGAAATTGACGTAAATGCTTTAGGCGAAAAAATAGTTCGTGTCATAAAAACAATTTTTGATCCAGAAATACCAGTAGATATTTATGAACTAGGACTCATTTATGATGTCTTTGTAAATGAAGATTACCAGGTAAAAGTCTTAATGACGCTGACCACTCCAAACTGTCCGGTAGCTGAAACACTTCCTTTAGAAGTAGAAGAAAAAATAAAATCATTAGATGCTGTCAAAGATGCAGAAGTTGAAATTACTTTTGACCCCCCTTGGACGCAAGACTTGATGAGTGAAGAAGCTAAGCTAGAACTTGGAATGCTGTAATCATGAAAACACCTGAGATTATAAATCGCGTCGCTAATAGCGCTTTAATCACCATTGACTTAGAAGACTATTACCCTAATGGAGCACGTGTTGTGTTTGACATTAAAGACTGGTTGTATGAAAACTTAGTTCTTCGCGAAAAAGAATTCAGGGACTTTGTAGCGGGACACGACTGGAATGCTTATAAAAATAAATATATTGCCCTTTGTTGTACTTCAGAAGCAATCATTCCAGGATGGGCTTATATGCTTGTAAGACTCCGGCTTTCAGAATTGCTAAACAGGTTATTGTTGGCGACTTAGAAGCTTTAGAAACGAGTGTTTATCAAACAATAATTAGCGATTTAGATCTCAGTCACTGTGCAAACAAACCTGTAATTATTAAAGGCTGTTCCAATAAGCCTGTACCACAAAACGCCTATCTTTTTTTAATTGACCTACTGCAACCTACTGCAAAATCAATTCTTTATGGAGAAGCATGTTCATCAGTACCTCTTTACAAGAAAAAATAAGACTTTATTTATTATTAACCCCCAAATCTATTAACACATGAAAAAAACAATTTTATTAATTGCATTAACAGTACAAATTCACAGTATTTATTCACAAGAAAAAACACAAGACAGTATCCCTAGTTCTGCGTGGACAAAAGGAGGCACCTTCTCATTTTTACTTAATCAATCTTCTTTTGACAACTGGGTTGCCGGAGGAGTCAGCAATATTTCTGGTGCAGTAGGAATCAACTATGATTTAAATTACTCCAAAGCAAACTGGTCTTGGGACAACAAAATTATTGCTGCTTTTGGTATTACAAAAATTAAAGAACAGGACATACAAAAATCTGATGACCGCCTAGAATGGAATTCTGTTTTGGGAAAAAAGGCAAAAGGATACTGGAATTACTCTTTGTTTCTGAATTTTAAAACACAATTTACAGATGACCTTAATAGTGAAACTAAAGGACCTACACGTCTTTTGTCTCCTGGATATTTACAGGTTGGTCCCGGAATGCTTTGGAGAAAAAGCGATAATTTAAAAGTGAATATAGCGCCTGCAACTTCAAAATTAATTATCGTAGATAAAGATCTTACGCAGCCAGACGCTGCTTACTTTGGGGTAGAAGAAGGGAAAAGCACACGGTATGAGTTGGGAGCTTCTATAGGAACCTATTATAAATTCACTTTGATGGAAAATATAACGATGGAAAACATCCTAAATCTATACTCAGACTACCTTCAAGATTCTCAAAACGTAGATCTTGATTATACGATTAATATTGTGATGGGTATTAATAAATACTTCTCTACAAACTTGGCATTTCAAGCTATTTATGATGACAACGCGTTTAAAGGTTTACAAACACGACAAGTAATTGGACTCGGAATAAATTATAGTTTTTAATACTATTGACTCTATAAAAAAAGCAGCTATTCGCTGCTTTTTTTATTCAATACTATCCTCGTAATCAGGGTACAGGAAATGATTGTAAGGAAATCTCTTTACGTGAATTTCACGAACTGTATCATAAACACGTTTTTTAAAGTCTTCTAAATTATCTTTATTTAGGGCTGAAATAAATAAGGAGTTTTTACCAATTTTAGACATCCATGTGTCTTTCCATTCCTCTAGCGAGTAGTGCGCCTCAGTTCGGACCGCTATTAAGTCGGTATCATCAAATGGTTCTGCTTCATAAGCATCTATCTTATTAAAAACCATTAAGGTGGGTTTGTCTAGCGCATTTATTTCACCTAAAATTAGATTTACTGATGCAATATGCTCTTCAAAACTTGGATGGGAAATATCCACTACATGCAAAAGTAAGTCGGATTCTCTAACCTCATCCAGGGTGCTCTTAAATGAATCAACTAGCTGTGTTGGAAGCTTTCTTATAAACCCAACTGTATCACTCATTAAAAAAGGAAGGTTTTTAACCACCACTTTTCGAACAGTAGTGTCTAAAGTTGCAAATAATTTATTTTCAGCAAATACGTCCGACTTGCTAATCACATTCATTAAAGTAGATTTCCCAACATTGGTATATCCTACAAGAGCTATTCGCACCATGGCGCCTCTATTACTTCGTTGAATTGACATTTGTTTGTCAATTTTTTTGATTTTTGCCTTGAGTAACGCAATTTTTTCTCTAACAATCCGACGGTCAGTTTCAATTTCTGTTTCACCAGGTCCACGCATACCAATACCCCCTTTTTGACGCTCGAGGTGGGTCCACATTCCTTTTAGCCTTGGCAATAAATACTCACATTGCGCCAATTCAACTTGGGTCCTAGCATAACTTGTTTGTGCACGTTGGGCAAAAATGTCTAAAATAAGATTCGTGCGGTCTAGAACTTTGCAATTTAATATTTTACTAATATTTCTTTCTTGTGCTGAAGATAATTCGTCATCAAAAATAGCTGTCCCTATGTCATTTTCTTCAATAAAGACGCGCAGCTCTTCCATTTTCCCTGTTCCAATGAACGTTTTAGGGTTAGGCATGTCCATCTTTTGGGTAAAGCGTTTCATAACTTCCCCGCCAGCAGTGTAAGTTAAAAACTCAAGCTCCTCTAAATATTCTTTAGATTTAATCTCGTCTTGCGATTTGGTGATGACACCAATCAGCACTGCTTTTTCTAAATTAATATCTTTTTTTTCTAACATAAAAATGTTTGCTCAAAGGTAAATATTAAAAACCAGATTAAAACGAGTAAAATTTAAATATTATTATTTCGCTTAAACTTTAATCTAAAAACACTTAATCGTTAAAATATGTATTTAATCTATTAATACGTTGTTAATTAATTTAAAAACTTAAAAACTCCTACCTTTCTTCTCTTTAAATTAACCAAAATAATTTTATGAAAAATGTTACCTCTTTAATGGCGTTGCTCTGCTTCACGCTATTTTCATACAGCCAATGCGATTACACTCTTGTGATGATAGATTCATATGGAGACGGATGGAGCGGAAATACTATAGACGTACTAGTAGATGGTACTGTCGTACTTGAAGGAGAAACTTTATTAGATGGCTCAACTGAAACAATAGCATTTAGCGTTACCACAGGAGCTGATGTAACTACCGTTTGGTATGGAGACGGTACTTGGGGGGGTGAAACAAGCTACATCATTTATGATAACAACGGAGCTATTGCTGGGGATGGATCAGAAAATAATATTGTTGCTGGAACAATAACTGCAGCTTGCCCAATTATAGAGTGTAATTATTCTTTAAGAATGATAGATTCATATGGGGATGGCTGGAGCGGAAATAATATAGACGTACTAGTAGATGGCACTGTCGTGCTTGAAAGAGAAACTTTAGTAGATGGTGCCGAAGAAATAGTAGCATTCAGTGTTATTGATGGAGCTGATGTAACTACCGTTTGGTATGGAGACGGTACTTGGGGGGGGGAGACCAGTTATGAAATTCTTGATACGTCAGGGACTATTGTGGGTGACGGATCTGAGAACGATATTGTTGCTGGAACAATTACGGCAACATGCCCAAGTTGTGCCGCTCCAAGCGACTTAACAGTTGATAGTACATTTGCAACAGGTGCCGTCATTTCGTGGACAGCTGAAGCTGAAGTTACCACATGGGAGTATCAATTATTAATTTCAGGTGAAACTCCTGCAGAAACTGGCACCACTAGTTCTGATAATCCTTTAACAATTACAGGCTGTTATTCTAATACGGCATATGATTTATACATTAGAACTGATTGTGGTGGAACTTATAGTTCTTGGGCTATGGCTAGCTTTACAACCAATCCTGCTTGTGGAGATACTTTATATGACTCTGGAGGAGCTGATGGTGACTATGCGACTAATGAATTAACAACCGTAACTGTATTTCCTGAAAATGATGGAGACCTAGTAACCTTCACTTTTCTTAGTTTTAATACTGAAGCAAACTATGACGAACTAACCGTTTATGACGGACCGGATACATTATCTACTATTGTAGGTGTTTTTGATGGGACAGAAATTCCAGATCCAATTTCATCTACTCATGCTACAGGTGCCTTAACATTTGTGTTTGATAGTGACGGCTCAGTTGTTAGATCAGGTTATGAAATATTAATCTCTTGTGCACCGCAACCTGAGTGTTTAGCGCCAACTGACTTAACTGCATCTATTGTTACAGCTAGCTCTGTTGATGTTTCATGGACAGTAAATAATGAAGAAACCCAATGGGAATATATCATACAACCTCAAGGAACTGGAACTCCTACTACTGCAGGAACTGCAATCACAACAAATCCTTTCACAATTACCGGACTTGACTCTGGAACAGATTATGAAATATACATAAGAGCCCTCTGTAATGCTACTGACGTAAGCACATGGACAGGCCCTTTAAACATCACAACAAGCCCTGCTTGTGGAGATACTTTATATGACTCTGGAGGAGCTGATGGAGACTATGCGACTAATGAATTAACAACTGTAACTGTATACCCTGAAAACGATGGAGACCTAGTGACTTTCAATTTTGTTAGTTTTAATACTGAAGCAAACTATGACGAACTAACTGTTTATGATGGTCCAGATATAACAGCTGCAGTCGCAGGTGTTTTTAGTGGAGATGTCATCCCAGATCCAATTTCATCTACTCATGCTACAGGTGCCTTAACATTTGTGTTTGATAGTGACGGCTCAGTTGTTAGATCAGGTTATGAAATAGCAATCTCTTGTGCGCCTGCACCTAGTTGTTTTCCTCCAAATCAATTGACTATTTCAAATATTTCTGGAACAACAGCAGATTTTGATTGGAACCCTGGTACAGGAAATGACTCATGGGAATATGTGATTGTACCATCAGGATCTCCTGCACCAACGGCTGCTGGTACTGTAACAACGGTAAACTCAACACAGTTTACTGATCTGGAGTTCTTAACAACATACGATGT
>Ga0115005_10001466_pt1 | contig 18692 bp, 4 predicted proteins | sample ArcOceMetagenome_FD_87163 | JGI IMG/M metagenome (GOLD analysis project Ga0115005, IMG submission 87163) | Marine eukaryotic phytoplankton communities from Arctic Ocean - Arctic Ocean - Greenland ARC118M Metagenome | ecosystem: Environmental > Aquatic > Marine > Oceanic | place: Arctic Ocean... | reverse complement strand
GAACATTCAATCATTAAAATTGTCTGCAATCATCGTTCTGAGATTTAATTCTGCCGTTTCAAATTGCTCGCAGAGCAATTTGAAACGCTTATCTACGAAGCCTCGCAATCCTAAATAGTGAAACGATAATACTCGTCTAATCTTAACTGTGTTCGCTTGATAACGACGGTGCAAACCAACCATGAACATGACCAAGCCTATAATATTAGCCAAAATACTGGCGAGTGTAGTAAAACTTAAACAAGACACCCAAAGTAACAAAGTACCCAATCGCAGCCTAATCAACAAGCGAAAAGTGATGGGTACGTTCTGACTCTTTGATTTTAAATTTCGAAATCTGAGCTTTTAAGGGATGTGGCGTGCTCAAAGCAGCTAAATAATTCCTTCCGCTCAAATTTCAGGCAACGCCATTGAACACAGGTTGTGAAGCTAGCTTTGAATCTGTGTGAAGCTGAACCGTTCAAGCAGATTGAAGTAAAGCTCTGGCCTTTGCCATCCCTCATATACGTTGATGGTTTGTATGATGTTTGAATTGTTGCAGCATATGTTCACTGCCCACGGCGGTGCTGAAGTGTTTTTCGAACTCGGTAGTGAGAGACAACCATTGCTCAGTATCTAGGCCAAGGCGCTCCAAAATGCGGCTATGATGTTGCTCTATGTAACCCGCTTTATCCTCTCGAATACAGCGCCCTGTGCAATCCACTAGTTCACAATAAACAATTAAGCTGTAAGCGATGCCTCTAGGCATATCTTGTCTATGATTACCCACAAAACGCATCAGGTTTTTAGGTTGCTCGCCTTTGATGAGGGCCTGAATACGGTGTTGAATACTGGTGTGTTTTGACGTTTCTGGTGTGGTATCCATCTTGGCGCGAATCGTATTTAAATCAACATAGGCCATGCAGGTTAATACTTCACTTTCATCCCTCCTTGCCGTAAAAAGCAGGCTTGAGATTTAAATCGTCCTTCCCACTAAATTTATCGGGAATAAATTAGAACAGCTTTAGCTGGCCCAGAGGGTATGCGCCATAGATGGCAGCAAATAAAATCTACCCGTACAGCCATCTTCTTTGTTGGCTTCCCGGGCAATAAATTCATTGAGGTTGCGCATAAACCAACTAATGTCATACAGCCTTTTGCGATAAATCTCGATGGTTTCATTCAGGGATATTAACTCACCTTGGCTTAACATTTCGTCCCGCATGCACTTTTGGGTGAGCAAAGTGCCTTTGTAAACATTATGCCATAACGCCAAGACTTGTTTATCTGGCCAGCCTTGAGCTTTTAATACATCAACATGTAAAATAAAGTGCACATGATTACTCATCACAGCAAAGCCACAAATACGGTAGCAGCGCTATCAATAGCAAACACCGAGGATAGATAAAGTAAACGCTCTTCTACCCAACCTCGCCTGTGCTCATAGTTCTGTCCAGAAGAATCATCCACACCACACAAATATGAACGACGTACACAACGCGATACGCAATGATAAAATGGCGTATCAATTAAACTGATTAACCTCTTTCTTGCCTGCGGCATAACCCACCACCGTCAAAAATCAACCGTACATAAAGCACAGTTCACTATTTTATTTAGTCAATTACTTGTGGGTGTATTGTTAATTCTTTAACTTCGTTTCAAAATAAGTAAAGGCACACCTTTTCTAATTTACCCCTATCCTGTGCGTTGCTCATGACACCTGAGTGGAGACTGAAACCTGTCATATTTGAGGCACAGCCTGGTCCAAGCCCCTGCTCTGCCAGTCATTATCAAGACATCGGCCTGCCCCACACTACAAACGCACTCACCCTCAGATCTCGATAGTGTTGCGACCGGCGCGGTGGATCGCCACGCCCGTCCCACTTACGACATTAGAACAGCATACTGAGCTTCAGTGAGCCCGAGTTCAGTTCAAGATTACTCGCCGTTTCATAGCGATACTGAAACTGCAGGGTCATGTTATTAGAGAACAACACATCGATACCCGCAGTGCCAATTATGACATTCTGGCCCAGGTCAACTTCCATAGAGATCGGGTTAACTACTGAGTCCACCGCGGTAAAGCTGGCTTGCACTTCCGTGAAGTCATCCCCCAAGTAGTGCTGAACACCGGCACGTGTATAGAAACGAGCTCGGGTATCATTCTCAAACATGTATTCAATACCCGTTTCAACAGCAGGTCGCACCCATTTGAAGATATTGCTCGAATCTCTGAGCATCAGGTTAAGCGCATCAGCACCGCTTTCTGTCGCAGCATCGGAAACAATACGAGTGACACCTATTTCCAAAGCGGGACGCACATACCCCATACCGACTTCAAAATCGTAGCTACCTGCCAGCAGCAACCCCAATGAACTTGAATCTCGATCAACTTTGGCAACGAACGACTCTACAACCTGCCCGTTACGTACCGTTTCAGTTACGTTAGTGGCGTGGCTCAGTACACCAGCGAACTTCCATGCATTGGGGTGATACTTCAGTGAAACTGCAGCTTGCGTTGTTGTGCCGTTAGAGGACCAGGCATTGCGGTTACCCTCGCCTGATATATTTTCACGTGACGCGCCAATACCGGCAAACCAATGCTCGCCGAATGCGAACTGCCCGCCCATGGCGTACACCTCGGATTCGAACTCTGAGGTACCAAACTCATCGTATTCGAGATTCTCGGATCCAGCATATACCCAGGCACACTTGCCTTCGCTACTAAAGCGATAATCGCCGCCGGCTTGTTTGCAGCCAAGCATACGATTGGCAAACATTTGACTGGACTTGACCAGCTGCACGGTCTGTTCACCGTAAAACTCCGGCGACATGAATCGCAAGCTGTTGGCATACAGGCCAGGGTTGCCCTGATAAAGCAATGTGGTAATCACATCGCTAAGCCCTTGTGCACTTCCCGCATTCTGAACATCGTTGATGTAATCACCGACAGCCTCAAGGTTAGCGCTCAACCAATTCGGCGAGAAATCTACCGCGTAGCTAAGCGCTGCAGCAGTACCCGATGAATAGTCGATAGCGTAGTTAATCACCACTGACGGATCAGTAATCAGCTCTAAGCCTGCATCTTCAACGCCTGCCTCACCACCAAACAGAACCTTGAAGAACTCCCCGGCGGGAACCAACTGCGGGTTCAGCAAAGTCAGATAAACCGAGCCATCAAGCCTGGCTGTTTCCGTCGCAAGAATCTGGTCAATGGCATCAGCCGCGAAGTCGAGTTCAACGTAAGTCGCTCCCGCTGCGGTTTGTTCAAAGTTGCCCTGAAGCGTTGTGCTCTGAATAAAACCGTCGTAACCAAGCACTAACGCACCGTTGTTAGTGAGCCAGCTTTCGCTATTAGTTCCAGCGACCAAAGTAGGTCCAGCAATAAAAATTGCGTTTTGGGTATTAACAAAACTGTTAGTGCCAGCACCGAGATCAAACTGGCCCGTCATTACACCTGAGTTCTCAACCCTGTCGTTGCCCGTCGTAGCGACGACAACGTTGCCCGCTATGCCATCACCCGTCATGCTTTGGCCGCGCAGCAGTAGTCGGTTGTTCAAACCACCTTCGATTTGCACGCCAACACCGCCACTGCCCGCGTAGAGCGATTGGCCGACCTGATTAGAGATAGTGATATCACCGGCGATTCCATCGCTGGAACTTTGGGCTGTAATGGCCGTTGAGCTTGCCCCCATCGCAGCCACATCGCCATACAGATCAACCTGAATGTCACCAGAGCGTTCGCCTCCGAGGCTTCGTACGACGACTATTGAGGAGTCATCACCACTCGCAAAAAGGCTACCGGCGGCTTCAAGTAACACATCGCCTGAAATGCCAGTACTGGATGATGTCAAGACGACACCTCGACTGCTTTGCCCTGCGATAGCAAGGCTGCTACCTAAGCTGACCATCACATCCCCCGCTACACCGGTGTTAATTGCAGCAGATGTCGTGCTCTTAGCAGATGCCTTTTGCACCAGCAGTTTATTAGCAACCGTATTAATCACCGGGCTATAGGTGCTATTCACAGAACTGTCATCGTTACTTGAGCTCAGTTCGATCAGCGTTAGGCTACTGCCTTCACCCACTGCTTCTCCAGCTAGAGCGAAAGAGACATCGTTCGAAGATTTACGACCTTCGGAGCTCATTGTGATACCCCGTGCTGAATCTCCAAAGGCTGACAACGTTTCTCCGATCAATAGATCTATAATCCCGGCGTTACCAGCACCACGACTCTTCAAGTCCAGTGCGACACTGTTGTTACCCTGCGAATTCACATCTCCAGCAACGCTGACCGAGACGTCACCAGATTCCAGCCCACTATCGCTAACAGCTTTTAATCCAGCGACATCTTCACCCATGGCGAACAAACTACCGCCAACAGCCAGATCAATATTCCCACCTACGCGCTCGCCATTGGTGACGATACTCGCACCAGTAGCCCCCTTGCCTTCGGTGATAGCATCGGCTGCAATCGCCAGCGCGACATCACTGGAACGTCCTGCACTGCGTGCGTTAACAACCAGACCTTGAACGCCCACCCCCCTGGTAAACAAGTTGCCGCGGATAGCGGTGTCAATAGCACCTGAGCTCGCGCTGCTGTCGCTCAACAAGCGCAGGCCTGTACTGGCAGCGCCGGAGGCGAACACATTACCGCCCACACCCACTTTAACTTGACCGACAGAGAGCTGTCCCTGAAGTAGCGCGTCAATGCCAACTGCGCCAGTGCCGCTGGCTATAGCATTACCGCCAACTTGTATCGAAAGGTCACCGGAGGTTGCACTACTTCGGGTTATACCAAGAACACCAGTGCTGAAATTACCCGCAGCCGTGACATTACCACCAACATCAAAACCGATATCACCGGCGCCATCGCGTGCTTCGGACTGAGCTAGCAGAGCAATGCCGTTATCACCGCCAACTGTTGCACTGCCGGTCAGGTTCAGCAGCAGGTCGCCCGATGTACCGGCACCGCCAGCTGAGCCAAAGAATACGTTGTCGACAATACCGCCGCCGCCACCAAGACTCTGCACTGCGACGCCATAAGCACGCTCACCATCCGTCTGCACACTGCCATCCTGATGGTAGTTGACAGCAGCACCGTTGCCAGCGTTATCGGTATTCTTCGCCACCGATACCCGATTAGCATCGGTATCTGACAACACCATACCGCCGCCGCCGCCAATTGACTGCACCACTACGCCATGGGACATGGTGCCCCGGGTTAGTACGTAGCCGGCGCTATTGACGTTAATCGCGCCGCCATCACCACTTGAGCCATCTATACCGCCAATGCTCAACGCCAGATCGGTTATGCCAACTACGCTCAATTGACCACCGCCGCCACCAATACTCTGAGCGACCAGACCAGGAGAGTAATCACCCAGGGTGACAATCGCACCGGACCTGTTCAGATCCACTTCACCACCAGCGCTGTCGAGGATGCGAGTTCCTCCAAGCTGGCCCGCGAGCTTCAGGTTGTCGGCCTGCTGAACTATCGGTGCAACCAACTGCACCGACTGCGCCGCTATAAGACTTGGAGATGCAACCGGCACCTGAGGCGCCGAATAAACACGCAGGGTAACGTTACCGCCACCGCCGCCAATGGACTGCATACTGGCACCCTGGGAATGATCACCCAGGGTTTGCACAGCACCTGCCTGGCTGTAATCAACAGAGCCGCCGCCACTATTGGCCAGTCCGGTTCCACCAAGTTCCGCCTCCATGTCTACCTCGGACTCTCCGTTCTCTGCAACGAATACGGTCGTATTTGAGCTACCACCACCGCCACCAATAGACTGCATTAGCAGGCCAAATGTATCTTGTCCGTTGGTATAAACGGAACCTGCGAATTCGCCTATAGCGTCAAACGCGGACAAGTCGCTGAGGTAGTCGGCACCGGTTCCCACGAAGTCCGTACCTGTTTTTATAACTCCAGTGACGTAGGCGACGGCCTTATCAACATCACCGCTGTTGTCGGGAAGCTCAAAACCATCATCGCCCAGTTCCACGGCTTGTTGGCTTATATCCAGAAACAGTTCGGTATTGCCACCGCCGCCGTTGATGGTTTGTGTAACAACCGCACGTCCACCATCGCCTAACAAACGGATGTCACCGTTCTGCTGCACATCTACAACACCAGCAACTCCGTTTATCCCGTCCCGGGCACCCAGCAGTTGGTCGACAACTAGCGCGCCGGCCATCCACACGGGGCTTGAGATCGACGAACCTGTATTACCGCCGCCGCCGCCGACTGACTGGGCAAAGATACCCACGCCGTCGTCTCCGCGAACAGTGATAGTGCCACTATTAATGACCGTCACATCGCCGCCATCAGCGCCGTCACCGCCGGCACCACCGAGAGCGAACTTGGTCAAACTGGCCATTAAATCAGTCTTTTGTGTGATGTCTTTTGACAACGACAAGGCCATGCCACCGTCACCGCCACCGCCACCAACCGACTGGGCTAAAATGCCGTAAGAGCGATCGCCGGAGATATCAATTTCTCCAGAATTGGTAACAAGCACTTCGCCACCAGCATCACCAGAACCACCGACCCCACCCAAGGAAACATTGATCGTCTTGCCCTTAGAAGCAATAGGGTCTAATTCCGCTGCCGCCGAATTTACCGAGCCAATCGAAGCATCACCAATGACACTCATGCCGCCCGTACCACCGCCGCCACCGATACTCTGAGCCAGAATGGCGTGAGCTTGATCACCATAGGTTGCGATTCGACCGTCGTTATCGACCACTACTTTTCCGCCAGTGCCACCTTCACCACCGGCGCCACCCAGCGCGAAAGAAACAGTATTTACGGTATTTACATCCCCTGGCGATGTATTAATCACCGTGGTCGAGCTACCGCTACCGCCGCCGCCACCAATACTCATCGCTGCAATACCGTGAGATTTTGCACCCGTGGTAATGATGCCGCCTATGGTTTCATCCGAGCCGTTATAGTTGTTCACGGTCACGTTTTTCGCTTTGGCACCGATGCCGCCTGAGCCGCCTATAGCGACAGCCAGGTTATTGCCGCCAGTCATGCCGGCTACCGTGCCTAATATGGTCATGTCCGAGTTACCGCCACCGCCGCCGATCGATTGGGCAAAAATGCCCACCGAGTTGGCTTGTTTAGTACCAATGCCGCCGGTATTGGTTACAGTCACATCGCTGGATTCATCGCCATCACCACCGGAACCCCCCAGGGCCAAATTCACGCTGGTGCGGCTCTCTGCCCTGCCACCGCTTTTAATGGATTTATTGATAGACATGCCTGAAATACCACCGCCTCCACCCAGGCTTTGGGCAAGAACGCCGTGGGATCTAAGCGCATCGGTGATAATAACGCCTGAATTATCAACGCTGACCACACCGCCGGTATTTCCTTCTCCGCCACTGCCACCAACGGTAAGAGTAAAGCTACTGGTCTTGCTCACAGCGCCCCCGGAAGTGGCCATGCCGCCTGTGCCGCCGCCGCCGCCCACAGACTGCGCAAGGATACCCACGGAGTTAGTGTTTTGGGTGCGCACCTGCGCGCTACTGATGACAGTAACAATACCGCCAATGCCACCCTCACCACCCTTGCCACCGACCGACACACCGATCGCAGGAGACGTCTTGCCCGCAGTATTTGCGGAACCGCCATTGCCGCCGCCGCCACCAACACTCTGGGCGAATATAGCGTGGGCATTTTCACCCCGCGTGCTAACCGAGCCAGCCGTATTCAGAGTGACGTTACCTGCTTCGCCGCCTACACCGCCTTCGAGTCCAACCGAAACTTTACCTTCATACTGAACTACGTCTTCAGCTTTGGGATCTTGCGGGAAGGCTCCGGCAAACGAATTGGCGGAACTGTTGCCGCCACCATTGCCGATCGACTGTGCCAATAGGCCGAATGAGTTGTAGCCGGTCGTACTGATATTGCCGCTAGAATCCAACGTAACATCGCCGCCTGCACCGCCGGTGCCACCGCTTCGGCCAAGCGTAATGGCCATATTGCCGCCTTCTGCCGCTACCATGCCAATGCCCAGCCCAACATTGCCACCGCCACCACCGATGGACTGGGAGAGAATGCCATAGGCGCTTTGACCAAATGTCGTGATGTCACCGCGGTGCACCACATCGGACGTAGAAGCATCGCCCCCGTCACCGGTGGCACCGCCTACCGCCAGACTGAAGCCGAGGTTTTCGTTATTCTTCTTGGTAGCCGGGTCGAATTCCTCCGTCGACTTACCGAACACTCCCTTGATCTTGGAAAGGGTCTTGTCACCAGTCCCCGGAGGACCGGTACTCGCGCTTGCTTTGGTAAAGGCAACATTGAAGTTCGCATTGCCACCACCGCCGCCAATCGACTGGGAAAGAATGCCATAACTGGCACCGCCAACGGTGTAAATATCACTGTAGTTATTAACCACAGCGGCAGCGCCATTGCCCGCATCGCCACCAGCTCCACCAATCGCAAAGGCAGCCGCAAAAGACTTCTTGTCCTTCACCGTCCCGCCGGCGCCGGTGTAACCGACATTGAAGTTCATACCTGCATCACCGCCACCACCGCCAATACTGGAGGCCTCTATACCGTAGGCGGAGTAACCCCCTGTAGCGATCAATCCCGCATTTTTGCCAGCATCGCCACGGTTAACTAGAACCGATCCTGCATGTCCGCCACCGGCACCAGAACCGCCCACACCCACACTGATGGGCGCACTCTTCTTGGCGATAATCGCCGTGATATTCATGCCTCCGACACCACCGCCGCCACCGATACTCTGGGCAATGATACCGCGCGAATAATCGCCCGTAGTGGTGATCTGACCCGACTGGGTAACCGTTACATCGCCAGCACCTGCCGCTTCACCACCACTGCCACCTACACCGGCAATGATCGCAACATCGGTCTTGCCGCCAGATTTTTCCGAATCAGCGCCGTTGATCTGACCGCTGATATTGGTCGCGCCGTTACCACCGCCACCGCCTATGCTTTGCGCCATGATGCCGTGGGTGTAGCTCCCGGCGGCATTGATGGTGCCCTCGTGCTTGACGTTGACATCACCGCTGATAGCGCTGTCGCCACCAAAGCCACCAACAGCCACATTGATAGAGGGTGCTCCGGTTGACTTTGCCCAGACCAGGCCGCCGGTGACATTGAGACCACCGTTACCACCGCCGCCGCCAATGCTCTGCGCCATGATGCCAGCACTGGCTGTATTTTCATCGTTGTCAGCGTCAAGTACATCGATGTCCGCCGCTACATTCACATCGACTAATTTGCCGATGCCCGCGTCGGCACCAAAGCCGCCAACACCTACCAGTAAGGGCGCGTCCGTGCTGATCGAACCGCTGACATTGGTGCCACCATCGCCGCCGCCGCCGCCCACTGATTGAGCGAGCACGCCAGAGCGTCCTTTACCGGCCGCGACGATCTCGCCGCCACTGGTGACACGTACGTCGACATTGCCTGCATCGCCGCCCGCACCACCAAAACCACCGACACCTACGACAATGCCATAACCGCTAGCATCATCGCCAAAGCCGGCTGAAATACTACCGCTGACATTAACGCCACCGGCGCCGCCACCACCACCGATTGACTGCGCAATCAAACCACTGGCGCCAAAGTCATCAGCGCCGATGTAATATTCAGGAACGATCTCGGTTTCAATCAGGCCATCAGAGCCGATTACAGGTAGGCCATTTTCATCCAGCACTGTCACGACTGACTCTGGCACAAGAACGCCAGGGATATTTCTTAGTACGTAATAGGCGGGGGTCACTTCTCCAGTCGTCGCATCGGTAACTTCGCCGATAAGTTCTCTAGCGCCCATGCCGGCATAGATAGAGCCGTCGTGATTGACGATTACATCACCCGAGGTACCTGCATTACCGCCGAATCCACCAACACCAATTGCAACGCCAACCTGAGTAGCGCTATTCTTAGACTTGGTGATTCCAATACTGCCCGTAACATTGGTACCGCCGTTACCACCACTACCACCGACCGATTGGGCCAGAATACCGTGCGAATTGGTGCCCTGAGTGACCAGCAAACCATCCACGTTCAAGGTAACCGCTTTACCGTCACCCGCGCCCGCGCCAAAGCCACCCAGGCCAAAACCTACAGAGCCACCGCTCTCGCTCGTTGCATTGAGAGTACCAGTGACATTAATCGCGCCATTACCGCCACCACCACCAACAGACTGCGCAATAATACCCACGGAGTTGTTACCCAATGTAGAGACACGATCGTATTCGTCAGTCATAGTCACAGTACTGTCGACGATACCGGCGTTGCCACCGTCGCCGCCGAAGCCGCCAATACCGACCCCAAGGTTACCGCCAGCGCCATCGCTGCCATCGCCATCGATTGTGAGATTAACGCTGCCCGTCACATTGAAGCCGCCGTTGCCGCCACCGCCGCCGATGCTTTGGGTGACAACGCCGTTTGAGTTGTTTCCAGACGTCAGCACGCCACCGGTAACAGTGCTGGTTGCAGCACTTGCGTAACCGCCCGTACCACCAAAGCCACCAACGCCAACACCGAGGTTGCCGCTGCCTTTTTGAGAGGCTGTTAGAACGCCAGTGACATTGAAGCCACCGTTACCACCGCCACCGCCTAGCGACTGGGTAAATACGCCGTCTGAATTATTACCAGTCGTTTGCACGAGTCCAGTGACCGTATTGGTAGCGTCCAATGCAAATGCAGCATCGCCGCCCATTCCGCCAATACCTAAGCCAAGCGCGCCAGAACCCGATTTGGCTGCAGCGATATTTCCGGAAACAGTAAAGCCACCGTTACCGCCACCGCCGCCCAGGCTCTGCACAACAACGCCGGATGAGAAATCACCCGCAGTAGACACATTGCCTGTTTGCGTGCCCGTAACCGAGCCACTGGAACCGCCCGCGCCGCCAGAGCCACCGATGCCTACGGTAAGCGCAGCGCTGCCACTTTTAGCGACACTGATGCCGCCAGCGACAGAGAAGCCGCCATTACCACCACCGCCACCAACGGATTGCACAACTACGCCATTGGAGTAGTTGCCAAGGGTGTAAACGGTTCCTGAGTGTACTGAGTCAACGGTAAGACCATTACCACCACCCGCGCCAGAACCGCCTAAACTAATCCCCCCTGCACCACTACCCTCACCCGAACCGGAGATCGCCGCTGACACGCTGAAGGCGCCATTACCGCCACCGCCACCGATAGACTGCACGGTCAAACCATTACCGCCAAAGCCTGCGGTTTGGATTGCACCGGTATACAACGAATCTACAAGACCACCGTTACCGCCACCTTCTCCATCACCGCCCAAGCCAACAGTTAGTGCGCCACTACCTTCGCCGGCGCCTGAAACTGCTGCGCTAACATCAAAGCCACCGTTACCACCACCGCCACCAATACTCTGCACCACGATACCGGGGGAGAAATCGCCTATGGCGACTTTACGCTCGTAGACATCAATAGTCACAGTATTGGCATTAACCACTTGTATGGCATATTTTTCGCCCGCGCCCAGCCCAAGAAAGAGATCTCCATTGGCCAGTGCAGCCTCTACCAGAGCGACACAATCCACCTCAGTGTCGGAACAGTCGCGTTCACCCATTGAGGTGATATAATCATCGTCAACCGATCGCTCGTCGTCGCCACTTGCTTCAAAGGTGTATTCCTGAGTTTCTTTTAGGCTTCCGTACCGGTCGCCATCGGCAAATTCAGTCGCATCGCCGGTGAGGACATTACCTTCGCCTTTAAATATTACGGTACCGCCGGAACTGGCCATACCACTGTTACCGCCCAGGCCAACGCCAACAGCGCCACTGCCTTTACCGGCACCCGACAACGGTACTGCGACATTGAAGCCGCCGTTACCACCGCCGCCCCCAATCGACTGGGCCACAATAGCGCCCGAATTTTTACCTTGTGTAATTACGTCACTGTCTACTGTCAGGTTGACCTTTGCTCCAGTGCCGCCACCGCCACCTTTGCCGCCCAGGCCAACCGCCACCGAACCACTGCCGGTACCAGCGCCAGAGCCACTAACGCCCACACTAAAACCGCCGTTACCACCGCCGCCACCGACACTCTGGGCGAGAACGCCAATGGCCGAATCGCCGAAGGTCACTATTTTGCCAAGCGGATCTGTCGCGCCCGGGCGTACCTTAAGGAAAACATCTTTAGAATTGCCAGCAGCACCACCCTGCCCACCAAGGGATACGCCGACTGTGCCACTACCTGTGCCCGCAACTGAGGCTGTTACATCGACGGTGAAGCCGCCGATGCCGCCGCCACCACCGATAGATTGCGCAATAACCCCACCTGATTCAGCCCCACGGGTCAGTACTTTGCCCTCAAACACAGCGTCAACAACATCACTGTGACTGCCCGTGCCACCATTGCCACCAAGCCCTACAGTTACTGCTGCACTTCCGGTTCCAGCACCGGATCCACCAGCGTTGACATTGAAGCCGCCGTTACCGCCACCGCCACCTATTGACTGGGCCAGAAAACCAGAGGACGTCGACATTATTGTTTCAATATCTGCAAATACATTCGCAGTAACTCTACGCGAGATACCGCCGTCTGTGCCCACTCCGCCCAAACCAACATTGACGTTGCCACTGGCCGTACCCGCGACAGAACCGCCAACGTTTACGTTGAAGCCGCCGTTACCGCCGCCACCGCCGATACTCTGCGCGACCACGCCGTGCGAGTTGACACCTTGGGTTCTAACATTATTTTCTACCCATAAGTTCACCTCGCCGGACTCACCGCCGTTTCCGCCTGTACCGCCCAAGCCAACATTAACGTTGCCACTGGCAGTAACCGCACTCGAGCCGCTGGCGTTCACATTAAAACCGCCGTTGCCACCGCCGCCGCCGACACTCTGTGCAAGAATGGCAATAGCGTCATCGCCTACTGTGGTTACATACTGTGTAGCAGGTCCCGAATCACGGTTAACATCAAATGTCACCCCTTTTCCAAGACCACCTTCTTTCGCGCTACCCCCAAGCCCGACAGCCACAGTCCCGCTGACCGCACCGGCACCCGATGCACCAACGGTAACGTTGAAACCGCCGTTGCCGCCACTGCCACCAATAGACTGGGCGAGAACGCCGCCCGAGCCCTCACCCTTGGCTTCTACACTTCCTTTATAAGAGGCGTCAACCACCCCGCCATCACCGCCCTTGGGACCACTGCCGCCAATGCCAACGCTTATATTACCACTGACGGTACCTCCCGCGCTGCCGCCAACTTGAACATTGAAACCGCCATTGCCGCCACCACCACCCAGAGATTGGGCGATGAAACCATAGGAATTTTGTTTCTTTGTTCGAAGTAGATCGGCGACGATATCGGCCTCCACTCTACCGGCGCTGGCACCGCCACCGCCTGGGCCGCCTAGGCCAACACCCACATTGCCACTTACGACACCTGAGCCACCGCCGCCGACTGTGACATTAAAACCACCATTACCACCGCCACCGGCGATACTCTGCGCAACTATAGCGTGAGAGCCCTCACCCTCCGTGATCACTTGCCTCTTGTTCACGTCTAGCTCTACGACAACAACCTTACCGTCGTCATCAAAAGCGGTACTGCCGCCCACGCCACCGCCACCGCCCAGACCAACCTGGACATTGCCACTAATTGCTCCGGCGACACCGCCACCCACGGTTACGTTGAAACCACCGTTGCCGCCCGAACCACCAATAGTCTGCGCTGCGATACCCACCGAGTTATCGCCCACGGTGGATACGACGCCACTGGTGGGCGAAGTATTTGCAGCGTCGTTTAACACCACCAGCTCTACACTGCCGCCCCTACCTCCCCCGGCGCCTTTTGCGCCGAGGCCAACAGTAACTGCGCCACTGGCAACACCCGCACCAGACCCGGAAACATTGACATTGAAGCCCCCATCTCCACCTCCGCCGCCTACAGACTGGGCTAAAATTGCTGTGGAATCTATACCTTCCGTTGAGACATCTCCCCTGACACGGGCGTCAATCTTACCACCGCTAACACCTTCACCACCCGCACCACCCAAGCCTACATCGATGGCACCGCTGGCTGCGCCAGCACCCGTGCCAGAAACATTAACGTTAAAGCCACCGTTACCACCGCCGCCACCAAGCGACTGTGCGACAAAGCCTTTGGACGTCTCGCCTGTTGTAGAAATTACGCCTGTGAAATCTGAAGTGACTGCATCACCTTTACCACCACCGGCGCCATCACCGCCCAGACCTACGTTTATCGTACCTGATGCCACGCCAGCACCTGAAGCTGCAACGGAAACATTAAAGCCCCCATTACCACCACCGCCGCCAAGCGACTGGGCTAGTACACCATAGGAATCGTCGCCAGCCGTGCTCACAACACCGGCTACTCCCGCGATAACAACTCCGCCGTCACCGGCTACGCCGCCGCTACCACCGAGCCCGACGTTAAGTGCACCGCTAGCACCACCAGAACCGGTGGCTGTAGCACTAACATTAAAGCCGCCATTTCCGCCGCCGCCGCCAACTGACTGAGCCACCACAGCGTTCGATGTGTGTCCATACGTTGTAACGTTATTGTCGACGGTTAACTCGACCTTCTTGCCATCGCCACCACCGCTACCTTCTCCACCGAGACCTACATTAATATTGCCCGATGCACCGCCCGCACCCGAGCCGCTTGCCGAGACATTAAAACCACCGTTACCGCCGCCGCCGCCAACACTTTGCGCGAGGATACCAACACTGTCACTGGTTTGAGATCCGATGCCGACCAAGGTCTGATCGCCTGTTGTCACATTGCCGGAGGTGAAGGCATAAACCTCGCCTCCATGGTTACCCGTACCGCCTTTACCACCAAGACCAACGTTCACAGCGCCCGCCGCTACGCTTGCTCCGGCTAATCCAGCCGAAACATTGAACGCGCCGTTACCGCCACCGCCGCCGATGGACTGGGCGGTAAAACCTGCAGACTTAGAACCCAGTGTGTTAATTATTCCAGAAGATGCTGCTATGACTTCACGCCCGGTACCACCGGGACCGCCCGCTCCACCGAGGCCAACAGCAACCGCTCCGGCGCCACCGCCAGCACCAGCGCCAGCCACACTCACGCTGTAACCACCATTGCCTCCACCACCGCCAATGGATTGCGCCAAAATGGCAGCGGAACTATCGCCCAGGGTTGTCACATTCGACGCCATCTGCGCGAGGACATCGCCGCCATTACCACCGCCACCACCCGTGCCACCCAGTGCCACGCTGACTGCACCTGCAGCGCCCGCCGCACCAGCTACACCCGCTGCAATTGAGTACCCACCATTACCACCACCACCGCCGACAGACTGCGCGATAATACCGGCAGACTGACCGCCGGTTTCCCGCCACAGGCCAGTTAGAACGTCCAGTTCGGGATTCAGCAGTATGCCTCTTGTTAGAATGTTTCCAGGCCCAGTCACCAACTTGACTTTACCGCCATGGCCTGCCGCTCCGCCATCTCCGCCACCACCAATGTTGATGCTGGCTGCACCGCCCGCTGAGCCGGCAAATCCGGCCGCGACACTACCGCCACCGTTACCACCGCCGCCGCCCACGGACTGCACTAACAGAGCCGTCGACTGAGTTTGATTGGTGGTGATATCACCTTCAGTGGCAACGCTCACCACGCCACCGTCCCCGGCAGGACCACCGACTCCGCCAATACCAACACTGACTCCGATAGATCCAGCAAGAGATACCGAAGCGCCGGCAGAAATAGCGAGGCCACCATTGCCGCCCCCGCCGCCAACACTTTGCGCCAGTAGCCCAGTCGCTCTTTCGCCATCTGTGGTGATATTTCCCTTAAAACCTGAAGTTGGTAAGGTAAGTAAATCGTCGATTGATGGATTAAGTAGAAATCCTTGGCCCACTGTTACGATACCACCGGCACCACCGTCGCCCCCGGTGCCACCTATGCCAACATTTACTGTTAACGACTTGCCCAGCGATGCCCCCGCGGCGAATGAGTAAGCATAGCCCCCGTCACCGCCACCACCACCGACACTCTGGAGATAAAGTCCGGTGGATTCATTGCCCTGGGTACTGATCTCGGTAATTGCAGAGTCACTTGGCGTGGTCAATTCGACAACCCCACCAGCACCGCCCCCACCTGCGCTGCCACCTAGCGCCACAGATACTGAGGCCCCTAAGCCAACACTTATTGCCAGGGCACCGCCTCCTGTGCCTCCACCGCCACCAACAGACTGCGCAAAAACGCCCGTTGACTTAAATCCACCGTCTTCATCTGCGCCCGTTCGGATACTGGACGGATTTGCGCCCCCCAGAACTACCTTAACTTTACCGCCGTCGCCACCGCCAGCGCCAGCGCCGCCAATGGCCACGGAAGCAAATGCACCAACGGCAACTGATGAACCGCCGTCGCCACCGCCACCGCCAACGGACTGAGCATATATTCCCTGAGAGTTATCACCTGTGGTGGTGATGGTACCGCTGTTAGTTACCGTAACATCGTTGCCGTTACCGCCCCCAACACCGGTGCCACCCACACTAATCATGGCAACTGTGCTGCCACCGCTGCCACCGCCACCGCCGACACTCTCAGCGAATATTCCTCTGGATGTGTCACCAAAGGTCTTTATTTCGCCCTCATTTTTTACGGTGACAGTGCCACTATTGCCGCCTATAGCACCATTACCCCCAAGTGCAACCAGGCCAGATGCATCGCCGCCTTTTCCGCCACTGCCGCCGACAGATTGGGCAAACATTGCAGTTGAGCCGCTACCCAGTGTCTGAACCAGCCCATCGAGTTTATTAGTAACAGATACGTTTCCGCCTTTACCACCGTTATCCGAGGTGCCACCTATGGCAATTAGCCCCCAAGAGCTACCCGAATTGCCGCCACCACCACCAATACTCTGTGCCGCGATGCCCTGGGAATTTTCGTTGTTAGTAAATACTTTGGCCTCGTTAACTATCGTTGCCTGGCCACCATCTCCGCCTATCTGCGCGTTTGCTGGGCCGGAATAAATCAGGTTACCTGTATCGCCTGAAGAACCACCACTACCACCTATACTTTGCGCGAGGATGCCATAGCTCTCTAGTCCATTCGTTACAATCTGGCCGCCGGTAGTGGTGATAGACACTGTGCCGCCATTTGCGCTACCAGCACCCGGTCCTGGCGTCCCGGCGATACCGTATTGGGAACCACCACCGCCACCGTTACCCGTGCTACTCAAGCCATAAATCCCATAACTGTTACCGGCACTAGTCTCAATGTTGCCGCTACTTTGGATAGTAACCTCTCCACCATTGCTGGAACCGCCGCCTTCTCCCCCGCCAACCGCGGCAAAACCGCTACCGCCCATGCCCCCAGCGCCGCTTTGGCTAAAACCAAAAACACCGTGTAAACCGGTTGATCCGTTGTTGGTGGAGGTAGTAATACTTGTGGTATCATTAAGCACTGTGAGACCGCCAGCCGTGCCACCGTTACCGCCTTTTTCAGCTGGGAACAGTGCAAGGTAAGCAGAACCTCCTTCGCCGCCAGAACCGCCTACCGTTCCTACTCTCAAGCCAGTTTTGTTAACTGCGTTAATGTTGGTAAGCAGCGGAGAAGCTGAGGTATTAAACGTAAACGTGGGGCCGGGCCCTCCTATGCCACCAATCCCAGCTGGAACAAAAAAAACACCAATGTGCCCGTTGTCGCCATTAGAACCATAGCGCACAAAATCAACGCCATCCGACCCGCTAATGACTGTTGTTAAATTGGGAAGAGTTGGATTGGCAGTGGGGACTGCAAATAAACTCTCCCACGAAGCATAGGTTTGCCAGGCATCAAACGATCGTTGTGTCGTACCACCTTCTGCGTTGATTTGTTCTATAGTGACGGTAGGAGAAGTGTAAGGCGCGGGTAAATTGACAACAGACACAATCTTGCTTGCGTATTCATCCCCATTAAAAAGCTGGTATATAAATTCATCATTACCACGGACCAAAAATGCATACTCATTAGCATTAAGCGCACCACTCAAGCCGGTAAACACAAACTGCGTGTAATCAAATGACGCGGTCGGCTGCCTCTGATCTAATCCCGTAACCGTGGTTTCAGTATTGCTCGGTGTCGTAGCCGGATCCGATGGAGCGATAAGAGGATTGGTTACCTTGTCACCAGGTTTAGAATCCACGGATGGCGCTGCTGCAATGACGGTGTGAGAGGCTGTGGCGCCTATAGCGATGGAGAGGGCCAAGATAGGCCTCATGCCTTTGATTCTAACTTTCATTTTTATAATACTAAAACGGCTACCCCAGTTAAGATACTTTTTATAGTTCATTGTTTTCTCTTTAAAATTCATTAGGATTTTGTTGCTCTAAATATGGATGAAATGTATAGCTGTTGAACCACATGGTCATGTAATTCAAAATATCTTGTTGGGCGTCAAAGTGCTTCTGGCAAAGACTGGCCTTGATAGCGCTGCTGACATAGGTTATGGTTCATAGACTAACATATTGTGTCTTCTTACGTACAACTTTAAAGCGTAAGTGACTACTTACATGTGTCCTAAACTACTCTTAAATCATCTAAATGCAACCAATAAATATTAGCTTAGGGTGTTAGCCTGCGTAATAAAAGGGGCAGATACCAATTAAACAATGCAAACTTTAATATGCCACCCACAATAATTTGACCGTCTCATGCATGAGACAAATTTAATATACCACCCATAATAATT
>Ga0115005_10001463_pt1 | contig 18717 bp, 18 predicted proteins | sample ArcOceMetagenome_FD_87163 | JGI IMG/M metagenome (GOLD analysis project Ga0115005, IMG submission 87163) | Marine eukaryotic phytoplankton communities from Arctic Ocean - Arctic Ocean - Greenland ARC118M Metagenome | ecosystem: Environmental > Aquatic > Marine > Oceanic | place: Arctic Ocean... | reverse complement strand
TAAAAATTGCACAAACTGCCTAGCTGAACTTGCTTATTACATGTCAACAGTGGACCAATCTGATGGCAATTCAGGCCTAAATGGCGTTCAAACCGTAAGTACCTACACGGTAAGTGCTTTTGGTGGCGTAAGTGATAATGATTTTTTAGAGAAAACGGCTCGATATGGTAAAGGAGAATTCTATAAATCAGATAGCCCAGAACAACTTACCGCCGACCTAAATAGTGCAATTTTAAACATGCTAGCTAAGGACTCTACATTTACCGCGCCAGCCATATCGGTTAATGCGTTTAATAACTCAGAGCATAGAGATGAATTGTTCTACGCTCTGTTTAAGCCAGACGAAACGGCTAAATGGTTTGGTAACCTAAAAAAATATAGAATTGGTGATGATGGTAAAATTTATGACAAAAATGACAACCTAGCCATTGATGCATCAACGGGTTTCTTTGCAGAAACATCACAAGATGAATGGAGCACAAGGCCAGCGGCAAGTGAAAGTGGCAAAGATGTTCAATTAGGTGGTATTGCTAACATCATCACCCCAAGCACCCGGGCGCTCTATTCAGACGAATCTAATTTACTAAAACCTTTTGATGATGTCGTAAGTGAGTCAACATTGGGCGTACCAAGCAGCCAAGTTAGCGATATTACTGATTGGATCAAGGGTTACAATAGTAAGTTGGCAACAAAGCCTGCTCGTAACTATATTGGTGATCCTCTACACAGTGAGCCGGTTGTTATTACATACGGTGGTACAGATACGAGCCCAGACAGTACAATTTACTTTGGTACCAACGAAGGCTTCATTCATGCTATTAACTCTGAAACAGGCGCGGAACAATTTGCTTTCATGCCTACAGAATTACACTCTATACAGAGCACATATTTTGAAAACACCAGTGCATCAACAGAGCGTCCATACGGCATGGATGGCCCAATCACAGCCTGGATGTATGATTTAAACAATGACAATGTAATTTATGACACCGATGGTAATCTAAACTCTGGTGAACACGTCTACCTATACGCAGGCATGCGCAGAGGCGGTAATAGCTATTACGCATTGAATGTAACAGATAGAGATGATCCAAAGTTATTATTTAAAATAGAAGGTGGCGTAACCCCTGGTTTTGAAAAGCTCGGCCAAACCTGGTCAAGCATGACCGTTGCAAAAGTGAAATTTAACAAACAAACGAAATTTGTATTGTTTTTCACAGGCGGATACGACACTAATCAAGATAATATTACGGTGACTGACGCGGATACCACAGGTAATGCAATTTACATGGTAGACGCAAGCACGGGCGCCTTATTATGGACAGCTAGTAATTCAGACAGCAACTTACAAATTAGTCAAATGACTAATAGTATTCCAGCCAGCTTGACTGCCGTTGATATTACCGGTGAAGGCTTTGTTGATTACTTATTTGCTGCTGACACTGCTGGTCGAATTTTCAGAATAGATATCAATCAAAATAATACTGGGGCCCAAGATTTCGCTCAGGGTGGCGTAATAGCATCATTAGCTGGCAGTGCCCCCGCAGATAAGCGTCGCTTCTATAACAAACCAAATGTTGCTTTAGTAAAAGATAAGCAGAAAGGTGATCACCTTACGATTTCGATTGGCAGTGGTCAGAGATCAGCCCCAATTTCTAATAAATTAGTCAGTAACCGCTTCTATGTTATTAAAGATTTCAACCCTTATTCTGCTCCCTCAACCTACGTATCAAAAACTGAGGCGCCAGCTTCTATGGTGACACTTAATAATGATGAATATCCAGAATCAAGTAAACTTTACAACGCAACAGCGCTAATGAAAAACGGCAAGTCTGCATTAACCAACAGTATGAAGCGCTTAATGTCAGATGGTGGGGGTTGGTATGTAACGTTAGACACAACTGGGGAAAAAGTATTATCTGAATCCACTACTTTCTCAGGAGCTGTGATCTTCACAACATTTTCTCCATCTAGTGGTAGAGCCGTTGCTTGTGAAGCAGACACAGGACGGTCAAAAACCTATATACTTAATCAAGTATCGGCAATGTCTGTTGTTGATTTAAACGAAGATGGCATATTAGATGAAAAGGACAGCTCGATTAATCTAACCCAATCGGGAATAGCGCCGCGCCCCGTTGTCATATATAGACAAAATGGCCGTAAAACCATCGCTATTGGCACAGAAACAATTGATGATACTCGCTTTAATGAGACACCTCCGGACCCTGATTGTGAGGCAAAGGGGACTTGTCCTTCTGAATCAATAGAGCAGAAGTGTAGCAAAGGAAATTGCTACGTTATCCCTCAATACTGGCGTCAAAACGATAGTAATTATTAGGTATTATATGAAACAGAAAGGTTTTAATTTAATTGAGTTAATGATTGTTTTAGTGATTATTGGGATTTTGGCCGGCGTCGCTATTCCTGCTTACCAAGACAACGTCATGCGGTCTTCACGTGGAGATGGCATGACAATCTTACTTGATATCATGCGAGCACAAGAAAATTTCTTTGCTAATGAATTTACCTACACTACCGATTTAACCGATCTAAATTACAACGCTTCACAAAGCAGCGCATCGGGAAAGTATATCATCACCGCAGGCACCTGTGGTGGCGACCCGCTGACTCAATGCGTCAGTCTGACCGCCACCGCTCAACAAGGGCAAACGACTGATGGTAACCTAACACTCGATAGCCGTGGCAATCGCACCCATAACGGCAACACTGGCTGGCCAAAATAACCCCTTAATGTTTTCCAGCCAAAAAAAGGCCAACTGCTTTCAGTTGGCCTTTTTTATTACATAGCATTTATGCCCTCTTTCTTATCAAGTTTTCATCTATAATGAAGGCTTAGCATTGTAACGAATAAAGCACTTATATGAATATTTTAGACACCGTTAAACAGTATTGGGCCTGGGTGGGTATTGAGCCGGTTAAAGTCATCGCTGAAAATGAATTCGGCAATATCATCATGCAAGATACGGATGATCGTTTTTGGCGCCTTTGTCCGGAAGACCTGTACTGCGAAGTCATCGCGGATGATAAAGATGAGTATAACGAACTGGTAAAAGACGAAGAGTTTAACCAAGATTTTTTTATGGATGTATTTGTGCATAAAGCCACTGAAAAATACGGTGCTCTTGCACAGGGCATGAAGTTTCATATGCTGGAACCCGGCGCATTAGGTGGTAAGTATGCCGTGTTTAATGTTAAACCCATGGCATTTGAGCGTATCGTTAAATTCTCTGGTGAGCTTGCACAAAAAATCGATCGAGCAGGGGGCAAGAAAGTCAATTACACCCCTTTAAGCTGATGCCCATTGTTAACTTTACCTTTTACAGTGGAGGTACAAAGGTTGCCATTTGATCTACTTTACTACGCGGGCTTAGCAGGCATTGCCGTATTTGCTATTTCTGGTGCATTGGCTGCAGCGGAAAAAGAGCTGGATATTCTAGGGTTTATCTTATTCGCCACGGTCACCGGGATTGGTGGCGGTACCGTTCGCGACTTAATTTTAGGTGTGGAAGTAGCTTGGGTGGCAAGCCCCATTGATTTAAAAACCTGCATTGGCGCTGCAATAGTAACGTACTTTGCAGCCGGGCAAATTATTCGACGCCAAAGGGTACTGGTATGGATGGACGCCATGGGGCTGGCACTATTTAGCGTACTTGGCACAGCCAAAGCCTATCATTTAGGGGCTGACCCATTAGTGGCAGCGGCTATGGGTACGATCACCCCGACATTTGGCTCTATCATACGCGATATCCTTCTAGACCGTTCCCCTGTGCTACTTCAACCGGAAATCTACGTAACGGCGGCCATTGTCGGCAGTTTTAGCTACCTCGCTTTCATGAACGTATGGGGGCAACCCGACCTCAGCATTCTATTGGCCATTACTTGTGCATTTATTGTTCGGGGTGCAGCCATTATTTTTGATTTACGGTTACCTAAGTTCAAACAAGGCTAGCGTGTACGACTGCTTTTTCAGTTGCGATTAATGGCAAAATATTGTCAATGCAATACACTTAAAACAGTGTTTTATTTGCATTGGCTATTGATCAAACGTACATTGTCCCGCTTCCGATAGAGGGTGATCCCTTCGAAGTCGCTTATTAGGAATCCTATGTCTAAGCATCGTATTAAATTAGAAATCAGTGGCTCACAAGGCACCCTTGCCGCGATCTTAGAAAAACCCGGTCCCCATCCAAAAGCGTTTATTATTTACACCCATTGTTTCACCTGTGGTAAAGATAGCCTAGCGGCTTCTCGAATCAGTCGTGGTTTAGTTGCTCAAGGCTATGCTGTATTGCGTTATGATTTTGCAGGTATTGGCCACAGTGAAGGCAAGTTTGAAGACACAAATTTCACAACCAGTGTGGATGATCTTGTGCGAGTGGCTCAGCACCTAAAAGATAACTATCAAGCACCGTCTATTTTGATTGGCCATAGCTTTGGCGGCGCAGTTGTATTGGGTGCCTCCAATAAAATTAAAGGCCTTAAAGGTGTGGTCACCGTTGCCGCGCCTTCAAAGCCCTGTCATGTGATTAAGCAATTTGCTGAGTTTGAAGATGATATTGTCAAAAACGGTCAAGCAGATGTTTTGTTATCAGGCCGTCCTTTTATCATGAAAAAACAGTTTTTGGATGACGTCTACAGCCAGAATCAAGACGAAACCATTCGCAAAATGAAAACACCTCTGTTGGTATTTCACTCGCCTCGTGATGCAACCGTCTTGATAAAAGAAGCGGAGCATATTTATGGCTACGCTAAGCACCCAAAAAGCTTCATTAGTCTAGACCCTGCTGATCACTTACTCACAAACAGTAAAGATGCCGCATATGTGGCCGCGAGCGTGGCGGTTTGGGCTGAGCATTATATTGACGATGCCGCCTCAAATCATTAGATCCACCGCCATATTCATCATGTCGTACTGGCAATCGTCAGGCGACTGCTTTACCTTAGCGTAAACATTTATATACTTTACTAATATAAAATTTTATAGAGCCGATTATGTTAGAAACCTATGTTGTGGCATTCACTACATTTTTTGCAACGGTTGGTCCACTGGATGTGGCAGCGGTCTTTGCTGCCCTGACGGCAGGTACTTCCAAAGCCAAGGCCAAGTCCATGGCGTATCGTGGCACGTTTATCGCTACGTTTATCTTATTAGGTTTCGCCTTTGGCGGTGAGATCGTATTAAAAACTCTCGGTATCTCTCTTGCTGCGCTGAAGGTGGCGGGGGGGATTTTATTATTACTCATTGCAATCGATATGGTGTTTGCTCGTGCGAACGGCGGTCTAACCACCACAGACGAAGAAACCGATGAGGCCTCAACCAAAAAAGACATCTCTGTTTTCCCATTGGCAACGCCTTTAATTGCTGGCCCTGGTGCCATGGGTGCCGCCATTTTATTAATGGCACAAAGTGCAAGCTCACCAATACAACAAGGCATGGTTATAGCCGCTATATTGTCCATCATGCTGTTGACATTGTGCTTGTTATTGCTTGCAACACGGGTGCAAAAACTACTGGGGATTACAGGGATGCATGTCATCACGCGTGTGTTTGGTGTGCTACTAGCTGCACTGGCTGTGCAGTTTATGTTTGATGGTTTAGCGGCAAGCCTACTGTTTAATCACCAGTAGGCAATCTTGGAAACAAGCATGCCGATGATTCGCGCTGCTTGTTTCTACTTGTTTTGAATTACCTCTTGCTCACTCTTTGAATGCTCAACGTTCTCGATTGCTTGCTGCTGTAAACGTGCCTTTGACTCTTCTGATAATGTCACTTCTAGTTCTTTCATCGAGTTAAGTTCTTCTTCGGTGAGTTTCTTAAACGCACTTGGTAATACTTCAATGCCAAAACGCTTACCCAAAGCACACAAAGCTGGCAAGGTCACTACGCTGCCTGGTGTGATGGCCAGCACAAATAAACCCGCCATCTTATGTACATCTTTTAACTGCTCTAATGCCGCTTCTATCTCTTCGGGTTCTGGTTTATGGCCTTGGGGTAATTTTTGCGTTAGCACATTAAAAAAGGTTTTCATCATCACCTGGGTTTCTTCTTTTTCTTGCTTCAACCCTTGGATCGTCTTAGAAACTGTCTCTAAGTATCGCTTTTGTGCTTCGAGATAGCGTTTCATATTCTCCTGTCCTTACATTATGAGCGACGGCGTTTATTGCCTGTGGACTTGCCCATGGCGCGTTGTTTAGCTCGGCGTTTTTGTGCAGCTTTAGTATTCTTTTTATCCACTACGGGTTCTTTTGTGAAGTCAGGTTCAAACCCTGGGTACCACTGCTGATTCAAGCGAGTATTCAATAGCGCTTCGATTTCTTCAAGCAGGTATTGTTCCTCTTGTGCAAGCAGGGATATAGCAAGCCCCTCTTCACCTGCTCGACCAGTGCGCCCAATACGATGAATATAATCTTCTGCAATATAAGGCAATTCATAATTAATCACGTATTTCAGCTGGCGAATATCCAAGCCTCTGGCTGCTACATCCGTTGCGACCAGCACACGTGCCTTGCCTTGTTTAAAGTCTTCTAGGGCTCTCTCACGTGCCCCCTGACTTTTATCACCATGAATACTCTCTGCCACCAGCCCGTCTTTTTTCATTTCTTTGGCGAGTACATCGGCACCTTGCTTAGTGCGGGTGAAAACCAACACTTGGTGCCAGTTTTTACTGCCAATAAGATAGGAGATGAATTCACGTTTACGGTCGCTATCAAGGTTATACACAATCTGCTCGACCGGCGCTGCCACGCTATTACGATCATGCACCTCTATGATTTTTGGCTGTTGTAACAGGGTTTGGCTAAGTTTAAAGATGGCGTCATCTAGGGTGGCGCTGAATAACATGGTTTGTCGAGTTGCCGGCAGGCGCTTTAGAATGATTTTAATATCATCTATGAAGCCCATGTCTAACATGCGGTCTGCTTCATCAAGAATCAATGTATTCAAATGGCTGACATCGATTGTGCCTTTAAACAAGTGATCGATAAGACGCCCTGGCGTGGCCACTAAAATATCCACGCCTTTTTTTAACTGATCCACCTGAGCACCAATACTAACACCGCCGTAGACGATGGTGGATTTTATAGTTGTATTTTGACTGTAGGCTTCCACACTTTTAAACACCTGCAACGCCAGCTCACGAGTTGGTGCAAGAATGAGTGTGCTCAGGGTTAAATTAGATGACTCGCGAGCTTGTGTCGTTAAAAGACGATGAATAATCGGTAAAACAAATGCCGCCGTTTTTCCGGTACCCGTTTGCGCACCCGCTAAAATATCGCTATTGGATAACGCATGAGGGATCACCTGTTCTTGAACGGCGGTAGGCTCATCATACTTAAGACGCTTTAACGTCCCAATAATGGTTTCGTGTAAGCCTAATTGTTCAAACCCCATAACGCACTCTTTTGCTGCTGCTTAATAATACACGCAGTATACCAGAGCCCTTGGGGTTCCCTGTTACCCTTTTTTAGCTGTGAGTCTGAGCCAACAGGCTAGCTGCCCCTGTCTGCTCTGGCAGCCAGTCTTGATAAGCATGCTGGGTCGGCAGCGCGATGCTGTGAGCAAATCCAGGTAGAGTTAGTTCATTTTGCGTCAGTGCAATCGCACTTTCATCAATACAAGACTCGCCATAACGATAAATAACGCTCAGCTGCCCCATACTGGCTTGGTGGTCATACTCTAAGGCATGTTCTTGAGTCAATACGGCTCGGCTCTCATATTGTTTATAGGCTACCGCTCCATGGCGCTGAGTCAGCATGCTTTTCACCACGTTAGGCGATAGCACAACGGCGCTTGCGTTATTGCCACCAAACCCCTTTGAATTTAAGAACGCCACCTGCCAGTGCAGGGCTGATTGCTTAATATGCTTAAGGGGGATATGCAAATGTTCAGCAAACACATCCTCAGCGATATGATCAATCCCGTTCACTTTAGGTATGACACCGTGGGCAAATATGCCAAGGGTCATGGCTAGTTGGTCACCACTGGCGCTGGCCAAAGAATGGCCCAAATACGACTTAACCGCGCAAACAGGCCAATCCTTTATGGCAAATGTCTGCGCAATTTCATGGTAAATCTTCGACTCTGTTACGCGATTTAGCGGCGTACTGGAACCATGGGCTTGAATAAAGCTGTGTTCACGTACAGCACGCTCACCCAGTAAGGCCTTCGCCGATGCCACCGCTTTGGCCATGGTAATCATGTTGCCCGCACCGGGCGTTGAAATGGATTGCTTAATCCCGTCAGCATTCACAAATACGTCACTGACTGCACCGTATATTTGAGCCCCCAACGCTAAAGCCAGCGTATCGTCCATCAGCAAAACGTACTGGCTAGACTCCGCAATGGTGAACCCGCAGTTATCCGAAAAAGGTCGGCTGCTTCTGTACAAGTCTGCTTCAGGGGCTTGATCAAGATTGCGCAAGCCTTCTTCACTGGCAAGTGCGCCCATGCTGGCGTAGCCGTCGATGATTTCTGAAGTAATGGGGGTTTCACTGTTGCCCACCAACACCACTTTTTTCCGGCCACTTTGAATATCTTCCATGCCCGCTTTTAGGTTATACAAAAAGCTGGCACAAGCTCCAGTAATCGATCCGGTAGAACCCACACTGCCCAGCACATAGGCGTTAATAAAATCCGCTGTCATGCTGTTATGGCCCAGAGGACACTGCTTACTGGTAATGCGCTTGCCTTGCAGGCGAGCATTCAACATCCCGCCCAAACCCGCTTCATCCAGTTGACCCATAATATTACTGGAGTACACCGCCACATCATCAGGGCTCACGGCATCGGCGATGACCTGCCATGGAATACCACAACTATTGATGGCATCCGATGCGCCTAGTATGGCCATCTGTAATGAACGCGGGTGAAAACGCGAAGCATAATGCTGACTGGGCGTAAAACCAGACGGAAACTGCCCAGCCCCTTTCACCCCCAAGGCTCGTAGCGTATTGAGCTTCACATCCACAGGGCCAATCAGCGTCACCTTGACGGTTTTCTTATCCAGTTGGGTCACTTGCCAATCATCCGGAATAACCGGAGGCATCTGCTTAGTCGATAGCTCAAAACTAACTGGCTGTTGAGTATTAAGGGTGATGCCCTGCTGCCAAGGAACGGCATCCACATCGAAATACGTTTCCTCAATACGGCGAACTAAGGTGCTTTTAAGGATTACTTGGGAGTACTCCGTTTCCAGCTCAGCCAAGCTGAACACACGGCCCAGCGTATCGACAAAACTCAAAGGTTGTTTGGTATGTACGCTAACCAGCCCCATCAAAACCGCTAAGTCCGCATAGGCGGTCTGACGTTCAGGCTCACTCAGCGTATCGATAATTAGGCGCTTGTAAGCATGATGGAACGAGGAACGCCCAGCCGCATTATAGCCGCCAAAGCCAACAATAAGAGGTAAACTCGCCATGACCCGCTCTTTATTAAATGAACAAAGACATCAGTTTAAGATTAGATATTCACGCCAGATACGTCATATCAGCCATATTAGTTGGCATTAGGGACATAGACACCTAATCCAGTAAATTAAGGGGTAAAAAACCATTGTGAAAGCCTATAAATGCTATAGATTGGACATTCAGGCCACAAAACAAGCTGTATTAGCCAACTTAAAACATGAATCACATTACTTTTTTCTGCTGCGAACAAATGCTGGCCACCAGCATGACATTACCCATAGAAATGTTTCGCGCAGCGCAAAACGCCGCCCAAGTGCAAAGCCGCACCACACCGCCACTTGAAGTCGTCACCGCTGGCTTAACCTGCGACAAGGTTCAAACCGCGGCGGGTTTTAGTTTGATTCCAGATCACACATTGGAAGAGATAGAGCACACCGACATTCTGTTTTTACCTGCCCTGTGGCGTAACCCGAAATCCTCATTGCGCCAAAACCCTAAGCTACTGGCTTGGATTAAACGTCTCCACGCACAAGGCACTCTGATTTGCAGCGTGGGGATTGGTGTTAGCTTCTTAGCGGAAACAGGACTACTGGACGATCAAGCGGCCACCACTCACTGGTATTACTTTGACCGCTTTCAAAAAGATTACCCAAATATTCAACTTAAGCGTCAGCATTTTATTGTACAAGCGGGTAACTTGTTTACCGCTGCCAGCGTCAATGCGTTTGCCGATCTGACCGTATTTTTAATTCAAAAGGTGTACAACAAGTTAGTGGCCATGCACGTGGAGCGGCATTTCTCCCATGAAGTGCGCAAAGCCTATAGCAGCACCAGCTTTGTTAACGAACACAGTCAGCACCCAGATGAAGACATCGTCGAGATTCAGGTCTGGTTACAAGACCATTACCATCAAGATATTACGATTAAGTCATTAGCCGAGCAGTTTAAAATAAGTGTGAGGACGTTAAATCGACGTTTTAAAAGCGCCACAGGCGTAACACCGCTCAACTACTTACAGCAGTTAAGAATCGATGCGGCAAAAGACTTACTGAAAAATAGCAACTTATCGATTTACGAAGTGGCGTGTCAGGTGGGCTATCATGACTTGTCGCATTTCAATCGTTTATTCAAACGATTGTTAGCCACAAATCCAAAAAAGTATCGCGATATGGTGCGTGCGAAGTTATTCAGCAGCCATTAAGTTACAACACTCGACCGCGCAGCGCTTTGGTTTGACCGTGTTTGGTTTTTTTATCCATACGCTTCATTTTGGCAGACCGACTAGGTTTGGTGGGCTTGCGTGTTTTTTGCACCACGTTCACCTGTCGAATGAGCGCCGCAAGACGTTCGAGAGCCGATTGGCGATTTAACTCTTGGCTGCGATGCTCTTGGCTTTTAATCACAATGCAGCCATCTTTCGTCAAACGATAATCGCTTAACGCCAATAAGCGCTCTTTATAAAACTCTGGCAAACTGGAGGCTCTGATATCAAAACGTAAATGTATCGCGCTTGAAACCTTATTCACATTTTGCCCGCCCGCACCTTGCGCGCGAATCGCTTGCATCTCAATTTCAGCACTGGGAATGGACACGTGGTTGGAAATAATCAGCATAATCATTCAAATCAATGTATTACGCCAAGGGTAGCATAACTAAACCGACCTGTTTACGAAGAAAATGCCATCTATGCGTAAAGTCTAAGCCTACAGTCCGTTAGACACTGGCCCAGCCACGTAACAAATTATGATAAAGCCCACTTAAGCGTCTGACTTCGTTATCGTCGCGGCCACGCTCAATCGTTAAAATCTGAATGGATTGATCTAGTTCAAATAATTGCTCTCGTTGTGTCGGATCAGCCACCATGCTTTGAATCCAAAAGAAGGACGCAATGCGTTTTCCTTCGGTCACTGGTTTCACCTCATGCAAACTCGATGATGGATACACAATAATATCCCCAGCATTTAATTTTACTTCTTGCGCACCAAATTGCGTTTCGATGCTTAGTTCTCCGCCCTCGTATTCATCGGCGTCAGATAAAAATAGCGTGGCCGATACATCCGAGCGCATTAACCGCCCATCCGGTAATGTCATGACAGAGCCATCAATATGCAAGCCATAATGGCCGCCATCTTGATAGCAGTTGAATCGTGGCGGAAATACGGTATGAGGCAAGGTAGCGGAAACAAACAATGGGTGCTGCTTAACCGCTTGGGTAACCACTTGACCTAATTGCTTAGCAAGATCTGACGTTTCATCCAGTTGTAAATTACTCTTCACATCCGCCGATAATCCACCTGCGGTGCGTCGGCCATCATGCCAAGGGTCTTGCTCGATGGCATCACGTAATCGCAAAGCGTCTTCTCGACTAATAATTTGTTCAATCGGTAACAACATGTGACCTCCTGATGAATTAATAAAAAAATACCGAGCGCATACGCTCGGTATTTTTCACACACTTAAGATTTACTTAAAATTCATAAGCCACAGTAAGTTGTGCATTACGCGCATCACCAATATAGGCAAAACCACCACTACGATACGCCGTTAGGTAGTAGTTTTCATCTGTAATATTGGCCACATTTAAACGTGCCGTTAACTTCTCACTAAAGGTGTAGTTAGCAAATACGTCAAATACTGTGTAATCCGGCACACCAAGCTCATCATTGGCCGTACTATCTGGCTGACCCACATACACTTCACTAGAGTAGTTAGCGGCGGCTCCGAAGCTAAATTGATCATTAAGCTGATAACGCACTTGAGCAAAGGCAGACTGATCAGCAAAGTTAGCTAAAATACCACCCGCTTCTACAGGGGAATCATCGCGGTTTTTAGCCGCCGTTTTTAAGATCTCTGATTCCATTACAGACAAGCCTAGTTGTGCACTTAAGCGATCTGTAATATTACCGACTAATGAAAACTCTACACCTTGTACACGGTTTTTACCCGTGTTGTATGTGCCTTCCTTATCATAATCAGCCCCTTCCATCACATCATCTTTGGTGATTTGGAAAAGTGCAGCAGTAGCTAACAGTTTATTATTCAGCAGGTTCCATTTTGTACCCAGCTCAATGTTTTCAACGGTTTCAGGTTTGGCTTTATCAACGTTCTCAGTGTTTGAGCAAATACCACCATAACCACAACTACCACCTACATCCGATTCACCACCATTAATATTGGCCGCTGTGCTGTAGGTTAGATACACATTACTGTTATCTGTTAACTTATAAACACCGCCAAGATGGCCGTTCCATAGTACATCATCGTATTTATATTCTTCCTGACCATCGTCATCAGTTAGGATATTTTTATACTCAAATGCATCCGCACGTATGCCTGCAAATACAGACCATGAATCAGTCAAATCAACCGTGTCCATTGCATAAATCGAGAGTGTATCAATGCTGTAATCTGAGTCCTCTGCATCTTTTGTAATATCACGCTGCATCAAGCCACTAAGATCATCTAGATAATTGCCATCCGCACCAATAATACAAAATCCATCTGATACGCCACGACGTCCCGCAGTTCTGCAATTTTCGTTAGCTAAATTATCAACTTTATATTTACCATTCACCACATTATGCTGAGAGTACTCAGCACCCAACACTAACTGATGCTTCATGCCGGCAAGCTCTGTATCGATTAATACATTTAGTTGGTTTGCAAAGTATTCTACTTCTTGCCAGCCATCGTGCGTACTCAGACGGATGGTATCAGAAACACCAACTGGATCTGTTGCATCACGAGTTGCCGCAGTCGCTCCGGTAACTACATAACCATTATCCGTGGTGCCGTAACGTGTCGCGTTTTCAATGCGTACATTATTATTCACATCGTACATGGCACGAAATGTAACCGTGTCGATATTAGATGATAAAAAATCATTATCTTGTGCATAAGCGGGGACACTTTCGTTAACTTTATTCGTGTCACCGTCAATGTAAGCACCAAGATCATTACGATCAAACGCTCTTAAGAAATAATAATCCGCTACAAGCTTCAGTTTTTCATTGGCTTGATAAGTCGCCGAAAGCGCCACACCGTTACGTTCAGAATCATTCGGTCCACGATCAGGTATTTCTTGATAGCTGTGTAAAACATTCGCACGCAGTGCTAAGTCATCGTTAACGGTCTGGTTACTATCTAGCGTGATACGACGATAATCATCTGTACCAATACCTGCTTCTACTTTATTGAAATCGTATTCAGTACTGGCTTGTTTGGTAATGCTGTTAATCGCACCACCGCTTGAACCACGACCAGCAAATGTTGAGCTTGGCCCTTTAGTAATTTCAACTTGTTCAACGGCAAAGCTTTCACGGGTACTCATACCTGGGTCACGTAAACCATCAACAAACACATCTGAGCGTGCTTCGTGACCACGAATGACATAACGGTCACCAAACGCATTACCATTTTCACCTGTACCTAGTGTAATACCCGGTTGCGCATCAACGATTTCTTTTAAATCACTACGACCCGACTCAAGAATCTGAGTTTGGGTTAATACTGTAATGGTCTGCGGCGTATCCGCTAGATCTTTTACATGACGGCTATCACCAGACACTTTGGCTTTATACGGTGCGCCAGCTTCCGCATATGGGTTAGTATCAACCGTACGCTCTTCTACTTGCATGGCATCCAGAACAATTGCGTCTTCAGCTGAGGCCGATTGAATGGCGCCAACTAACAAAGTAGGTAGACCAATGGTTAACGCCGCTGCGCTTGGCGCAAGGCGTGACTTACGCAAGGTTAACGGTTTTTTAATGCTGTGCTTCATGTCAGTCCTTAAAAGATGTATTTGTTATGAGAGTAAAATCAATTGGCTTAACCAGTGACAACTGTGCCCGTCCAGGCGCAAAATCATCCGGCACTTGAGGCAAAGGAGACGCATCATCGAGCACTTTCAAAGCAGCCTCATCTAGTAGCGCATAGCCACTTGATGTTTCTATCGAACGACGCAAGACAGTGCCTGATCGATCCATCGTAAAAGCAACACGAACGGTGCCCTCTTGCTTTTCTTTTTTTGCAGCCATTGGGTATTCTTGATGCTGAGCCAACCAACGATTCATTTGATTGATGTAATTTTTCGCATTGCCCTTCATTCCACCGCTTTGACGTTGATCAGATCGACCGGTCGATTTGATCGCCGCTTGTACACTGGCCGCGCTGGCTTGAGTGTCAGGCTCTGCTGTTTCTCTCTCACTTTCACTGGGTGAAGCGGTTGCTTCGTTTTTTATTGTATTGTCAGTTTCGTTTACCGCTTTTACGCTATTGTTATGAAGGGCCGTTATTTTGATAATGGGTTTAACAATGGCTTCTTTTTTCGATTCTTTCACCACCGCTTTAGCCGTCTTAGCAGGCTCTTTTATTTCTATTTTTTTTAAATTTGACTCTCTGAGCATTGAAAGTCTTTCTTTTATATTGGCATGGGACCCCTGCGTGCCTAAACCCACCTCAACACCCAGTTCACCAGCATCCGCTGCATCCCCTTGTTGATCTTTCGCTTCAGCCAAAAATGCAAACAATCCTAATCCGTGTATCAGCACAGCCAAGAAAAATGCAATCAAACCACTATGCAAGTTCGTCATTATTTTTCCAGTGTGTACAGTTCGATTGACCATTGAGGCGTATCAGCAAATTCACTTAATAATTCATCAAGTTGTTTCGCCGTGACACGGGCATCTGCAAATAAAGCAATACTTCCAGCGGACTCTAAGTCAATTTTTGACCTTAAACTGGCAACTTCAATCAGCTCACCGTTTAACATTAACTGTCCATCTGCAAATAGCTCCAATCGTAAAATCTGTGCTTGGGCTGACTCTAACTGTGCAGTAGAAGGCAGTGTTATGGCTTGATCTGGCTGGGCTTTAATTTGCCCTGCTACCATGAAAAAATCAGCAATAGAAACACGATATTGATCAGCGGAATCATGTTGTCATCCGATGATGGTTTGGCTTGTGAGTCTTGTATGAAATTGAATTGATTAAATCCTTGCACGTTTTACTCGCTTTTTTCGCTAATGGATTGACCAATTTGAAGATGCTTAAATCCTAATATTTGCATCTGTTCATAAACGTTTAATAAGCGCGCTAATGAGACCGACTCTTCACCACTGATCACAAGTGGTTTATTCACTGCATCTGATAACTCAAGCAAAACACTCTTAAGTGAAACTGGGCGCTTAATAACATCGGTAAGTAATGCAAATTCATTTTCATAAACAATTAATACAGGTGGAGCATCTTGCTCTGCTTGTTCACTAGAAGTGGGCACTGACAGGTCCAACATTTGCCACTGGCTAAAACTGGAGGTGAGCATAAAAAACATCAGCAGAATAAAGACCACATCAATCAGTGCAGTTAAGCTAATGGGTTTTGCTCGACGCCCGCCACTACCAAGGGAATCCATTTGAATCATGATGCGCAATTTTGGTTTTTCTGTTTACGCTCGCCGTGTTGTTGCGCAAAAAAAGTAAATACCTGACCAATATCATCTTGTAACGCTTGAGTTTGAAGCTCAGCCTGGCGTTCTAAGGCGCTGTGAACTAATGACACCGGAATCGCTACTCCCAAACCAACGGCCGTGGTTAACAGTGCCTGCCAAATACCGCCAGATAAAACCGCAGGGTCGACTTGTGCCCCTGCCATCTCCATAGCCTTAAATGCTTCAATCATGCCCAATACCGTACCGAACAAACCCAATAGCGGTGCTACGGTTGCGATGACTTCAAGGGGTCTTAGGTGAGACTTATATTGCTCGGCAACTAGACGTGCTTGGCGCACTATTTCCGATTGAGCGCTTTCGATATCAAGGGCCTGGTTTTCAAGCAAGGCCACTGAACGGGAGATGATTTGACTGCGAGGATTACGCTGCCCTTGTGACAGTAACGCAATCTGCTTAATTTCACCTTGTTTCAAATGCGCTAACAACTTAGCTGGGCTGGCATTTTGAGAGGGGCGCTGCAAAACGATTTGGGTGAATTTCAAAAGAATGAAACTGGTTGCGACCACAGAGAAAAGCAGCAAGATGGCCACCACAGGGCCGCCAATTTGTTGAATGAACGCAAGAAAGGTTGTCATTGATATCATCCGAAAGTATTAATTTGGAGATACTAATCTAAATGATAAAACTTATCAATAATATGTAGATTTAAATTACGCAGCACAAAAAAAACCCGAGGCAATCATGGTGATACACCATACTGACTCGGGCTTCTTTTTATGGGGGCTTTAATTAAGCTTTTTTGCAGTACTCAGAAATAATCACGATATGTGAGCCATTCACCTTACCTTCAATATGCTTAGGGTTACTGGTCAAGGAGATGTTTTTCACCAAGGTGCCTTGCTTGGCGGTGAAGTTTGCCCCTTTTACCACCAAGTCTTTTACAAGCGTAACGCTATCGCCCGCTTGCAGTACCGCTTTATTCACATCATAAGTCGGCTCAGCGTCTTCGTCCGGTAAACCCATTTTTGCCCATTTCTCCACTGCTGGGTCAAGGTAAAGCATATCCAAGCTATCTTGTGCCCAGGTTTCCCCTTTGGATATTAATGCAAACAATTGTCGATAAGCCATCACTTGAACAGGCGCCTCTTGGCTCCACATACTGTCATTAAGGCATCGCCAATGGTTTACATCCATGGTTGCCTGATCAGCAATTTGCCCACGGCAAGTCTCACAGACCAGGATACTCTGATCCAAGCTGCCATCTGATGGCTCCACCGCTAGGGGTGCAAGATTCGCAGTAGCGGCACATAACTCACATTTATTATCACTGCGTTGCAGTAACGCTTGTTCAACACTCATGGCGATCACACTTAATTGACGTACATTTTGGGTGGGTATTATGCCTGATCGACGCGGATAAATCTTGATCCCCATGCATTAACTGGGCAGGATGAAAGTGATCTACTTTGAGTTGTACGACGTAACAACCTTCTTAACGATAAAAAGAGTCATTTATGATCACACTTCATCACCTGAATAATTCCCGCTCACAACGCATCATCTGGTTACTAGAAGAACTGGGCGTAGACTACGAAATTAAGTTTTATCAGCGCGACCCAGTGACCATATTGGCCCCAAAAAGCCTAAGAGACATTCACCCTCTAGGTAAAAGCCCAGTGATTACCGACGATGCCAGCGGCATTACTCTGGCTGAAAGCGGCGCTATCATTGAATATCTTATTAGCCAGTACGGCCCTCAGTTCAAGCCAGAACAAGCGAGTGAGCAATACTGGCAATACCTATACTGGCTTCACTTTAGTGAAGGCTCATTGATGCCGCCAATGGTCATGCGCTTGGTATTTATGAAAATGAAAACAGCGCCTATGCCGTTTTTCATTAAGCCTGTGGCTAAAATGCTGGCCGATAAAGTGATGCAAAGCTTTGTCTCACCTAACATTCGCAATCAGCTGAAATACATCGAAGCCCACCTAGCAAACCATACTTGGTTTTGTGGTGATCAATTAACCGGCGCCGACTTTCAAATGAGCTTTCCACTTGAAGCTTCAGTGGCGCGAGGGTTAATCGGCGATGATTATCCTCATATTCAAAAATACGTTAAGACCTTCCAATCTCGCGCGGCCTACCAAGCAGGATTAGCAAAAGGTGGCGAGTACGACTACGCCTAACACCCCCTCCCCCATGTATGAACCAGCATCATGGGGGGTTTAGTTTTTATCATTATCCAATTTCCCTTCCCTTTGCTAAAATTCGCCCTTATTTTCTACGAGTAGATACCATGGCACAGGCGCAAAACGTATTAGCGGTGAATAACGATCTTCCTATTGGTACCGATAAGCCGGTGCACAGTGGTAAAGTGCGCAGCGTTTATTGGTTAACCGAAGCGGATAGCCAGCGCCTGATTAAAGAAAAAGGCTACAACGTGGCGCCTGATGCCCCCTTGGCCATCATGGTGATCAGTGATCGAATCAGTGCATTTGATTGCATTTGGCATGGTGAAGGTGGCTTACAGGGTATTCCTGGCAAAGGCGCGGCATTAAATGCTATCTCAAACCACTGGTTCCAGTTATTCAAAGACAATGGACTCGCTGACAGTCATATTCTTGATATTCCCCACCCGTTCGTCTGGATTGTACAGAAAGCCCGCCCAGTAATGATTGAAGCCATTTGTCGCTCCTACATAACAGGCTCCATGTGGCGCGCTTACAGTAAAGGTGAGCGTGAATTTTGTGGCATCCAATTACCCGACGGTTTAGGCAAGGATCAAAAATTGCCAGAGCTGTTAATGACCCCAAGCACCAAGGGCATTCTAAAAGGCATTCCGGG
>Ga0115005_10001462_pt1 | contig 18719 bp, 15 predicted proteins | sample ArcOceMetagenome_FD_87163 | JGI IMG/M metagenome (GOLD analysis project Ga0115005, IMG submission 87163) | Marine eukaryotic phytoplankton communities from Arctic Ocean - Arctic Ocean - Greenland ARC118M Metagenome | ecosystem: Environmental > Aquatic > Marine > Oceanic | place: Arctic Ocean... | reverse complement strand
TTTTTTAGCAGCTGGGGTGCAATCACCAGGAGAACTACTGATTGCTTCTACTCACGACACGATGGCATGCAATAAGATTTGTATGGTTCTTTGCAACGAGAACGAAGAACAAACAGGGTCTTTTTTGCTCGCTCGGCTAGTATGGATCGGGGGCTCGATTACCGCTCCTGCTCCTGCTCCTGCTCCTGCTGCTTCATAATCCTGGTTTGGTGTTGAGAGTTTATTTATGTGTTCGCTGAAAAAACCGCCGTTTTTTTCTGCCCCCGGGTAGGAAAGGGTGACTATTGACTCCACCATGTATCTAGTAACGTAACAATTTCAAATTGGAAATGGTGATTGATTTGCCCCTATTGTCCAATCCATCAGTTTTTAAATCATATTCAAATATTGATAAACATTCCTCTCAATTATTTATTCATGATGACATTCAAATAGTGTGTAGTGAGATACGATGATACTCTATCCACCAGGTATACACGGTTACTAAACGGACGTCTAACGTACGTAACGTACGTTCGAAACAGTTTCGAAACAGCAAACCAACCACCCTCTTGCTCAAGCTCCCAAGCTCCCAAGCTCCCAAGCTCAAGCAAGCCATCATAGAAGGAGATAGTTGCACACAGTAGAAATAAGACACACAGCCGCACAACATGCAAAGCACAGGAGGCGTCTCGAAGACGCACGAGCAACACGATACAGACCGAGGGTCAATAATGAGCCCAAAGCGAAAATTGCAGACCAATGTTGGGAAGGATGAAGACGACAGCCATCAAGAGAACGAACACGACGAAGAAATAAAACGGAAAAGAAAGAAGCTTCCAGACGAAAAAAAATCATGCAGCCAGTGCAAAGTTGTCTATGGAATGGATTCCTTTAGTAAAAGGCAATGGAAGGAAAGATCGTCGCGGTGTAAATCCTGTATTCAAACTCAAGCCTCCCCAGTTGAAAAGATTTGCCGAAGCTGCAATGTCACGCTTGGGAAAGATGCGTTCAGCAATTCTCAGCGGAAAGGATCTGCAGGGACGAATGTATGCAAAGCTTGTGTAGAGAAAGTCAGGCATTGCAAGATTTGTCAGACCTGTCAGAAAGATCTTCCCAAGAAGTCTTTTTCCCCTTCGCAGTGGAAAGGGCCTGTTCAGAAAACCACCAGATCTTGCAAAGCTTGTTACGCCATGAATGCCGAGCAAAATAACCTTGGAAAAAATGAAAAGCTATGTAATCGTTGCGAGGTTTCACTTGGGAAGGATTCTTTTAGTACTCAAGAATGGAAAGGATCTACAGAAAAGACCCGGTGCTGCAAATCTTGTGGAGATGACGTGAGTAAGAAAGAAGAGAGGGCTTGCCTACGTTGCAAAATTTATCTTTGCAAAGATTCCTTCAGTAATTCTCAGTGGAAGGGTGGTCAGAAGAGAATGCGGACTTGCAAACCTTGTGTCAGGGAAGAAAAACCAAAGTCACGAAAACAAATTGTAGGTGAAATGGAAAACGATGCCAATCTTGTGAACGCAAACCCAGAGAGTGGCATTGAGAACCAAATGAAACCCAAAGCAGGGGAAAAGATGGACACGAAGAAGGAGAAGCAACAAAGTTTCGAAACCGACACAGCCGTAATCAAACGTAAACTGACAGAGAGAGTAAATATACTGCCTCAAAACCGAGAGCGAAAGAGCTTTCAGTTCCAGTGGGAGTCTTCTCCCGTTTCTCAGAAAGATGAAAACAATATGGCAGCCCGCGTTGTCGTGAAGGGACGTTACGGGCTAATCACCGACAAAGAGAAAGATAATCTATCCAATTACATTCAAAACACATCTACCGCAATGTCAGTCGCTCAAGCAATCTCACTACGGTCAGTACTCTTGCAGCAAAAAGCGATGTTTCGTCACGTTCATATACAGCGCAATTCGAAGACACTCCACAAGAAATATAAGGCAGGAGAATCCATAATTGGTTTGTCGCGGTTTGTAGACTGCCCGCCCATGAATGTCTTTCGGATGATATTGGCAATGATGGATTACGGCAAGGCGAGGATCAAGAGGTGTCTTCGTGATCCGAAGAAGGAGTTGGAGCTACGAGAGCAACGAGAGTTTGCGGAAGCAGAGAGTGCGGATTCTGTGTCGAATGTAAATCAGGATAGTACCAGAGCATTTGCAGACGCATTCGAAGACATTGTTGCGAGCTTTTTGGTGGAAAAGGGGGTTGCATTTGTGAGACAGAAGGAGTTGGAAACGGAGCAAAAGAAGATCTTTGGTAAAAGCATTTTGACTCCTGACTTTTTGTTTTTAGATGAAGTCGAGATTAATGGACAGCGTGTGACTTGGATTGATGCGAAGGCATTTTATGGAGCAAACATCCACTTCAACATCTCAAAGATAAAGAAGCAGATGTCTCGTTACATTGATCATTGGGGTGGTGGAGCTATTATGTACTTGCAGGGTTTCAGTGAGAAGTTGGTCATGGATGGATGTACAATGCTGAATGCTCGGGATGTCATGAGCGCAGAGGTTCTTTTGCCTCTGGAACACAAAATTGCTAGCTCTCTTGAATAGCTACGAGAAGAGCAGTGCTATCGCTGTTGCTACGGGTTGCATTTTATAAAGTTATTCGCCATTATTTTGTGATTCTTTGTACAATTATCTTATCCCGATTTGCTCTTATTATTGAAACACACTGGGCAGAATCTTTGAAACAACTATTGATACTAAAACAAATCCCCTGTGAGACAATTTATGTTTTTGCCAATGACGGATCTTTCTTCATCAGATAGTAAACTGCATCTAGATCACTCATTTGTCCCGAAGCGGCTACCATAAATGGATAGAGTTCGGTTACGGGATCGATCTCTCTCACTTGATCGTCACTCATTCCAACAAAGAACATTGCATGAGATTTGAATTTCTTGCTTCCACTTGCAAGTGCGTCTTGGTGCAATGTCCTTCCCTTGCAATCACGCAAATATATAGCTGAGGGATATCTATTCACAAAGTCATTCATGTATTGAGGAGCGTGTTTGGCCACATGATGCAGGATTGGGAAATGCGGGTCTTCGAAAGGGATCAAGTTTCCAAGAATTTTCATGGTTTTCTCTATTCCGTACTTTGCAAAAGCTCGTTCACAAACTGTTTTACCTTCTTTGTCTTTGAGAAAGAAGCCGCCTAGATCCCCCGGATGGAGCCTCAGCGCTGTCTCGAGGAATGCGGATAAACGATCATGAGTTGGGAAGTATTTAACAGTAGCGAGAACGATCGGGAGCCCTTTGAATTTATACGTCAGTAATCCTTTAGCATCCCAATCAACGAGGAAATCAAAACGCAACTGACTGTTACGACAGCATGCATAAAGCAAGAGATTGTGGTCTTTGATATCTTCTTTCAGGAGAAGATTGGAATCCCTGAGTTCTTTCATTACGTCCAGATACGTGGTATCAGTAGGTATAGTATTGGTCCTACTAGATAAGTTTGCGAGCATTTGTAATGCATTTGTTCCATAATCTTTACCTGTAACTTTAACGAGCAAGCCGCCACGTTTGCTACCCCCGCCTACTTTAAATTTTATTCCTTCCTTTGCGAGGAGGGGAACATATCGGGCACTGCCAGTATACCGAGCTGCTGTGTGAATTGGAAGCCGACCCTTTTCGTTTGTATACGACAAACATGTCGGTGCAACAGCAATAATCTGTTGCAAGATATCTTCATTAGGCTTGTTTCTCCTTAGGTCGTGCAGGTATTTGCCTAATTGATCCGACAATTCCTTTATTGTAAAAATCTCCTTGAGGCCATTGGTAAAATTAGCATCAAGACTGTCCTTCATGGATTTGAAGGTGCTGATGGCCTTCAAGAATTCATCAACGGTATCCTCTGTTGCTGACATCTCGGTTGGGTCAAGAAGAAGGTTGGGCTTTGGGCTTTTGGGCTTCTTGATTTTATGAAGTGGGTAAATTCGAAAATGAAAGAAACCAAAAGTTCGCCGCCAAGTCTTTTTTAGTTGGATTACACGGTTCAATTTCGAAAAATTGTGCTAAATTCACACGCTGGTGCACTTGAGGGGTGTTCATACCCCCCTCCTGCCCTTCGGTCTCTCGACCTAAAAGAATAAAAACCTTCCGCCCCCACCCCGAAACTTGCCATTTGTTTTAAATACTTGTATTTCTTGTATCACAACGGACGATGAAATCGAAATACAGTAGACATCGTTTTTACCTTCCGTGGTGATTCTTTTCTATTTCACATTGTAATACACAACTAGTGTTATAAAATATGCAGTGCAGACTTCATTGCTTGTTACGTGTAGTGTATTAGTCTTGCTGTATGGACACACATTTTCGTAGAAATACAGCAATACAGCGCCGAACCTGGTATGCATAAATTATTTTGTGTTTTGGAAACTTAGACAGAGAACAAAATATCAACCCTTGAAGAACAGAAGAATCTTACAATTATCGATCCACAAACCTGCCCCCAAAAGACCTAATTTCTATCTCATCTGCAGGGTACAAGGTCAGGTTTATCTAGTTGTTTACATATCACCCGACAACATGGACACGAAGTATGATCGTAAAGCCATTGTTTGTAGCAGCTAGTATGAAACTCGTGTTGACATACTCTCGACCTAGATACACTTTCGTCGGACTCTGTAGAAGTCCATCATAAAATAAAGGTTAAAATTTATTCCTGGTAGCGATTTCATGTCCATATTGTCTGTGTGTAAATTGACAGGACTTACCAAAACCACCAAGGCATATCGCACAAGTTTCTGACATTTGACAATCATTGGATTTTCCTAATTGATAAGAAATTCGTGTAATCAGAAACTTATCTAATGATGCTTCTATCTCATCTGGATCTTCCTGAACAAAGAACTCATGGAAGAATAGAATGGCATAGAGAACAATGCCTGTGAACCAAACGATCACCAGAAATAAAACAGCGGCGGCAGATAATACCTCATGATGCGTCTGAATCATTATTTGTAAATGCATATATGATGCCGGACAGAAGATGTATTTGATTTCATCCCCTATCATTTTTTCGGTGATTTTGATCTTGCCGCTGTTGTTGTTGTTGTTGTTGTTGTTGCTGTTGTGTGAATTGTATTTACTGTTACTACTTTGTTGATGTCTTTGCAAGAACTCTAAAACAAATTGACTGTTCTTCTTCCGATTTTTTTTAAAAAACGAGTTGGTGTCAAGCGTCACCAAAATCTCTGAAATTTGAAACTAGGCGGAGGATGGATCAATGCTGACCCCCAACTCATTAGGTTCCAACATTCGAAAATAAGACCATACTTTAGCGTCTACTTGATTGTGTACCGGTAGGCTTGTTGTTGATTGTTCTTATTTGTTATGTTGATTCTTTTTCCTTTTCAAAAACAGCCCGCGCCCCCCCGGCGCCGGCCGGCCGCGCCAAAAATATAACTGTTCTGCAGACCGTTTTCATCTCGATTTTTCTTTCTTGTGGCGCACGCCAAAGGCCCAAAGAAACGGTAAATATCTGTAATTAGGTGCACTTCACAACCTATCCTCCTCGGTCGAATACATACAATGATGATTGATTCATTCCATTCCATTCATTCCTGCAACATCGCACCAAGCGAGATCGCACGTCTCAAACAAATTAATCACATTCCACATACAAGATGTTAAAAACAAAAGCCTCACTTGTGCTTACTCTGGTATTCCTTCCCATCTACGTCTCGGCGGCGATTTGTGAAAACAGAGAAACGTTCACAAAAGAAGTCGACGGCGTACCAAGATATTGCAAATGGTTCAGATTCAAAGAGTTTAGGCGACAAGAGCACTGCACCGATCAAAAAGTTCGCGATAACTGTCCCCAGGCATGCGGTTTGTGCTGTGACGATGACCCAAATTATGAATTCGTTCTACCCAACACTTTGAAAACTGTGAATTGTGCATGGATCACTCTAAACCCAAACAAAGAGAGTACGAGGAAAAAGATCTTTTGTCAACCCGAGATGGCTCAAGCAGGACGAACAATCAGGGATGCTTGCCCCGACTCGTGCAATTTCTGTTTCGCGAACATCACTGAATTCCCAACAGTGGCACCGTCAATTTCTATCAAACCCTCGATGGTACCAACATCTAAACCAACTCTTTCTCTAGTCCCAAGTCCTTCACCATCGTTAGCGCCATCTATTTCTGCAGCACCTACTGAGATTCCTTCTACGTCTCCGTCCGATAGACCATCGAGTTCTCCCACTCGACCCCCATCTCCCATGCCATCTCCGTTTCCAACCTTGAGACCGACACTTCCTGTACCTAGTCAAAAGCCATCTAGCGTTCCCAGTGTGCCCCCCAGTCAAAGACCAACTGCAGTCCCTACTTTGTCGTTGGTACCAAGTCCAATCCCTTCTAAGATACCATCATGCTCACCCAGCAATTCACCCAGTCATAAACCCACTTCTTCCCCATCGGTAGAACCTAGCAAAGTACCCTCCACCTCTCCCAGTGACGAGCCTACTTTGAATCCCTCAGAGACACCTACTGATCGCCCAAGTGATACTCCATCTGAATTTCCTTCAATCAGTGTATTCCCTTCGACCTTACCCTCCGTGTCCCCAACGGTTTTACCGACTAATGTACCATCTAAAAGTCCAACAGATCTTCCAACAAAGACACCGACTACTTCACCAACAATACATTGTCATGATAAAAAATTGTTCAAGTTCAATTTAGATGATTCAGGAAAAGAAGTTTCATGTGGCTGGATATCAGCAAATTTCTACAAGAGGGAGATAAGAAGGGCGAAGTATTGCAACCGCTTAAAAATCAAGCTTGCTTGTAAGGAAGCTTGCGATAAATGTTGGTGTCTTGATGATCCGGATTATAAATTTGAAACTAAGATTGCAAACAGGATTGTTGATTGTGCTTGGATATCACAGTCAGAAATAAATTGGCAAACGAGGGTTGGTACATACTGTGGGACAAGAAACAACCCTACAGAAGTTGCAAACCACTGCACTCGCTCATGCAAATATTGCTCACCAGAAGCGTCGGATTCGCCAAGTATCTCACCCTCTTTGTCGAGATCGCCATCTCATAAACCTACCGCCTTTCCAAGTGTCAGTCCCACGGCCACACCAACAGACCGCCCAACCAACTCTAAAAAACCCAGTGTTTCACCAACTGCTCACCCTACTTCTACTGTTATGCCCTCAAACTTACCATCAAGTGAACCTAGCAGTAATCCTACCAAAAGTATTAAACCATCTGCATTGCCCACTGCCAAGCCCTCAGGAGCGCCTTCTGAATCTGCCAAACCTAGTTCAAAACCGTCATCAATTCCTACATATTCCAGCAAACCCTCACGAACACCGACCGCCATACCCACCTCAAGTCCATCGACCGATGAGCCAACCTATCATCCAACTATCACATGCCTGGATGACCATAGTTTCACATTCACCCTTGATAACGGCATTGTTAGAGATTGTTCTTGGATCACGGGAAATTCCCAAAACACACCAATTAGAATAGCAGCGTACTGCCCGAAAGCGCACATCAAGAGTGCTTGCAAGGCAACTTGTCAGTTTTGCACATGCAAGAATAATATATCATTCAAATTCGAGATTTCTACTGGTGAAATGAAGCACTGCAAATTCATTACATTCAATCCTTTCAAAATTGAGCAACGAAGAGAAGCGAATTGTGGGACTGTTACAAATCCTTCTGAAGTTGCGAACAACTGCCCTTTTGATTGTGGGTTTTGTTTCAAGCCTGAATAAAAAATATGTTCAACAAGCGATTTTGTGGGGGAGGAGGGGGAATAAATGTATAATATCGAATGTAGTTTTATTTATTATTAGCATTGCTGCGTATTGTTGTCTATTTCCTGTGGAGCAATTGCTTCATCTCTACTTCCATTACACTCATTGCTGTATTGAAATCATCTTGGAGGCATCCGATCAGGCTGGATGAATGTAAAGCCTTGCTCAGATCTCGAGCCCGTTTGACTAGCATTGTAGTTGGGATTCTGATACCTGGAGTCAAGCCCTCTTCTTGTACTATCGTCGTTACCATCCCCCATAGACATCGGTCCCCACACATCTAAACCGGTCATGCTCAATGCTCTGCCTGCCATGCCAGCACCAAAGTTCCTTTTCACAGGTTGCTCGATTTGGATATTATCCTCAGTAGCCGGAGACACAAGTTCTGCGAACGCATCTGTACTCTCATTTCTAACACCCAATCCATCCCCAGTATTCGAAAGTCCTGCATTTGATAGCATAGCTTCTTGTTTCTGAATAAGTTTGCGCAGTTCGGCAACTTGCTCAATCAGATCTTCATCGTCTTCCACTCCTGCCTTTTGCGACTTTTGCGCATAACGCAAGATATCGCTCACGACTACATCGCTGGAGAGAGCATTGTGGTAAAGTAGCCATGTTTGGATATGATGAGGGAGCTGAAGACCAGCCATGATAAACAACGGGATGAAAATAATGTGACCGCAGACGAGGTCGTGGACAAAGTACAAGTGTTTGACAGGTTTGAAACCGTACAAAAGTCCCAGTAAGCACAATGCTCCAACAAAGTAGTACCCAGCGAGACTGTATCGAATTGCATCAGAATCTTCGAGAAAAAGAATCACGGTACCCACTGTAATACCGAGGAAGAGCATAATTCCTAAAGTTTGTCTAATTGCGTAAGGTAGTACGCCCTGTGTTGACTTGAATACTGTTGAGAATACAACTAGCATCAGAATAGCTATAGACAGCCCACCAACGCTCACAAACGGTTTATGCAGAGCCAAGTTAGCTTTGGCTAGTTCGGATGTACGAATTCCTTCTGCGACAAGAACAAAAAGGATAGCCTTCACTATGAAAAACATTTTGGAATTGAAGTTCATCTTCTTGACAAACGCATTTTCCTCCGTCCACCACTGGTCCCAGCTTTTGGTCGGGCCTCCACTTGTTCCACTCATCCAAGCCAGGTAAGTCTTGTAATCGTTCACGACGACATTCCACTCAAAAGTGAGTGGGTTAAACCAGAAAGGACTCGCCAGAAAAGAAAGGGATGCAAGCCACAGCGACCAGGTCCTTCCAAAGTACTGTCCAGCTTCAGAATAAATTCCCATCAAGGCTAGTCCCGCTCCAAGCTCTATTCCAAGGTAGAGGTGACTAGATGCAAAGAAGCGAAATTGTTCGTCCATGCGTGTGTGCTGAGTGACAAATCCTCTTCCTGTTGCACGATACTTGGCACCTCCAACAAGGATAGTCTGAGACATGTAGTGGGCCTTTGTCTGGATATGGAACATGAAATGTAAAGGACCTCCTGTAATGAATACATACAAAATCTCACGCAGACTCTCCCACCATCCGCGTTCTACTCCAAGCGTTGCATACAAAGGAATTGTTTGTAACAATCCAAGACCACCAAGCAACATCTGGATAGTACCCATTGGGGTGATTCTACGGTCGCCAATCTTCTCCATGTCGAAAATAGCAAGGACAGCCATGAGGTAAACGACACAATAGATCGTCAAAATTGTCAAGACATTTGAAAAGTAGTGTCCAATACCCCCAAAATAAAAAGAAAGAAGACGGGAGAAGTCGAGACGATGACAAAGTCGGTAGACATCTCTTGATAAACTTTGCTCTCCTGCTCCTTGACTCAGCTTCGCTTCGAACTTGTAGATCTGACTCATGCCCACGTCACGTCCTTTTCCTACTTGAAGATACTCCTTAAAACTAACCTGACCACCACGAATTGCATTGTTGTAACCAGCAAAAATATCTTCAGACAAGTTGATGCCCTTGGAACTTTTGCTAATACCACCTCGTGTAATGAAAAATAATTTGTCGAACACGTCAGGATGACCGTAGTGGAGACGAATACGCAAGGGTTTCGTCAAGACACGCTGTCCAAGCGTCACAAAGGATGTTTCCTGCAAAGCCATGTAGTTGGCTAATGAGCTCACACTTCCTGTGAAGATGTGCTCCCTTAAACCAAGGATCGTTGTTGGGAGCGAGCCTTCTCTCTTAGCGAATTCCTGCAGGGCATTGCGCATTTTAAGGGCTTCCTCAAAGTAACCTTCTTGATTCATGTCAATTGTCTGCAAAAATTCTCCGCGAGTGAAGATCATCGCATGGTTTTGGTTCTCAGGTTTTCCTTCGCCCAATATTGGATTTCCAGGAAGGCGCACACGGTAAATCTCTTGAATGCCTCCCATACCATCACTCTTCATCAATACGGAGTACGAGACAGCGGCTCCAGAACGATTCAACCTAATACTATCGATGTAGGAGATACGAAGGTGGGGGAATCTGTGTAATAAATTTTCGATATCCTCTGCCTTCGGATCTTGGTTCTTCTTCATATTTCCGTAAATTTGGGTAGAAACAATGTATCCGAATTTCTCTCCAAGCAAGTCATTTGTAGTACTTTCATCCATGCGTTCAAGATTTGCCAGGAGACGCATTGCTTTCTCGTAGTACATCATTCCATTCACAGTTCTGAAGAGGGTCTGAGCACGGAGGCTCGCCCAGATGCGCGTTTCTATCAAAACCTTCTTTGACCATATCTTTTCTTGGTCCTTAATGTTGAGCCTCTCCAGAAAGTTGTCCCAATCACCACGGTAAAGTGTCTGTAAATAAAGCAATGTAGAAACACCAAGCTCTTCTGTGCCTTTCTCAAGATCGGCCTTGTTGTACATAACATCTTCTGAATAGTAAGGAGTCAAAACATTCCATGAAAACATGTCGTGGATGGACGGAGCATTTGGCATATCCATGAATAACGAATTCACGAAGAAAGTAAGACGCCTACGGACTTCTTTAGATTTGGGCTCAACGTCATCTGGATGACATGCAACTAGGCCATGCAGTTTCATTAGAACCTCCTTGAACACAACATCACCAGACAAATTATCAAGTTGGGAAGAGGCGTAAGAATCGTCCCACAAGAAACCATTTTCCATGCTCGTGAGGAATATAAGTCTATCTAGGACATCCTTACTCTCAGCATCGTGGTCAACATTCTTCAGAATTCCTTTCACAGCTTGTACAACAGCACGAAGTTTGTCCCGTGCTTGATCGCGCAACGCATCAATAATCACCAAGTGTTCAGATGACTTTTCGCGACTCTTCTCGATGCTAGCCATTGATAAAGATGTTGCGCTCAACACTTTCCTCATACCTTTGCTGGTTTGAGTCTTCGGTGCAGGTACAAACCTTTTCCTTGTAGATACTGGGTTCCTCCTTCCGATACCCTTCTGAAGGCTCGTTACTAGCTGAATGAAACTATTCATTGCTTTTCTCAATTGAACAACATTCATGTGCCTTGCAATTGTTCCATTCTCAGTCCATTTAAGGATTAGTCCAGTTATAGCCTGAATATCATTCTCGTGAATTGGCCCTAACATCTTCTGAATAAGATACGTTCCAAGCTCCCAAACCTCGAAGACCGCAGTCTTCGAGGTGACGTGATCAAGGATTGGCTTGAATATTTCAACATCTGTCATAGGTCCAGACGATTCTTCATCCCGAGGAGACTCTAGCATAGTAAAAACTTCATCCATTACACCAGCTGTCTGAAAAACGGGAAGGTAAATAGCCATACTGAATCCATCGAAACGACTGAATTTCAGATTGTCTCTTTCTCTATTGGAAATGATATCTTCCTGTCTGAAGTGATCAATAATTTCATTCCAGGCCGCACTAAACATAACCCATTTTTGAATCCTTACGTCGAGCAAACGATTTACATAACCCTGAAGTTGATGAGGATCTGCTCCAAGCAATGCCTGGCTTTCACTGCCAAAACTATCATTCTTCGATACGAAACTAGCTGCAGATCCGCGACGGCTTCCAGCGTCAGGAGAGAGCATTTTCTCACAGAAAAGTTCAGGCGCACGTCCAAAGTTCTCTCGGATGTCCTTCATTGTCTTGATGTCACCTAAGTTGTCGGAGAATCCAACGGCTGTTCCAGCAAATGCTTGCCATACGGCGTACCAGATACTCATATCAATGAGATAAACAAGGAATTGAGGTAACCATCTCATGGTCAAAATAAAACTCATCTTCGCAAAACTTTGGTCAGGGAAATTGATGTAGTCGTCGGTCAGCTGAAGTGTGGGAAGAACCATGGAGTAAACCTCAAAGACATATGAGAAATACAACTTCCATGCCATGAGAGTGGCCCAGTAGAACAAGTAAATGGCTGTGTGCTTGAAAGATTCGTGAACCTCCTTGCCAACATACAGACGACTGAGAGGGAAAAGAATATTCAAGAATGATTGGACATATTCATTTCGGCTCGTGTAGAGGGCAGTGGAAGATGCCGGGTAAAGGTTCATAAGCGCCTCGATAAACCATGGATCCATGCATAAGAGTGACAACCACACATACTGCCACCACCAGAAATTTGAATCCGCTTGAATACCAAGATAAGACTCCGATTGACCAGTTGAGGGACCAAATGTCCACATCAAATACATTGTCTGGTAAATAAGGATGAGGAATCGTGTTCCAATGGAGAAGATGAATCCACATACTGCGGTGCCAGTGAGCTGAATACCGGGATAAACAGCCCATACTTCCAAAATTCCAAAGGTGATTTGAAGCGAATTGAAAATCCAAAAGACTCCACTTGCAACCTGAAGAGTATAAACCCAACCCCAAACCAACTCTCTCGAAAATGCAACTACGGAAAGTAGGTAAAAAGTTACAAGATGCCACTCAATAATACGGAACAAAGCAATCACAGAGCGAAGCCATGAACGTTTCTCCAAAAAGGTCTTGGGAGCACAGAGGAGTCCTCCTTCAATGCTAGGAAGTGATTCGCCAACCAAACGGCCGTTGACACGGTACGCACTCTCCTCATCAATGGAGTCCATACCTGTTTCCGAACAATACGAAAATTTCAAACAGTTGCGGGACCAGAAAAACTCATTGAAGTCATCGTAGTTGCGCTTCTCCTGATGATCTTTGTTCAATGCCATGTTCTACTCGGATCAAAACGAAAATAGAATCAAAAGAAAGCTGTGTCAGAGAATTGTTCGGAAACTGTCGTGCAATTGCAAATTTCTTCCACGCACGTACCTTTTGAACAATATTGTAAATGGGCGCGATCACATTATCCACAAAATGCCCAGCATACAAACTGCGAGTCTGAGTATACCCCTCTGACAAAATATAATCCTCCATCATCTTATGATAAAGAAACCACAAACACTCGGGCATATGACGAACATTAGAACTCTCTCCCCAGATGGAAAAGAATAGAACCAAATCTACAACCCTACTCGCTACAGCTGGTGGAGCTGAAACGGCAGTGCTGACTTTTGCAAAGTTGGGCATGGTTCCCATGGCACGGCACCATTTCATATAGTTGGAAAAGACCTTGGCATGAAGTGCATGGATGGGACTGGGTGGCTGTTGCGCAGGTGACAAAATGTGATCATTCATATAACGACGGTTATTACTCAAGAGGATCAAAAGATGCTCTGCCTGATTCCTGACGGACGAATCCTGAAATCCAAAAAAGTTTCCAAGATCTTCACATGCGGAGTAGACCATGTTGGCATATTCCGCGAGACGGGGTGGGAGATCGGCTGGATCAAACATGTTGTAGGTATCGACGGATGCAGGTGGGGGCTGATGGTACGGAGGGGGTTCTTTGACAGTTCGTTTCTGCGCAGGGGAAGGTGCGGTAGATTCAATCTTTGAGGGGACAAATCCTCCCTGACTAAGGACAAGGACCAAGAGACAAACAATGGAGGATACGATCCAGAATAGACCAAGGTAATTTTGAGAGGGGCTGGGTACGAGGAAGTCGTAATCCTTTCCGAAATCGGGGAGGAATTCTTCACCGCGGGTGACTGCGATGATGCAGTAAAATAGGTTTACGTTGACGAAACTTCCAGCGAGTGCTCCTGCCTCAAGTACTGTTGCGATCATCATCATAGCAGGACGAAATCTGTGGTGACAATTGAAATTTCACAAGTTAGTAAGTACACGGCTCTTGATATTGAAGAAACAAACACATACACACACATAAATCCAATCCAACAATAATCCAAGACATATTCAACACTCACTTGAAGGAAAGCAAAGCACCCGCAGCCACCATGAGAGGACACAAAATGGACAAATAAAGATTGGCCAAAGTGGGGAAAAAGAGCCCAACCAAAATCGAAAGGGTGGCACCCAAACAAGCTCCCGGCATAATGAGAGGCAACAAAACTCCAAGACACATTCCAACACACGAGGCACCCATTGCGAGAGTGTAGAGTGCGACAGTGGCGAGGGGCATGCCGACGGATAAAAAGAGCGGTTCGAGGAAACTGAATGCGAGGATTCCTCCGAGGAGAGCGGTGAGCACTCCCGAGTAGAATCGCTGTTTGCTGTTACGTTACGTGTAGGTAGAATGAAGATGGGAGGAAACAAAAAGTTGAGAAAAATTTCTCGATTACATTGTCTTGATCTGATATTCATCATTCTTCCATGTATGTCATGTGTTGATGTGTTCTTTTCTTACCTTATGGACTCTCGCACATAATAAAGTACACCGACAACCGGCACCACACGCAAGAGGATGCCTACACCAGATGTCCAAGCTGTAGCCGTAGCTACTGTTGACGCTGTAGCTACAGTTGACACTGTAGCTGTAGCTGAGTCTGCCACCGTCACCATCCCGTTTGTGTTTCTTTCAATCCAATCCGTGAAGATCTAGTGATGGAACTAGTCTAACTCGAATGTAATGTCAGAGCGAACCTTTTTATAGGGAAGCGGAAGGAATTTAATCTCTGCAGTGAGTGATTAAAGTGTGTACAGTGCAGCCAAGATACAAATTGACTTTGACTTGGATCGAATTAATGAATCGAATTAATCAATTTGCAGTCAATCGTAGTACGTGATGATGTAATTGTGTTGTCACAGATTAGAACGCTAACTGCAGGCTGCACGCTGCAGGTTGTTGAAAAGAGGCATCACCCTAAATAGTCGCGTATAAACTCGCGTACAAACTCGCGTACATACATCATCTATGACGACGTCTTTTTTCGACGAAAAAAGATGTGAAGCAACACGTACTCGTCGGGACGCGGGAGTTTCGACTTGAGAAAAATCTTCTGAAAACGTGAATGAATCTTGTTGGAGATTTCAAAAGATTGGAGAAGGAAAGAAAGTTCGGTGCGAAAAAAGGGGGGAGATATGAGACCCCTCCAATGATATGTCAAAAGTCAAAACTACTGAAGTTGCAAAATGACGCAAAAAGTCTCATCCTGTATCATACATAGAAGCAGCGCTACAAGTACAAGTACAAGTACCGGTACGAGTAGACGGTAAATACATACTGGTACCGGTGACATACTCCGTAGACAACAAAGGGAGCTGCTCTCACTAGATACTAGATAGATTCATACTCACACACACACAAACAGGGGCACTTTCAACAACTTTAATTAACTTACACCAAACACCAAAATCAATACAAAATGCAAAGAAGAAAACCCGTCACAACCTCACCAGCCACAACATCCTCCGCACCAGCGACATCAGCTCCACCCGTAGCAACGGTAGTCAGAAATCAATGCGGCACCTCACCATTCGACAAACACTGGCTTAATTTGGATTGTTGTGGATTATTTTGTGCGGGGTTCACGTATGTGTTGCATTTCTATGGGGTTTATGCTGTGACGGTGGTGTTGCTTCCGCCTTGGATGAGTTATACCGTGGATGGAGTCAGATCGGTGAGTACTGTACCGTATGATATGATATGATATGATATGCTATGATACACACGTAGTTGTATGTATCCACACGAACACATGATGTCTTTTGGCGCCAATTGCCAGTGGCAGTTCTGCTTACACCGCCCCTCTCATCTCATCTCATTACATTACATTACAGCTCTCAATATGGGGAGCCTTCCACACTATAGCATTCACAATCGTCACAATCCTAGCCGTTGCATCACACTTTAAAGCCATGACGACAGACCCGGGCGCTATACCGCCCGACGCTGAACCGCTCCCCGTCGACGGATTAGACGCTACCCATCGAGGACCGAATGGTAATGGGGGCGGGAGTGGGGAGATGGAGGCGTTGACGTTGACTCCGAAACCACGTCCGCCAAAGAGGATATGTCGGAGGTGTAAGGCTTTCAAGCCGGATAGATCTCATCATTGTAGTATTTGCAAACGGTGTATTATGAAAATGGATCATCATTGTCCGTGAGTATTTACTGTATGATATTATGGACGGACTGGATTGGACTGACTGGACGGACTGTCTCCCATGCATGTTTGTGGCATTGGCATTGGTTTATTTTATTTACTCACACTATTTATTATATATATTATATATCCTGGATCGATCGTGATCGTATAATACCAACAGATGGGTGAACAACTGCGTCGGAATCGGAAACCACAAATACTTTCTCCTATTCATATTCTACACATTCCTATCCTGCTCCTACGCCATGACGCTCGTAATCTTCCGATTCGTCGAATGCATAGGACACATGGAAAAACATCAACCCTGCCTCGACCAACCAACAAACCTCCTATCTCTCATTGGATTAATGGTGGAATCGGCCTTGTTTGGGATGTTTACTTGTTGTATGGTGATTGATCAGTGGGATGTCGTTTTGACGAATGTGACTCATATTGATAGGTTGAAGGGGGACACGCATTCGGAAGATTCGGTGGCGGGGATTCATGAGGTGTTTGGATCGGGGTCGGTGGATGGAAAGAGGAAGAAGGGAGCTGGGAGTGGGAGCGGGTTTCGGCCTGATTGGTTGTCGCCTTTTGCGAGAGTTTGTTTTCCTTCTCATGCGGAGGATGATATTATGGGCTTTTGTAGGCCGTGTTTGCGTGTGACCAAGGTGAAGGAGGAGGATTATGAAATGACGGCGAGGAGAAATGTTGGCAACACTGCTGAGATTGTGTGATAATGTCATGGATGATGAAGGATGGATTGATATATTGTCATGCTATATGCTTTTTGTATGTCATGAGTGGTGTCATTATCGGTACATAATTTTTGATGTATCCGGAGTAACTGTCATACAGTACTGCAGCAGAACGAGGGATGCAATTGAAAGTTAAAACGTCATATGATACGAAAGTTAGGTCAGGACAAAGCATACAATCTTCTTCGTGGTGTAGTAATAAAAAAGTAAAATTATCCCCGTTTTCGTTTGTTGATATTCTTTGTTTGTGATCGGAGATCGTGGCTTGCAAAATCTCACCACGCAATGCTGTCACTGCGTTTTGTGTCTCGATATATTCCACATGTTTGCAGTAATCGTCTCTTTATTTGTTGACCCAGTTCTTCGATTCACCCCAATTTCTGTCTCTTCGCAATCACATCATTATCAGCAGGGGACATTTTATTCAATTTCATGGAATGTTCCAATACTACAGGTTCCTTTCGAAGCATATAGTAAATGACATCCAAATGGGAAGAGGAACCCTCCGCAGCAGCCACCATCAAAGAGCAATCATTGGTCTTGGTGTCTTTCCTGCCGAGACAATCTTCGATTGCCTTCCACGCTTTCTCCTTTCCGAAACGATTGTAAGCTGCTTCAATCACTGATTGACTATTGGAGTTTTCCTGATACAATAGGCCGAGTTCTAGAGGAAAGTGCTTCAATCCACCTGTGAAAGCCATCTTGAATCTCTCTAACGCAACGTGATCACCACTTGTTGCACTTTCCACTTGCCAGTACTGATTAGTTGTTTCCACTAGCCAGTGAAGCAAACAATCATATGGGCCAGCATTTATTTTTTGCTTCAGTGCATCGGGGTCACAATCAACCAGATACTCAAACCTCTTCTTTGAAAAACGAGGGCAACAAGCGTGCGTCAAGAGATCATACTTTCTGATTTCTTCCTTTTTGAGCAGCTCCGTCTTCCAGAGCGTTTTGATCACATCAAGAAGCAACAAATCATGATCTCCAGGGCTGCTATCCTCGCCATCCTCAGACCTTCCGCTATACTCATACACAAGTCGGACGAGCAAATCAGGAAAATGCCAATTTCCCCGCCACAATCCACCTGTCGTTCCCTCTCCGCCAACATTGTGTTTCATTCCTTCCTCGGCTAGCAATAGAATGAAGGGGGCTGCCTTTCTGTTCTTCAAACAAGCAGCTTGGATGGGAAGAAGTGACTCCTCAGGAGTGTCTTCATCGACACAGTATTCACCGCCGTCGTCCTCGTTCATGTGAAAACACTCTTCTGACAAAGACTCTGGAATACACTGAACCATCGTCTTCACTTGGTCTTTTGTATGTGTGGAGCCATCAAGATCAAAGTGTAGAAACTGTCCGGCGTCCTTCGTAAGACTTTTGAACCATTCCTCCGTCCTCTGTTCCATGCAGTCCCTGAACTCTGTAGGCATTTCTTTCTCTCGCGTGAGAAGTTTCGAGAGCTTCTCAGTATAATTCATTGTTGTGGTAGAATTGTGCGATGAAGAGTTGTTGTTGTTGTTGGATGGCTGTGGAAAATTCGCTCGTGAAATTGTTGTTGTTGTTGTTTGGCTGTGAAATTTGCGAGTGAAAGCAACGAAGAGTTGAGTTGTGCTTGTTGATGTGTGCTTTATTGCTCCGATATCATCTGCGCTGTGCCCTTTTGGGATCCACCCGCGAAAAAATCAGAAAAGAACAAAGAAGAATAGGAAAGAAGGTTCTTGCGAATTGAAAATCGACACTGCGACAAACGGCCAAGAGACACATAACACTTACTAACGTTTTTAAAACTTAT
>Ga0115005_10001459_pt1 | contig 18729 bp, 16 predicted proteins | sample ArcOceMetagenome_FD_87163 | JGI IMG/M metagenome (GOLD analysis project Ga0115005, IMG submission 87163) | Marine eukaryotic phytoplankton communities from Arctic Ocean - Arctic Ocean - Greenland ARC118M Metagenome | ecosystem: Environmental > Aquatic > Marine > Oceanic | place: Arctic Ocean... | reverse complement strand
TCTAGCGTTGTTGGCGGCTCCATGGCCACTAGGCTCAAAATTTGTAGTAAATGGTTTTGAACCATGTCACGCATTTGACCAGCATCATCAAAATAACCCCAGCGACCTTCAATACCTACTGATTCAGCGACTGAAATTTGAACGTGATCAATACAGTTGTGATCCCAGTTTGTCGCGAAAATTGAGTTTGCGAAACGAAGTGATACCAGGTTAAGAACCGTTTCTTTACCTAAATAGTGGTCAATACGATAGATTTGTTTTTCGTCGAAGTATTCAGCAACTTGCTCATTGATAACTTTAGAGGATTCCAAATCGTGACCGATTGGTTTTTCAAGCACTACACGAACGCTTGAATCGATAATTTTGCAGCTGTGTAAGCCTCGGCAAATATCGCCGTAGATAGCTGGCGGTGTTGCTAAATAGCATACCATTGTGCGGGTAGGATCGACATGGTCATCAAGAACACAATAGCTATCAACATCTTTCATGTCGACGCAGGCGTAATGTAAACGCGCTTTCATGCGTTCCCAAGTTTCTTCACACAAGTTCTTCTCACCGAACTTAACAAGATTAGTGTGAACTTCTTCAATGTAAGCTTCAAGCTCCATTTCCTGACGCGCAACACCAACAATAGTAGTGTCTGGATGCATCAGATTTGCTTTCTCAAGCTGATATAAAGAAGGCAGTAACTTGCGTCGTGAAAGATCTCCCAGCGTACCAAAAAGTACAAAATCACAGGGTTCGTAGGAATTATCCAATACCATATTCGTCGACCTTTTAAATGTATGTGTCCGCAGCGTATTGTACAGTTATTTACAACACTAACGACTATTTTTACCGTATAGTTAACACCAAATGTAGTAAAATTACAACTTGAACCAACTATAGGTTCTAAATATTTACCGTTTCCCTCAGTTTACCCTCATTTACCCCAGTTGAAACAACAAATATTGTCAAAAAATTACATTTTTCTTGTCACCGACGTCACAATAGGTACTATTAGCGATGTACCTTATAATAAACAGTGCTAAGTATTTGCTATATCTGTATGAACATTTTAGAAAAAATCACACAAAATCAAGCGGCATTCAGTAAATCTGAGAAAAAGGTTGCAGAAGTCATTCTCGCTAACCCTCAAACGGCGATACATTCAAGTATAGCAACCCTTGCTAAAATGTCTGATGTTAGTGAGCCTACCGTTAATCGGTTCTGTCGTAGACTTGATACCAAGGGCTTTCCCGACTTTAAACTTCACTTAGCACAGAGCTTGGCCAACGGCACGCCCTATGTAAACCGTCATGTTGACGAAAACGACAGTCCGGACGAATACACCAATAAGATATTCGAATCGACCATGGCTTCACTTGAAGTGGCTCGCCAGTCGGTTGATGTAAACGTAGTGAATCGCGTGGTTGATTTGCTGACACAAGCACAGAAGATTTCCTTTTTTGGCTTAGGCGCATCAGCCTCTGTCGCGCATGATGCACTTAACAAGTTTTTCCGTTTCAACGTACCTGTTGTGTATTTCGAAGACATTTTGATGCAGCGCATGAGTTGCATGAATTGTTCAGCAGGTGACGTGGTAGTATTAATAAGTCACACCGGTCGCACAAAAAGTCTTGTAGAAATTGCACAGATTGCTCGAATGAACGACGCCACTGTTGTGGGCATCACTTCAGCTGACAGTCCACTCGCTCAAGAGTGTAGCTATGTTTTATCATTAGAAGTGCCTGAAGACACAGACATGTATATGCCGATGGCGTCTCGCATCGCACAGCTGACGCTTATAGACGTTCTGGCTACAGGCTTTACTTTGCGCCGAGGCAATAAATTTAGAGAGAATCTAAAGCGCGTTAAGGATACGCTCCGCGGCTCCCGTTACGAAAAGCGCGGTGATTAGTCCCCTATCATTGATCATTGCCCGAATTATCGTCGTATAACAAACGACCTTTAGCTTTTGTGAAAACGCCTAACTGGTCGAGCCAGTTAGGCGTTTTTCTTTATTTCATTCACATTATTGTCAAATTAAACTATTATTCTGTAATAAAATTACGTAAAGCGATTACAGGCACACTGTTCATATGTGCTGCCAATCATCTTTGTCTTTTCTAACTTAGAAACAGCGACGGAATCACATGACCAGAAGAACGAAAATTCTTGCCACCCTTGGACCTTCAACCGACTCTCTTGAACAAATTCAGGCACTAATCGCCGCGGGCGCAAACACAGTGCGCATGAATTTCTCTCACGGGCAAGCTGAAGACCATATAGAACGTGCGAAGCGCGTTCGTGAGGCAGCTAAAAATCTTGGTAAATACGTAGCGATATTGGGTGACTTACAAGGCCCTAAAATACGCGTAGCACGCTTTGCCGAGGGTGCAGTTCGCCTGGAAGTAGGCGCAAAGTTTATCCTTGATGCCGAGCTTGGTCGTGATGAAGGTGATGTTAATCAAGTTGGAATAGACTACAAAGCGCTACCTGATGACGTTTCAGCGGGTGACATTCTTCTGCTTGATGATGGCCGTATTCAGCTGAGAGTTGCCGGTGTTGAAGGGCGTAAAGTTATCACTGAAGTTACTGTAGGTGGTAAACTTTCAAACAACAAAGGCATTAATCGTCAAGGCGGTGGACTATCTGCCGATGCGCTTACCGACAAAGACAAAGAGGACATTAAAACTGCGGCGAAAATCGGTGTTGATTACCTAGCGGTGTCGTTTCCTAGAAGTGGTGCAGACCTAAATTATGCAAGAGAACTTGCCGAAGCAGCAGGTTGTTATGCCAAAATTTGTGCAAAGGTTGAACGTGCAGAAACCGTAGCTTCTGACGAAGCTATGGATGACATTATCTCTGCGTCAGATGCCGTTATGGTAGCTCGTGGTGATTTAGGCGTTGAAATTGGTGATGCCGAACTTGTTGGTGTACAAAAGAAGTTAATCGCCCGTTCTCGCCAGCTTAACAAAGTGGTAATTACCGCAACGCAAATGATGGAGTCGATGATTGACAGCCCAATGCCAACGCGTGCAGAGGTTATGGACGTTGCAAACGCTGTTTTAGACGGCACCGACGCGGTTATGCTTTCAGCTGAAACAGCGGCAGGTAACTTTCCTATCGAGACGGTGGCAGCAATGGCCCGCGTTTGTGAAGGCGCAGAAACCCATCCGAGTGTTAAAATTTCTAAGCACCGTATGGACCAGCAATTCTCGTCAACGAGCGAGTCAATTGCACTATCTGCGGTATATGCGGCAAATCACCTTCCAAGCGTTAAAGCAATTGTGGGCTTGACTGAAAGCGGTACTACGCCAACGTTAATGTCACGCATCACAACGTCACTTCCAATTATTGCGATGTCTCGTCACGAGTCTACGCTTAACACGATGGCGTTGTGTCGCGGTGTTAAGCCAGTTTACTTTGACTCGTCTAACAGCGAGCCGGGTAGATTAAAGTATGATGTTATTGCTTCACTAAAAGAAAAAGGTTTAGTGAAAAGTGGCGACAGCATTATCCTGACTTACGGCGATGAAATGGAAAAAGTAGGCGCGACAAATACTTTAAAAATTGTGGAAGTTGAATAACCATATTTATTATATGAAAGCGAAGCAGATGCTTCGCTTTTTTTTGCCCGAAATTTAAATAGTAATATTAAACCAAACACATAATAAAAAAGTGGTGTGAAAGTTATTGGAACAATTAACTTCACCTAATATGCCAAACGTTTCTTCGTTATAAATTTCTCAGGACAAGAACGATAAAAACAAGGATAAGTATGTACTACATCCATAAACACAATATCTTTAGGTTAGTCATTATAGCCTTTCTTACCGTTATTGGACATTGTGCATGGGCTACATCCCCTACCACGCATAATATGAAAAGCGTTGAAGTTAGCTCACCAAATGCTCCGTTACAGCCAATAATGATTCTAGGCCCTATGCCCATAGAGGCTCAATATTTTACTGCACTCTTGAGCAATGTAACCATCGAATATGCAGGTAATGCTGTGTTCTACAAAGGTACACTAGACGGCTACCCCATTGTTGTTGCCAAAACTGGTAAAGGTTTAGAGAACACTGCGGCAGCGACAGCTATTGGTATAGAGCGATACCACCCTCGCCTCATTATCAATCAGGGAACATCTGGTGGGCATGACCCATCTTTAAAAGTCGGAGACATCGTTTTGGGCGAGCGTAGTGTAAACGCCTCAAACTTTAAAACGCCAAAGCTAGCACAAGGAGAAGGCAGTAATCCTCTCAATTGGATCCCCATGGATATTATGGCGTCTGAAGGGAGTGCAGGAGAAGGTAGTAGTGCAAAGGATGCTGAAAAATTGCGGTTTTATTTAGGCGATAAGCAATTAATCGCGCTGGCTTCATCGCTAGCTAACCAATATGAACGAGGTAGTGTAGTAAGAGGAACAATTGGCAGCGGTAACTTTTGGAACAATGAAATAGATAGAATTGCATGGCTTCATAAGAACCTAGGTACTAGCGTGGAAGAAATGGAAACAGCTTCGGCAGCCCAAATTGCTCACGCCTACCAAACCCCGTTTTTGGGTATTCGCGTTTTATCAAACAATATCACTAATCACGGTGAATATGATCCTACAACAGCCGAAGATTGCCAAGCCTTTGTCGCAAAAGTGATTAAAGCCTACATTTCAAATATCGACGGATAGATTTACATAGAACCAAAAACGCCCTTTACGTTTTCAAAGCGTAAAGGGCGTTTTCATTAAAGCAGTTTCGGCTAGATTGCCTGTGCAGTGTAGGTCTCTGTCTCTTGAGCTATATCGTTCGCATATTGAGTAAGGTGGTGGCCCAAGATATTCTCTGCACGTTCAACGTACTCATCACGTTTAAATTTCCAACCTCTCAAATCTGCTTGCTTCGCCTGAGCTATATAAAAATCCAATCGTGTTTTTCTAAGCAAGTCGGCTTTTCTAGATAAATCAAATTCAACAAGTGAAATCGTATGTTCCACTTTAACGATGTCAGCATGAACAGTGCGTTCAGCGTCATCGGCCGTTGCTTGGCTAATTGAAAGCTTGCCCTGCCCGAACAAACCGATTAATGCTATTACAACTGAAACAACTATAGCTGAATAAACCCACTTTAAAATGTTCATGCCTCACTCCTTGACCAACTGTGAACTGCTCATAATCTGATTTATAAACTTAGCGCTAAAAAGTTAACGTAAGCCAAACAATGCGCTAATTTTGATTACTATGTGTAATTTGTGATTGCAGCTTCTATACCACAATATATTTCTTTGTATTTCAGGAAGATATGAACAAAGACTACTACTGCAAAATGTATTGAAAGAATTTTCTACACACTTTAAGAGAAATTTTCCGTGTCTTTCCTTCGGGGTTAATCAAAGCCTATCCAAACAATATTTATAAAAACGGCCTTAAATAAACAGTGGATGAAGAATATAGTGTTCAGTGAATGTTTGGTATTACCAAAAAGTTCATTTTTCGCGCTAAATATTGTCGTGAAAATAGACATAAGTATCAAAAGACAATGCCTACTGCCTTCTGGTTATTTGACGTTTCTGTTATCCCATGGATGAAGGCCTTTTTAATGTCTCTTACATTAATTCTCGCTTCGAGTCTTGCTGATACTGGGGTAACTTCAGCTGAAAAGTTTGATTTAAGCGATTTGATTGAAGCGAATGGAACATTGTTGAAATTTAGCGCGATTTGAATATGGTAGTTTTGTCTTCTGCGGAGCTTACGCTTATTTGGGAGCAGAACAAGTACGCGAACACAAAGCGTATTGAAGAAAGTAAGCAATATGAAACTGATATTACTATCTATGAATTCTATTTTGTTTTTGATGATTGCACTGAATCTCGCAAAGAGATCAAATCTGAAAATGGCTGAGTAATACTTCTTAATGAAGAATAGAGCCATTGACTTCGATAATTATATACTTGATTATCATTTAAAAAGAATAAGGGGCGAGCGCCCCTTTTTTTATGAACATGATGGAAAGAATCTTTAGTTCATTGCAGTTTTAGTCACTACACGAAGATCGCTTTTCACATCTTTTACGTCAGACGCATTTTTCGCTATTTCAACCGCTAAATCGCGCTCTGCATCAGAATCAACGTCGCCCGTCAGCATCACTACGCCATTTTCAACATCAACATCAATGTCGAAACCAGAAATGTCAGTATCCATTAGAAGACGGGTCTTGATTACGGTAGCAATTTTAGCGTCAGTAAGTTCGCTTGTACCTTCATCTACCGTATCTTCCATATCATCAGACATGTCGCCGTCCATGTCTTTGTCAGAAACAATGGTCAATTTGTTGTCTACAGAGGTGACACCATCGATGTTTGCTACCAGCTCTTCTGCTAGCTTTTTATCGACAGAATTTTCAACCTTACCTGTTAGCACTACATTGCCATTTTTCACATCGGTATTGATATCGAATGAATCTAGGTTGCCATTGAACAACAGCGTAGCTTCAGCTTTGCCATCAATCCATGCGTCTTTGGCGCCCTTTTCCCATTTGTTGTCAGTGTCCATATCACCTGCGTAAGCTGCAGTTGTTAGCGTTGTAGCAACAATCATAGAAATTAGTGAACGTTTCATAACATTTCTCCTTTGTCGAAACTCACAATGATATATGCCAAAACCCTGCCAACAGCGCAACCCATTGTTTTCAAAAAACATTACAGAAATATTTGTATTTTATAGCTCAAGAATTTGAAATCTTTGCTGTGAAACGAGAATTTTTTACCAGTTGCTTTAAATGTGAGTTATTCGACATAGCTATCGAAGAATAATCAATACATGTAAATTGAGTTTCATCTGTATTGAAATGAGTAAAGATTAAACTGATTTAACAATTTAGGCGTAGATAATAGAGAAATCTTCTTATCGCTAAGTACCTTTCAAAAACCTGATAGGAAACAGCATTTCAAATTTTTAATATCAAGGATGCTAAGCCAATGGATATTGCACTTTTTGCTGCATCAATACTCTTTATTGCAGTCAGCTTTGTTCCTCTTTTACCCTCTTCGCATTGGTTGGTTCGAGTTTGGGAATTCCCTCGCCTGCAAATATCCGTAATTATTGCCATTCTTCTTATTTGCCATGCATTAAGTTGGACTTCTGATAATTATTGGTTAGTTATTAACTCGCTGGTAATTATAGGACTAGGGATAAGTCTGCTCTACCAACTTGTTTGGATAATCCCTTACACCCCCTTTTATAAAAAAGATGTCAAAAGAATAGAGAAATCGCAGGCAGCGAGCACGGTAAGTGTGCTTTCTAGTAACGTCTATATGCCGAACAACGACTTCAGAAAACTTATAGCGCACGTCAGAAATAAGAAACCAGACTTCTTAGTAACATTGGAGTCGAATGAAAAGTGGCAAAAGGGAATTAGTGAGATCGAATCGGAGTACCCTTATCGAAAGTTCTGTGCGCTTGAAAACCTTTACGGTATGCACTTGTATAGCAAAATACCGTTTGAAGAGGCTACGCTTAATTTCCTGATTGAAGATGATGTTCCTTCCATGAAGGTAAAGATAAATTTAGAAGGGCAAGACACTCTCCTCTACTTTCTTCACCCTAAGCCCCCTAGCCCAACAGAAAACACGTATGCAAAACCTCGTGATGTCGAATTAGCTATTGTTGGAAAGGAGATATCGAATACAAACGGACCGATTATCGTGGCAGGCGACCTAAACGATGTGGCCTGGTCGCCGACAACACGAAAATTTAAAAAGATAAGCGGGTTGCTAGATCCACGAGAAGGTCGAGGCTTTTATAACACGTTTCACGCAAAATACCCGTTAGTAAAATGGCCACTAGATCACGTATTTCATTCTAAGCATTTTGCGTTGGTTCACATAGAAAAATTAGAGAGCATAGGTTCAGACCACTACCCTTTGTATACTGAACTAGCGTTTATCGACGATTAAACAAGCTCGAGAACGTAGACCGGGCTGGTTAGCGAGAGCTTCTGTGCTTTACACACCACATTAGGCTTTCGCACGCGTCTTCTCGCTTTTTAAAGTGTGCTAAACCAATAAGCGCCCCATCTCTGGGCCAAACGGCTTGGTTAAGCACGCTTTGTTCCTCTTCGGACAAATTCTCACTGTTCAATACTATCTCTACCGCTTTTTTGTTTGGTTTAATTAGCGTAGGGTTAGCGGCTTTGACTAGTGATGAATTAACACATATATACTCTCGTTTTACTGGGTCGCGTACCACACCGATAATGTCGTTATCGCAGATTATCGCCGGCCAGCCCTCTGAGATTCGACTTTGACCAAACATAATCAGCGTAAACGCGAATAAAACAAAAAGTGTTAGACCAATAAATTGTGTACTTAAGTCCGGTGCAACACTGATAATAACGCCTACGACTGCGGCGAAAAATATCCATCCGCCAAACACTCTTCGCATAGCGTTAGGGGAAATTCCAGATATCACATCCACTGATTTCAGTGATTGCTTATCATAGCTTTTAATAAATACAGACGATTGTGATTCCACAGTCTTTTCCACCAGAAGAATAAGAGAAACAAAAATTAATACGTTACAAGTAAGACTGAAGATTTACCTACACTCTGAATAGAAAAGTATTGCGAGAGAAAATCAAACTTTTCGTCAGAAAAAGCGTTTATCGATAACAGAATAGATATCTAATATCTCAAATTTCATGTTTAAAATCATGCTAATAAGCATAGCAAAATTAGTTGCTAGGGCAAAGCAATTGCACGCTTAAAGTACACTTAAATTAGACCAAAAAGGCAAGAAATCCTCTTCATCCAATTGTGTCTAACATTTCGATTAATTTCCTTTGATGTTTTTCCTCTTTTTAACGGCATTCAGTTAACACTTTTATGGTTCTAAAAAAACGCTAAGAATAAAGAACACTGAATATAATAGGTATGTAAAATTTTCCTTTATCGGGCACCTCTTTCGTTACCTCCCGTAAAACTTGGTGCTTAGCAAGGCACCAATAACCAAAATACCTCATTATATTCAACACCTTAAAGAAAAGGAACGTTCTTTGCTTTCTCCCAAATACAACGTGCAAGATGCACCGTCGAAATCGTTAAGTATTATAGGGCTAGGCAAAGGAGGTTGAGTATGCGTTCACCAATAAGTGCAGTAACTATTGTTAAAAATAGAACTGAGAAATTGATTCACCTTATCGCTCAACTCGAGCAATGCTCTCCAACACCAGACGAGCTTGTCATCGTATGGATGGCACCACCATCAGGTCTTTCTCTGATAAAAAGCGACAAATTTGACATCGTGCACAAGTTCACGACCCAATGCGAACTTCCTATCGCGAAGGCGAGAAACAAAGGAATGCAAGCCGCGAAACACGCAAACCTTGCTTACTTAAATGTTGATGCGGTGGTGTCCCCATCACTGTTTAAAGATGGCTTACTTGCACTGAAAGACAACGCGGTAATTTTTACTTCCGTTGTTTTCTTGCCTAGTGAGCGATGTGAGAAACCGTATTCGGACATTTCAAAGTGCGAGCAACAAATTGGTTATTTAGCGAGTAATGACGACACGCTACCCAAAGAAGATAACAACGAAATACCCTCAAGAGATCAGGAAATTAATCATGGAAAGTTTAGTGACGATAGTGTTTGTTCTACAGTGTTTTTTATTCGTAAGGCAGACTTTCAGAAAACCGGCGGCTTCGATGAAGGCTACGCGGGTTTCGGACTAAATGACGAAGACTTTTTTACCAACTGCAGAGCGTTAGGCTATTCATTAGAGCAGTTGCCTACCCGCACTTTTGCGCCACTGCGCCCTAATTACCAGTGCCCCGTCAATCACTTATTAGATTTTGTTCATAATGCTCAGCGCTTCCATGCTAAATGGGGCTTCTACCCTTGCACTGAAGTACTCACCGCTTATGCGGAGAAAGGCTTCATCGATTCAAACTACGAAGAAAATGGATTGAAGGTTATTCAATTGCCCAAGCAGGAAGATGACCCGAGCAACACGGATACGAGCGGCTCAACCCCTACCCCGCCGACTGCGGGATTTGAATTCACGTCTTTTCATTCGCCAGCTAAAAACCAAGAGCGTTTAAGCAGCACAGCTTAATTTCTTTATAAGAAATGAGCGGTAATGTTTAATTTAGGGAGATATGGAATGTCTTTAATAAAACCCGATCTAACACATCGTTTTTTATCATTTATAGGGGAAGGGGACTTCCCCTGTGTAGGTGCTAAATCGGCGCTCACTAAGAAGCAAATACACGTTCTGCAATTTGACGATATCTACTGCGAAAGTAATGAACCTGATATCTTGGCTTCAATTCATAAGTTCGTAGAAGCATTTACGCTAAAGCGTGATATGTATTCCTCTCTTGTGGTTACATTTGAACAGCCCGACACCATTACCGAAACTGAGTTTGATAAAGTACTCTGGGAAAAGCTTCAACGTCTTCATGAAGTAGACGCATGCTTAAAAAGTTGGGATAGCAAAGTATCAAGCGATCCGCACAGTGCTCAATTCAGTTTAAGTCTTGGCGGGAAGGGCTTTTTCGTAATTGGGTTGCACCCAAATGCCTCTAGAAAGAGCCGACGTTTTTCTCATCCCGCAATCGTGTTTAATTTACACGAACAGTTTGAGCTGCTTCGTAAACAACAGAAGTTTGAAGCATTTAGAGATCATATCAGGAAGCGTGACGCCGCCTACTGCGGCAGTAAAAATCCATTGCTAGCTAACCATGGTGAAAGTTCTGAAGTTTATCAATACAGTGGTAAAAAGCATTCAAAAAGCTGGGAATGCCCCTTTAAACAAGTAAAAACTAACTCATAAGATATAAAAGGCACAGTATGAGACAAACTATACAGCCAAGAAGCGGTACTGCATTCACTATCAAGGAAGGTGAACGCCTTAAAGTCATTGACCCTGAAGGGGAACAAGTGGCCGACCTTTACGCGTTCAATGAGCATGATAAGGATGAGTTCATTTCCTCGGGGAGGAGTTTAGATTACAACGAAAGCCTTAAATTTAAAAAAGGCAGCCTGCTTTATTCTAATCAAAGTAACGTCATGTTTGAAATTATCGACGATAAGGTAGAGGATCATGATTTTTTACTAACGCCTTGTAGCGTAGATACCTTCAAACACTTCTACCCCAATGAAGAGCCGGTACCAGGTTGTCACGGTAACTTAGTTGCCGCTTTCGCTGAGTTTGATATTCCAGAGCATCACGTATGCACAACCTTCAATACATTTATGAATGTTGAGGTAGACAGTACGGGTAAAATTGCTGTTTTGCCGCCGAAGTCAAAAGCCGGCGACTACACGATATTTGAAGCTAAAATGGATATGATTGTAGGTTTAACTGCATGTTCTGCCGGTGAATCTAACAATTTTCGATATAAGCCAATTCAATTTGAGATAATGCCCGCGAACCCGTTGTAATTCGCGAGCATTATTTTAGCAAATGAGGCGAGCGTTATTGTGCCGCTGCAATAGCGCTCGGTTTTTCTTGTTGCCAATCAAGCCGCATGTCCCACTTAAAGCGATGTTCAGGCTTTAGCGGCGGTTGCGCTGCATCAATAGTACTCAACACATTGGTTGCCTCTGTCAGTGTCGCATCGCGACCAAAAAGATAACTTTGTTCTTTAACTATGGTCAAATACGCTTTGTTTAGCGCATAAGCGCGCTCTGGCGAAGGCGTGATGATGTCGTAAACCGATTTAGTGCGCTGCAGATCTTGCGTTTTAACCATGCCTTTTTCGTCGAACCATTTCGCCAGCATTTCGCCGTTTTGACGAAACTCGTCGCCGCCGCCTACACGCTCCATATAGGTCAAGTATTCACCCGTTTCTTCGTTAATGTTTGGTACATCTTCGATTGCACGCAAATCAATATAGCCCCACCCTGCCTTGCCAGGTACTTTACGGGCGAATGAGAATGTTTGATCGAACGTTGACCCCACTGTTTTATGACAGCCATTACAAAATGCTAGTTCTTGATCGTGTTGCGCACGCAGTTCGCCCTGCTCATCTTCGATGAAGCCGTTAATCGTCCACCCAAAGCCATTATCTATCCCTTTTTCACCTAGGTAGCGAGTTTGAGGCAGTTTCTCAAAGTGTTTATCTTTTGCCTCGGCATAATAGGCAGAGGCTAAGCTTTCGCGGCTTCTGAACATGTGTTTTTTCATGTAGCGCACCTCTTTCATACGCGGCGCATTGTAAATATTTCCATCTTCATCCACGCCAATGTAGCGTACAGTATGCAAGAATTCGGTACCTTCAGGATACAGCATATGGGCAAGCGGAATTGCACTCGCATCGCCAACATAATGCGACGAACGCGCCATTTCAGTCACTGATTTTGTAAGCTTACCGTCTTGGTTTATATCAAGGTTCAGCGCTAATTCATCGACCGTTGCCACGGTTAGTGTGTCTAGCTCTTTGACTGCCATTTCAACCAGGCTTAAGTTCAATGTATAAATGGCCTTATTGTATTCGCCATTCAGTGTTTGAAAGCTTTCAGGAAGCCTGATCATGGCGTCACCAGTCGATCCGTTAGTCGGCCAGAAGGTGCTGGGGAAAGGCTTATAGTTGTAAGACACCCATCCGCTGTTATCTTTAGCGAAACCGTCGCCATCAAACGCTTCGTCAGCTGCGCTTAAATCCTTTATTCGCATATAATCTGGTATTGCGTCTGTTTTAAGCGATGCGGCGTAGTTATCTTGCGCTATATATTTTTGAATGGTGGCATCGTCAATACCCGCTATAAGCGAAGTACGGTCTATAAACAGATTCTTCCAGCTATTTGTTAACCCAACATCGGAAAATTCATAATTGCCCTGTAAGGTACCATCACCCATTTGGTTAGGGCGCTTTTCCATTGCATCGTAACTTTGATGACATGCATAACACGGGTTGTTAACCCCTTCAGTTTTGGTGTAACACTGGGGAGGAATAACCGATTCAGGGTTGTACACTTCATTATGCTCAATATATGCCAGAGCAGGAATATCGTCCCCTTCTTGATAAGGGTAAGAGTGCACATTGTCGGCGTTTGTCTGCTCTGATGAAGGCCTTTTCCCGATGGCAGAGTGAGTACTTGTGCTCATGCCGGTATTTGATTGATTGTTTAAATCATCACTTGTGCTTTCAGTGCACCCTGCACTGACAAGTAGTGAAAGCAGAATGCCTGCACCTGAAGTTATTTTTAGTATTTTCATATTCGTCACAACGGAAAAAGCCGAGTGTGAATACACCCGGCATATTTTAAATTAAATAGAAAACTTACTTATCTGCTGGCTCATACATCCACAGCGTGTTGTTCTCTTGGAAACCGTCTTCACCGATAAGAATACGGCCGTCGTTCATTACCACTACGTTATCTGGCTGAGAAAGCTGTTCTACGTCACAACGCTCTGCGCCTGTTAGGCTTGAGCGGTACGTACCGCCCATCACAACAGGTTCGATACGAGAAATGTTGTAGCCTTCTTCGAGCTTCGCGCGATAAACACCACCACAATCTTTAACGCGGGCAGAAAGCTGCATGTCGCCTTCACCGTCAACCATAGTGTTGTCGATATCCGCAATGCCAATGTAAAGGTAAGCATTTTCTACTACTTCACCTTCAATAGTATCAACCCCTTCCACCGCTTCTTTTGCGCGCTTCTGATTAATAGAGATACCTTCTAGTTTTCTCCATTCTGCGGTAGCACCCTTAAGACGGGCCGCTGCACGGCTTTCTAGGAACGCCACGCGGTCGTCCATAGGTTGGCCAGCGGTTACGCTTGAACCGCCCTCTTCCACTGTTGGATACGTTGCATCGCCATCCACCCACGCTTGAACGTCGGCCATCGTGATGTAAGAGCTTTGGCCATCTACGTAACCGTCGGTGCCAATACCGTTGTATTCATCAATCCATGCGCGAATAGTCATATTGTCGCCACTAGCAAGTTCAACCCACTCAACCGCAAAGCCAGTAGTCGCAGGATCATTCTGACCCGCATCCTGGGTAAGTTTTGCGCCGTAAAGTGTACCTGCTGATAGGTCTTCTGCAGTATCAGCGACAAATTTAAACAGCACGCCGCCGGTGTCATCTTGAGAAAGATAAACCGTTTTTCCATCAGGCATTACTGTTGAATTTTCGTGCTCATAACGGCCCATCGTGAAGTGCTTAACAATCACTGGCTCATCAGCCAATGGCTCTGTAACTTCTGCAATGTAGCCATAGTTATAAGGGTTTGGCGCATCTGGTGCTGTCATCTGCCACATGCGACCTAAGCGTGCATCTGTAGATACGGCTTCTGGGTTATTCCAGCTAGGAGACGTTGTTGTGTCTACCGCAGAGTTAACCACCCACTCTTCCGACGTAAGAGGCGTACCCCAAGGTGACATTGAACCAAAGCAGTTCGCTGCTGTACCCCATACTGGAGAGAAATCAAGCATCATTGCTTCTGTGACTTCCCACATGCCAAACTCGTCTTTTTCTACTTTCATGCGGCTCATACCGCCAGGTAGTTCTTCCCAGTTTGAGAACAGGTACCCTTCGCCTTCGGCAGTTGAAATAAAGCCGTTAAAGTCAGGCATATCGTTTTCAAGAACAAGCTCTTCGCCATCTAGTGTGTAGATGTGGCCCAAACCTTCAGGAAGATCAGTACCGAAAGTATCACCGGTTTGACCAAGTACTTGGTATTGACCAATAGCAGAAACCACCAGCTCTTTTTCTTCATCAGAGCTTGGTACAGGTGAATTTGGTAATGTAACTGGCAGATTATTGAAGTTAGCGCCTGCTAGCACACCTACAGTACCTGTGTTTATAGCCATATCATTTACGCTAGTAGTCGCAGCGTTAGTGCCAGATGGATGCTGTACGTTGAAGAAAAGGTCGCCTTCATCAGTTAAGAAAATACCGGTAACTTCAGCGCCAAGAGGAACAGTCGCAATTCGAGTAAGTGTACCTGCTGTTGTCCCCTCTGGTCCCTGTTCACCCACAGGGCCCTGTTCGCCAGAAGGGCCTTGCTCACCTGTTGGACCTTGTTCACCCACTGGCCCCTGAACGCCGTCTTCGCCATCATCACCCTCTAGTGAGCAGGCAGACATTCCAAGTGTTACTGCTAGTGCAATCGCTGAATACTTTATTCCACGAAGAGTTTCGCTTTTCATTACGGTTCCTTGCTTATAGTTGTTTTCTATATTGATTAGAGGCAAGCGAAAATCTCACCTCGCTAAATGGTCTTAGCGGGCAAAGAGTGTGGATAAAATTTATGACACTTGGGTGACAAATTATTGACTCAAAAATGAAAGATTTTTGACACAACAACCTGAAAGTAAAAGAAAAAGGTAAGTAAATTTACACGGAGGCGGCGCAGCGCTTAGGATTTTTGAATGTCCAATTAAGAAAAGATAGTCCACTTAGTCAGTTTATGAATTATTTATTTCATCATGTAGAACGACATCAACATTTAAAAAGAGCCTTTAAAAAACGAAGGCTATATGCCTTCGAATTCCCATTGCGTAACCACTTGGTATCTATTATCTTTTAAATATCACTGTGCTTCGCATGCTCCTATGTCTATACGATTTCGATACATCATTGCTCTTGCACTGACGGCGTCTCTTATCACTCTTTCTTTTTTGGTGTTGTCTGATCTTATTAAACACCAACAACAAGATGCAGAAATTATAAATATCGCGGGTCAGCAGCGTATGCTGTCACAGCGTATTGCACTGCTTGTCGGCACGGCAAACATATGCGGTGACAGTGATGAACGCCGCTACCTCAATAAGTCATTAACGCGTTTCAAGCAGAACCACCAGTATTTAATTTCGTTAGAGCAGCTTCCCATTGTCACCTTCAATACTTATTTTAAAAGTGGCCAGCTCGATAGAATGGTCAATGACTATGTTGCAAAGGCCGAAAAAGTTTTAGAAAACGGCGAATGTAAACCAACCCAATTATTAGACGTTAACCAACTTACAGCACTTCTTGAGCAGCTGGATAACGTAGTAAATCAGTTCGAATTTGATGCAACCAGTCGTGTAGAAACGGTGTTATCAATAGAGATGTACCTGTGGCTAGCCGCACTTTTTCTTCTGACAGTTGAAGCTGCCTGTATATTTTTTCCAATGGAACTTGAAATAAAACGCTCATTCAAAAAACTCACCACGTTAAAAGAGCAAGCAGAAAATAATGCTGAGTTAGCGCAAAAAGCTAATCAAGCCAAATCAGAATTTCTTTCTAGCATGAGTCACGAGCTTCGCACCCCGATGAACGGCCTGTTTGGTATGATAGAGTTGGCAATTGATAACCCAGAGAAGAGCGGTATCTATCTTAAAAAGGCCAAAACGGCTGGACGTCAGCTACTCGTACTTATCAATGACATTTTGGATATATCCAAAATAGAGGCGGGAAAGATTAAAATTGAACAAGCGCCAGTTGACCTGCTCCAAGTGCTAGATGATGTGGTCTCGCTTCAGCGGGTATATTGTCAACGCAAAGGCTTAGCATTTAAATATGTCAAAGATCCCTCTCTCCCTCATGTAATCAAAGGCGATATTACCCGCATTTCGCAAATCCTTCACAACTTACTTAACAATGCAATAAAGTTTACAGAGCAAGGCTCCGTCACACTTAAGGTTGACTACGCAAGCCAAGAGGATGGCAACCTTCTTACGTTCGATATAATTGACACGGGTATAGGTATAGCCTCACCGAAACTTAAAACCATTTTTCGCAAATTTGAACAAGCAGACCAATCTACAACTCGCGAGTTTGGTGGCACTGGGTTAGGTTTGAGCATTGCTAAGCAGCTTGCCAATCTAATGGGGGGCGATATCGAGGTGCGCACAGTTCTTGGTCAAGGCAGTACGTTTACGTTTCATTTAAAAGTTGAAGAAACACACCTACCTGAAATCGCTATAGAAACAAATGTGAATTTGCGCTGTGCAATCATTGACGATTTACAAACAAGCCGTGAATATTTTGAACATGTTGTTACCTCAATGTCGATTAAACCAACTTGCTACGAAAGTGCAAGCGCCTATCTAAACGATAACCCACTTGGTTATGAGGTAATTATTTTAGACCTTTCTATGCCAGAAATGAGCGGTGCTGATCTGATTAAGCAATTGAAAACCATGAGTCCAGCATCGCTTCCAAAAATTATTCTGATATCTGCTGAGCTAGAGCGCTTAGAAGATGAAGGAGACATACAGGCACTTATTTGGAAGACTCACGCAAAGCCTATCAACAGGCGAGAGTTGGAAAACGACTTAGCCAAGTTAATAGAAAAGCAGCCGATTAACCAACAAAACATGCTTAGTATCAACAAGAAAAAGCGAATATTATTGGCTGAAGACAATGAAATAAACGCCGAGATAGTGAAAGCGATATTACAAAATGAGGGGTACAACTTTCTTCATGTAAAAAACGGCTCCGACGCGGTCAATGTTTGTAAAAACCATAACTTTGACCTCATATTGATGGACTGTAACATGCCAATCATGGGCGGTATTGAAGCCTCTGTATTATTGCGTAAAACCTTAGAGGTAAAAACTCCGATTGTTGCGCTAACCGCCAATGCCTTTGCTGAAGACAAAGATGAATGTTTGGCTGCCGGCATGGATGACTTTTTAGCCAAGCCGTTAGACAAAGATACGCTGCTGCTATGTATCAGAAAATACCTTGGTTCATGATAAGCGTTATCAAACGCCAAACAACTAACGAATTAACTATATCACTCCAACCTTGGAGGCTGTTTGATACGGCGCGCATGGCTAATTCACAGGTTTCATAGCGCACACAAATTTTTTACTAGACTGTGTACAGTTCTTCTTCTACAACATAACCCGGTGCAATAGCCAGATTGTCAGTATTGGCAAGGCTTTGCTGGTTTCTGAGCCAAAGTTGATATTCACCAGTACGTAAACTTGCGTGCTTAGTGCAGTCAACATTCCAACGCCTTAACAAGTACCCTGCCATGGCCGCACGTACCTCTACGGTAAGCACTCCTTCCTCCATCCCGTAATCAAGCTCTATTGCGGTAGGATATTTTATATTTTTAGGATGGGGCACAATTTCGAGCGAGATAAGTCTTCCCCACTCTTTGTCGTTTTTGATACATTCATGTGCTTCTGGTTCCGCTTTCACTGTCACCTTGCTAAAGCGGGTTAAAACAAAGTCTCTAAAGCTCTGTGATTTTCTGTCGAACGCTCTAACATGCCACCGCTGACCATTATCAACAATACTATGCGGTACCAGTTCTCGCGCGCCGCTGCCGCTAGATAACGACGTATAAATAACACTCATCGCCTTGTTGTTAACAATAGCCTGCACTACTTTCGCCACTACAAAAATATCAGGCACGTTTAGCGAAGACGCACTTTCTACAGGGAAATGCACATCGCCAATAGCATCAAAGCCGTCTGAGATGTCGTTGGCAAGTTTTACCAAGGTGCGCTTTGCGTCGTGCTCGAACACCGGAATAAAGCTTTCTGTTTGAAAGTAACGCTTTTCCCTTGGATCGTAGATTAAGTTATCGGGCGCTAGTTCTTTGTAGAGCGTAAAGTCGCGGGAGCCCGCTGATAGCCCTACTTCAAATCGATTTATCAAATCTTGGCGATGAATGGCCCCTTTAAATAAAAGGCAGAAGTCGATATACGCCAGTCGTTGGCGTTGAGAAAAAGAAATGGTTTCTAACATGGTGCGCACTTATTGTATTTTTATTCAGTGTGGTTCATTTAAAGCCGCATG
>Ga0115005_10001457_pt1 | contig 18734 bp, 10 predicted proteins | sample ArcOceMetagenome_FD_87163 | JGI IMG/M metagenome (GOLD analysis project Ga0115005, IMG submission 87163) | Marine eukaryotic phytoplankton communities from Arctic Ocean - Arctic Ocean - Greenland ARC118M Metagenome | ecosystem: Environmental > Aquatic > Marine > Oceanic | place: Arctic Ocean... | reverse complement strand
GGAATTTGATGGTACAACATACTATATTATTACAAGTACTGGCCAATGTTCCATTGGCGGTGTTATCACATCCCGAACCGTCGAAATAGAAGCAAGAAGCCTATAAAAATTTTATTGAAGTATGGTAAGTATTAAGTGTTGGGATTTTTTACACTTCGCTATTTATTCTAAGTATGTCCCCCTCGTAAATGATCTACCTCCTTGTTTTTGTTCTTCTTTATGTTTTTGGCGCAAATTATGCAGTACTACTCGTATACTAAAGTTTTTCATTAATTGAGAATTATAATGATTAAATATTATTTAAAATTAGCCACTTTTTTTGTATTGCTTTTATCAAGTGTGGCTCATGCTGGTTTAATTACTTCAGATCTAACTGAAGACAATTACATCACTGTTGGGAATTTAGATTGGGCATGGGCTTCACCTGTAAATGTGCCTTTAGTTTTGGATAATACTTTATACGCTCCAACTTTTCATACTGATTGGAGGTATGCGGTAGGTAATGAATTACTCATTTTACAATCGTTAACTCTTGAAGATTTTGAAGTTAGAGATGTAAATGGTAATTTATTATACATAAAACAAGCGGTAGAATATTGGAATGACATTAGTACTCATATAGATGTATCTGATTTTAATGCGAAAATGAGAGCAAGCGCCTGGACTAATGATCCGCAGAACGAATATAATTACGAAACATTCTATGTACGTGATGTTGCTCAAGTACCTGAACCATCTACCCTATTGATATTCGCTATCGCACTTATTGCGTTATCAATGAAAAAACGCGCCATAAAATAATCTTGGTGCACCGTAAATAATACGCAAATTAGCCTCGCCATTGCGGGGCTTTTTATTACCCCTAACATATATACGTACGTTAACTTTGATAAGTATTTATCTAAATTATATGTTTGATAAACACAAGTCCTTACTTGTGATCATTAATACTTAGGACTAACGTTAGTATACTAATACATCTTTATTTTTTTACGAGGAAATTTTGCAATGTTGTCTCGTGTTATTTCTATCTTTTTATGTCTAACAATTTTTGCTTTACCTGTTTATGCAGCAGAGTGCCTTGATATTTTCCCTACCCTTTCGCAAAACTATGGCCCTAAGCTTAATCTACCTGATTTTAAATATTCATCTGAAAATGACGGTAATAAAACAGGAAGTAATCTAGCGTTAACTAGCGGTCAGTATAGGGATGTAAAAGTTGAAGGTGGTTCCGTTTACTTTACTGAGCTCAACGCCGAATATCGTTTTAAAAAACTTGAATTAAAAGATGGAGCTACCGCACAATTTGTTCCGGGCGATTACTGGGTTAAAAAATTTAAGTTTAAAGATAACTCAACACTCACTGTGAATGGGAGCGGCACAGTTCGTATTTATGTTGAGGAACTCGAAATCGAAAAAAATGTTCACATTAATGATGCAAATGGACAATTAATTTTTATCAGTTATAAAGATATAGATGATGTTGACGACGCGTTAAGTTTTACTGGTGTCATGTATGCAGATGAGGAGATTAAATTTGATAAAAATGCAATTATTCGAGGGAGTATCACAGCTGAAAATGTAAATTTAGGGAATACACTATCTGAAACATATCAAGAAAGTAGTATTACTGACGCTGATTTTAATGGCATGTGTGCCTCTGCCATATTACCCATTGTTGATTATCGTTTTGATGAATGTACATATACGGGTTCAGGATCTGAAGTTATAGATCAAACCGGAAACTATAATGCGGGTATCAATGGCATATATGAATCAGCAGTTGAAGCACAAATAAATTATTCGCTTGATCTTTCAGCGCCAAGTTATGAGGATTGGTTAACAGTACCTAGCGGTGTTATTGACGGCCTTAATGATTTAACGTTATCTGTGTGGGTCAATGTTGCTAATGGCCATAGCCAACAAGAAATATTTCATGCATTAGGAAGTAGTACGAGTGATGATGAGTTCGAGGTATACCTTAGCAATGAAAGTGATGTATATGTAAAGGTGCAGAATGTAGGAACCATATTAGATGGTAGCATAACCATCGCTAATGGTATGTGGCACAATATTTTGGTAACACGTACCAGTGACCAAGTCTGTTTGTATGTAGATAATCAATTTCAAGATTGTGATACTGGAGGTGGCAGCGGGCAATTATCGGTACCCTCGTCAAACGCGATAGTTATAGGACAGGAGCAAGATAGTTTTGGCGGTTTATTTGATTCAGGACAAAGCTTTGAAGGTCTAATGGATGAATTTAAGATTTATGACCAAGTACTTTCATCCACTGAAATAACGAGTTTATATACCAATGAATTCGCTAACAATAATTATGATGGTACAAGCCGTGATGCGGTACGTTGTAATTTTGAACCCATCGCAAAATATAATTTAGAAGCAAGTACTTGGAGCGGTAGCAATTCAATATTAGATAGCTCTGGGAGTAATTTTCATGCGAGCCCTGTAGGAAATATATCATCAACGCTCCTTGATCCTATTTCATGTCAAGCCGTTGATATACCAAATAATAATAATCTGGCTACACGTGATGCTATAGATACGGGTGTTGATGTCAATACATTAGGTGATCAAGGTAGTATAGCTTTTTGGTATCGAAGTAATGACGAATGGGATGGACCATCTTCTGCAAAGGTATTATTTGACGCATCAGCAAGCTCTGACGCTCAGTTTTTGATGTATATTTGGCCTGGAGGTTACTTAGAGTTTGAAGCTTCAGATCCTTATGGAAATAGGATAGAACGATACACAGATCAATCTTCAATTGCTGCCAATACTTGGGTACATATTGTTGTTACTTGGAATGCAAAGAGTGATGATATTAAGATTTATGTTAATGGGGTAACTAATACTGTTACCCCTTATTTGGGAAACACACTAACACAAGGGTTAAATTTAAGCCTAGATACATTGTACTTTGGTGATAATAACAGCACAACTGAGTCAGAGCTTGGTGGTTCAGCAGATGGTTCAATAGATGAAATAAACCTATTTAGTCATGTGCTTACACAAACTGAAGTCAATGCTATTTATGCTGAAACTCCCCCCTGTGAAACCATTCATCATTTCGAAATAAATCATGATGCCCAAGGACTAACCTGTATTGTCGAGCCATTGACCATAAAAGCATGTGTAGATGAAAATTGCACAGGAACTATGACGACACCTACTGATATTCAAATATTTGCGAACGGTGTCTTGAAAAAAACGGTTACAATAACAGGAGAAACAGAAACGAGTTTTAATCATTTAGTGGCAGAAACTATTACGCTAAGCTCAGATCAAAGTTATACCTGTAAAAATGGTAGCGATACCAACTGCAACATAAGCTTTGCTAATGCGGGTTTTTTACTAGACGTGAATACAGGAGCTGATGTTCCATCGTGTGAAAGTGTGGACTTCGAAATCAAAGCCGTTAAGCTGAGTGATTCAGGTGTTAGCTGTGCTCCTGCTTTTACTGGCAGCCAAGACTTAAATTTTATTTTTAGTTACTCTAATCCTACTTCAGGAACAAAATCACCCTTAATTAACAATGCCAATATGGCTACTTCAGGCCAAAGTCAAACGCGCAGTATTATCTTTGATGCAACGGGTAAAGCGACGCTACCTGTTGAATACGGTGATGCTGGCACCTTGACATTTACGCTCAGCGAGAATGTTTCATCGGGCGTGTCTAGTGCTACGATTAATAAAGACTTCATCCCAGCAAAAATTGTTTTAACGGCGTATAAATTAGATAACACACTTTTAAATAATGTGACGCCTGACGGTAATCCAAAACAGGTTGCAGCAGACAGTTTTAAATTTAATTATAGTGGGCAATGCAATGACAACACTGAAACATCTAACTATATACCTCAATCATCGAGCTCTATAGCGTTAGCCGTTAGGCATGTTTTACCTTCATCAATTACTTCTATTTTAGGTGATTTAACTGTAGAGGGTACTATCACTAATGCGACAGACTCAGCGAATACTGATTGGCAACCCATCAACACAATGGAAAAAGAGCTTGTTGCAAGTTACAACGAAGTAGGGGTAATAAGTATTAACATAAAAGATACGGATTACTTAGGTAATGAGATTAATACGTTGGACTTTATAGATGTTGGCCGTTTTTACCCGAGTTACTTTGATGTATCGATTACACATAACTCATTTGAAAACACCGGCACTACAGGCGCTACAGATTTTACTTATATTGGTCAGCCTTTTGGTTATTCATATGCGCCAATATTAACCATTACAGCAAAAAATGCTTTAGGGGTTAAAACACAAAATTATACGGAAACATCATTCCAAAAATTAACAGCCGCTAACATTACCAGAACATTCCCTTTAGCAGATACTGTAGTTAATGGTATTGATAATGCAACTAAAATGGTTGTAGAAGCTACAACATCAACGGGTGATTTGAGCAAGTTGTCAAACGGCGTAATGGATTATAGCTTCTCTGCTTCGGATACCTTTACCTATACTAAAGATAGTAATTCAGAAGTATCTGAGTTTACGGTGAGCTACGATATACTCATTAATAGCATTACTGATTCTGATAGTGTGGGTATAAATGTTGATACAACTCTTCCGTTAACGTTACAACCAACGGGAGGCTTTCAGCGTTTTGGCCGCTTAGTACTCGAAAACAGTTTTGGGTCAGAAACATCAGCATTAATTCAGTCTTTTGAAGTTGAATTTCTCAATACCTCTGGGGATTTTCAACGTAATTCAGATGATGATTTTTCAATAATCACAAATGTCGGTTCTAATTGGTCTTTTACTAACCCCACAAATGGCATCACCATTAGTGATCTTTCAATTAGTGGCAATGTGGGCAGTTTTACTGGCGGTCAATTTCGAAATATTGACTTGCTTAGTGGTGATAATCAAGGGGCTATAGATATTGAGTTCACCACACCAACATGGTTGCAATATAACTGGTCAGGTAAAGTGAGTAATGTACATGATGAAAATACGAACGCAACAGCCACCTTCGGTGTTTATCGGGGCAATGATCGAATTATTTCTTGGCGAGAAGTGGGTAATTAGTCTTTTTTTACTGAACAAGTCTCTTGATTCTGACCTGCTTAATAAAAATTTGATAAAAAAACACTGTTTTTGATATTTTTTATGATTCAAACAACACAAAATTGAAACACTCAGGTATGATTAGCCCATATATTATTAATAAACTCAACCAAACGCTATTTGATTAATGTAATGCTTTGTTGAGAGCAAAGGGGATTATCTCTCCTTCATAACATTTTAGGATATTTTGATCTTATGTTTAAAAAATTACGCGGCATGTTTTCTAATGATTTATCAATCGATTTAGGCACCGCAAATACCCTGATTTATGTCAAAGACCAAGGTATTGTATTGAATGAACCTTCAGTCGTTGCTATTCGTCAAGATCGCTCTGGTGGTTCAAAAAGTGTCGCGGCTGTAGGCTCTGCAGCAAAACAGATGCTGGGCAGAACACCGGGTAATATTGAAGCTATTCGTCCAATGAAAGATGGTGTTATTGCCAACTTTTTTGTTACTGAAAAAATGCTTCAGTACTTTATTAAGCAAGTACACAGTAATAACTTCTTACGTCCAAGCCCTCGCGTACTTGTGTGTGTGCCTTGTGGTTCAACTCAAGTAGAACGTCGTGCTATTCGTGAATCAGCGCTTGGTGCTGGTGCACGTGAAGTTTATCTTATTGATGAGCCAATGGCCGCGGCTATTGGTGCAGGCATGCCCGTTTCAGAAGCGACAGGTTCAATGGTGGTCGATATTGGTGGTGGTACAACCGAAGTGGGTATTATTTCATTGAATGGTGTGGTTTATTCTTCTTCTGTTCGAATCGGTGGCGATAAGTTTGATGATGCTATTATTAACTACGTTCGTCGTAACTTTGGCAGTTTAATCGGTGAAGCAACCGCTGAACGAATCAAGCATGAAATTGGTTCTGCCTATCCAGGTGAAGACGTATTAGAAATTGAAGTACGTGGCCGTAATTTAGCCGAAGGTGTTCCACGAAGCTTTACGTTAAACAGTAATGAAATATTAGAAGCCTTACAAGAACCGTTAACCGGTATTGTTAGTGCTATTATGGTTGCTTTAGAGCAAGCTCCGCCAGAATTAGCGTCTGACATTTCAGAACGCGGCATGGTGCTTACTGGCGGCGGTGCGTTGTTAAGAGATTTAGACCGTTTATTAATGGAAGAAACAGGGATCCCTGTAGTGGTTGCTGACGATCCATTAACATGTGTAGCGCTTGGTGGCGGTAAAGCGCTTGAAATGATTGATATGCATGGTGGCGACCTTTTTTCTTATGAGTAACTTCTCATACGAATAAGTTAACAGTTCAGCTTATTACTATTTGGTCATATATTGACGTTTGAAGTACGTATTGATTTTGGTTAACTCCGTACTTCTCTTTTCAATTGATTTAAATAGCCTATTGAAGCAGACCGTTCCCTAAATAATTTTTTAGGCTTTTATGAATCCAATATTTAAACATGGCCCTTCTCCTCAGCACCGACTTTTTTTGGTGCTTTTTTGTTCTGTATCTTTGATTTTTTTCGACCATAAAATGAACAGCTTTGAACATGTTCGTGGCTTTTTGCAATCTATGGTAAGCCCATTGCAGTATTTAGCGACCACACCTAAACAGATGATGAATTGGGCAGCAGAAAACATTGTTACTCGCCGACAACTGATCAATGAAAATCAGCAATATAAAATTGCAGAATTAAGCTTTCATCAACAATTGTTGGCACTTGAAATAGTAAAAAAAGAAAATGAACGCCTACGTTTATTACTTGCTTCGCCGTTGCGTGGTGAAGTAAAAAAAATGGTTGCTGAAATATTGTCTGTAGATTCAGACCCATACAGTCATCAAGTGGTTATTAATCGTGGTAGTGATGACGGCATATATGAAGGGCAGCCCGTATTAGACGACGAAGGTATTGTTGGACAAGTTTTACATGTGGGCATAAACAGCAGTCGTGTTATTTTAATTACCGATGTTACTCATGCCGTACCGGTAAGGATCAGTCGTAATGGTGTACGTTTGGTCGCAACAGGTACCGGTCAAATAGATAAACTAACGCATAACTTTGTACCGCATAGTTCTGATATTCGTAGTGGAGATCTACTCGTAACGTCGGGTCTTGGCGATAAGTATCCTGAAGGATATCCGGTTTCAAGGGTTACAACTGTTGTACAGAGCGACGCTAGTGCATTTGCTTTAGTACAAAGTGAACCGGTTGCTAAAATAGATCGGTTGCGTTATTTACTTTTATTATGGCCAGAAAAATCACCAGGAATTTTTGCGCCTTCAAAAAAAGCAGAAACACCAAATCAAAGAAAGCATAACCAAAGTGAAAAGAGGGGATGAATTAATGTCGATTCGTAATATTCTCATTATTATTTTTACTACGTTAATTGCGCTAGTAGCGACTATTATGCCATTACCACTAAGTGTTGACGTATTCCGTCCTGATTGGGTCTTAGTGGTTTTGGTCTATTGGTGTTTGGCATTACCTGCTCGAGTAAACGTTATTACTGCAGGTTTTGTTGGATTATTACTTGATGTATTACTCGGTTCTATTTTAGGCGTACATACCTTCGCTATGGCCGTTTCTGTTTATATTATTGCAGGTAATTTTCAAAAAATTAGAAACTTTTCAGTTTGGCAACAATCTCTTATTGTAGGCGTTTTATCGGCTTTATATCATTTAATTGTTTTTTGGATGCAACGATTTTTAACGGATGCCGTATTTTTGCCCAGTTATTTATACCCGGTAATTACCACTATAATTCTTTGGCCTTGGGCGTTTTTATTGTTAAGAAAAGTACGTCGTCATTTTCGTATTACATAATCCCTATTTTTTACCTGTTAACTGAGTTACTTTTTTATGAAACCTGTTTTAATTTTAGCGTCACAATCCCCAAGAAGAAAAGAGTTACTCAGTCAATTAGGTTATCAGTTCCTAACGATTTCAGCTGATATTGATGAAAGCATTATCGGCAACGAATCACCTTGCGATTATGTCTTACGTTTAGCGATTGAAAAAGCTAAAGTTGTTGCACAAAACCAATCGACCAACTCAATTGTACTGGGTTCTGATACGAGTGTTATTTTTGAACAACATATTCTTGGTAAACCTGAAACTATTGAAGATTGTTGTAAACAACTACTTATGTTGTCAAATAATACACACCAAGTGCTTACTGCAATTGCCGCGGTAAAAAATAATAAAATATATTCCGCTATAATCTCTACTGATGTCACGTTTAAAACGTTGTCTATTGAAGAAATTCAGCGGTATTGGCAGTCAGGTGAGCCGCAAGATAAAGCGGGCTCTTATGGCATTCAGGGTATTGGTGGACAATTTGTGACACAAATTAATGGTAGTTATTCTGCCGTCGTCGGTTTACCTTTATATGAAACAGCAAAATTATTGGCTGAGCTTGACTACCCTACACCGATCCAAGATCCGATAACGACCATTAACCACGGAGAAATTTTATGAGTGGCGAATTACTGATTAATGTAACACCCAGTGAAACTCGTGTTGCTTTGATAGAGAACGGCGTATTACAAGAAGTGCATGTAGAACGTGAATCTCGTCGTGGTTTGGTCGGTAATATTTATTTAGGCAAAGTGATCAGGGTATTACCAGGAATGCAAGCCGCATTTATTGATATTAATTTAGAAAAAGCGGCATTTTTACATGCGTCAGATATCAACACCAAACTGATGCTTAATAAAGGTGATTTACCTGCCGATCATGTACCTGACATAAGAGCTTTAGTTCATGAAGGGCAACAGATTGTTGTACAAGTAATTAAAGACCCTCTTGGTACAAAAGGAGCACGCTTAACAACAGATATTACTGTAGCCGCTCGTTATTTAGTGTTAATGCCAAATGCAGACCATGCAGGTATTTCACAACGAATTGAAGATCCCAAAGAACGTAGTCGCCTTAAAGAGATTATTACTCCATACTGCAGTGAAGAACACGGGTTCATTGTACGCACAGCTGCAGAAGGTGCTGATGAAAAAGAGTTAAAACATGATGCCGAATTTTTGCGTCGTGTATGGAAAAAAGTCCAAGAGCGTAAACAAAGAAAGCAAATGAAAACGCCTATCTATCAAGATTTATCGCTAGCATTTCGTGTACTGCGTGATTTTGTTGGCATAGAACTAGAACGAATTCGTATTGATTCAAAATTGACTTATGAACAGTTACTGGAGTTTACTGAAGAGTTTGTCCCTAATTTAACGCCTGTTTTAGAATGTTACCCAGGCGAAAGACCTATCTTTGATTTGTTTGATGTTGAAAATGAAATACAGAGAAGTTTGCACAGAAGAATTGAATTAAAGTCAGGTGGTTATTTAATCATCGACCAAACAGAAGCCATGACCACCATTGATATTAATACCGGAGGCTTCGTTGGACATCGTAATCTAGAAGAAACTATATTTAATACAAATTTGGAAGCTACACAAGCTATTGCTCGCCAATTGAGACTCAGAAACTTAGGCGGCATTATTATCGTCGATTTTATTGATATGAATAGTAATGAACATCAAAAACGCGTGTTGCATAGTTTAGATGTTGCGATGACGAAAGATAATGTTAAACACAGCATCAGTAATTTCTCTAAACTGGGCTTAGTTGAAATGACCCGTAAACGTACTCGTGAGAGTTTAGAGCATATACTTTGCGGTGAATGTTCTGTGTGTTCAGGTCGAGGGCATTTAAAAACAGTTGAAACCGTTTGTTTTGAAATATTACGAGAAATAGTGCGAGTAAATAGAGCCTATGATTCAGATAAGTTTATTGTTTACGCTTCTTCTACGGTAAGTGAATCACTAATTAATGATGAATATCATCATCTTGCTGAGTTAGAAGTTTTTATAGGTAAGCAAATTAAAGTTCAGATAGAATCCATGTATAATCAAGAGCAGTTTGATGTGATTATGATGTAGTGTGTGTATTTATTGTGCCTCTGTGAGCTTATATACGTAAACAGTTAAACAACAAAATAAAATGTTAACCAAAATAAATAATTAATCAAATAAGAGTGTGTAGTCAATTCGTTTTATGAGTATTTCAGCTGTTTCGAATCGTTGGTTAAATCGACTGTATAAAGTATTAGCAATTTTGTTGGTACTTTTTGCAGTGCTGATCAGTGCGTTTCGTTTATTCCTTCCCTATGTTCATCATTTTCAGCAAGACTTTCAGTATTACCTCAATGAGACTTATGACAGTAATGTCACTATAGGTTCATTGAATATGGAATGGGCAACAGGCGGGCCAACATTAGTCGTTAAAAACGTTAACGTATTGGATACTGCAACTGCGAATGTATTTGTGGCGAGAATGGAACTATCAATTGATTTTTGGGGGAGCTTACGACATCAAAAGTTGATCACTCAAGATATAACGTTGGCTGGCGCGCAAGTGGTTTTTGATAAAGCATTACTCGCGCAACAAGATAAAACTGAAGATGACCGTTCGCTCATTACCAATATCAGCAATGTTTTTTTTACACAAATCAATCGTTTCTCACTAACAAAAAGTAAGATCACTCTGCAGGATGAGTCAAAAGAACGCACCTTTGTCATTGACCAACTTTCTTGGGTAAATAGCGATAATCATCACCGAGCTACCGGAAGTATGCTTATTGATGGTTTAACGGCTAATAACATTAAATTTAACCTTGATGCATCAGGAAAAGATCTCCGTGATTTAAGTGGTCAATTATACTTTGAAGCGAACAAACTGAATGTTACCCCTTGGCTTGGTTCAATTTTCGCGATAGAAAATGAAAAAACTTCCTCATCGGTAAACTTTAGTGCGTGGTACACTTTAAATAAAGGTAAAGCTAATAAGTTACAAATCGCATTGGGAGATAATGAGGTTAGCTGGATGTTCAAAAATCAATTACAAAGTTTACGCTTAGACAAGGGGAATATACTCGTTGAAAATTTTGATGATGCAACCAATAGAGTAACCACAACTACCCCTCTCATATTTTACACGAATAATCAGGCATGGCAGCCTTTGACGGTTCATAATAAAAGAACAGCCACAGGTTATTTAACACACATTTCTTCGTTAGAACTATTTGGATTAGCAAATCTTTATCCATTATTTTCTGGGCACCCGGAAAGCCAAAAATTATTGAACAACCTAGCGCCGGTAGGTCAAATTAGTGATGTTTATCTATTAAAAAATGGTGATGATATTAAAGCACACGCAAGGTTTTCAGAAGCCACTTCCTTTTTCAGTCAAGGAATCCCAGGGGTAGAAAATGTTAGCGGTGAGCTTAGCTTTAATAAACAACATTTGAATATTGCGCTTTTAGCCGAAAATGGACAACTGAACTTTGAAAAACATTTTCTATATCCGATACCCTATCAATCAATAGCTGCGCAAGTTGATGTTGATTTTACAACCACTGACTTATCATTAAAAGTTAGTCACATTGAACTGAAATCAGAACAACTTCACGCCACTGCAGAGTTAGAGATTAAATCGCTTGAAAATGAAGCGCTACATATGGCATTACTTGCCAATGTACATCGGGGTGATCTCAAGTTTGCTCATTATTATTATCCACATTTACTTATGGGTGAAGATCTTGTCAACTATCTAAACTTGGCAATTATTGAAGGAAAAGTTGAGCAAGCAAAAGTGATTTTTAATGGGCCATTAAACAAATTTCCATTTAATAATGATAATGATAATGGTATTTTTGTTGTAGATGCCGAATTGACGGAGAGCAAATTTCAATTTGATCCGAACTGGCCTGTGATCAATGATTTTGCTGCTCATTTAAATTTCACCAGTAACAGCATGTTAATTACGAGTCGAGGTGGTGATCTAACGGGTCTAAATGTTTCAGGCGTTAAAGTGGCGATTGATGATCTAGCCAGTGAACAAATACTGACAGTTGACGCGAACTTTAAAGATACTCAACCCATTGCGATAAGTAACTTAATGAACAATAGTCCAATGATAGACACTGTTGGAGAAGTACTTAATCAGTTACAAGTCACTCAAAATATCTCAGGTAGCTTCGCGTTAAATTTGCCTTTGAATGATCTTGATAGTGTTGTTGCTAGTGGGAAAGTTGAATTTAATAATAATCAAGCAACCTTGCAAACACCGAGTATGAATTTTACCGAAGTGAATGGCGAGCTTACTTATGAAAATGATGTAATAAATACAGAAGGGTTAACGTTAAACTGGCGAGGAATGCCATTGGCATTAAAGGTGGTCGCTAATTATAACAACCCCGAATATTATCAAACATTCATTAATCTTCAAGCCCAGTGGCCGGAATCACTTTGGAAAAAAGAGCTCCCGAAATCACTTGAAAATTATGGCAATGGACAGTTAGATTGGCAAGGTGATTTAATTCTTAAAAAACATCATCAAGGTGGTGTTTCTTATGACTTACTCATGGATTCAACCTTCGAGAAGCTAGCTTTTGAACTACCCACGCCCTATAAAAAATCAGTGGGAGAAACACTTAATGTTGCTGCGCACATTTCTGGTCAAGAAACCTCATCAATATTTGATGTGCAGCTAGGGGATGAACTGGGTTTTTATGGGGAGTTAAATCACAAAAAAGTTCAGTTTACTAAAGCACATTTGGTTTTGGGCGTTGAAAACTTGCTCGTGCCCTCTGAAGGTTTTCATATCACTACAAATTTAGCTGAAGCTTCTGTCGATGAATGGCGGTCTTTAGTTTTGAATATTCTCGATAGCATCGAGGAAGTATCAGGAGATATTCAAGATGAGAGCCTTGTCATTTTAACTGCTCCTAAACAGGTTAGCGGCGAGATTGGTAAGCTTGATGTCCTTGGACAATCGTTAACAGAGGTGTCTTTTAACTTATTAAATCAAGATCAATGGTGGTTACTAGATTTACAAGCTAAAGAGGCCCGAACTAAAGCGAAGTTCTACCCTGACTGGCTTCAGGAAGGAATAGACATTGATGCAAAATTTATTCATTTAGCGCAAGATCAAGCGTTAGAAAACAATAGCGATAATGAAGTGACTACAGAAATACAGGAGCTAGCCTTAGCAATCAATGAGGTTAAAGCAGCGTCTATTTTAGAAAATGATGTGCTTTTTGCAAATATCCCTCCTATTCGCGCAAAATGTGGAAGCTGTACTTTTGGAAAATTTGATTTTGGCGAAGTTGAGTTTTCAATTGAAAGATCTGCTATAGATACTGTGAAAATAAATAAATTTACGGCGCAACGCGGAAATACAAAATTAAGTTTTAATGGAAATTGGCAACATAATGAAAATATTTCACAGACAAGGTTAATGGGTGAGCTGAAAGCTAAACACTTTGATAGTGAAATAGAAAAACTAGGTTATCCTTCAACGATTAAAGATAGTGCGTTGGATTTAAAATATGGCTTAAATTGGATCGGTAGCCCTTTAGATTTTAAGTTAGAAAACTTCAATGGTACGAGTAGACTTGAGCTTTCCGATGGATATTTAGCGGAAGTTCCCGATCAAGCGAGAGCATTTTCATTGTTAAGCTTGCAGTCACTTGTCCGTAAATTGAAATTCGACTTTAGAGATATTTTTAGTGATGGTATGTTTTACGATTCTATTAAAGGCGACTTTGAAATAAAACATGGGCTTATTTATACCGATAATACTTTTATGAAAGGTGCGGCGGGTGACTTGTCTATCAAGGGTAATACCAATTTAAGTGATGAAGTATTAGATTATAAAATGTCTTATAAGCCAAACATTACCTCAAGCTTACCAGCGATTGCGTGGATTGCGACGTCGAATCCGTTAATGCTTATTGGTGCCTTAGCCCTTGATGGTGTGATCACTTCTAAGGTAGTTTCAGAGTACAAAATTGAAGTGACAGGCCCAATAGAAAAACCAATAGTTAAAATTGTTGATAAGAAAACCCAAAACATTAAAGTAGGGCGTTCAACGCCACCAGAGATTATTGAAACATTGCCAGAAGAAACAATTTTCCCAGCTGAAACGTTAAAAAGTAGTGGTATAAACATTAAAAAGGAAATGAACGAAGATGGTTAAATTAACCGCGATACAATTGTGCTCTGTACCAGATGTTGGAGATAATTTTCGCACTATTGACCGTTACCTTGAAGCTTTGATTGAAGCATCCGTCCATGACGATGAGCACATTGTGGTGTTACCTGAATGTTGTTTATTTTTTGGTGGTAAAGATCAACAGCAATTAGCATTGGCTAAAGAAAGTGATCAATTAGCGTATCAAAACTTGTTTGTGTCTACTTTACAAGAACAGCTCTCTCGATTGGCTAAACGTTATCATGTTTACTTAGTAGCAGGGAGTATTCCCTTGTTATCGACTACGGCAGATAAGTTTACCAATACTTGCTGTGTATTTTCGCCTAAAGGTGATTTATTAACACAGTATGATAAAATTCATCTATTTGATGTCGATGTACAAGACAGTGAAAAACAGTATCGAGAATCACGATTTACACAATGTGGAAGTGAAATTATTTCAACGACGGCTGCTGGGGTCAATATTGGTTTATCCATTTGTTACGATTTACGTTTTCCTGAATTATACCGAAAATTAACCACTTTGGGGGCCGATATTATTACTGTACCCAGTGCTTTTACGGCAGTAACGGGAAAAGCGCATTGGCAAGCATTGTTGCAAGCCCGAGCGATAGAAAATCAAGTTTATATTATTGCTGCAGGGCAGCAAGGCGTGCATGAAAATGGCAGAGAAACTTGGGGACATAGTATGATTATTAGTCCTTGGGGAGAAATATTAACTTGTTTAGAAGAAGGTGTTGGCAGTATTAGTGTCGAATTTTCCCAACAAGTATTAGATAAAGTAAGAAAAGCAATTCCAGTTGCGGAACATAATCAATTTGAATGCACATTAAAACTTTAAAATTAAAACAAAATAATACGATAAGTGAAACATATGAATAGTGTCGAGCGCGAACTTTTAGCAGATAGTCAGATTGACCGCGATCTTTTAGATCAAACGTTAAACAATATATATCAACGTAAAATTGATTTAGCTGATTTGTATTTTCAGTCAAGTAGTCATGAATCATGGATGTTAGAAGATGGCATCGTCAAAGAAGGCTCATACAATATAGAACGTGGTGTTGGCGTACGTGCTATTTCAGGTGAAAAAACGGGTTTTGCTTACTCAGACGATATTTCTCCAATCGCTTTACAAAAAGCAGCAGACGCCGCGAAAGGCATTGCGAATGCTAAACAAAATGGTCGTGTACTTGCTTTTAAAAGCCAAACCGTAAAATCAGTTTATGAAGCAACGGATCCACTAAGTAGCTTAGCCCAAGAGCAGAAAATCACTTTGATGCATGAAATTGAAGCCCATGCACGTTCGGTTGATAAACGTGTTCAGCAAGTCATTGTGAGTTTGTCTGGTGTTTACGAGAAAATACTTGTTGCAGCCAGTGATGGTACTTTTGCTACGGATATACGCCCACTTGTTCGTTTAAATTGTTCTGTATTAGTTGAAGACAATGGTAAACGTGAACGTGGCACTGCTGGCGGCGGTGCTCGAACAGATTATAGTTACTTTTTTGAACTTGAAAATGGTAAAGCGCGCTATTTAGCTTATGCAGAAGAAGCAGTTCGCCAAGCCTTAGTGAATGTCGTCGCTATAGAATCTCCTGCAGGCATGCTACCGGTTGTGCTTGGTTCTGGATGGCCTGGAGTGTTATTGCATGAAGCGGTTGGACACGGTTTAGAGGGCGATTTTAACCGTAAAGGTTCATCTGCATTCTCAGGTAAAATTGGACAACAGGTTACTTCTGATTTATGTACTATTGTTGATGACGGCACTATGGCTAACCGCCGTGGTTCTATTTCAATTGATGATGAAGGCACACCTGGACAATACAATGTATTGATCGAAAAAGGTATTCTAAAAGGATATATGCAAGATAAGCACAACGCTAAGCTTATGGGTGTAGCACCTACAGGTAATGGTCGTCGTGAATCTTATGCGCATTTACCTATGCCGAGAATGACTAATACTTATATGCTCGCAGGTGAGCATGATCCAAAAGATATTATTAAGTCAGTGAAGAAAGGTATCTACGCGCCTCATTTCGCTGGTGGGCAAGTTGATATTACTTCAGGAAAATTTGTTTTCACAAGCTCAGAAGCTTATCTCATTGAAAATGGTGAAATCACTTCGCCGATAAAAGGTGCAACCTTAATTGGTAGTGGCCCAGAAGCGATGAAAAACGTCAGTATGGTTGGAAATGATTTACAACTTGATGCCGGCGTTGGTGTTTGTGGTAAAGATGGACAAAGTGTTCCAGTTGGTGTTGGTCAACCAACCTTGAAAATTGATGAAATGACCATTGGTGGAACACAATAATATTAAGTTTACTTAGCGTTAAATCACATAATATTTGATGATATAAAAGCTCACTCATCATTGGTCGATTCAATGGCGAATGAGCTTTATTATTTCTCTAATAACAAAATTAATGTTAATGAATCATCAATTCTTTTCTAGAGATATCTTTGCGTTCATTTTTTTATAATGTGAAATTACAATTGATATAAAGTCCCAAAATATAAATAATAGAATGAGTAAGAAAAGTGATTTCATTACTCATTTTTTGTAAATCCATGGTTCAACTAAGCATCTGTCCATTAAGTTTTACAACAAACCAATAATTTTAAAACAAAATGTATTGAGCTTATATACAGAGTCTTGAATATTGTTATCAATTGTTATATTGTAACAACTTATGCGTATATTAAATTTTTTATTACCTAATAGCTTTTCAATGAATCGGCAATCAATACTCAGTGTATTGATCTTGTGCGCATTCTTGTGCGCGACATTGAGTCACAGCGCACACAGTGAACTGATATTAGATAGTGTTGAATTACAGCAATGTAAATTATGCCAACATAACATTGATACCCCAAAAAATACCTTAATGGTAAAATTGGTGAATATCTGTAGTTATTATACGCCAACCCAGTCGATAATTACTCCGCAGCTTGGATCTTCACTTTATTTTGTACCGCAGCTACGAGCCCCACCATTCAATAGATAGACATTAACGCTAAATTACAAATCAAATTATTTGGAAGTGCACTATTTGCTACTCTTCTATAGCTTTATCTATTGGAAAAAAAATGAAATCAGTTTATATCAATAAAATTGCACCAGTGTGTGCATTATCACTCCTGTTTGTAGGAGCGAGTTACGCTCAACAATTTTCAGGTGTCATACTCGATGCGAATGGCAAAGCGGTTGCTGAAGCGCAAGTTTCTTTAGTGAATACAAAATATAAAACAGTAACCGATGAAAATGGACAATTTACTTTTAGTGAGATTAATGCAGGAAAGGTAGAGCTCCACGTAAGTGCTAAAAATTATAGTCATGTGAATGAGTACTTCACAATCACTGAACAAGATCTTAATAATGTAACGATTTCAATGCGCTCTACGGTAATGGAAGTGATTGATGTTTATGCGACTCCGCTGCACTCATCAAGTATTGAATCTGCATTACCAGTGAATGTCATTTCAGGTGATGAATTGCGTTTAAAGCAAGCATCTACATTAGGTGAAACACTGAAAAATGAAGTCGGTGTACATTCAAATTATTTTGGCCCAGTTGCAAGTAGTCCTATTATTCGTGGGATGGATGGACCAAGAGTGTTAATTACACAAAATGGTTTAGACGTAGGAGATGCATCTCGGGTAGGACCCGACCACGCGGTTGCAGCCGAAGCTGGAACAGCTCAACAGGTTGAAGTACTGCGTGGGCCTTCAACGCTTTTTTATGGCAGTGGCGCGATAGGTGGTGTGGTGAATGTTGTTGATAATCGAGTACCGACAACGATTGATAATCAGGTCGATTATTTACTAAAACATAATGATGTTGCAGATGAAAATGAAGCCACACTCAGTATAAATACAGGCTATCAAAGCCTAGCGGTCCATCTTGATGCTTTTTGGCGTGAATCTAATGACTACAAAATTCCTGGTTATGCGACGGCAGAAGACAGTCATGATGAACATGATGATGAACACGAAGAAGAAGGGCATGAAGATGAACACGACGAAGAAGGGCATGAAGAAGAAGAAATTAAAGGTCTATTAGAGAACAGCGCTTCGAAATCATCAGGTTTTACCGTGGGTTCAAGTTATTTATTTGACGCAGGATATATTGGCTTTTCGTATGGGCGAATGGAAAGAACTTACGGTATTCCTGGGCATTCAGAACACGGTGATGAAGAACATGAAGAAATAGGGGGTGAAATGGCTGAAGAAGGCGCTGTTTTAGGTGATTTAGTCCAAGACAGATATCAACTATTGAGTGAAATTAGTTTTGAAGACAGTTTTATTAATCGCGTGATGAGTAAAGCTGCTTACACAGATTACCAACATCAAGAAATTGAAGGCGGTGAAGTAGGCACTCAATTTAATAATGAGATGTTAGAAACACGCTTTGACCTTTATCATCAAGCCGTTGACGGTTGGAAAGGTGCATGGACATTGCATTATAAAGATAATGACTTTAAAGCGATTGGAGAAGAAGCATTCACGCCTCCTTCAAATACAGAATCAATTGCCGTCGCTTGGCTTGAAGAGAAGCATATCGACAATGTTTTATGGCAATTAGGTATACGCGCTGAACATGTAAACTTG
>Ga0115005_10001456_pt1 | contig 18736 bp, 17 predicted proteins | sample ArcOceMetagenome_FD_87163 | JGI IMG/M metagenome (GOLD analysis project Ga0115005, IMG submission 87163) | Marine eukaryotic phytoplankton communities from Arctic Ocean - Arctic Ocean - Greenland ARC118M Metagenome | ecosystem: Environmental > Aquatic > Marine > Oceanic | place: Arctic Ocean... | reverse complement strand
GAGTCGACTGGAATCCGTCGTGGCGTTCAAAGCAGAGTTTGGGCACTGCAATGTGACTGCCATCCGCGCGCCGCGGGCGACGCGGGGGACGGGAACGGTATCTAGGTATCATACATCATCATACCGTAACATCAACACAGCAACACCTCAAAACCTTACGGCGACTACTTATTATAACTCCATTCTCGGCACACGTAGATACTACTACACACAGGTTTCACTTGAAATACAAGCACTTGCGACGTTTGTCGACACAAAATGGCGAATCTGATACTGAATTTATCCATTTTTGCAGCATATGTTGCAATTTCTTTTTATTCCTTTCGATTGTCTTCCCAACCTTCCGGCGGGCCCTGCAATAAGCCAAGCCCAATACAATGCGCAAAACCATTGTTTCCGTCTCCGGGTGCTAGGAGTGAAAACAAACTCGAAAGATACGAACTTGAATTGTGGATACAAGAAGAATCGGAAGCTACATCTCAAAGGCCAAAACTAAAATGGAAGCTTTTATCGAGCTGTTCCCAACTGTCTTTTAATGTCAGTACTGATGCCATAGACACTGTGTACAATAAACACACATTTGGAGGAAAGAGCAATAATTGCACTTTAGCGTTTCCAACCTTTAGCAGAGTCAGATACGACAATGACCACAAAAATGAGTCGGCCACTATATTGAAGGCAATGTTTATCTTGAAACAACGCCACTCGGTGCCAGAATCACAAGGTGCATCGGAGCGATACAAAATCATTACAGAATCTATTTTTGATATGACGAGACTGGTGGAACTTCAAAGAAAAAGTCAAGTTCCTCATTTCAAATACAATCGACAACCCATTGTACTCAGACTAGTAGCAGATCAACAACTATATTCTATCAATGCGCCTGCCAGGAGTGATGGGCTCAAACTGAAATACACACGCGAAGGAGAACAAATTTACCATAAACCAACAATGTACGTTGACGACGTTGCATTGTTGCACTCGTCTCAAATCCAGCTCGCCCCTCCAGAAGAACAAGCTGACAATCCACGACCTCCAATAACATTGACCATACAACTCAGCATTATCTCTCCATTCAGACATGTCTTTCACCGTCAGTTGGAAGTTGGATTTTCAATGCTAGAAAACGTCCTGGAGCCAAACGAATTAGATGAAATTCGTCACATGATTTCTGATGAATATATGTATCGGTTCATCCTGACGCAGATTATTACGTTTGTACACATCTACCTCGATTACATGGCATTCAGGGATGAAATGAGATTTTACAAGGGAAAGAAGAGTATGGGGGGAATATCAATGTCGTCAGTAATTGGAAGATTCATATGCCAGCTCGTCATCTTTTTGTATTTGTGTGATGGCGGCAACACCAGTTGGCTCATTCTTGGTAGTGTTGGCAGTGGTGTCGCGATTGAGTTTTGGAAAACGACCAAATTCTTCCAACTAAAAATCACCAGGAGTTTTCCATTCGTCTCGCTCCTCAACACATCGGGTATGACAACCTTGGAAAGGGATACTATGAACTATGATAGTATTGCGCAAAAATTTCTGGGCTTGATATTGTATCCACTTGTGTTTGGATCAGCGCTTTACTCCAAGAAATTCCACGTCTATTCCAGCTTATGGTCTTGGATCATTTCAAATCTGGCAAATGCAGTATACACATTCGGATTTATTACCCTTTGTCCCCAGCTCTACGTGAATTACAGGTTAAAGTCAGTAGCACATTTGCCTTGGAAAGTGTTTATCTACAAGATTTTCAACACATTCGTGGACGATGTGTTTGCTTTCATGATACAAATGCCACTGAAGCACAAGTTGATGACACTCAGGGATGATGTGGTATTTGTCATTTTTCTGATACAAGCCTATATTTATCGTGTAGATAAGACTCGGACGAACGAGTTTGGATATGCTTATGAAGATACAGACGACAGCAAACAAATTGAATGCGATCACCAAGGCCAAGGTTCTGACGGGAAAGGAGAGCATTCTAAAGTGGAATGATTGTTTTTAAAATAATTACAGATAACACTGATGTTTAGACAAATTTGAAATTTGTGAGTTACGTGTAAAAGTAGTTCAAATAAAGTTTTGCGTCGGTATTGACGTGTAAGTCGTACTCGAATCAATATGTTCCATTGCCTGCCAAAAGCAAGGGATGGAAGATTCCAACAGTGGTAAAAATCCAATATCCTAAGGGCTGGGGCCGGAAGGCGCACCTTGAACCTCATCGCTTTGATTCTGAATATGTCGATACCAACAAGCTACACGTGCGCATATGTACCATAAAGATTAATAGAAATCCGTTTATTGTAGAGGAATCTATTTTGCAGCTTTACATTGGAAATGTGTATTGGTACCCCACCCCATTTACAGTCGTTCCCATCTAATCGGATTTTTCTCATTCATTTGGTGAGTTCGCGAAGAACGCAATCTTCAATCTGCTTAGGGCTCGTACTCTCATAATGTTTGATCTCGGCTCTCTTCACAGCCACGTAGCTCGTGAGTAATGTCTCTCCCAATAAATTCTGAAAGAGTTTGCTCTCTACAAGATGGCCAAGACTTGTTTCAAGATTAGTTGGTAATTGTTGACATTCGGTCTCCTGACTCAGCATTGGTCGCAAAATCATTGCCTTTGAAATCCCATCAAAACCGGCCCAAAGGACGGAAGCTAATGCAAGATACACATTGCAAGAGTTATCAACCAATTTCAATTCGACGTTAGTAGCCTTGCTGCTTCTTGAATCCAAGCAAACTCTGAGAGGACTTTCTTTCTCTTCCACTTCCCAACCGATTGAATGACCTGTCCAGCATCCTTTACCAACCCGAGAGAACGAGTTTGGTGTTGACAATGTCATACTAATCAGCCCTTCCAAATTAGTCAAAATCCCTTCAATGAAAGATTGTCCAGAATTGCTGATTGAGAAGGGTGTTGTTCCAGGGAAAATGTTGGAGTAAGGGTCGATTGATCTTTTGTTCCTGAGTGACATGTGGATATGCATTCCATTTCCAGCTTGGTTCTCATAAACTTTTGGTAAAAATAGAGCCCGCATATCATGCTTTTTTGCACATGCCTTGATCGTCTCCCTCGCCAACACAATATTATCAGCTACTTTCATCACATCATAGTCATAGGGAAGTACAATCTCCATTTGCCCTGAAGCACTTTCTGCGTGAATCAATTCTACATCAATCTTTTGTTTTTCAAGACAATTGTAAAGATCAGATATAAATGCTTCTTGATCATTCAGGGTGGTCGTCCCAGCATAAAGGGATGTATCTGGTGCTACTATCTTCGCCCCTTCTGCCGCTTTCACAAGGCAGAACTCAATCTCAGTACCAACTGTGAAGCCTATCCCCAGCTTTTCATCAGCAGTTTCAATCACACGTGCCAGCAGACCTCTTGGACACAAATTACTGAGTTCACCCGTCCTTTGATCATGCAAAGTACCAAAAACCATAGCGGAGCGTGTTGCATATGGCAAAATTCTCAATGAACTCAGATCGGGTCTTATCATCAGTACGTCCTTTGCATCGATCTTTGTCTCAGCAATCATCACATCTTTATATGAAGGCAATCCCGCCACACAAACTTTTGGAATACTAACCTGATCATCAAGAATCGTGCCCGATTCGCCACGCGGTGATGAAACAAGTCTTTTAATTGGTACTGCTTTCGCACGAATAGAATTGGCAACATCTACAAAACTAAATCTGAGGAAATCAACGTTTGCAAACTGGAGAGTATGCAACAGCGCCTCGATAGCTCCTTGATCTTGAGATTCTTTTCGAGGCTTCCACAAAGATGCCTCTAGCAAGTCTCCATGTATTGTGGACTCATATTTTTCATCTTCCGTGATATCATCTTTCACGGCTTGGCGAGGTTTCATTTTTGTTTGTCCTTCATGTCCTTCATGTTCATCTTCGTCGGCTCGTGCACTTTGCAATTCGTGAAGAACCTGCCGAGTCGACAGAATCCTTGCAAATCCCTTCATCCCCAATATACCGCGATCGTGTTCTTCTTTTGACAATGCTGTACAACCATCCTCTACGACGGTGACAAAATACCCCAAGTCAGCTGCATCCCGAACGGCACTCATTACACACTGATCGGTAAGCTGTCCGCATACGACAAGTTGTTGAATACCCACATTTGAAAGTATATACCGCAGATTAGTAGACTGGAAGACAGAGCAGCTTGTTTTAGGTAGAATAATGTCACCCCTTCCGGCACTCGAAGGTTGCAGTTCCTTCGGAAGAGTATCAAATGATGCCAAATTGGTTGGATTTGGCAATTTTGCGAGTTTCGGTCCAGACAGTTTGTAATCCAGAGAGATATCTCTACAGTCTGTAGTGTGTGCCTGTAGGAAGGTTATAACAACCTCACACCCAGGGAGTTCACCAGCCTTAGCTTCATCACGGAATTTCCTTGCGCAATTCAATAGTTTTGCAATATTTTCCACAACATTTGGTAGAGCCTGGTCAAACAAGTAGACCGAGGATCCTCTGTCTTTATCGTCTTCAACAGAATTCTTTGAGGAGGATAGGTGATCTTGAATGTCAATCACAAGAAAAGCAGTTTTGGAAATTATCAGTGGGAAATCTGCCCGGGTGGAAAGACCATATCTGACAGAAAGCGGCATTCTTTTTTTCATTTGATTTATTTTGTGATCAGAAGGGAAGCATTACCTCTCATTTGAGAACTTGTTCAAGATTTTTTGATTGATTCCATCAATTTCAAATTCGCTTACTTTGCGCGCTTTCCCACAAGATTGAAAAGAATGCGCCATCATCATTACAATACAACGGTCCCACACAAAAATTTAGCGGAAGACGAGAGACGACGTCGGTCAACGACAAACGACGAAATAGTACACCGGAACCTTCTCGGTTGGTACATTGGTTTCTGCTCTTCTTGCTACCCTTGCACATTTTCGCTGCACCCACTCTGGCAGCCAGCTCATTATAAATCGCCTCTAACTCATTAGGAAATGTCATTTCAAGATTTCGGGAAGAAAAGTGCTGGCCGCCCTCAAAACAGAAACGGGAATAATTCAGCGATCAGTGGTGGTATCAGTTTAGGCGCCCAAAGACAAGGTGGTCCAACTGGAACTGGCAGGGATGACTATGCTTCCGTGAGCCAAGCAATTCTTCAGTATCAGGTATGTTTTTTTCAGTCGCGATAAATGTTATGAGAAATGCCCGAGAGTCTTGATGGAAATCAACCTAATTTATTATTTTCCAATGCCTTCCTTGACGCTACAGCAAAACGTTGGCATTCTATCGAAGATTGTCGGGACAATCGGCACAAATGATGATGGTCCACTAACGCAACAACAGTAAGTGCGACGAATACTACACGAAATACCAAATTACATATCCTTTCTCAACTAATAAAGCTTACCTCTATTGCAAGGTTCAAAGTGCAATTAGATGTTATACGTCAACTTGGACAAAACATCGAATCACTTCTTGGAGAACAAGAACAAAAAATGGAAACATTGTCCCGAACAGACGCATCAAAAAGTAGATCAACTCATATAAAACTGACCAGGGACTATCGCTGGGTGGAAACTAAATTCAAAAACTTGCAACTCGAAGCCAGACAAAGTTGGAATTCGCTCGAAATGCGACGCGCAGCGGAATTGGAAGATTCGAATAGGAGACAATTTGAACAAGGGATTAATGCGGATAATAAGAGGCTCCAAATGAAACTGCAGGATGATAGGGTAACAGAAGAAATCATGCGTGAGAGGGAGGAAGAAGTTCGGAAAATAAATCAAGGCATGCATCAGGTCAATGAAATATATAAGGTGAGTCGTGGTTTGGAATCTGTTTATCCCTGCAATCGAACCGCCATATCACAACCAGCTGTTGTGATAATTTTATAATTGTTCTGTCTCCAATTTTCGAGAGCTCATCATATTGCCTACATTAGGATCTCGCAAACATTGTAAGCTACCAACAGGACCAAGTGGATGAAGTCGAGGAACATATGGAACACGCAAATAAGAATGCCGAGTCGGGGTTGAAACAAATTGAAAAGGCTCATGCAAAGCAAGACGCCAGTTGTATTATTTCATAATACTTAATTTAACTACTGCATCAATAACTGTCCGTAATTTTAAACCACACCCGGTTTTAATCTCGTGACTTTCTTTCACAGCTATTTTCGACTCTTTACTCTCATTGCTCGTCGTACTTGTCTTCTAGACCTCGAGTCAATGTTTGAAGAGCCAGCCAGTGATCAAGCACATCTTCTCCATATTCCTGCAGTTCATCTACACCATTTGTCGACAAAATACCCTGAGATGCAGAGTCTATGATAATCAGAGCGGGTATGTGAAACCGCCTAACATCGATTCCGAGATCCTTCATCTCGATTTCTGCGCAAGTTCTGAGGTGTCTCTTTAAATTGTTTTTATCAGGTGAATCAAAAGGGACGTTGATCCAGTTCCAGCGTGAGTAATCCTTCATTTCTTCTTCGCTTTCATCAGATGAAATATAGACTAAAGCAAAATCTGTGTCCTCTCCTGAAGGAGTAGGCTCATTTGAAAGAACCCGGCTGTGCATGCTCTTGTCGGTAGAAAACACCTCTTCTAAAGATTTCGAGACAGGGGTAGACATTGAACACCAGCCCGCAGCGAAATAAAGCCCAACAATTTTTGAATCAGCGAGTGCACGCTCGAGAGACTTGAACTTCGACAACGAACCCCCGGTTACAGTTGTCAGTGATTCAATTCCACTTTCAATATCTTTTGGCGGATGATGCGAGACGAAATCAAACTTTGTAGTCAACAGGAAGCCGAGAAGCCCGATCACGAGCAAAAATAAGCCACATGTGAGAAGTGTAGAAGAACTCTTCCGACCCTTGCGATTTTTCGGGAAGGTTGAGGGTTTGTTGTTATTCTTTGAGACATCAGACATGGTCACTGGTAACTGCATATCTTGTGACGCACGACATCTTCGTTTTTGCATCTTTTAATTCCTAATTCTGAGCTGCTTCCAGCTAGTATAGGTATAATTTCTCAGCCTGTCAACAGCAATTAAACTTTCTTGTAAATGTGTAACGCCGTGTCCCCGAATTGGCATGTGCAGTGCGCAGTTTAATACTGTGTATGAAGGAAACAGGAGGAGCCAGCATCAAGCAAGGCTTGCTTCTTGCATTTTGCATTGCAAGCGAGCAAGCATCAAGAAGGATTGTCAAAAGGCCTTATAGCTTTATCCGAAACAAAATGCGAGAAATCACCGTTATGTGGCCCGTGCGTAAAAAGCCTCATTTTGTCCATAAGGCTTTTTCATGCTCACTAAACCAAGCGACTACACGTAAACAAATTCGAACACGAGTTGAATCCTAAATTATTTACGTACACGTATTATACGTGTTTATGATTTTAAAAATATGAATTTTAACATGATGCGCATGTGGAAGGGCAGAACCATGTAACCGCGGCATTCGAACAATGATGTTGCTGTACTTCTCCACAAGTCTTTAATTCTCCAGAGATCCAAATTTTTCCAGGAGAATCTTGGCACACGCATTGCGAGCACTTTTTGGGGCATTCAGTTCTAACTATTGCATAAACGTCGCACCTCTGCATGCTCTGTGAAACGCCCAAGTCAGAGCAAAGGATTTTCTTGTCATTAGAGAGAGTCACAGCGTTATTTGTATCTCTGCAAGAGGGCATATCCCATAGAAAAGCTCCGACATTTGCAAGAGGAATTCTGTAATTTTTCAAGGCAGTGAAAAGAGCAGTTTGGAGCGTTTGTCTAATGCCTGCATTGTCAGGACCTTCAAAGTAATTGAACAATTCATCGGGGTCCTTGAAAAGATCAAATAGCCATGGAACGTCGGACTTGGATACCACTAGCTTATACCCATTCGTCACTGCAGCAGCCCACCTTGCACTGGAATCCATCGTAAACACAATTTTGTCTTCATTTGATAACATCACATCGCTCAACAATTCTGGTGTTGCATCAACGCCGTGGAATTGAGTTCCAGGATGTTCGATGTCCATCAGTTTTAGAATCGTAGGCGTGAAGTCCACGGATGAGTAGGCAGTCTGGATAATCTTTGACGGCTTAATCCTATTTGGATATCTGATCAATAATGGTATACCCGCAGAAGTTTCGTATGGGCGGCCTTTGTTCTTTTCAGCATGTGAGTCATAAGCACTAGTTAGCACCAGCATGGAATTCATAAATATAATTGTCTGCTTATACACTCACCATTTTCCCGTGTTCACCTAAAAGGTCTCCGTGGTCAGATGAAAATACCACTATTGTATTATCGGCAATTCCTTGGCGGTCAAGGTGATCCAATAACTTGCCCACATTCAAGTCAATACATTCCACCATTGCAAAGTATTGTTGCATATAATCTTGCCAGTAATTGCCATTTTCAAAGTCATCAATATACGCCATTGCGTCATTTGGATCAACATCTTCGTGGTCTAAAAAGTTCCACTTCGGTGAGGCAGGATCTTTAGTCACAGCCGCCTTACCTGTGCTTGGGTATTCGAATCTACTATCTTTAAATTGGTATCTAAATGGAGGCCTGAGGTGTTTTGAAGGCAGTATGTAAGTAATCAGTATCGAATTCATGTTCATACGAACTGCAAGTAAATATTTTATTCTTACCTAACCTTGTTTGGGCCTATGATGTGAGCAACGAGAGCATGTAAGATATTAGCACCAGCATGGAATTCATCAATTGAATTGTATGTTCATACACTCACCATGTGGATCGGGTATAGAAAGTACCATTGCGAAAGGTCTATTCTTTTCCAGAGCTACGTCAATATCGTCAACCCCCCTATCGAATAGAAAGTCCGTGGCGTAATGTTCTTCGAGACGTCCTTCAAATCTTCCTTCATCGTCAATAGTATGTTCGTAGACTTCCCAAGAATCCTTCGATGCCTCAAAGTATTTCCAGTGACCGCGGTTGAACTTGAAGCGAGAGCGATCAAAACCAAAGTCTCTTCCAGGGTCGTTCCATCCGGGTTTAGCGTCTCCACTCAAATGCCACTTGCCCATGTAACTTGTAAAATAATTCTCTTGTTCTTTCAAAATCTTTGCAAATGTAATAACATCCACATTCATCACCGCTGTGTTGGCATCTGCTCCAGTGAAACTAGGATACAACCCACTCATAAAACTTGCGCGGGAGGGTGTGCAAAGAGGCGCAACTGTGTAAAAGTTACTGAATAATGCTCCTTCTTCCGATAAACGATCAATGTTGGGTGTATACACCCAGTTTTTCCCCCAAACATTTGTCTGATTCCTTTGGCTAATGGAACGTAGATATTTCCGATAGCACCCTAGTGTTCTATAATTATGCTCGTCCGTCATAATCATTATCAAATTTGGCGGTGATATTGTTGGGGTCGATGTTGGGTTTTCAGAAGGACTCTGTGAAGGTTTTAATGATTCCGTGGGGGTTGATGTCGGTGATCGTGACGGCGTAGAACTTGGTGGAGGAGATTTTGTTGGTGCGGCACTTGGATTCATTGTGACATAATCAAGGCAGGCGTTACATGACACACGGCAACCTTCCCTTACAATTCTCCCATTGTTGTGTGTATCACACCAATGGTTTTGTCGACTTTCATCCCCTCTGAGCCAAGCACATTTTTGGTAAACTAAATCCACCGCACTAACTAAGATAGAGTACATGGGATCATCACCACAGCCGCACCTACCGTACGAGTACATGCGACACATGGTGGTCATTTCAAATTAGTGTGTGCTTTATTGTTCCAGTATACCACATACTGTAAATACAAAATTGTAAAACGGATATGCGAGTCAACGGACTCTACTGATCATCTCTTACCTTCCACATGCTTTTGCACATTTCAAATGAATTTCTGGTATTTGGCACAGGTCTTTTCTTAAAGTTTCCGCACTAAATTCAATGTTGCTGCAACTCATTCCGAGGTATTCAAAGTCTTCTTCATTCTGGCATGTAATATCGGCAGAAGGAGTGAGATCATGTTTGTATTTCCAATCTCGATCTCTAGCGATTGCATGCTCCGTCACATTTTTCACGACCTCTTCACCAGCAGCAGCACTGATTTCATCATTTTTCAGTCCGCGGAGTGCCAGAACATGATCAATATTCAGCAAGATAATCAGCAAGAGTAAACGCAACATGTATTTTCTCTTGCATTTATGTAGGTCTATGGGTGGAAGGAATGCAAATGAAGTCGGGAAAATGGAAATATTTGAAGTCCTTGAGCAATTATTTTAATAGCGAGGTGCACCCCGGGATATCATTTGAAAACTCACAATGAGACTATGACTCTTTAGACTCTTCAACGTTCACAGACGATTGAGGGGCTCAGAAGTCTGTCTCAAATTCGTCTCAGTCTTGCACGTACCTCTCGTCTCGGTGCGCGGTCAGGGACCGAACAGCCAACGTGACAGCGCAATTTGAATTGGCATCGACACACTCAACACCCGAACGTCAGTCGTGCCATCTTCAAATCGGATTAATACTATCAGACATGATTGCAACTGCTGAACTTTCGCTCATATCTCGTTCACGAGGAATCTTTTCGAGGAAATGCTTACAGGCACAGAATTCGATAAACTTATCTAGACATGTCTCTCGCTCATTTTTGTCCGGAAATGTTGCTGCTGCATCATCTACCATCATACAATGCTATACATCTCGGACAGATGAACGCAGGCGTAGAACGTTTATTTGCATTGGTGGGGTTGTGAGAGAAAGAAGTTGTCATTCATTCAACAGTTGGGAAAGTATTCGTGGATTTGGTAGCCGATCACAAAAAGTCAATTTCATTCAAAGGCGGAAACAGCACTCTGGTGGCCACGAAGAAGATAAACGGAAATCTGACAAGGAAGTATCGAAGAAAGAAGATCGGAACTCCATTCTATCCCAGGAAACAAGAAACCAAATATGGACTCAGGCACAATCAATTCCAAATATTATCACCATTGCACGCATCTCGTCCACTCCAATTTTATGTCATTTCATATTAACGGATCAATACAAATATGCAGTGACAGGATGCATTCTTGCTGGATTTTCAGACTGGTTGGATGGATACATTGCTAGGAAATACAACCAAACTACTGTTTTAGGAACCTATCTCGACCCATTCGCAGATAAGATGTTCATCAATAGCATTGCTATCAGTCTCGGCTATGCTGAAATCATCCCACTTTGGTGTGCTGGATTGTGGTTCGGGAGAGATGTCTTGTTGATTGGAATGGCTTACCGAACAGTAGCCATTGCTACCAGAGGAACAGGTCACAATGTGGCGGACCCTTCAAAATTTCCCTTAAAGATTGAGCCTTCAATGTCGAGTAAGATAAATACCGTCCTTCAGTTTGGAACCATTTCGGCGGGTTTGGGTTTGGCTGCAATGGGAGATGCTTGTGTTGTGGCACCGATCAGCTTGGGATTCATGAGTGTTGGCCCAATTGAAGGCATGTGCTACATTACTTGTGGCACCACGGTATTGAGCGGATTAGGATATTTAGATGGACATGCAGTGACTAAGAGTGAAAGTACGATTAAGCGGTAGATATATACTCGTAGTATGTTTAATCTGATACTGCGTGTAGTAGATAATTCGAAAGCGAGCAAGAACCACACTAGAATGCTGGGGCAACTAACTAGCTAGAGTAGAGTGGAGACCAAGCATTCACAAATCACTGTATAAAAGTATTGCAATTTTAAATTGTTACCTCTCGTGATGACTGCATAATGGAAAGGAAAGGAAAGGAGGAACCAATTAAATCATGAAGTCCAAGTATTATTAATCCACTTAGATACACCACCGTACATAAGTTTGATTTGTTGTACATTTTCCAATTTTCAATTAATAATTTTGAATCGAATCAATCAATCTCAATCGTAGCGTATCTATTATACCAACCAAACTCGGTGTTTTGAAGCTTTTATTTATTTAGTCGGGGGTTCGCATTTTCTTTTGATTGCTCACAACATCAAAACCAGTTCAAATCAGAAGGCAAAAAGGGAAGCCCAACGTTTTATGCACTATCTTTATCCATTATTTTCAAACAGCTGTCGACATCTCTCCTCTTATATAAAAATACTTACCATGTACCGCTCCTGTATTGTTCTCTTCACCATCCTTGCATCATCGAATGCCTTTTCTGTCCCTCCAGCATTCAGGGTAAGTAACCTGTCGAGATGTGTCTTCCCTCGAATCATTGATTTTTACTTTCGCGAACTAACATTTCCATTATTTTGTAGCCTGCTGCTTCCCCATTTACCTTGAAGGCTGCCTTGACGGCCAACGAATTGGAAGCCATTATTAACAGGGGGCAAATTTGCGAGGAAGGAGAATGTTCTATCTCAGATGTCGACGATCTCGTCGCTGAGCTCCAAGAGCAGCAGCACAATCTTCATGAGAGGATTAACGAAATGAATGATATGATCGCTTCATTGGAAATTCTCAACATTGCTGACGACAGAGACCACGATGAAGTTCGCGAAACTTTGCGAGCTATCTTCCGCGTGTTCTCTATGGGAGCAAAGGCTAGTGGAAACGATTACAAGTCAACTGGGATGGCCACTGGTTATTCTGGCGAAGTTGGCAGTGGACCCACAGACTCGTACAAGGCATTGAATCCTAAACCTTGGAAGAAAAAACCCTAATTCTACTGGCAGAATTCATAAGGAACCTCACTCAAGTGTGATGACCTTGCGTGATGAATATTTTAGTAGTTACTTTTCGTAGCAATATGAGATACCTGGAAATGCACAAACGTCGCAGGTTTTGTAATTAAAGTAATAACTTTATCATTGAACACTGTTTCATCGAAGTTAGGAAGGAAGTCTCTGGAATATTTTATTAATATAACGGAAATAAAAGCATCTGCATGTACACGGTGTATATCGGTACGTACGCTCAACAAGTAAATCGGTGTGTTGAAAAACAAATAATCAAGCATCAACTTCACATGTGTTCCTATACACTGGTGAAATACTATGAAGTTCGTACGAGAACGGCAAAGAGAGAAAGCAATGCCACGTAGATTCAATCACCTTAGAACAAATGCGGGCATCCACAGCAGTACACGAATTCAGAATTTGAATGAATACAGTACTAACAGGTAATTTGTTATGCAGAATTTGATATTGTGTATTATTGAATACCTTTATCTGCATAAAGGAGTGGCGGGCCGTCCAAATAAGAAATGATGAAAGGAGTGACGGAGTTTCCATTCTGATCTCTTCCCTTCCATTCTTACTGACGTCGAAAATGGCATTCAACCGGTGGGCTCGAATGGTGTGATGGATTCCATTTTTTTAGATTTATTTTGTTGCCTATAATCAATAAAAGCTGTGATCGACGGAAAAATTAGATTCGACGTCAAAAAGTTTGCTGATAATCTTGGATAGCTCGCTGATACTCCTGGACAACCTGAGCATGCTCTCGTTCACTAGAAACGGCATGTTGCAATTCCACACGCAATCTCCTGATTTCTGCTTGGTCCATGTCGAAGATATGATTCCGCTACCCGAGGCTACGGGCATGATAACTTTGGTTTAGGTATTTGTATGTTACACCTATTCACAGGATATGCAATATGAAGAAATCCTTGAGACTGTTCACTGCCCACCGAATTTGAAGAAAAAACTTCTCAATATTTGGTAGAGCCAAAGATCAAAAGGTTACGATGTTATCAGAAGTGTGATTCTCTGTCACGTTTTCGAAAAGGAAAAAGGAAACGTAGAAGGAAGGAGCCAGATGACACTCTGTACGACACACTTTACAGGTTCCTTGTATTATTTGGGGTGCCGAAGGAAAAGTCCCAATGAAAAGAAGGCTCCAGAGTCTGGCGTGCCATTGACTCTTGTTTAGGGTCTCCTATACATCAATCACTACAAGGTCGACGAAGTAGGTTACAAATGTATCCCTCTGCTCCAATAAAAGTAGGGCTTGACTTTGCTCAATATAACATTGACTGCAATAAGTTCTCTATTTTGAATGGAGAAAATGAACATATTGCTCGAGCTCGAAAAAGTTTGGAAAGAATTGATGGCGGAATGTATCTGCTATTTTCTCTTCTTTCGTTGTTCGACCCAAACAGAAGGTCGTCTCCTTTGGATGTGATGAACTCGACTTTTATGAAGCCATTAAGAAGGAGAGAGGAAATGCGAATCTTCTGACACGGATATCGTTTATTCCTACATGTCTATAATATAATAAAATAGGTGTAATGAGAGGTGGTGAGGTGTTTGTTGCATTGATTTGGTGTGACGTGTAGTGAGAGGTATAGTGAGTACATTGTACAAGTACTCTAGTAGGTGTTGGTTGTTGATGGTTTGCGCTTTGCGCGCTTGCTTTTTGTGTAGATATGTCTTTGTTAGGCCTTCCTTGGTGAGAGGCCGTTAGATTACATGCGGATTACAAGACTCAGAATGTGTTTTGAGTCCCAATCCGAATGCGAAGCTCTCATCATCCTCCGTACCCCGCCCGGCGGTACACACAACAAGTTGAAGTGTCGTATGTACTCCGAGTAAGAGCAAGTATCCACGTTTGGACAGCGTAAACTTCCAACACAAACGATTGGAAACAAGAGTACAGTAGTGTACCATCCATTCTGTAGCAGACTCCAAACAATATGAGATTCTTCAGACGCGGTCGCAAGAGCGAGAATACCGGCGATGCCGGCGAAGCTGAAATGACTCCTAGAACAAGAGGAAGCGCAAGCGCAAGGGGACCTGCCACAAGCTATGTCCGCAGCAGTCAACCTGCGAGCTTTTCAGGCCGCTCCTCGTCAGAAAAATACAATCTTAGAGCAAATAGCAGCAGTCAACCTGCGAGCTATACAGGCCGTTCCTCGTCAGAAACATACAATCTTAGAGCAAATAATGGAGAGGATTACGACGTCGAAGACAGCAATGTCAATGTCGATAGAGCTGCAAACAAGGGAGGTCTTGAAGTAGATGCAGACTACAACCTCATCATTGACGGTGACCCCGTCTACGTGGTCAAACAGAAGCGAGGATACCTCTCAATTTTCTTTTCTCTGGCACAAACTGTGATTGTGGTCGGTATGATGATCCAGTGTGGTGTGGCACCTATGAAAATCAATCCGATGGTGGGACCAAACCCAGATGTGCTCTCTTACTGGGGCGCTAAAAATTCATATGATATCTTGTATGAACATGAATATTGGAGGCTTTTCTCTCCTATTATGCTCCATGCGGGTATTTTCCACTTATTATGTAATGTTGCAGTACAGCTTGATACCGGCGCATTTTTTGAAAGGGAGTGGGGTAGTTTCTTGTGGCTCCTCATCTACCTTGGAAGTGCTGCTGCTGGTACCATTTTGAGTGTCGTCGTGTCTCCAAACACGATCGGTGTTGGATCAAGTGGTGCCGTCTGTGGTTTGTTTGGAGCTAAAATGGCAGAAGCCATTTGCCGGTCTCGAGAGTCCACGAGGGGTACTGCGAAGGAATTGAGCCATGCTATTCTGTGCGAACAGTGTGGATCTACTCTCTGTTCTGTCATTCTTATCTTGGTCTTTAGTTTCATTCCCTGTGAGTATGTTTTCCAGAAATCTTTATAGCCATATTCGATCAAAATATGTTGATTCTCACAGCCACCAATTCGTCTCTATGTGTACTATTCCAGATGTCGACTGGGCTGCTCATGTTGGTGGACTCTTGGGTGGTTTCGTCATGGGGTTCATCATTTTCTCTCTTGGAATCGAATCGAGGAGATGGAAAACCGCATTGTTTTCAATGGGATGTATGATAGCATTGGTGTTTTATGGAATGGGTGTTTTCTTTATGATCAAGGAAAGAAAAGATGATGTTGCGCTAGAGATGGAAGACGTCTGTAAAGACCACCAAGGTTTCTTTGAAGATTACGAGTGTAATTGTCAATTGGGCGATGAGTAAGTAGGGCAATGAAAATAATGATGAGCAGTTTGAAAAGAGGGGCATCTCGATCCAGAAGATACTAGTATATCAAAATTAAAACCATGTGCGTATCATAATGTTGATGGGGTAGGGTAACAAACACTAAATTGATGATAAATGTTTCCCATGATCGATGGTGTGACCCATCGCTTGGAGTGCTTTAGGCCTTAATTCAAGTTATGTATGTACTTTCAGTTCACAAATAAGTATTCATGATAGAATGCGATCTTGAGATTGTCAATTATGATTTGGATTTGTGATTTGCGTCTCAAATCCAACGCCCCCCTCACGAACCTCTCCTCATTCGTCCATCATCCTTACACTTTCACTGATTGAAATTTGAAATGAAGCATCTGAAGTATGCACATCCATAATCCATTGAAGCAGCAGGAGAGGTGACGGAGACCTGGGAGAAGTGCAACGTAGTGATGACGAATTTGCAGTCACGGTGCTACGTGTCGTACACGTACCGCTGGTAAAGAGGAGGAGTTTATCAAGGGCATTGACAATTTTCCGCATTATTTAAAAAAAATGAAGACGAGCTTTTGAAGATTGAGGACGAGGACATTTTATCTCATCGTCATCAGTTGCGTTTGATGGAATGTCATGCAAGGCTTTCAAACTTGATCAATTTGAAATTGAAGATGGGACAACAAGCGCAAAGAAAGCTTCTCGGAGCAAAGAAGCTCCGGTATTTATGCTTCTTCGTTTTCAAGAAAACTCTTGATGGTTGAAGTATGATCATGTACACGTACACGCAGTAACGTAATCAAGAGATCGAAGCAAAACGTCGAGGAGATTGAAATTACCACAATAACCAGAGGTCCTGGTTTGGGCCATGAGGCTAAGCTCGAGAACTCAAACCAGGCTGAAATACTAGAGATTGTCTTTGATTTGATCAGCACCTATGTGCACTTGTTTTTAAATACGTGCCGCTTTACATACGTGTGGTACAGATGGACGGAGTGGACTGCTGTGGGAATTGGATGGAACTTCGAACTGCGATCATTAAAAAAAAAGACTTAGTATAGAACGATGAGCTGCTATGCACTACACGCACATCATGATTTTAATAAATAACTAACAAGCCATACCGAATGGCTTGGTATTTGGTAACTACGTATGCCATCATAATATGACAAACATTATGTATTTGCAAATTTAAAATTGCCGAAGAAGAAAAATAATACGAATCGAAAATACATGTGAATTTACTTTTTAATATAATGAATGATTAGTTGCTATCGCAATAATCAATTACCACCCAGCTTGCGATTTTTATTCTGAATAATGTTGCTGTCCTCGTCGCTATAATTTGCTAACAATGCATGCACATTCCTTCTCAAGAAGTAATAAATCACAGACGCTGCACAATTCGCACATGAAGCTGCCACCATAAACAGTGGAAGGGCGTTGCTATGATTGGCAGACCATTCTTCATCCAAGGGGACACATTCTTCAATAAGTTGAAAAACTTTCTCAACACCAAACTTTCTTAGTGCGCTATTATAGAAAGTCTCGTCGCATTCCTCGTCCTTCACAAATAGACAACCTAGCTCCTGTGGATGCTGTCTGAAATTATTCTGTAGTGTCATTGAAATTTCCTTGAATGGGTCAATGACAAGGATTTGAGTGGAACAGTATGGGATACAATATATTACCCCATCATTTGTTGCCAGCGCTCCAACATTCCATTTGAAACTTCCTTCACCAAGGTCATCCCCCACGAGTGATGGTAATCGTTGTGTCGTCTCGGGGTCAAATTTGAGTACGCGCCTGGCATTAATTGGAGGCTAGTAGAAACACTTATTAACTCCAACAATAGGGTCACCCCATCCCTTTCCATTTCCTGAATAGATTCGATCCCCATTCCAGGTATAGTCACTGCTTGTTGTACTATCAATCTGCAATACTTGACCAAATTCATTCGCAACATAGATGTCACCATCACCACCCAATACACCATTCCCACAACAGAACCATTTTTCAGCTTCCTCCCCTACAGTAGATGTTGTGTCAGGATTGGTCGGGTCAAACTTGATGATACGTTTGGCAAAATTAGGTATGCCATACAGGCAATCATCATTTCCGACCACCGTTCCACAATACTTGAACCCTCCTTCTCCTAAATCATCCCCGACCCTGGAGAGTGAGTCATTATCGGGATTTAGTTTCATGATCCGACGGGCACTGTATGGCATATAATAGATATTATTGTCTGCTGCAAGTGCCCCTGATATCCACAAGAATCTACCGGTCTCTGGCAGCTCGACATTTTCAAGTTTTTCCACTGTGCCTTGGATCAAGCTTGGATCGTATCGATTTTAAGTATACTTTCGGCGTCACAAGGTGTAGATGATGTCATTATAGGCTCGCACACCACAGTACCACTTGGCTCCATCCTCACCAAAGTCAGGTCCAATCTCCGTGAAAGATTTGTCAAGAGGATTGAACTTCACGACACGGCGAGCATTGTACTAGGGAATGCCGTACATAAATCCGCCCTTTCCATCCACAAAATCCCACCATTTCACATTCCCTTGGATCTCATCGAAAATGAGTGCTGTGAGGGAAGACTCTGCCATGGTTTGATAATGAATGTGCCAATGTATGTGATGAGTGCTGAGTGCTCTACTCGTATCTGTTTGCCTACAAGTAAGCTACAAGTATTGATATGAGTGTAGATTGGTAATCTAATAGTCGGGTGGCCGCATTTTAGTAATCTGCGATCAAAGCCGTGTTTGGTTGGCAACTAATAACTAATAAAATAGAAATTTGATTTGTTTTGTTGAACCG
>Ga0115005_10001453_pt1 | contig 18750 bp, 13 predicted proteins | sample ArcOceMetagenome_FD_87163 | JGI IMG/M metagenome (GOLD analysis project Ga0115005, IMG submission 87163) | Marine eukaryotic phytoplankton communities from Arctic Ocean - Arctic Ocean - Greenland ARC118M Metagenome | ecosystem: Environmental > Aquatic > Marine > Oceanic | place: Arctic Ocean... | reverse complement strand
CACCAGCAGATATCATTAGTTTCCTTGAATGATCTGCGCCCAGCCCCTTGTGACAAGTCCCAGCAATGGATCCATAGCCCACCATCCTCGGCGCTGATCAAATGTATCCTCGGGCCCTCCCATACAAGCAACCGCTCTGCCTAGATGGTCTAAAATGGCAAAAACATTTCCCATATGGGCAATATGGGCACATACTATATGAAGGTATCTTCTTTCGCCATTTTATTAACAACTCTCCGTCCTCTTGGTTTTCTCGTCATGTTCGATTGTAATTGGCACAGGAAAAGGAATATGCCCCTGCTGATCTTTGAGAAACTGTGCATTCGGTATGGCATTCTTCCACTGAACCGGTATCATACCTGTAGTGTGTTGTGTGTTTGTGCCCTGTCCTGAGTTTTATCAACTGTTTTATCACTGTCAAATTTAAATTTTGGAACAGCCAAGAATTTTCACTAAATAAACCACTTGGGCTGGGAGATTGTTTTGTTACCATTTCAAACGTTCGTGCGTCACTCTGCATTATTGGATTTGAGAGTGCCGACAAAGATGATGGATCGGATGATGTGGGAAAGGGCGGGGAAAACCAGGTCAACAAAGAAGAAAGAGGTGATGCACCGCAACACCGCCGATGATCCACCAACCAATCATGGCACCAATCTGATTTCACTGTTACAAGTATATATATCTATCACTTCAACTAACATTACAATGGCGCGACTAACTACCTTCATTGTTGCAGCTGCCAGCATTTGCTTGACAACGCTCTCCGGGGAGACATTAGCCTTTAGGTATGTTTCATTGGATCCATTCGTTTCTGAGATGGCTCGTGCAATGTAGAGAACAAGAATGAATCTTGGTGATATGCTTGGTGATATGCATGATTAACACGTAACCATGCCCAAATATCATGAAATGCATTTTTTTTAATGTATTGTCATCTTTTGGAATGTGCAATACACGTAGTGTGGATGGTGTGGACCTCTAGGAACGTGTGCATTCAGATATGTCGAAAATGATTTATCTTCTCACAATTCAATTCAATTTACTCTTGAATGTAGCCCTGCGGTGAATTGTCGTACAATCAAGCCCACTGTATCGAACTATAATACCAGGTCCCAACCAACACATTTATGGACGTCTGTCGACAACCAAGAGGATGATGTTGTCAACTCAACGCCGCTCTTGAATATTTCTGCTTGGGCAGGGAATAATAAGAAATCTCTATCTGCAGCTGGAGCTGCTGCACTCGTAGCTGCAGCTGCTTTTGCCAACCCCTCAGCCTCCTTCGCAATTGAACCAGCAGCTATGGTAGGCTCTGCATCAACTTTTATGGATAAAGTATATGAGACTGGTTTCTACCAAGCATTTTCTTTGGTATTCGTGTCTGAGATTGGTGATAAAACATTCTTCATTGCTGGGTTGCTCGCTATGAAAGCAGGTCGTTTAGTTTCTTTCGTTGGATCTGTTGGAGCTCTTGCAGTCATGACTATCATTTCAGTTTTGATTGGTCAAATATTCCATGCTGTCCCCCCTGGTATTTCGCAAGGAATCCCTCTTGATGATATCGCCGCTGTTTTAGCTTTTACTTTCTTTGGTTTGAAAACTTTGAAAGATGCTAGCGAAATTAAAGAGGGTGGCGAAAGTGTTATGGATGAAGAGTATGAGGAGGCAGTGGAGGCAGTGGATGAAAGTAGAACTGTCAAGGAAGTAACTGCATGGTAAGTTGATTATCTCAAATACATTATTGTATTTTCATTGAGAAAGAGCGGTTGAACTAACTCGCCATGTGCTTCCTTTCTACTACAGGGGAAAGATCATCAGTACATTTGGATTGGTTTTTGCCGCTGAATTTGGAGATCGCTCGTTTATCTCCACTATTGCTCTTAGTGCAGCACAAAATCCTGTTTCTGTTGCTGCTGGGGGGATTGCAGCGCATGCTCTTGCTACTGGAATTGCTGTGGCTGGAGGCTCATATGTTTCCCAATATATCTCTGAAAAGGCCGTTGGTTACATTGGGGGATCTCTCTTCTTGGTGTTTGCTATTACAACTGCCATTGGTATCTTTTAAAAATGTAATAAGATTGAAAAAGAAAATAACCTTCATACAGTTTTGAAAAACATTTGACTTGTGTACGAGTAGTTACGCGTTTTTATCATTAAAATCTACAAGTTTGAAAAAGGAACGATTTCTCTAGAGATTGTTCATTTTCCATGCGTATTTCATTGAGAAATTTCAAAATTGATTCATTCTCTTCAAAATTATTTCCCTGTGTTCGTATTAGGCCGTTGTCCTGGCATAACTTGTTTGGCGTAAGCAGGGGCGGGGGTAACTTGTTGTTGGACGTGGGGCATCGCCGGCGGGGCCTGTCTTTGTCCACTCATCTGCGCATTGGTTGGCCCTTGACGGTGTGTATGAGTTGCGACATGAGGTACCCCTGGATTGGGCACGGCGCTCTGCCTGTTAGGATGCGTGTTTCGTGGCATGACTTGCTGTTGAGTCATCTGAGAGGAAGTTGAATTCGATTTTTTTTTCTTTTCCACTTCCTGGTGTTGTTTCTCGGTCAGATCGAGGAATTGAAGTGGCCACATTTCTGCTCGTGGGGGCACGATACCGCTTGGTCCAGCAGAAGTTGCGATCGCTTCCTGTACTGAATTCGAGTGGGAAGGGTGAGATGGCACTATTTGAAGGGGTGGCATGTTGGAAGTATATCCTGGTATGGTCAAAGGCACATGTTGTGTTTTCAGTGATGCTTTCTTGAGTTTCTGCAAGCGGTTGACTATGTTTCCGCTTGGAGAAGGATTACGCGTAGCCATCTTCTCCGCTTCTACCAAGTGTCTCTTATCGATAATTACGTCTACAAGGTCAGGCTCTGAATCTTGCAGCTCGTCAGTCTTCTTCGTTATTTCATTCTCATTGACTGGTGTTTCTTCAATATTGTTTGCAGGGTCAAGTTTTATCATATTCCACCTCTCTTCGCACAATCTTGCTGAGCGAATTGGATTCATTATTGTCACCGTGTCGAGGAATGCTGAAATCCTGGACTTGCGGGTCAATGCTTGACTGATTACGTGCCAATTGAACCCAAATCTGACCACGTACATATGGAGCAACTTATCCTCGTCACTCGTCCAGACATCAATATGTTTGCTAAACGAGCCCATTGATTTCGGAACCTTGACACCCATTGGTAATTTGATGCCAATTTGAGTTTCAACAGGAATCTTTCGATTCTTAGCCGATGCTTCTTGTAAAATGCCTACAGAAAATGGACCAAAATCTACACCAAATGACACAAGGGAATCGTGGCAGAAAGATGATAACTGTTTCTTCGCGAGAACCTTTGCGGCATCTCCAGTGTTTTCATCTGGTAACAGTTCTCTGATGGAAAACTGTGACGAAACCAACGAATTCTGGTAATTTGGCGACATGAGTCCACTCCTCACCATCTGATTTCGAGATGGGTCAAGAAGAGCTTGAAGCTGATGTTGTACCCTAATAGACGGGGCCCCACGGTGTCCAAGAGAATCAAAGATTGTAGAAGCATTCCTTTCGGATCTTGCTCTGGGGTCTTTAGATAGCAAACTAGTATGGACCGAAGGAGGATGTCTTCCCAGCTTCATAGGTTCCAGAGAAGAATTTGGTACGAATGCAGTTGTAGGTCCAAGAGAGTTCCTTTTATCAGTGGTCCCATTCTTCTTTTTCTTCTTTGTTAGTCCTCCATTTGATTGAATCATTCCAATGTTCGACTTGTTAAATGTTAAAGAAGGCGGTTGCATGCTGGAGACTGGTCGGTGCATCATGCCGGTCGCAGGTTTAGTAGATTTCTTCACATGAACGATGATAGAATCTAAGCTAGGACCATTCAAGGATAAATCCTCGTTAGATGACAGCGGCTCGAACGGGTCCAACCAGTAGGAGTATAAGTTGCTGTATCCATTTTGTCTCATAGCAGCCTTCGAAGAATCTTCTAACGAAGGTAACAGTCCTGATCCAAGTATTCCAAAGTCTTCGTCCAGGCCAGGTTTTGTCGTGTCTTCCAATTCCATTTCATCGCTCCTTTCAGCATCGAGTCCGACATCATTGATCACTTCTTCATCCTTTGTTATATTGAGATCTGGAAGGAAATCTCCGTCGAAGAGGTCAGTCGCGCTATCCATGAAGTCGACATCAGACACGGCCATCAATTCATTAGCCATATCTTTCCCGAGGATGGATGAAGAAAGAAGTGCCTGCGATGGGGTGATGCTTTGAATACCCATCGAGAACTCTGGAACAGGAGTGGTGTGCGGATTTCCACGTAGTCTTTTGCTGTTTGTAGAGTTTCCCGCGGGTGGGTTCTTTCTCTTCCTTTCTTCCGAGATTATGTGATTCATATCTCCGTCCAAAAGAGATTCTTCGAAGGCATTGTAATCATTTTCATTGCAATGATTCGCTTGAATGAGGCCCGGGAATAATGGAGGGAAATAAACAAGAGATTCACATCCTTGGTTGCCATCAAAATTTCGCTTAATCGACATATAAGATCGGACGTATGAGTTTTCTCTTCTCTTTTTGCTTTCTTGAAGGACACCTTCATCATTCGTGATTTCTTCGGACTGGTTTTCCTCAACATTATCGCAATCGTACCAAATAAGAGAGGATGCAATTTCTTCGGGTTTTGATTTTGTTGACTCAACCTGCGAAAATGCCGGTGGAAATTCAGAGCTAGTAGCACTACTTCCTTTCTCCTTTCTTCTTGATTTCTCTGCATTTGGTTTTGATATCTTCTTCGGTGCGTTTCCATTCTTGCTGTTGATGTTTTGAATTTGTGAAAGCTGAACTTTTGTGGAAGTAAGATATTTCTGGATCTGAAATGAAAATAAGTCGCGTCTCGTAGAAATACTTGAAGCTGGCGTGATTTCAAAGCCATTCATTTCGTATGGGTCGCTGAGATCAATACTACTTATCAGAGATGTCTCGTGTGGCATTGCAGAAGCACGTTCGATTTTGGATATGGAATGCGCGAAAAAGTTTGCATTTTCTCTTCCTCCAACTCTCTCGACGTAGTTTGGTTCTTCATCTAAATCATTCAGAAGAGCAGGAACTTTGTCTCCATATTTAGCCAAATCAGATTCGTCTTTACTCGCTCTGTATTCATCAATACCTGAAGCAAGAAATAAAGTCGGTCCTCCATGTAATGCTCCAAGTGGTATAAAATCCGAAGAGAGTACATTCTGAAGAGGGACACCAACGTATCGCAGCATATTCTTACCAATGACTGAACGAGAGGAAGGAATGAGGGATCCGTGTTGGTCTAATCTTAATAACTCAAGAGAGCTTATCATCATTGGCATCGCCTGCACAGATTTCTTTCCTCTCATTTTTTTGTCAAACGTGAGAAATGAATGTTCACATGTATCCTCTGCGATCAACTTAATGTACTTCCTTCCTGACACTTTTTGCATATTATTGGTTCTATTCTTTCTCAGGATTGAAAACGTGGAAAGATCGCTACCACCACTCCAATCTTCGTCTAATGAGATGATTACTTCAGCGTTTGAGGCGTTTAGACCCAATGACGTAGATGATAAAGAGTTTGGCGAAGAAACTAACACATTCGTGCTCAAACTTGAATCTAACGAAGATATTTCGAATCTTCCGATCGACTGCTGACAATTAACCCAAGATGAGATATTTTCGGTCGACGTAGATAAAGTCTCTTCATTATCTGGATAGCTGAAGGCTTGGAGACAATTCTGGGGTGCCAGGCACTCATGGGCGATTCCTATGGCGCTCAAAAAGCTCGATATCAGAAGTAAAACTTCTGGAAGGGAAGCCAAGATCAGTACCTTTTTTCTTTTTCCCACGGAGCTTTTTCTTCCTCGTCGAGTGAGCTTTGCATCCAACAAATAACTTTTAGAGGGTACATCGAAGCCACAATCTTTACACAAAATCATAAGCAACTGCCGTAACTTTGATGATTTCTCTAAAAGGGATTTTGCATGAGAGATGTCAGGCTGAGAACTACTGGGTACATCTTGCAAACTACCGCAGAAGGTAGACAAGCGAAGACACCTTTTTGATTTTGTATACAGGTTTGAACCCTTCGAAGGTAACAGCAATTCATGCATATCGGAGTAAAAACATGCTCGCCTCAACCTGAGGAAGGCCTTTGCAGACGGTAGGTATGAATTTGCGGACGTATTACCTCCAGCAAACTGAAATGATCCCCTTACAAACAGACATGCGCGTTCGTACGAATCGCGTTGCGACGGTGAGAGAGGGCAGGTCTGTACTGTCCATTTTGGAATGCTAGAAGAAACATCATGCTCTATTTCATCGATGCTTATTTCGGGGAAGAATGAAATTGCTTTCAGCATATTTAACAGAACTCCCTTTACCCCTTCAGATAGGTCGACTCCAGATGTTTTCGTCTTCTTCATGGCAATGTAACGTTTCTTTGCCCACCAAAATGCTCGACGACAAAATGTTTTGTGTTTTGATTGGAAAAGCTGGTGATATAAGAATGCGACCTTGAATGAGATGATGTCTGACTTTTCCTTTGTTGTTGGAGGCAGTACTTTCTGCTCTTCTTCATATAAATGGCCCTTCACTGCTCCAGATGTCTCCACTAATGCGCACTTTGTGCTTTGACTTAACAGGTTTTCGATGATAGCATTCCACCATTCACTATTGTATAGTTCTTCAGCAACCATTTGGCCGTATGAGAACTGGCTGTCTTGAAAAGCTCCGGTCTTTTTGCTTGGCTGCTTACCACAATTATTCGATTCGGCTGAGGAAATCAGCGATGGAAAAGAGGAAGACCTGACATCGACAATGACAGTTGCAAATGGCGCAAGACGTTTGTTTCCTCTAGATCGTAGACTTCTCGCCCCTGAAAAATCGCACAGTATAACATCATTTGGTGTTGATCCGAAACTCTCATCAATCGGAATATCCTCATAGCACCAACCACTAGCACCAAAAGTTAAGACATTCAAACCAGGAAAGTGGCGTAATTCATGCCTCCATCGTATCTATAGAAGCACAATTAGTGAGATATCAACAAGGAAAATGCCAAGAAGTTTAGTTGTTTGCACTTACCAAACTAGCTCCTGCACAGAGAAGTAGTTGGGGGCCCTTTTGTCTCCGTCTCCAAAGTAAAAGACCTGTAGAGAAAGTTTTTCCACACCCAATTGGACCGGTGATGATTGATCCTGTGATAGTTTGAAGATTTTCTTCTTCTTTCCAGAGTGCCTCTGTAAATTGTAACGTTTCTACTTGGTCTTCCTGAATTTCCAAATCAGTACCTTCCAGTCCATCGCTTATGTCAGAATAAAAATCGTCAAACCTATCACCCAGTTCAGAATCAGTAGTTTTTATCCTTTGTAGACAGTTTTGAATTTGTTTCTGTATCTCTTCAAAACTGAGGTGTTGGACTCGACTAGTCGACGACTCTTCATCATTTTGATCAAGAGATTTTTCACGAGATGCTTCGACACCGACAATTTGACTAGTTTTAGACTCATTCCGTCGTATCTTACGATATCGTGCATATTCAGCGACTTGCTCGTCGCCCGCAGGCATATTTGAGTTTGTGTTTGCCAATTTCCAGTGGGCCACAACAAAGTTGTTTATCAATTTTGCTGTCATTTTTGCTGATTTGACATCTTCGTCCGTGGGGTCTACAAATTCAAGACTTGAAATGAGCTCGTCGGTGCCACTGTCAGAATCAGAATCTTCTTCCATACTCTCGTCTTCTTTACTCGATTTAATTTCAACTAAATTCTCATTTGAACCATTTTCTTCCAGCTTGCTCGAAGATGGAGAAACCCTTGTTTGTTTTGGAGGTGAAAGCTTTGCTTGGGTAGCTGCCTCAAGATGATGCGTCATCATAGCAGCTGATAGCGTTTTAGCACTTGCTTTCTTCCACTTATTTTCCTCTACGAAATCTGTTGCAAGCCACCTCATTTCTTCTAGAACATAATCCCACTGCGTTTTCCGCTTTTCTGGTAAGAAGCAAGGAGCAGAACTAGCCCTCATGAAGCTTTTCCATGGCATTTTTTTGCCATTAGAGTAAGGGTTGTCATTGAATTTCACCCTCTTCGAATTTTTTCGATCTATATCGTCTTTTACTAAAGTATCGCCATAAGATTTCCTCGTCATATTGTCGAGCTTGGCAATTAGATCACGACGTTTTCGTCTCAGACGTTCGGTCTCTGGACATAATACTCTAGAAGGATAGCTGAATTCCCTTCCATTTTGACCCATTCCCTTTGATCCCGCAAGGTGTAGAGGTTTTTTCGCCGTAGCTGGCATTTCGGAAGTTGACATATTATTTCCACCACGAACGTGTTTCCCTGTTCGTTTTTTCCCCGATTGTGAGCTTTTCTTTTTTATATGTTTCCCGGTTGATGTTGCGGTTGAACTTAGCTTCTTTACATTATTCTTTGGAGCAGGCATCGTTGATGACGCCGGAGTTATTGGAGCAGATGGTATTGCCGCACTTTGTATTCTATTAGGTGGGGGGATAGCTTTATGAAGAGGTGCAGCTGACATTGACCCTGATCCATTCTTCATAGTGGCTTGTGCAGCTTGCGAGCTGCCAATAGCAGGTGGAACTGGTGACACAGATTTATTTTGATTTCCCTTCACACTAGACTGTGAGCTCGCATCCGATATCCATCCCACATTCGTAGTCAGAGTAGCAACCGCAGCTTTCATTTTATTTCCAACAGTCGATCCAGTTCTTAATGATATATTTCGTGGTGCGGGGGGCGGTGCCTTTATTGGAGGAGCTTTCTTTACGGTATAACTCAAGGCATATTTCGACAAATCAGCGTATGTTTGAAGTTCTATTTCTTTGCTGGCAAATTTTCTTTTCCGAGAGGATGTCAGCATTTCGCCCACTGTGTTATCCCCCGTTGGAGTGTCACTGCCACCTTTCTCGTATAACATCAGCCTAGCTTGCGTCGCTTTCCGACAAAGTTGCATCCGCTCTAAGAGCATCTTTCGATGTTCCAAAACTTCTTTTGCTTTCTGTACATCCAAATTCATTGCAGTCTTTTTTGCATCATTGTGTCCGTCGGTGTTAGTAGTTGCAACTGGTTGTGCATTACTCGTAGTTGATGGTACAACTGTTGCAACTACTGCCGCGACGGCGCCTTCGCTTTTGAGGATATTGTCTTGACTCATATCCTAATAGGCAACTCGACGCCTACTTGGTAACTTCGCCAATAAAACTTTTCACAACGCCAGATTTTCTCACCCTTCTCACTTATCAATATATTATAAATGTTTGGGGGAGTATGAAATGGTGTTCCGGTGTTGTTCCTAAGGTTATCTGCTTGTCCGGAGCGGTGGTGTTGACAGCCGGCGTTGCGTTCATCAGCATTTTGCGACTGGTTCCCCTGAAATATTCAAGGTTTGATGATGACGTCATATGAAGTGAGTTGATATTTTAAATAGCCTAACTTTGGCTTTATGTCACAGATTTGTTGAGTTTCCGAGTTTTTTTAAAAAGACCTGGGCGTGACGCGTGGCAATACGAGAGTATCAAATTTTAAAAATACCAATCAACACTTTACTTCTGTAAAACCAAGAGTATGTACCGTGCTAAGGACAAGCAAGTTACTTTAGTTGAAAGTACCGGTATTGCCAACTACAGAAGTTACACTATGTATTTAAAAACTTTGAAGTGCAAGCATTTGACCCTTTCAATAAAAATTGCACTTGACTTTGACGGGACCCTTCCAATAAATCGTCGTCGAAACGGGAGCTACACGTACCGGTACCGGTACCGGTACTGTACCGGGCGGGTAGGTAGGACAGATATTGAATACAAGTATGATTTTGTAAAAAACTAGACGAAGTAGACAACGATTGAAGTGTTCATATTTACTACTTTCTTCATTTTAGTAGCACCCAATGAGCTTTAGCTTCGCCTTATTCGAGTTCAAGATACCAGGACGTTGGCACATCAGAGGAACATTATATCCCCTTCTTTTCAAAGATTAATAGGTAACTTTCCGACAAACCAATCAATTGGGGCATAATCTCTTGCACGTGCAAATCTTGTATCTCGTACCATTGTTTTGTGGCTTTATGGTGAACATGGCAACGGTACGATCCTTCTTCCAATGGATCGAATTTTCCTTCACGTCCCACCTCTGCGGGGATGGTGTGTGTCACGTTAGCAACCAAGTCGTATTTATGAGATAGTAGATCTGGTAAACTTTTCGTGATAAAGTTTACACAAGTTTCAACAAGTTCTGATTTCTCAATAATATCGATACCCAGATCTGATCTACCGTGTGTTTCAAGTAATTGTTTGAGTTGTTTAACCTAATATATGTGAGAGAGGGGGGCGGTGAGTAAGTTCATAAATTGCATAATATTTGTTGCTTAAAAAAGTGAATATAATGAAGCTTGGGCATACTTACACTCATAGAACGAACTTCGTCCTCTGTCGGTGCCTTTGGTTTATCGTTCGAAAATACGTATCTGCTCAAATCAAGATTCTTTACTGGAAAGGGGACGATGGTAGGATTCTTTTCGCTGTTGAAACTATTTCGTTGGAACCTTGACAAGCACATGATCAAATAGTCTGGTAACTGTTTTAGATGGTATCTCCTTCTTTGCAATGTCGCTCCACCACTGCCACTGTTCCCGCTGATCACATCACTGAATGAGACACCATCAAACTTTTTCAGAATATTGACTAATGGTTCTTGTGGGATAACTAAACCACCATTGTCATCTTTGAACAGTGGTTTTTCAGAAATATCCAGTGTGAGTTGCAGAAAGTTTGAGTCAGTGGTAATCTCTTCGATACTTTTCGCCATTTCCTCCTTGCGACGCTTTTTTTCTTCCTCTTTCTCCTTCAATGTCTCCTCGTCGTCGCTCCCCAACCTATCATCTTCTCCGTCACCATCATTTTCTCGTTCATTGAGAGACTTTCTCTGCCTCGTGGTAATCTCGACCAACCCCTGAAATGTCGAATGTATGATACTAGAACCAGGTTTCCTATTCCCTCCAATACCAATGTGCAATTGATGCAAAAACCAAGCCATGAATTCTCCTGCTTCCATTTGTTTCCCGATTGTAAATCGTTTATTGGACGCCACAGAAATAGCCTGCACGAGCATGTGTGGGTCGACAGTGGATTTGAATCTCTTGTTGGACCACATCTTACGAATCATTTCTCCAAAACACTTTGCGAGGTGAGAGAATGAATTTGGATCGACCAACTGTTTCGTAACTTTTGGCTTTGTCTTTTTACCAGAATCGTTCAGTTTCCGCTTTCTGGCGGATTTGGACTTGCTCGATGAAATATTTAAAACAACTTCAAATGGTTCACCGCTTCCACAACTGAGAAAGAAATTCCTTAGCGGCTTCACGTGTGCCAAAGCTTGTAGAGTGGCATTGATGCAATCGGTTTTATTCAAATTGTTTAACCCGACAAATCCAGGTAGATATCTTCTTCCAAAAAGATCCCTTCCCAAAGTTGTTTCCTGGTCCAAAGCCATGATCTCACGTTGTCCGTAAAGTGGCTTAAAGGCATTCCGAATATCATCTAAACTAGGATCCACAACCTCGTAATTATCGGGCAAACAATGGAACGTCCCGTTGGTAAGATGCAGAAAAACCGCATGCCCATCATTCACACTATGGAGGTAGGCAGGAGTTTGTTTTCCTCGACCGCGGAAGAATTTACCGCAAACTAGGCAGGCGTATATGTTAGGTCCAGTGGTGAGGGTTTGGGAGCATGTCGGTTCAAAGTCAAAGTCGAGAGAAGGACGATTGATGGTATCAAGGTATGGGCAAATTGGCGTAGGACTTGAATTAGATTGCTTCGACATGTTCGATGTGACTATGATTTGTCAATTGTGGTTGAATGTTTATGATATTGTAGGGTAACAGTGCAGTTACTTTTAGATTTGATGGTTGTTTTATGCTTTGCATACAAGAAGCACCGATTACCGATGCGATGCCGTTGCTGTTTGTTTGTTTGTATGATATTTGTTTGCTCCTTGCTACTGATCCTGTCTGTCTGCCCTTCCATTTTCTGCCGAACACGAGTTGCTCGGGAATGGAAATAGAATTGTGAGCGTCTTGTTTCAAGAAATCCTTCACATTATTAGGCTACGAATGCTATCCTACGTTCATGTATTGTCAAGTAAATAGCAAAATGAGAAATCTAAGTGGAAAAGTATAGGAAAGTGCAAAGGTACACGTAGTGTAGACAGCTTTTCTTTCAGTAGACCCTTGTCTTACTACTAGTAATCCGATGATCTTAGTCGTTGGGATTTCAGCACGGACATCATCATTTAGTTGTTCTTCATGTATGTAGCATTCAAGAATATTCGCTTCATGCCGAGTATTGTAAATGAGATTCCTATGCAAAAATCTGTGGAGGTTCTTGAGAAAAACAAAAACATGTGATGTGACGTTTTTCGACCGAAAATTATTTTCATTGAAAACTGCCAATTCTACAAAAGTTACGAGGCATCACCGCAAACTATGCTCATAAATCAGAAAAGGAACAAAATACACACCATGAAACAAATTTTATTCCCTGTCGATAAAGATCTGTGTGCCAAAGCGCATAATCACACCAGTAAATCAAGCACATGGGAAGCCTTAAATCCTCTCCAAATGGCAGAGAAAATTGCGCAGATGGTAGGGTCTCAGCCGGAATGTCTAAATGAGGCCTCCCTTCAAATCCACTCATCATTCCTTGCCCAAGAATCTGCAAATGGTTCTTTTATTCCTCGCAATGCCTCTGGTGAAGTACCGCCGGCAACTGCCGCTAAAGTCGATGACGATTATGTAGTTGAATTATCCACAGAGAATACAACGAGGACCAAAAGATCAATTTATGGACAAGAGCAATCCCAAAAAGGCAATCTCCCAATTCTAGTCCCTGTAGCTGAAGACTCAAAAACTCTGCTTATGCCGTGGGATCTATCCTTTCTTCTCACTTACAACCCTCATGATATCACGGCGAAGTTGGCAGTGAAAGAACTCAGCTCACTCGCAGAAAAGTTGGAATCTATGCCAAGTTATGGTACTTGCCATTCTTCCTACAAGAGATTCCGTGATTCTTTGCTCGAGGAAACTCGACTTCTTTTTGAAGATGATACTTCAGATCAACAGAAGAATCTCCTCTTCGGTCACATCTATTCAGATGCCATCCAGCTCATGAAAGCCTTGATCGCCATGGCAGAAAAGATTGAGAAAGAGGACGAGAGTAAGAATGAGAAAAGAAAGGATCACAGTCGCAAAGCAGGCCTCGCAAATATGAAGGCGAAGAAAATCCGTGAGAGGAGGATTAAAATTGAAGAAGGCGATGATAACCACCCTATTTTTAGGAGGGTATACGAAAAGAAGGCTTTCACAGAATACATGAACCAGTGGTTGATCCAGAATTGGACCAATCCTTATCCTGACGATGATGGTCTTGAGGAACTCGCAGAAATTAATGGCACAACTACCACTATTGTGAGCAACTGGTTGATCAATGCTCGTACGCGTAAATGGAGGCCTGCGATTGTGAAGGCGTATGAATCCGGTAGGGCTGCTGATTTGTTGAAGGAGGATTCGATCAACATTTTCAAACGTAAAGCTGTCCGTAAGCTTTGAGGACCATCGCACCGAAAATATATGCTACCAGCTTTTGCTGGAAATACATATTTTGTTTCGCCTCCCCGATTTGGCGTACTATCAATTGCTTGAATATTTGGTGATTTCAAGACACTATCATTCGAAAGAAAAGCGTACACGTATTAAAATAAGCCTAAGTCTATTATTTATTCATATGAAATGTGGATTACTTCCTTACCATGATCATCTACATGTTCATCACTGCATTTAAAATGTCGATAAATCATCAACCTGCTTGATGCGAAATCCTCATTCCCATCCTAAAAAAAGTCAAGCCGGTGGTACACGGGATGATTAATAAAAACTCCTTCCACCACCAAGCAATGGAAAATGTGTCAATGGAACTAGCAAATGGTCTTTGGCTTAAAGACCTCAGTGATGATTTGGAGCAAGCAAAATCATTATTTGTTCAAGCGTTTTGAATAATAAGATCTCTTTTGGGCATGGGACCAAGAATGGTGACGATGTGAGGTTAGATTACTTTGAAACAGGTTGATGGAGAGGTATTTGGTATTTCCAAAGAAGAACGAGCGAAGCAAGAAAGTTTTTGATTTCTTAGCTCCTCTCTGGTGTCTCTGTTTCTTGCAAACTTGACTTCTCAATGCATGAAGATTGACCCTTTGATAAACTGTGGCATGCGAGCATGAAGCAGACTAAACTATATCTTGCATTTTGAAGCTATGTTCATTTTAATAAATCAGAATCTCCAGCCAGCATGATGTGTGTTTTTATCAAAAGTTATGTGTATTTATGTGTGCTATGTACACGTAGTACTACATCAAGATGGAAGATATCAAAACCTCAAACTCTACGCTTCGTTTCCACTTACAATCTTCAAATTATTCACAATTTTGGCAAGGAGGGAGAACAGGACATCGCGAATCAATGGATGCATTGTAATCCATTCAGGGATCGTAGACTAAACCTGCTCTCCAGAGATAATGAGAGGGGGCGCTATCGTCAAGCGCGCCTACAAGTAGCTCGCACTATTGTCAAGAAATAGCTATCTTTAGAAAGGCATTGATTGAAAGAAGGTATTAAATACTCAAGGTACTTGTAGTAGCTATTTGTAGTTATTACAAAAGCAGTGACAGGTATACATATAATCTCCGAAGATCCAGTTTTCACAGAGTGAGTCGAGTCGTCTTCAATGCTCATTTTAGCTCGAGGGAAGGAATTATGTTTCACCAAACCAGGTAAAGTGCAATGAAACCACGGCAATATCATATAGGAAACTACCTTAAAGGTCTAACAGCATTGGCTTTCTCGCAACTCAAATTCAACGATAGCATCAGTCCTATTTGCTTCATCCCATCTGGTAAAAGACAAAGCTTTCCATATCATTCCGTGACTTCCCACCACCCCCAAAACTAGGTCAGAACGAATCAAACGTGAGAACCGTCTAATTCGTTTCATCCTTTGTCCACTTTTTTGGCATTCAAACGAAGCGATCTTTTCTGACATCAATATTGAACAAATACGGTCGGCCTGTGGTGGAAATATCATGCCATCAATTCTTTCTGGACCTATGTTCATGTTGTAATTCTTTGAAAATAGGTTTGCAAGAACTCGTCCTGCTTGTGCCGTTTAGTAGCTGCCTAGAAATAATTCACGAACAGCGGCCAATAGCCAAGATAACTCCTATTGCAACACGTCCTTAGCAATAGTTTTTGCATCTAATGCTTCGCTTCTGTAACTGGTAATGCTCCATTACCTGCTGCCGCCCATGCAGGATGAAATATGGAATCTCGCACCCATCGTTGAGAATACGGGGAATGTTGACTTCGTGAACCTCTGAAACAACGGTATTCAGGTATTCAATAAAAGCTCAATCAATTAGAATGACTATGTTAACCACTACCCTGCCTGTCAAACCTGGTGAACTGACTCTTTCAAAAACAAATGTTGGTCCTAAGGAGGTGTGGATCATCAGTCTGCTTAAAAATCAGTGCTCACGGCATATCTTTGTCTGTGCTCCCACTATCATCACTTGAGTTTGTCATATTCTAATGTGAATTCGAGAAGCCTTTTCCACACATACAACTGTGTAACGAATCGATTATTTTAGTTTTGGGTCGATGTTAGCAATACAAATGAAGATTTAGTGACACTGAATTTGACTGGAGAAGATTGGGGGAATGATCTATCTTCTTTTCTTCGCTAAGGAGGTTGAGGTGATCTCACAAGACAAATCTATTCTTTCTCAAAGAACGATGAAAGGGTTTCTACCATCATCGGCGCACAGAAGGAACAAGTTATTATTCTCCGGACATGATGGACAGATGCGATGTACTGTCTTTTCACCCACGAGGAGCCATTTCATATGTACCCCTAAGCCCATGTTCGCTGGAGCTAGTATCGGAAGTTTTGAATACCTTGTATAGAAGTGCGAGTCAGAGCGTCAAGCGTCTGTGAGATATGTTGCATTGACTCGTCGTGCAATATTACTGTACTGCTATTTCATTTTTTTTCACAGAGACTGTTCCCAGCCTACTCAACTGAACCTTCAACTGTCGAAATACAACTCGTTTTTCATGACAGATCAGTGACTCGTCATGCAAGACTACTGCTATATCATCTTTTTTACAGAGAGTAACCCCAGTCTACTCAACCGAACTTTCAACTGTAGAAATACAACTGACTTCTCATGAACAGATCAACATCAAAGCCAATCATCTTGAGGTGGGCCAATGATTTAATTTTTACAGCCTGCTTCTCCCATGATGATGATCATCATTGTCAAGAATTCTTTGAGCTTGTGGAGGTCCCCTAGAACCAATTTCATAGGGATAAGGTCGATTTTTTTCAATTTGATGTAAAAGAGGCGTACAAATCTCCCAGCTCAATCGCAATTCATCGTCCCTCACAAAGGAAGATGAATTTCCCTTCAGCGCATCATATATAAGTTTACTGTACGCACCATCAGCGTTTGGCATGTGATTCTCCTCTGTCTCCTTCTTTAGATTAAGAACCATGGTCTCTTGTTTCATTCCATCGCCATAATCGTTTCCAGCGACATTGGTCGTCAAGGAGATTTCATTTTCGGGCTGTATTCTAATTGTGAGTTCATTCCTACTCCCAATATCACTACGGAACACGACCCTAATCTCTGAACTCTTCTCTTCCAAACTTTTCCCCGCAAGAAGTACAAATGGAACACCTCTCCACCGCTCATTATCCACAAACAGCTTAATCACCGCAAATGTCGGCGTACAACTCTCATCCGGAACCTGCTCGTCGTCCTTATACCCCACATATTGCCCCACAACACAATCCTCTCGAGTGGGAATCTTTACATCTTCCAATAAGCGACATTTTGCATCTCGCATCCCCTCCACATTCGAAGTGATCGTTGTTTCTGGTTCCTCCATAGCCACCAGTGTCATGACTTGCAACAAATGGTTTTGGATAATATCCCTAATCACACCATATTGATCGAAATACCCCCCTCGACCAGCGGTACCAATCGTTTCCTTCATGGAAATAACTATGTGGGAGATATATTTTCGATTCCATATAGCCCTGGCCCAGGGGTTATTAAATCTTAGAGATGGTATAGCTCGAATCATGTCTTTGCCGAGATAGTGGTCAATGCGCAACATTTGGGATTCGTGAATGCCTGGTAGCTTGGAGAGCGAGTTAGAGAGGTGAAGGTAGGACTCTGTATCTCTCCCAAATGGTTTTTCAAATAAAATTCTGAGGGAGTCTTGGGGGATGGTGGCAAAGGATTGGGTGATTGTTTGAGTAGCTGTGTGGAATAGATTAGGGGGTATTGCCAGGTAGAATAAATGATTTTGGTGTCTCTGCGACGAAGTGATTTCTCTATCTTTCAAGCATTTTTCAACTGCTTTCTTTTGGATGCCGATAGACGAATGCATGGAATGATATGCATTTATATCATCATACCCAGTTCCTCTTTGATAAAAGCACATATTCAGAAACGATTGTAACAATTCTTCATTTTGTGGACTCTCTGATATGGATGCTTGCAGGAAAGGACGTATTTGTTTTCGAAGAGAATCATGAGTGAGTCGCGATCGACTGTAGCCCCAAACAATTGTGTGAGAAGGTAACAGTTTCCTCTGATAGAGGCTGAAAAGTGAGGGATATGTCTTTCTCTTTGCTAGATCACCTGATGCTCCAATTACTACGATTGCTAGCAGAGGATTACGAGTGAAGTCTGTAGTAGCAGCAACATCATTAAGGGGGCCATTCGTCATGGTCAGGACAGAAGTGAAGACTGGAGAAGTACCGTTCGATAGGTTACTGTTTGTGGAGGTTGTGCGAGCAATTACACAAACGGTAGCGGTTGTACTGGTACTGGTACTTGTACTTGTTGTACATATGTATTTGGTATTTGCTGTGGTTAGTGGTTAGTAATCATTTTTTGCTTGCTTTCTCGTCATCGTCTTCCGATCCGTTCTTCGTCGCTTTTGGTTACTCCCTACCGAAGAGGATATTATGTTCAAACTTTTTGAATTTTTATGAAGAAGTGAAATGGAAATGAGAAATGCTATTGTGATTGCTGATTGCTCATGATGATCACGAGGCAAATGAAAAGGTCTTTACTCTCCCTAGATTTTTCATGTGTGTGTTCTCGACGTAGTTTAAGCGAGGATTATAGCATTGATTGATTCGTTTTTGAATGGAAAAAGTACGACTGGCCTTGTCTGGTATTCAGTTTTCTGCAGCTCTTCATCCTGGACTAGTAGAAGTATCCTCCTCAGCAGGAAACAATTAAGGCAGAATAAAACACATTCATAAATTTGAATATACCGAGTCAACAACTTGGGGCTGCAAGGTTATCACGGTTCTAGGCTCCTCTCACAAAGGGAACCCTGGGGGCGATGGTGCAATGAAAAGATTCTGCGGGTTCTTTGGTGATACAATGTTAGCTAGCAGGGTTCATGCATCTACAGTGATTTCGAAAATATTTTTAATGTATAGAAGGTACTATTGTATCCGTAAGTGCTAGTGATACTAAAATTGGATCATAAGCAAAAAAAACAATTATCATCTATCCATGCACTGAATCTGTAGAGTACACGTACGTGTAGGCTTTTTCAACAGGATAAATAATGCGTTCGCCTGATATCAGTAGCATT
>Ga0115005_10001452_pt1 | contig 18759 bp, 16 predicted proteins | sample ArcOceMetagenome_FD_87163 | JGI IMG/M metagenome (GOLD analysis project Ga0115005, IMG submission 87163) | Marine eukaryotic phytoplankton communities from Arctic Ocean - Arctic Ocean - Greenland ARC118M Metagenome | ecosystem: Environmental > Aquatic > Marine > Oceanic | place: Arctic Ocean... | reverse complement strand
GTTTGCTGTGAAACTCATCCTATATTGTTGTTATGGGTTGTCTGCTCTGCAGTTGGTTTTTCTAGGAGAGATCATCGTTACTGCAAAGAAAGAGATTGCCCAGTTTCTTTAATCAAGCAGCTTTTTTTAACTCATGCTTTTATAAAAAATATAAAAAAGAGAAAATTTGTTTGTGCGTTTTTAATTTGAAATCATTGTTTCAATTTCTGTACACCAACCAGGTACCTTGTCAACTTTCAAGAGTGAACAGTTGCCTGCATTCCAAATTTACAGCATGGCAGACGAGTTTTTCTATCATCGTTGAACGGATTGTTCTAACGCATCAACTAGCTACACACGTATAGTAGAGCAACCTCCACCCTATGAAATTATCATTGAATATTGTTATTTGTCTATAGTATACAGATGAGTTTCGAAATATGCACATATCCAATGTGAAAAAAGTGCATGATACTAGATTAGCGTGATATCTATTACTTTTTGGAGGAGGATGATGCAACTTTTCGTAGATGACACATATGCGATGGTAATTCATATACACACGCAGCAATCCTCCTCATTTTGATGTTTTCGACATAACCTAGAACGACCCACTCATCATAGCTGTTGATCGCCGCGACCAGCCTAAAGTAGACACAGACCAGTCATCACTCTCCTCCGATTCGCAAAAACAGATATACTGGGGTCTACCATTGGTGCTATCGCATTCAATCTTGGTGCGTGGCAAATTGAGTGACGTGATGGGTAATGATTGTTCTGCCAACTGTTTTGAGGGAAGCGATCTTGTATTTTGTTGTGAGGGAACATGGGTGCACCACTCGCCTACGGCAAGAGATCCCCGTTGTTTTGAGTGTTGACGATTGGTGGAGGGCATATTTGTACATCGGATGTATCTAAAGCTGATTTGCACCATGTCTGTTGACGGACACATTCGTATCTTTTATTCTTAGTTCTCAGATGCGTCAGATGCGTCAGATTTTTTTCTATCGAGAGGGTTACGATGGGGATTCTTTATTTCTTTCGCAACCTTTCTCGGTGAAGCGTTGAAGCGTGCTGAGTGTGTTTTAATTAAGTGTGTTTGGAACCTGTAAATGTTCGTTGAAAAGACTTTGCCTCCTATAAATGTTCGTTGAGAAGACCTTGCCTCCTTATTATTTGATGCATGAATGAATCAAGATGACTGAATGAATCAGTGAAGCAAATCAATCAGACCATGTCCATCAGCGCGCACGAACCAACCAAAATTTAATAATGGAGTTCCCAAGATTCAAGAACTCCATGAAAACTGATGTTATTTACGGTTAAATAAATATCTTGGATGGATCTTGGACCTTGCTTGCGACAAAAAGGTGCCAGGTTTTCGTATTCTAGGATATTGAATGTCCCTTCACAAGTCAGTCTATGTACCATTGATTGATTCAGGATTGTTCCTTGCTCCTTGCTTTCAGATCCAAGTTCCAATCGATTTACCAACGCCAATTGTCTCTCCTTTCTTAACTCTAAACTAGTCTAGCAGTATCGTTTTACCATAGACAATGGACAGCAATGATTTCCTAAAACGACATTTCATTCTCCAGGCCTTGTATGGTAAGAAGTTGCTTCTGTAACAACCACGGGGAACGTAATCCTTTTGTTCTTCTTCGGCCTACAGTAGCTTTCGTCGGAATATCTTGCATATCCATACATGACTGTACTGGTATGCTTCTTGTCATGATGAAATAGTGTCCAAATGCTGATTAGGAATTTCAAATTGCTACTAACAGATGTCATCTTTCTTTATATGGATAGGTGTTCTCTATGTGGCATTGTTATTTGCCCAGGCCCAGACAGCCATGGCTAGTGTATTTCTCATCTTAGCCCCTGTTCTCTCCATGGCATACTTTATATTTTATCGCACAAAGAGCCTTGCCAGTGCAGACCTTACCGTGCTTGGAAGGTTAGCTGTATTCCCCTTACTTTTGATCATTTTGATCGCAAATGGCCAGGATCCTTTTGGACACAATGCGCTTCTTGCTGTGATGTTCTGCTTGGATGTGGGCGGTTCAGTTTTGCATTGTCTCCTTACAACTGGCCTCACGGCCGCGTGGAGTAAGTGAATCAAGTTTGTCATTGTCATTCCCTCAATATTGGATTTCAAGGAACGAAACCGACTCACATTATGATATCTCTTATTAATTTACGTTCAGCTCGCACATGGGATGTGTACCTAAGGAAGAAGACTCTTGAAGCCGTCGAAGCTTTTGTGATTATGGGCGGTGGTGTATTTTTCATTATTCATGCCGCAATTGTATCACCACCACTAGGTCTATCTCTATCTTTCTTTGGTTGTTGGTATATTGGAATCATCTTCTTTTGTTTTGCTTGCAACGAAGAGGGTTATGACAAGAAATCAGCCATCATGTATCGTGTTGGCGTGGCTGCGGGTTTGCTCTATACAAGTGAAATGATGGGCATCAACACTGTTACTTTCCGCGTGCAAGCTATCGTTGTGCTTTTAGGTTGCGTTGGGCCTTGGTTCGGTATTGTTTCCGAATGCATTGGTGTTCTATTCCTCTACAATGACACAGTTTCGCACCTGGCAAACGTGGAAGACGGAATCTTCTACTGGTGCATTTTTGCCGGACTTGGTTTAGTAATTGGTGCTTCCTTCGTGCAAGTCTTCCTAATGTACGACGAGTTCAATTATGACCAGAGGAAATATCTCATGAGACTACACCGTCAAGACTATTTCATGGGATTTTTCTGTATGGCTCTTGCTGGTGCCTTGCAGCAAGGGAATAATCTAGATGAAGGAACTCTCGGTTGCTGGCTTGCGAAGTGGGCGCCGATGATTTTTCTTGCCTTTACAAATTTGAGCAAGAATCTCATCCGTAGGAAGTCCGCTCCACCGCACCATCCTACTTGGTGGGTGGATAATACCTTTCAATTTCAAGATGACAGTGAATTCGTCAATGTCAGCTTTTCTATCGTCACCGCCCTCGCGACTGTGGGCTTGACCATATTGGTGGTTATAGCATTGGTCAATTGCATCGGCCTGGATAAAATGCTCATGAGCAGTGATTCATTATCTTTATTTTGTATCATGCACGGCTTTGTCATGGCGTCATATAGTGGTTTTTGGATGATTTTTGCTGCTTCTGGGATGCCTCCGCATGGAAGAGCAAAGATGTTCCGTATCTTTCCTCCTGGAACAGATGGTCCTATTCTTGCATGCGACCCAAAGAATTGTGTTAATCCACACATTTTTGATTTGTTCTTCGGGATCCTCATCGTGTTGTTTGGTGCATTTGTTTTCACGAATTATGAATTGAATGCAGCATTGACAGATTTAGTCAAGAGAGTAATAATCGGACTTTGGGTTATTTCTATTTCTTGGAAGGTTGTGGTTCATATCCAAGATTACGGTTATGTCCCAGCTCATACACCAAACCCCTTCGATGAGTTCAAAAGGATTGATCAAGAGGCGAAGGAAAAGCGAGAAAATAAAAAAAGGGGCGAGCAACAGCCCAATGAACAGACCTTGCTTTCGGAAAAATGAACATTTGATCAATCCCCTCACCAACGAAGTTTACACGTAGTGTACCGGTATTAGTACATTTTCAGTGCAAAATGAAATATCCACTCGTGCTTTCATCTCGATATCTATCCAATGAATTTATAACAACAGCCAATGTATATTCTTCTTTTCAAACAACTTTACCTGTCGCTCTATTGCTCGTGTGTGTCGTGTCCTGATAAATGAGATACGTAAAAGGTTTCCACTCGTACGTGTAGTGCTGACTGTATCATACGCGTACACTACGTATGATAGTGCATTTCTTCTTTTCTTTGAGAAATTTGAATTGAAATGATGCTTCCTTCCATTTCGAGTTTTGGAGCGCGCGGAAATTGAGTGAGTCAATCACTCGCCCAAGATGACACAGTTGACACTTTCATACGTAACAAACGTCCAACAAACGGACAAAGAGCATTATTGAGCATTGAGCACCAATACAGCCGGTACTATTCATTGTGTACCACATCTGCCATAAGTCAGTAGCTACCTTGAAAATATATCTGTACAACAAAACACTACCTGTGCATAGGCCCAAGAATGTATCGACTAAGTATCACTTTCATCGGAATAATATGCCAAATAGTAATTTGCACAGCTTTCCTACACGGACCCAACAATTGCAGTTTTCGAATCCATTCTGCTCAGAAACTTTCCTCATCAGAAAATTCCGATGAAACCACAATACGTGTACTTGCATCCAAGGAGAATACGATTCAAGCCCCAGAACCCTCATTAGAGAACTCCAAGAACAAGAATGGCCTTCCTCCAATCAAGCAAATCAAGGGGGTAATATTTGATATGGATGGAACGCTCATTAAACCCTGCATAGACTTTGCCGATATGAGAAAAAGAGTGTATGAACTAGCAGATATGGACTCCCTTCTTAAGAATGAACCTGAAGAAAACCGAAGGGGAGATGTATTGAAATTATGCAATGATTTCAGTGCAGAGGGACAGAAACTAGTAAAGGCCGTGTTTGGTGATATAGAAGAGAAAGCATTGAGGGATATGGAATTGATGGAGTATGTTGGTGATTTATGCAATTTTCTTGATTCGGAGGGTAAGAAGAGGGCGGTTCTTACAAGGAATGTAGGTTACAGTGTAGATGTCATGCACGACAAGCTGTGGAAGGAGCATTCAGCAAGGGAATTCTTTCCTGCTGTGAACAGGGAGACGGAGGGGCGAGAGAACAAAGGACCGCTACCTCTGAAACCGGCCCCAGATGCTATTCTTCACATTTGTAATGTTTGGGGTTATACACCAGATGAAGTAGTGATGGTCGGAGACTCTGCTGCAGATGATATCACTGCTGCATCTAGGGCTGGATGTGGAGGTCGTGTTTTGCTGAAATATAACGGGAAGAGTTATGATAACGATTCAGGTGAGGGAGATGCGATGACTTCTGCCAAACGACTGGAAAGGGAGCCTACTTTACTAGTATCGAATCTTGGAGAATTGCTGAATATAATGAAAGAGAAAGAGTAGATGAAATGAAGGATGGTGGCTAAAAAGGTTCCTATAATCCAGATTGGATGGCATTCTTATGGCAAGATTGGGCTTGGAGCTAGAGCTTTGCAGCTTTGTGAAATCAGGCAAATGTTGTCAGAAACTCATACAATGGATTATGGTCTTGAGTTTAGTTGGGAAAGATGGTCGCTAAAAAAAGAGTTATGTTGCTACACGGTCTGTGACAGGTTGCATCATCGGGTGACCGGAGCCTGACATGGCACCCGACAGTCGACAGTATTCTATTCGCTTTGCCTCAAAGCGTCGATCGCAATCATGTGCGAATGAATCAATCCCTCACCTCACAACATTCGGAAGTCACAACCCGGTAAATACGATGAACGCACTCTTGGCTGTTCCATTAGAATAGCAAATCAAACAAAATAGAATTTGTTATTTTTAAGACGTGTATAGATTTTTAATTCCAATTTGGACTACAGTCGAGGATCAACTTCGGCACATATTTATCACCGACTCCACGTGTTTTTTCTTGCGATTGATGTAAAAAACACCTTTTTCCAAAAGAACTCAATCTTCCAATGAGTTTAGTCAATCTTGTAGTAAAAACAATGATCAGTTCACAACCCGTATACATAATTTTTATTATAAAAACGATGATATTGATTTCTAAGATAGCATAAGTGTTTCAAAATTACATCTTCTTTTCCACTCAAATCCTGCATTCTCAAGACGCTGAATGTCAGCTTTGGAAAGCTTATAGTCTTTCGGTTTCCCTCCCTCTTTGATAGCTTTGTAAGGCTGCCTCATAACACTGCACCACACCCCCAGTGAATAGTGCTTATTGCTACTTGACTGTGTTTTAGGCACATTGCAGCGCCCAAACTCTGTAGCGGATGCCATTGTGTTTTATTCTTAAAATGTTTGACCTAAAACATCATGTCCATACCTTTCAGTCAGTCTGAAGAGTGTCTGAAGTCAGTCTTCTTTTAGCAGAAAAATTGAGGAACGAAAAATTCCGCCCCGCGCCAGAAATTTCAGAACAGCCCAAATTTATGGCGGGATTCCAACCTCTCTCAAGACTGGAAAACAACCTCCCGCGCGCTCACATCCTTCTATCTCTTTGTTGAACATCATCATACAGCTCGCTTGTTAACTTCCACAGCAAGACAAGACCCTTGTCACCATCTCAGCTCGATCGACACAAACACAAACACGAACTCAAACTCAAACTCATCTATTCAAATATATATATAGCATTGCATTAGAATGTTACTAGAAAAAGAGAACTGGCGATTAGGGTACCATCAGATAATATCAGACTGCCGCGCCTCCACTAGCATCAGCACAGGCGGCACTGTCCTCATCCTCACCAACCCCGACGCCGATGCTCTCTGCGCTGCCCGCATCCTATCCTACGCATTCAGGGCGGACAAGGTTCCGTATCAACTGAGACCATGCGGAGGGCATCAGAGACTACTCTCCATTTTGAAAAAGCTTAATTTGAACGCCAATGCTACTAATGCTAATTCAGAGGAAGAGGATCGGCATGGAAGTACCGGTGGTATGGATCACAATAACATGGGTGGGGCGTGTACCATTCGGGCTGTGATATTATTGAACCTTGGCGCCACGCGGAACCTCCAAAAGGCTCTTTTCGAACCCACCATTATACGAAATGGCGACGCTGATAATGAGAACGATAACGATAACGATAGCGTGGAGGAAATCGTCACCCCTCCACTATTGAACAGGGACGAGACGAAACTGTACGTGTTGGACAGTCATCGTCCCTACCATTTGGCGAATATATATGCAGAGAAGAATATTGTCTTGTGGAATGATTATGATCATTGGCATGTGGAGCAGGGGGGTATCCCTTCGGATGGAGATGGATTAGATGGTGAGAGTGATGACGAATCTGATTCAGAGGAAGAAGACTCGGACGATGATGATGATAGTGACGATTCCGATAACAGTGATTCAGATGGCGAGGCTGAGTTTGATGATGAAGATGGCGATTTGAATAGTGACCGGAAACGTAAGGAAAAGAGAAGTGGCATGGCTCCAACATACGACGATGCAGATTCTGATCTCGACATTGACGCTGATGCCGATGCCGACCTCGATGCCGGTTCTAGTGTAGATGGCAGTGTAGATGGCAGTGTAGATGAAACCAAGAACGATAGATCCAAGAGATTATCGCAAACTCCAGAATCAGACAGCCGAAAGAAGGCAAGAACGGGCCCTGAAACTCCTGACATGGAGGACAGCGACAACGACAACGACAAATCCGTCATGTCCCGATCCAAGCCCATGAGCATGGCCGAAAAACATAGAATACGCCGCACCAAAATCCGAAAATACTACAGTGGCGGAACCTTCCATTCCTCACCCGTCGCACACATGGCCTATACGCTTCTTGCCGACCAACTTCGTCACGATACAATCGGGGATTTACTTTGGCTCGCATGCATTGGAATCACGGATGCATACCTCCACAACCGCCTGGAGTTGGCTGGATATGCACAGCTTGCTATCCAACTGCAAGAAAAAATTGAAAAGGTTTATCCGGATTTGAGCAGTGATGAGAAGATCCATGAGCGAATGGCGAACACGGTACATGCAGAGGAATTGTATGAGAAAGATTCGTACAATGGGCCCATGACACAGGTTGGGTTCAGTGAGAATGGAAAGGTCATGTATCAGAGGGATGAATTCCGTTTCTTTCTCTTGAGGCATACAAGCCTCTGGGATGCCATGGTTCTCTCTCCCGATTTGAATACCAAGATGGAGTTGTGGAAGAGTAGTGGGATTCAAAAGTTGCAGGAGATGTTGGCCAAGATGGGTTTGCCTTTGGCGCAATGCCAGCAACCATATGCCTTTATGAAACCATCGTTGAAGAGGAGATTGAAGTTTATGATGATGGAGCATGAAGAGGTGAGTTGCGATTCAAAAGTAAACTGCAATATTCTTGATGAAAGCAGGCGTGGCGTGTCTGTGCATGTATTCAATTTATTTATATCTGACTTTGTCATTTTGTAGGAATATGGACTTGAACATTTAAAATACACAGCGTTTGTGCGGGTGAGTGGATACAAATCACTTCTTTCAGCAAGTGATATGAGCCTAGCCGTGACTGCGCTCTTGGAGTGTGATACAAACCAATCCCAAAATATTGCCGGAGAAGGCAGCGAAGGTGGCGATTTGGACGAGGAGGAGCAAGAAGAAAGATCTCTGACGTCTTCATTCAATGTAGCCTACGATGCATTAAATTCCAATGGATCATCTATAGGAGGGGCTGTTTTGGGAGGATCATCAGAAGGAAGTGATTTATCCATGATTGTAAACGGTGGAGATGTCACTGGAAACACGGGCCTTGGGGCTGGCGTTCGTCTTGCCATTGCTGTCCAAAAAGCTATTATTACGACTGCTGTCAGCTTAGTAGAACGCAAAGCCATCACGCGCTTATCTCATTTTCGGTATGCCTATTTACATGCCACCAGTCATGGATCGAATGGGAGCACAAGATTCAAGGGTGGTAAATCTCACGATGCCACCAAGCAGAATACTCACCATATCTTTTCTAAACCTCTTGCTTTGACGAAACTGGCACATTATTTGATGGACATGCACCGTTCTAATAATAAATGGACGGGCACGAGATCGAAGCCATTAATTCTCCTGGCAGAAAAGCCACAGACACAATCCTACCTTGTCGTTGGTTTTGAATGTGCTGACATTAAGGGTAGCGAGAAACATAATTCGTTCGGGGAGAAGTTCGAGTTGGCTGCAAACTCTATGGAAGGGGAATTCAAGTTTGATAGTTTTGATTCCAACGTAGTGGAGGTAAAGGGTGATGTCGGAAGATTTATTGAACAATTGCATTATATGATTGATTCTGTTTAAAAAATAAGCGATCGAGATGCGGGTTACGGGGAAGAGCAATGCGCAGTGGACAGCAGTAATATTTTTAAACATATGACTGCATATGACCCACAAATTGAAAATGGAGAGTGTAGCGGATGTATACCAATCAATAAATAAGGCACAGTGCAGATACAGCTATAACAACCTTCTAAAACGATTGTGCATAAAGTCAGCATAGTCTCGTTTATATCTACACGTAGTTAGCAATTCGATTTTGTAGCATTAGTATTGTCCGCATGTGAATCGTTCGAAAAATTTCTCGATAAATCATAAATATCCATCTTTCTAAATCTTCTTCATTCCAATCGTACCTTGTTGACCTGAACCATCAACTTCATTATGAAACAGTTTGATCTTCTTCGCTGTCCTCAATCCCATGAATGGATACATGGACAACATAAATATCCTGAATAGTACACCTCGAATGACCATCGGCGACGAATAAACTGTACCGACTTTCCTCCAAATTGGCATCTCTCCGCTGACCTCATTCAGATATTCAAATCCCGCCCTGTCCACGTCGCAGCATGCCTTGAATGAAAATAATGAAAAGACACAAAAGATCCCAAACTTAAAATAAAGCTCTGCCCCCACCATAAATCGGCTCGTGAAAATCCTCTTTTGAATCATTTTGATATCACGAAAGAATATGACACCCTGCAAGTTCATCTCTGCACGTTGGAAACACATGAAGACTTCATTCAGGGAACTGAGAAAGCCCACGCCGTTGGCTATAAGTAGTCCATTAATCGCTCTGAAGTTCACCTTACCCTCCTCGTCGTCATCATATTCAATCATATTATTTGCTAATTGGTCCAAATGTTGGAATTGTTGAAAACACGTTGGTATGGAGAGTGGAAGGAGCAACAGCAAGATCGGTAAATGATGGCCTGCAATATCTCTGCCAGAGTTACACCTTGAAAAAGGGATGATCTTGAAAACATAACAGCAGATGAGGTCGAATGTGTATGCAAAAAATACACATGTATCCAGATGGAGCCATTGATTTCGTATAACTTCGACTGGCAGGGTGCGAGGTAAAGTAAGGATGTTGAATGCTGCATAGTAGAACACTTGCATGTGCAAGAGACCGGCCAGGATAGGGAGGAACACGGAAATGAGTGAGAATTTCCGAGTCTTTGCGATTGTCTTTTGATCTGGAGGTTGACACATCATGCTGGTTGGGTTTTCCAATGATTTTTATTAAAAGGATGAATCGAGTAAACTTTGTGGGACTTTGATACTACTAGCAAGCTACGAGTGTTGATGGAGTTTCCAATAATAGGACGAGGTTATTTGTAAACTGTGAGATGAGGACAAGATTGATGATGGAGATGCGTTGGATCAGAAAGTTGAATCTTCAATAGGCCTCGGTTGTGGCAGATAAGCCTGAGAATGGCGATTGATTCGATTCGATTCTAAAAGCCGGTTTTTTAAAAGGTAACGTTATTTCTACGACGTTTTCTACACGGTGAACCATAATAGAACATCCCTCGCTACGCTATTAAACTTACTAACAAAAAGTTGCAAATCCATCAACCAAAACAACAAGCGATTTCAACGCCATGAATTATCCATGGGGAAAGCAAGCGCCGATTAACTCGAATCAATCAAGTGCTTGCATGAATCATCAAACAACAACAACACAACAACCAAACAGACTTGAAACAAAATACTCTAGATTAACAGTACCATCTGCCATCTATTAGATTCGATATCTACAGAAATTTATTCAGTAATGAGGGTGGGCATTCTCTTTGTCTTGTTGTTTTTGCGCTAGTAATGCAAATCTCTTCTAGTTGCGCTGTTGAAAGGGACTTTTCGCGCTTAGATCAGGAAAGTATGCAGTGATAGTCTAATCTTCAACCCATGCATGATATCATAATGTCAACTCAAGTTGACCCTTGCTTTTTCGCTTTTGTCATAATGCCCGGATGTAGTTTAGGATCTGTCAAAAATTCTCATCTCTTTTGTTTGTGTGTACACGTAACCAGTAGACAAGGGCTATTACTTGTAAAGGTCCTAGAACCGCGGTTCCTCACAGAATGATAGTTTCTCACTACATTACAGTACAGTTTTCGCCCAAACATCTCACGAGTGAACAGTACACTACACTGTACGTAGATCGAACTTATTTTCAATTTACGCCATTTCCAGAGACATCCGGTGAGGTCAAATTGAAATGAAACTTTATAATCAATCAATTCCAAATTCCAATTGCTTCAATCCTTTCAACTTATTTAAACATTACGCTCTATGAGTATTTCCAATTTTTCGATGAGATTTTAGAACGAACTGCACGGGGTCTGTCTTACTTTACTTTCCACCACCTTATTTTCTTCGACCACTACACGTAGCCTGTAAATTTGAAAATAGCCACACAGCTTTCTTTCATGTCAGGGCCGGCCATCTGCTGGGGAAACTTTCGCGCATTTTTGAATGTTCCCTCAATTTTATCAATCTGACTCCGGAACAATGTCATGATGTCAGCGTGCAACAACGCATCAAACAAACCACAAAACACCAGCGAAGACCTCAAGCAGATCTCGACGAACGATGGGAGTTTACATGCAAAGATTGCTGGTACCATAATGATAAAATATTTTCCCTTACTTTACAGAGAATCCACGGACCGGACAAGCCTGAAGAACAGCACACGTAGAACTCCCTATTACACGAACTAGATACACAACCTAATGATGACTCAACGATGGATTTTTTTCACCTTCATAATGTGTGCACCAACCACATTATGCATATGCAGCGCTCTATCTTCCAGCAAGAGAAGCAGCAGTAATCCTTTACAGCCTGCCGCGCTGAGCCGAAGAGCATCCCTCCAAAATATTTTGTTGAGCACCCTTGCAATCACCACAACTGCACCTTCCATTTCAAATGCAGTATCAGACGAGGGCATTTCCGCAATCACTGATTCATCCATTGGCAAGAGTGTTCGCCGTTCGGCTATTCAAGGGGCCAGAATCATTGATAATGCGGATGAAAAATGGGAACGCTTCTCCGATAGCTTGCGCGACAAGAGCCGATGCGATGAAAATACCGGTAGGAAATTATTTGATAATGGATTTAGGAAGGATGGCACAAGAATTGGTAATCCTGTTTTAGGTGCTTTGTGCAACCCTGAACCACTTTTGGCCTTTGATCAAATAATGGCTGATAAGATACTAGATCTTGCGGTTCAATCTGCAGTAACCTCAAATGGTGCTGGAAATATGAATTTGCTCAAGAAATCCATCAATGACACTGAAGACCTCGTTCGGGCTTCCTTTGAAAGGAGTATTCGAAATAGTGCTGACGACGAAGAGAAGAAAAGGAAATCCTTCAATTTCGCCCTTTATTCCAACATGAGAGCGATTAGCAATTCCATGAATGATAATCCTGCTCAAGTGAGAAATTTCCAATTGGCTTGGGGGCAACAAATGGTCTCAGAGTTGGCGCCTTTTGCAGATCGTAGAGATTATTCATCGCCAATTCCTGAAATGAAGGATGAATTTGAAGACTATGATTATGATAAAGGTAAACTTCTGGATTCTCTTGGTGCGCTCAAAGTTTCACTGGACAAACTGAGGAGTTTTGGGTTGATTGGATCCTCTGAAATCTCCATTCCGTATGATGATTATGGCAGTGTGGTTACTGTTGCGATTGATGATTATGTGCCTATCGGTGCTGAGATGTTGTTATCGGAGCAGAATTACAGCATCGCTGGACCGGCATCTGCACTCATTCGAAGTTTGATGGACAAGGCAAAACTTAATTACAGTCTTGAGGCATTCTACCTAGACCCATCGACAACAAAACAAAGTGTATACAACCCGTCACAATTACTTTTGAGCTTAAGCAATTTACGTCAATCTTCATAAGGAGTACACGCGGATGAGTCAATATTCATTTGTTGGGTTAAAGGCAAATGTTGGAAATTGAGAAAGAGAGGATTCAATAGAATCGAAATAAGCGTACACGTAGGGAACACGTTCACATCTTGAAACTTATTTCTGATTTGTTCTGAGTTTTCAGTACACTACTGCTGTTGCAAAATCTGTCTCTCCGCTGTACCAAGTATCGTGATGGATACTCACATCCTTGCCGATCGAGAATAAGGTATACAATAACTTTTAACTTCAAACTTGTTTGCAACTTTAAAGAACACTGAACGCCATTTTAAAACTTCGTACCCATGTCCGAAGTACACATCATGCTGTAAGTTTCATAAGGCGTCGTTTCCTCGAAAATGATCTTGTAAGGTGCACTGCTGATGCATTATGTTTCATAATTGAAATTGTTTTTCAAGAAGCGTCTGTCAACACTACTGTAGTATTGTAGCATTTTTTTCTATTATGCCAGCATTGTAATTTTTGTATGAGCATTAATAATAAAAATAAGCTCAGACTCCTCATATTTCTCGTCATCGCCGTCGTCGTCATCTTCCGAAGTGATGGCATCTGAAAGACCAAAGAAGCAAAGATCGCTCAAGGACCGAGGGAAAATACCAACAAGTTTCTACCTTACTGGAACCCTGACCCTTTTGCTTCAGTATTACTGTGGCATATTCGCTTCTCCTTCTGTTTCCATCATTTTGAATTCCTTGATCTCTTCTTGTCAAAGATTATCACAAATTTCTTCGGATTGGAGTGACCTCGTGCTTCACTTCCTACACATAGGACAGAAAGGAAATGAAGAGCATTACACCATCAAAAAATACATCAATACATTAACCTCCTTGTTACTGATTGGATATATCCTTTTCATTCTGGTACTATCACCCTTTAAAGCTGGTATGTGGGCCGGGCAAAAAGCGAAACGTCATCCAATGCATCGGTACGGGGGGTTATGCTTTCTAATTCTGTATGGATTGGCTTGGGTCGAATACATTTCAAATTATCACGATGACGTGTCTGCAGATACTTTACTACCACATGTTGTTGGTTTAAATGGTATGTTGAAGAAATGTCATTTTCATATCGAGTCTACTTACTTCAATTTCTGACCCTGAATCAATCACCTCTGAACCTTTGGGATTCTTTATGAATAATCGTTGAAAGGACTGATACAGGCGCAATCGGCTTACTTTTCCTTCAAAGTTCTACCAGATTTGAAAGATGCAGGATATTACAGTGATAAAGCAGTTCTATCTCGAAAGTTTGTCCACGAAAATGGATGCTACCAGCTCTTCACAGTCTTTGGATCACTTTATTATGTTGATTCAGTCCGAGCAGTCCTACAATCCACATTTGCCGGCAGAGTCCTTGAAAGTATCTTCGTGATTTGGCCTTATGTTCTCATCCGCCAATGGTTCCCCACCACAAGGTTCAAAAATGCTGGCACTAACGCAGCAGGACGTTCTCAGAAGAATGAATTGTTTTACACTATCGGCACGAAAATGATCAAAATCTTTTACCTATGGGCAAAGTATTTTCTTGGATTTTACATTAATTTTCTTTGCTTTCTCAATAAAGTCGATGGGGAAGACATGAAATTCATTCGGGGTTTGTTTCTACTGAATTTAGGGACAGTCAGTATTTCTGTTTTCCTTCATACCCTGCGTTTCAAAAAGGTATTATCACCGAGATTGACCTTTACCCTTTATTTGGTACAAATTTATTTGACTTTTGGTGCCATTCCATTTTTCTGCCGTATGTTCATGAGACATAAGGCATTGGGTATGTTGGTTTTATTGGGCATGCTCTGCAATATGACGAGGAGCTTGAAGGTCCATGCAGTTTGGTGCGGGATGATGCATTATTTATTGGTGTTTACGGAGATTGATTGGTAATCTATTTGTTTTACCTTGTGACGTGACTTACCACTGAAGATTATCATCTCAAGCTTTGCTATTGTGCTTACGAATATCATAATAATAATAATAGAAATAGAGCTGCATCTTTTCAGGTTTACTACGCTGACTGGTATCTTCCTCTATGAGGGGTGCGAATGTATTGCAACACAATTTAACAAAAGCCTTTACCTTGGCATCCCAGAACATTTTCTAAAGCATGCGCCTCTGCCATCTTGTCATGAGATTCAACTTTCAAAAACAGGTAGGTTCAGCTTTGTGACTCAGCCCCATGTCCTGCCTGCAGTACCAGTATGCCCTCCTAAATATTTAATGATATGTGATATGGCGTACTTAATTATCGATTTATATCCTGCAAGGCATGAACAACCTAAAGACGAGTCATGCCGGTTACGAAATCCCCAATGGCATTCAGAAGGCCAAATCCCTGATTTTTCTCTGGATCATCAGCAAGGTCATTCTCGTAATCATAAATATCCTCAACTTCAGGGTTACTGGGAAGACGATTCATACTCTTGATCATTCTGTAACCATCATCAGACTCTTCGTCCTCCTGCCATACCGTAAACTGTCGTGGATACAATCTAGTAAGCGCCCCCCATGGCAAAGTTCTCAAGTAATACGTCGGCATCAAAGGATCAATCAAGCGGTCACGCAACATACGCCCCGCCATACCAAAACCAGTCACGCCCATATCCACCAAAATAGGATTGACAAAAACAGTCAATTTCAAACGATCCGCCAAAGTCTCCTCACTATTGAGCAACATCTCTTCCACAAATTCTGCCTCGGTAGCCCGGGGACAAAAGAAAAAAATGAGCTGATCCTTTGAAATATCATGTTGCTGGAAACCCTCACAAGATGAAAACTCGACGCAGGGTGGGACGAATGCATCTTCTGGGTTGGCAGCGGTCGGGTTCCAATCTCTGCGTGCGAGTGCGGCAGATCCCTCATCGGGGAAATAGACGCGAGCAACAGGTCCGTCCCATAGAGTGTCAGAGGGTCCAAGCATTTGTCTGCCTCCATTTTGAATGATTTGTTGCAACTCTTGTATCTTGGGATTTGGCGCAACAGGCTCACTATCATCACCGTCACCGTCACCCTCTGTTTCTTCCAAATCTTCTTCTGATATCCCTTCTTCCTCCATGAGCTGCCTCAAATCAGCCTTTGCTTGCACGAGAGCCATCATCTCCTTCTCTCTCATATCCTTCGCACCGGGGATCATTTCATAGCTAAGTGCCGTGACGAACTTTTGCATAAATTCTGTACTGCTTTTCAACATCGTGTAAGTCTCGTCTCCGATGGAAGTGTCAAAGTCGACCCTGCATCTGCCCATGTTTCCTGCGTCTTCAACATATTGCATGCATCCTTGGGCAGCTACGATTGCAGAATCGTCGAGAGAATCTGGGAGTTCGGTGGGAAGACCATAAGCCGTTGACATGTGGAGATTGGACACATGTTCCTTTCGAATACCGGTATGCAAAATCGTTGGAGCAAATGCATTCGAAAATTCAGCTATTGAAACCAACAAGAGGGATATCGATAAACCTATCATGATTGATGGTTGCTCGGGTCTTTGGGAAGTGATCGTTAGTATTAGAGGAAAGCTACAATAGTTGATATTGATGAGACGAAGCCGAAGGCGTTGATGCAGTATGATGTAAGATACGGTATTATGTACAGCCATCACATCAGTCATCACATCTCACATTTTTCATGTTGAAGAACAAGAAGTTTCGAAACGTTTGTTTCTTCTTGTCTGTGCTCCTCCTTTCTTTCTCCCGAAATTAAATTTGTGACGTACACGTGTAGACATGACGCGATGTTTGTTTCGTTTACGCTTTGCAACCTTATTGGGTAAGGACAAAGATTCTTTCATGTTCCTGAAGATTCTTCATTCATTTTCCTGAATGAATCTTCAATCTTGAGTGGCTTGAGAACGTCCGGGAATCTTTAGAATCTTCCCGCACAATTTCAAACCAGCTGGTGAGAGCAGCTAGCTTCGAAAACGTGACCTAACGCCAAACGGAGTATCAAGAGCAACTTATTTCAATCACATTATCACCGCTCACAAACTCAACAGCTCTTATTGTTAGCATACTTCCATTCATAAATCACAAACAAAACCTCAGCATTCACAATGAGATCATCAACAATCAATTATCTCGTGCCAGCATGCATATATTTCGCATTGAAATCAGATGCGTTTAGTACTCTAACAATTACAACCACAACCAGGACCAGTAGATTTACAAGCAGAATGCCAACGGAAGTTAGAGATTCTTTCATAGATGATCCCGTATTACTGAACCTTCCTACAATGAACACTTCTTCCAATCCCATCCATGTTGAAACAAGAGTGAACAATCGACACTCCTCTAGAGATTGGATACACAACGTTTCTTCGATACCTCGTTCCTCTGTACTTCGTGAAATTATGAACCCAGTGCTCTCCATAACAGCCTGGTCTACTTTCATCTCCATTCTCCACAAGGTCATGTCATCCATGTCGTCACCATTTTGGAATCAAGTTGCGGCCAATATGTGTGTACCCACACAGATTCACTCATTCTTGGTTTCCTCTTTGGGACTACTGCTAGTGTTTCGTACCAACTCTGCATATCAGCGATTTGTGGTAAGTCGGCCGTGATCGAATCTTTTTAAAATACGCTTTCAAACACTCATGTGGACATCTGCTCACTCTATTTACTATTTCTATACTTTTATAGGAAGGGCGTAAAATCTGGGAACAGATATTATCCACATCTCGAAATCTATCACGAATGCTCAGCCTGTACGAAGATGATATTGGCACTGAGCGAATCTCGCGAATCAAAAAGACTCTCTCGGCCTTCCCTTACCTGTTACGACACCACATTCGTCCCAAGTGCCTAGACTGTAATACCACCGACGTGCCAAAGGAATGCCTTTTGAGAATACAGCTGCCTCCATTCGAGGTCATCGAAACAAGGCACGAGGGGGATAAAACCAATGGGGGGATTATAGACCCTGACTCGTTCGAGGGCCAGCCACGATTCTGCAGTGTCAACAAGCGCACCTTGCCCTGGAGCTTACTCTCAGATAAGGCTCTTGTCAAATGTGCCAAAGCTATGAACCGACCCCTTTGGTGCTGTGACCGTATTGCAAAGGAGGTTGTGTCCATCCCCTATAGTGAGACATTTACCTCCAGAGAACGTCTTACTTTGATTGGGCAGGCTGATAAACTGAGCAATGCTATTGGAGAATGTGAGCGAATTCATCAGACTACCGTTCCTTTAAATTATGCCAGGCATGCTCTTCGTAGTCTTACCCTTTGGCTTGCGACATTGCCGTTTGCCCTTGTTAAGGATGTTGGTTTGCTCACTGGGCCCGTGGCAGGTATATCCGCATGGTTATTATTTGGTATCTATCAGATTGGCCACAGCATTGAAGATCCCTTCGAGAAGACACTGAGACTTTCCATTCTGTGTAATGCTATCCGTAGGGACGTTCTTGGAGAAACAGAATGTAGAAGCTCTGCCTTTGCACTAGACGATTTGAAGGTAGAAGCAACAGCAGCACCATCGGCTCCTGTTGCACATTTTCAGTAAGGTTTATTTGAAGCAACGCAATCATTCTGCATGTACGCAGGTGAAAGATATAATAACAATAGTGTCATAATAATATCAAATATTATTGCAGTCTACTGACGACTACAAACTATACTAATTCTGAGCAATAGAAATACCGGTGACTGTACCCCTGTACCAGATACCGCAAAGACCAGCTTGAAAACAAAGAACGCCAACCGGAGTATAAGGGCAACTTGATTTCAATCACATTATTCAACGCTCACAAACTCCACTGACGATTACAAACGATAATTGTGAGCAATAGAAATGCAAGATCCTCACCACAGCCGCACATCACGAAAATCTCAGCCGCAAAGAAAACGGATACGATTTATGTACGAATTAGCTAATTCTGTATTATTCGTTAGCTATTTTACGTTGCTAAAATAACC
>Ga0115005_10001451_pt1 | contig 18765 bp, 15 predicted proteins | sample ArcOceMetagenome_FD_87163 | JGI IMG/M metagenome (GOLD analysis project Ga0115005, IMG submission 87163) | Marine eukaryotic phytoplankton communities from Arctic Ocean - Arctic Ocean - Greenland ARC118M Metagenome | ecosystem: Environmental > Aquatic > Marine > Oceanic | place: Arctic Ocean... | reverse complement strand
TGTTGTTGTTGTTGTTGTTGTTGTTGTTGTTGTTGTTGTTGTTGTTGTTGTTGTTGTTGTTGATGATAAAACGCACCTTAAGCATTGTCTTCGCGCCTGTATCCACAAGGGACCTGCTCGCCTTCTTCATTTTGTCCATAAAACTCATTATACTCTATTAATTGTCGTTAGTGCTTTGTACTTGTTTGTTCAATTCTTCGGTTCCTTTCTAGATGATCCGATGTGTGAAGTACGAATTACGATGGGTCTAGTGTTTGGTTTCTTGTTCTTGTACAGCAGGTACATACTCTCGTCGATAGCGGTGTATTATGTAAGTGCGGGTCTTGTTTAAAAAATCTGTTTCCCGCGAAAAAATCCGGATTTTTATTTATTAGTACCCTCGCTGCGGCTGCTAAATAGAGTCTTATCAGTTATCAGAATAGGCAGTTCGATGATAATAGAGAATAGAGTTGTGAAAGTATGCAGGAGGATTGATTTTAATGTTTTTGAACAGAAGCGATGACGGACAATTCACCTTCTGCAAAGCGATCGTAAACAGCACAAGGTGTTCCACTCTACGTGTACACGTACTCGGTACCCTGGAAATGGAACTCAAGTTTGACTTCAGAAAAATACTTAGTGTTAGGCGGCATATTGATGTATATGGTCTTCTAGTTTACGTATGTAATTACTCTACTGTAAAGCGATCAAATACAAAAATACGAATTCAAATGCCTGCCAATGGTACTTCATGTTTCTATTCCTCAACCCTCAACTGCATTTTGTTTCCGTGCTTCTTGCTGCTCTAATCTTTTCCGGCGCCTAGATTGCTTCAATATGTTTGCCAGCATTTTTTTGCTTCTCTCTTGATCATCTTTATCACTTGTCGCAAGCTTCACTCCCATTCCAACACCTCCAGCTCCTATTATCTTCGATTCTCCACCGACTGTTGCAGTCTGGCCTATGCCTTGCACTTCCTTGATCTCTAATAATTCACCCTTTGGACCTATAGATTGGTGACTTCTAGAGATTGCCCACTGCATCACATTCCATCCTCCCACTACAGGTATTGTAAAGTAGAGACAACCCATTGCAAACTGGCCCCATTTTGGTAAAGGTACTCTCCAAGCTGTATGAACATATTTCTTCAATCTTTCGTGACGTTCGTTGAAAGATCGAGCTCTTTCGAAAATTTTGTCCATCATTTGTTCTTACTTGTTGGAATTCTTCTACACGTACTATTGGTATGATATAATTCAATAGACGCGTCGCTCGATGGGTTGCAGCTGATAAATACTTGAGCAATATTCAATATACAGTTCGTAGTCTTTCGTTGATCATCGTCATTATTAGTTGTTCTTTTGGCTGAGTATTCATATGTACCAGGAGTGCTTGTCCATCTCTTCTTCTTCTTTTCTTCTTTGCTTCCTTTTTTTGGGATGTTCTTTTTATGCTGCTGACAATGCTGACTTCACTATCATCATCATGTAGTTTTCACTTCCACTTCTCATTCAATCACACATCAAAAGATTTTGAATTTACGAGTAACATCTGGATATGCGAATTCATCATCACCATGTAAAATGCCCTGACTGAAAAGAATATAAGAAGGATGCGCAAAAGATGTTTATCAAGAAAAGGTTTTCCAAGAAGAATGAGAGAAATGAAGAGCCAACTTTGTTTGAGCTCGTAGCTGACCATCGCAACTTCAAGGGCTGGAATGCAGTCTACCAAAGAGTTTTAAGTCACCCAGACGAAGTAAGAGTCAGACATTCAGGATGGTATCCACTTGAGCATGCATGCTACAATCACCCAGACTATGCAGTAGAACCTGCGCCTGAGAATGTCGTAAAGGCTTTCATCGCTATAGATCCACAGAGTGCTTTTTGGGCAATACTAGAAGCCTGCAGAAATCCTTTGACCTTGGAGAAGTCATTGGAAGCTTTGCTTCTTGCGGCAGATAAGCAATACTTTGACATCCACGCAGAGCGAGATTTTAACCAGATCGTGGACCTCAATAACGTCGAGCTAGAAGTATGCTATGTAAAGATCGCGAACAGAAAAGGATTGGGGTGGGAAAATGGTTTGCAGTTGATGATGACAACAATACATGCTGATACTGCACCATCTTTGCCCATAATAGGTGATATTCTGTCAGTTTCGATTGAGTTGAAGAGACAGTGGAACGATGGACTTCGACAAATTTTCACTTTTGCATTCAGCAAATTAGAGAGCGAGAGAAAGATTGACATATTGCGTCAATGTGTTGGAAAAAAATGGGCATGCGACGAAGACGCCTTCAAATATATATTGGCAGAGAGTTGGGATTTAATGCGCGATAATAGAGCCAAGAGATATCTCCTCATCATGGGCATAAATTCTGGTAATTGGGAGCATTTACATCAGCTCCTACGAGCATCCCAATCGTTTCTAGAAGATGAAGAGGGTAGACCTCTGCTGAGGAATCTATTTTACAATGCCTCAGTTTCGAGCAAGAGATTTTCCTTGTCGTTGGTATTCTATCTTTTACGAGAGTTTCCATCCCTCAATAGTTGATTCTTGATACATAGCCCTTAGTAATGTATGGTATATTCAATCACAGATTTATTTAGATTACAACAGCTTCAGTAGCGTTATTTGTCTACTCATCTTCCATAGCCTCTGCTTCCACATCGTCTTCCATAGCCTCTGCTTCCGCGCCGTCTTCCGAAGCTTCGGTTTTCACATTCATTTCGACAGAATCATGTTTATTGTCCCCAGCTTCAGCATCCTCCTCCACAGCCTCTGCTTCCACACCGTCTTCCGAATGCTCATCGTCAACCTCCTCGTTAGCATTCTTATTCGAAGCATCTTTCTTCTTTACATCCGATGCATCTTCTTTCCCTGCAGCTTCGTCTTCTCCGGCATCCTCTTCTTTCTTTACCTCTGACTTATCTACACTGATTTTCCTTTTCACAGATACTTTCCTCTTTGGCATATCATTTTGCCGTGCGTCCTTTTCAGAACTGTGCAAAGCTTCATCATACGCAATCTTATCCTCTTCCGCCTTCTCAATGAGTTTCCTTCTTCTCTCGTCAACCGCATCCAACTTGACTAGCGCACTTTCCAATAGTTTGATTTGATTTTCTAAGTTTTCGCAACGTTCTTCTGATATTAACGGCCCATCTACATCAATGTGATCCCATGGCTTCACGCTGGAAGGGTTGTCATCAGTGTTTGGCATATTCACCTCTCCAGCAGCTGCTCGGAAAGCGAGAGCAAGGCCTAGCAAACCAGATCCGTCGACATTGGCAGCAGGAAGAGTTGATACACCTCCTAGGCCAAGACCCTTGAGATTGTCTCTTGTAGCAACTGTATTGAGATATCCCCGGACTAGGCGAGTCGCACGTCCCCTCTTGTCTGCAATACCAAGTTTCCTTCCTCTTCTAATCATTGTACTATTCCCGTCAACCTTCATTTTCTTTGCCTTTCGCTCTGACTCCTTCAGAACACGATCACGTTCACGCCCACGCTTTTTACGTCGCTTTTCAAGTTCTTTCAGTTCCTTCTTGAACTCTGCGTCACTTTGCTGTTTGCCTTTGCCCTTGCCCTTGTCTGATTTGGATGAACTCTTCGGCGGCTTAGTTTTCTTCTCCTTCTTTTGAACAGACTTTTTCGCTTCAGCAGCTAGCTTCTTCTTCAACGCAGCAGCCCTTTTCTTTGCAACCTTTCTTCCTTCACTGGAATAATCGACCTTTCCATCAGTTGCAATAAGCTCATTGATCTCATCAATACTAGTGATGAGTCCAGTAGGGCTTTCGTAGACATCGCTACTGCTTTTGCTCTTCTTGTTCGAACCACTATCGACCTCATCAGCCTCGTCGTCGGATTCACATAGAACTGCGAAAGAATAATTATCTTCTTCCTCGTCATCGATCATATCTTCCATTTGGTCACCACATGGATCATTCAGCACGATCTCAAACTCTTCCAACGCCCACCTTCCTTCATCTGTCGCTTTTTGAAGCATGCGCGCATTAGCTGCAGTCTGACCTCGCAAAGACGTCTTCTTTTTCTTGGTAATATTCCCAACAGATGCCATTTGTTGATTCACATCTTCCTCTGGATCAAAATTTTCAACAATATCTGCTTCCCTTACCCAAATAAACTCATGAGTGCCCAAAAACTCAACGAGAAAATAACTCATTCGTTCAGCCTTCCCTTCATTTTGACGCTGAATGGCTTGTAAAGATTTCTTTTTCCCAGTTTGTAATCCGGTCCGCAACTTTTCAGGGAGACGAGTTTCGTTTCTCAACGTCAAGTTGACATGCCAGTCCTCTCTTTGATCATCAGGCGCCATAATTCCCAATACAAGAGCTGGCCAGTATGGCTTCTTCGTATTTTCCCTGGCCCAAATAGCTGCAGCCATGCATCCCCACACGCTAGACTGATTCACACCCCGGCAACTGACTTCATTGATTGGAACCGTCAGCTTTCCAATCATACGGTCGAATCTCTTTGCAAACTTGACCTTAAGCCAAGGATACCCATCAAAGATTTCATCTCCATAGCATCTCTTCAAATCATTATTCAAAGACTCAACAGTATATTCATATTCACTGTGAGCAATTTCACGCAAACGTGTTGCCATCCCAGAGAGAGCCTGAAAGACACCGTTAACAGCTTCGCTTTCGCCTTCATCATCCAAACCTTCCAGGATTGAAGTCTTATCCAACGCATCTACTCTGCCTTCCATCTGGACAAAGCTGACCATCGCATCGCTAGCCTTCTCAATGAGTTTGGAACTAAGTACAACTGCAGTCACGCTGTTTTCACGTTCGGCTCTAATCTCAGTTCTCTTTTCATCGGAGTGTTGCAACGCTACCGTAATGGGATCTTTTTCATTCTCAGCTTTAGGTATTTCACTTGGAATCATATACTCCATCCAAAGTGCATTGAAATACTCTCTCAAATGATTCGCGATACTGATGAAACTAGGAATGGCACCTTCCCTAGTAATGGGATGAGTATGGTACTTGACGCAATTGGAGAAAATCCTCCATACGTCAATGCAAACCTGGCGAGTATTGGTGTACTGCCTCCTTCGAATAGCGCGGCAGACTCTTCCCAGATCGATAGGATTTTGCACAACCTTCTTGTAGAGGGGTGTGAGCTCGGGGTGTAAAAGAGATACAGGACGGGAGAATTCAGCTAGAAGCGGTACTTTACAGAACTGATCCATGAGCAGGTCAAGATTTACATACTCGTCTTCAGTGATCTCGGGAACGGTCTCCCTCAAGGCAGGCAACGAACCAAAGATGAGTTGCGGCACTTCGGTTTTTTTCGGTGTCCGTTTTGAAGGAGTTTTCTTGGTTGTTCTCTTTGCAGAGGAGCTAGGGGTGGCCTTCTTTTTCTTTTGTTTTGGAGGTGAAGAAGCAGGCGGAGTCGGAGGACGAATTGGTTCTTCTTCCTCCTTGGGCTTGACTTCAACTGGCTCTTCCACTGGCTCTGTATTTTCATCCGGCGGCGGTGTAAATGACTCTTCTTCGGGAGGCGTTTGAGCATCATTATCGAATGTTGCTGTCGCCAACGAATCCATAGTTGTACCCGCCCGTGAGCCAGACATGGAAGGACAAGGAGAAGAGACTCGTTGAACAGACTGAACAGCAGAATCGTGTCCCTCAGCATTATTACTACTAGAAGCACTATTCGACCGCATCAATTCCTGCCGCACTGTCTCCCCTAGATAATCCATTTGCGACCTCTGATTGATCATGGAATTACTAGAGTTGGACTGCACCCCAAGGTCCCGCACGGCCCCGGCCAGCTCCTGGGCAATCATGTTTCTTCTCATTCCGGCTAGCTGCTCATTGGCCGCCAAAGTCGCAACCTCGCGGTCGTAAGCAGCCTGGATCTGCGCTTGTCTCAAATGCGCCGCCTCCTGCTCCTGTAAGGCGTTCGCCGCGAGGGCCATTTCGACCCTCCGGCGCTCTTCCAACATTGCGTTACTGGCGGCCATATCCTGTCGATGGTATGCTGCTTGGTAAGGATTCACGTTATTGTAGTAATCTCCGCCATTGTTGTTGTAATTGATTTGCTGCTGAGCTGCTTGGTGTTCTGCGAGTTGGGCCATTTGGGCGGCTGCAGCCGCTGCCATTTGTTGCTGGTGCTCCGCGTCATCTCGATTGAAACTGGCATTATTCGAGTTGCTGCCCATTCCCCACATGTTGCTCGAAATGGTATGTTGCCAGTAATAATGGATGAGGCTTGGTCCGGTCAGGTGGTACGAATGACTTGCTTTCTAAATATTGAAAATATAAGGCTTATATGCATTGCTAGATGTGGAGCAACAGTCCGTTTGTTATTGAAGCCAAAAAAAATATTTCAACGCGAGTCAGTCGGAGAAGATCGGAGGTTTTTAGCATTGATTTGCTTTTCATTTGTTAGGTTTTGTTTGCTTCCTCTCGCGTTAGCTTTCGTCGTCTGTTGATTGTCAAGTTTGTTTCCGGGTGTTAGCAGTGTTCGTTCCCGCCAAAATTGGGAGAACGGCATGTTGAATGAAATAAGTTTTTAGTTGAATTAATGAAAGTACTTGAATGAATTCAGAATGTCCATGTAAAATAACGTCAATATTTCATCTTCTTCTTGTTGTTGTATGTACTCGTACTCGTACAAAAGTATCTTCAATGAGCGCACCTTTGGGCGGCATCGAATAGTATGTACTGTACCGTAGGACCAAACTCCACACACAAACGCATTTCAATATTTTGTATAAGTGAATATCTATTTTTATGCTGCTTTGAATAGTTCTCACTCTGAAACTACACTTGTAGGAGTGAGAAGCTCGGGTTTCTTGCATTCATAGAAACCAGTATTATATCTAATCACATTTGTATCAAGTCTTGGTGCAGTAAATATGGTATCACAAAAGTGAATATTTATGTTTATGGTGCTTTGTTAGTTCTCTCTCTGACTCTAGAGGAGTGAGAAGCTAGGCACAGGTTTCTTGCATTCTTGCATTCATTGAAACCAGTTTAGTATACACATGTAAAGTTATCAATATCAATATCCATCAACAGTAGCCATAATCACTCCAAGACTAGGATTTTTCAATTGCGCCTACACCGTAATGAATCTTCTTTCTTCGGAAATTATTCTTGACCCTCCTAAACAACTTTGTCAAAGCTACTACCCTCTTCTCCATTTTGACACTCATTCCTTTAGTTCGCTGTCTCTGTCTCCTTATCTTCTGAATACCCTTACAGGAATTAGTGATTTCTTCATGGCTGAAGCCAAAGTCATTATGCATTGCATAGCGTCTCATAAAGGGTGTCAGATGCAGCTCTACCCTTGGTTTCAGGGGAGCTCGGTTCTTTTCGTATTCGTCAAGGGTGGTATTACACGTCACCGCGTAGTCCCAGTCAAGCTGAGTTGGCGGTCCGCATGTGCAGGCTGGATTATCACCAAGAGTTCTGTTATATTCGCGAACCTCAATTGTTGAGAATTGAAGTTTCCGGGGTCTGTCAACTGTGGTATTTGTTGACGTCTTGCCTACTACCAGACTGGATTTCCTACTACCTGACTGTGTTTGAGTCCTTATTTGGCACATTCGTTATCAATATATAGGTTACAAGGATCTCTCAGTGACTTAGTTGTTGCTTTCGTGCTTTGAGTTTTGATTCGTACAGTTTATGGAGTAGCAATTCTTTTTCTTGTGTGGACAGTTAGTACCTTTTTTGAGCGAGCATGCCCGCTACGGGACTCGTTACAGGAGCGCCAGCTACAAGTACAAGTTTTACAGTGGCACGGTAGGATTTCTTGCACGAACCCCCCTCATGCGTTGAGAACCCATTTGACATTATTTCGGGGATTTCAGTCGTTTAAAAATAATTCATTTGCAGACACCTCACACAAATTTTGTAAAATAACGGATACGCCATGGAGACAACCACCTTCACAAAGCTGAGTCCAAAGAAAAAATGGAGCACAAAGAGAAGCACTACAGTAAACAGAGAACCTGGGAGCGCAAAGAGAAGCGCTAAATCCCACCTATCCTATAATACCCTCTAGAGTGTATCTTTGTCGAGCTGCACGAAGAGAATTTCGAAAGTCTGTCGTATGATTTTTTTATTATTTTAAAAATTAATAACTCAATGATTTCAAGATTATGGAAGTTGTACTACTGTTGTACTGTACTGTAAAAAAAATGTTGCTTTTACGAGTCAATCAGTCCTTCCCAGTCCGTGAACCATCGTTGCATATCAGAATTGGTGTCTTCTACCTTGAGTTTGGATTGTACGAGTTCGCAATCGTCGACGTAGTGAATCCCGACAGTTGGAAGATCTCTTTTGTGACGGCGCTCTGGAATTTAATACCGAAACCTTGTTCTCTCATGAATTCAATAGTAGCATTTAGCATTATTTTTTATTGCGTCTTTGCACCTCAGCCTGCGCCCTTTGATCTATCCTCTGCCTCACTTTATCAAAGGTGCGATACAAAAAATGATTATGGCGACGAATCATCGCAAGGCGGGGATGAGAAGTGCGCTCTGCCTCATCCATTGCATCAATTTTTGTCACCAAATCCTTGAACTCCTTTGCAGTGCCTTCTACATGATTCCTCAATGTCAATGCTTCTTCGAGGGCGTACTTTTTGTGAAACGTCATCTTCTTTTCTAAATTTTGTTCGATATGTGCAGTGTAGAATTCGATTTGTTCCTCTGGTACCTGTGCTAAAAGAGTGTACAATATACAGTCCCATACTGAAGTTGAAACGCCCCCATCAGCTGTACGATAAACTATTCTAGATCTATCTTCGCACCCAAGATTGATGAGCTCAGGAGTTGGTTTTGAGAAAAGCAGCTGGCTAAATACCTCTGGCATCGTTTCATCACAAAATCCGAACACTATGAGGAAACGATGAGGATTTGTCAAACCGTAGGAAAGGTAAAGTCCACGTTCTTCGCCTTCGGGTACTTCAATGTCCTCAGACAAAACAAATTCAACGGCATCAAAGGAGTCAGCATCTTTCACCATGACATTTGGAGGTTCTCTATGATTGAACATATCCCCAAATGGTACTGCAATAGGCCTCACTATATCATCATCGTCAGAATCTTGTTCATATCTCCAGCATCTCGTCATCACAACGTTGAAGGCCCATTTAATTAAGTCACCAGTTACACCGTCAACATATATAGGGGTTCCTTTCAAAAGTTCAAATGAGTCTTCAAAGATTTCTAGCTGTTGGACCTGAAAATTCTTTAAGGCGAGTGCAAATGGTGGGAGGCAGTCCGACTCCACTTCGTCCATATAAACGCCAGTATCAAACGACTGTGGGAGCGACTCGATCCATTCACACCAAACACTCTGTTCTCCGAGGTTTTGCTCATATATGATCTTAACTAAAAGAATAAAGTTAAGGGTGGATTCATCAAGACCGAAGCTCTTAATATTGTCAAGAGCTGGCTTTAAATGTTCAAACCACTCTTTTCTGATGTGCTCTGAATCTAAAACTAGCTCTTTTGGAATACTCAAGATAGTCTCATACTTCTCAGTGGACTTATCCAGAGTGATGCCATAGTTCTCTCCAGAGTCCGAGGTGACAGATGCTGAAGGAGAGATCTTGATTTTGCTTGCTTCTGCCCATTGTCCAAGAGAAGAAATATCTCTTTTGACTGTTTTGACAGCAAATGTTGCTTCTCTTGATAGACTAGTTTTGAACGCAGATTGGCCAAATGAAGCACATGTCTCAATATTGAATAGAACGTAGATCACAACGCTTGTAATTGCTGGTTTCATCGCTTCGTTTTCAATCAAAGTTTTGACGAAGTGGGCGTGTACGAGAGAGTACTACTGTTGCTTCAATCAGTATTCAGTTTCAATTTGAAATACCATCAACCATCAGTGCTTTTAAAAAATTACGAGGTACGTGTCGCGTCGCTCGGCACGGATCGCGGATCGCTCGGCACAGATCGAGGAAGAAGGTTGAAGAAAAGGTGTCAAGATACGGGGTTAATTACATTACGCGGATTTTATTTATCCTACTCGTACTTTCTGACTGCTACCACAGTTTTAGACCTACAGACAGTACGTGTAACTGATATTCATACTGTAATCTATCATTTCCTTTTTGGAGTTCAGTCAAGTACATTGACCAACCCTACAGTTTGTGATTCGTAGTTTTCATGTATTTCATGACGGAACTTTTTTACCGGAAGCATGATACATGATACATTTGTTTTACATTTTTTTTCAATTGATTTAGTAGGTGTGCGTGTAGTATTGGTATAGCATACATTCAAGCTTGATTCAAGGCAGTATGTGCCAGCACAAGAGCGCCATAGCTTAATAGTTCACCACATTTTTCAGTTCGCCCTTGATATATGACTCAATATTATCTGCTGTCATATCGATAAGTCGCTGGCGAGTCTCCAAGCGTCGCCACCCAATGTGAGGAGTCAAAAAGACATTTTCTAGTTTCCATATATCAGAATCTTCGGGAGGGGGCTCGACTTCTTGTGTATCCAAGCCCGCACCAGCAATAACTTTTTCCTTCATACATTTAATCAATTCAGCTTCATTGATGATCGCACCCCTGGCACTGTTGATTAGGAACGCGGTGGGTTTCATCATTCTTATCTCACGAGCACCCACTGAATGTCTAGTTTCCGCATTCAATGGACAATTAATGCTCACAAAATCTGACAGCTTGAAAAGATCATCGAAAGGAACTACATTGACCTTGGGATGATTTTCATACTTGTGCCCAGCAGGAAGCTTTCCACTACGTGAGCTAATAAGAATATTCATTCCTAGCGGGAGAGCAACATCTGCAACGCAAGTTCCGATTGTACCCGAGCCGCCAATCATTCCAAGAGTCTTCCCCGTAATCTCATACATTGGATGTTGAAAAACAGTAAAATTTCTTCGGTCATTGTTGTGAAGCATACGAGCTTGATCAAACATTGCAGCCCCAAAATTCATAATGTAGGTGATGACCATGTGTGCGACAGATTCATTTGAATACGTTGGAATATTCACAACAGAGATTCCTTTTTCTCTCGCTAGTTCAATTGGGATATTATTATACCCTGTTCCTGCTTCGCAAAGCAGTTTTACAGAAGGGGGGAAAGCTTCAATAACTGATCTTGGAACTTCCATCTCTTTCGTGATTACGATTTCAGGCTTCAAGTTTTGAACAAGGGATATGATTTCATTCGGGGAAGCAATATTGTCAACCTCGTTGCACTTAATATCTGTGAGGCTGCGTAGGATATGGGAGTGAATAATCTTGATACTACTATTACATTCCATTCCATTCATTAAGCAGTATTTTAATAACTTACGACGAAAGCCGAGAAAAGTCAAGCTTCTTGTCATAATTGAGCCTTGAGGAATTTAAAAAGATAGCAGTAGGTCGGCGAAGCACGTTAGTGGCAGAAAATGACATGGTCTGCAGTCTTATAGTATGATTGCAGTTTTGTTGGTATGCGTAGGTTGTGAGTTGTTGCTTCTTGTTGCAACTTGCGCTGCTTGCAAGTTTTTGTTTGACGCGTTTGACGTTTGACAGCCCAAAGATTTTCAATTTGGTTCGCTTCAAAATTCGAACATGTGTCAAATATTAATCATGAGTTGACATCTATTACACAAAAATTAACAATAGCACTGGTGGTCTAGTTGGTTATGACGACTGGTTTACACCCAGTAGGTCGGGGGTTCGATTCCCCCCCGGTGTATCTTTTGAAAGATTCTTTTTGATCAACTTTCTGTTGTCAAACAGCACTGTGGAACGTTTGCATCTCACATTTGAGCTACGATACAACCTTCGTACCGAATCGAATATACGAGTATGTACAGTGCATACTGTACGAGTAAAGTCTACCCGAAATCCTTCGACATCAGAGGGGGAGAATACTTCAGTGGGCTGCTTCAAGGTGGTTTTAATAAAGGCCATCCGCCTATAACTCCATGTAGAGCAGCAGGGCCTCGCGAGCTATCCCTGGTGATATGAGCCGAGTTTACGAGCTTGTCACAAGGCATTTCATTGCATCTGTAAGTCAGGATGCAGTTTGGAAAAACACAAATTGGGGCTGTCAAAAAAGTAACTTTACTTTGAGAGGAAAGCAAATGATATCACCTGGATTTCTATCAGCTCTTCTTCATAAAGAGTACAGAGATGAAAAATATGACTAAATATGCAATCGAAGACGAGACTGAAGAAGTCGAAAACCTTCCTGAGTTCAAACAAGGAGAAGTCTTTGCACTTTCTAATCCCGAAGAAAAAAACGAAGGTGAGATAGATTTGTCTTTCTATGTTTTACGTGTGTAATCATTTTTATGTCAGATTTCTTACATTCATTTTGAACATTGTTCTACCCGAATGATAAGGAAAAAATGAATACTGCAACTTCAAACTGTGCGACGAATGAATACAACGGTTGGATGGGATTCCCAACGCATCTGCTATCGCTGTTTTTTAGCTTGAATGAATCTGGAAAAATGTGAACTCCCGTCCCGCCGCTGGCTGTACTGACTGAGTTACTGACTGTCTGTCTGTATGTACAATACCAACTAATACCCCGGCCGGGTAGCCTTTTCCGTTTGATTCATTCGTAATAAATTATTAGGAGGGCAATACCGTGAAAAACGTCGTTGTATATTTTTGGCGACAAGGACAATAAACTCCCGCCTGTTTTGTTTTTCTCGCACAACAAAGTACAGTAAACCTTTCCTCTCATTCAAACGTAAAGGTCTCTTGTTACCTCTTTTAAAAATATTACAGGCTTACAGGGGCACACAATGCGAGAAATGAAGAAAAAAAGAACTTCTGAAGATGAGGAACTTGAGTCCATTGGACTTGATAAAGAAAACGCAGGCAAGACGAAAGGCTCGAAGAAAGATATGTATGATATTGATATCAGAAATTCTGAGCTTGTGATTGATTCTCACAGTCCAGACCCCTTTGAGGTCATGCGTATTCAAAATTATGATGATTCTCCTATGGCAAATGAAGGTGATGATATTGTTATCAGAGTAGAGGTAAGTGTTCTGAGATGCTGACAAATCCTGCCCTTCAACATCTAATGTTTCGCTGTATCTGACTAATATCAAATGTTGCGTGTCTGTAGGCCTCAACGGTCTGTGATCTAGACTGCAGAATCCGTGATGGAACCTTTGGTTGGAAATTTGGAACTAAACCGTCGTTTCCTATGGTTCCCGGAGTTGATTGTGTTGGAATCATAACTAGTGTGGGAACTTTGGCCATCAAAGCTGGCTTAGACGTGGGAGATCGTGTAGCAGCACTTTCAATGAACGGATGCACTGCCAAGTACATTAGACTGAAGATTGACGAAGTGATTAAAGTGCCTGAAGATGTTGATCCTGCAGAAGGTGTAGCTGTTATACGCACATACACCGCAGCATTTCAAGCTCTTATGCTTAATGTGACGGGGATGAATCGTTACTCACGAAAACCGATGCATGGTGACAAAGTTTTGATTGTCGGTCCTTGCGGGTTGTTTGAGAGAGCTCTTGTGGAACTCTCAACTTACTTGGGCGCGAAGCGTGTTTATTTTTCATGTACCTCTACAAACCAAAAGTCTCATGACATGTATATTCGTATGATGGGTGCTAAACCACTGAGTGCGGATCCTGAAGATTGGTCAGAAGATTTGGAAGGCAAAATTGATGTTGCTATAGACAGTGCAGGCATCGATAGATTCGAACACAGTTATGGCTCTCTCCATGAAAACGGTATCCTTGTCGTAACCGGTATGAAGTCTTTGGAAAATAATGACTTTATCTCAAACGTGGAAAGGACTTGGGTCAACGCTTATGTTGCTATGAATCCTAGATGCGATACTTATGATGGTGTGATCGAGAACTTTTTCAGAAACAGAAAGCAATTTATGAAAGATTTGATTTTCTTGTTTAATGCCCTGGAAAAGGGGAGAATTAAGCCCAAAGTGGCGACGAGGATCCCGATGAAGAAGGTTGCTGCAGCACAGGAAAGGCTAGACGTCAATCCCGAGTCTCTTGAACGCAGAGGGGTTATTGTAGTTGAACCCTGGATGTTACCAGAGGATGAATCGTGAGTCAGTCGTCATTAGGTACACGTATGGACCTTGCCGATTTCTTGTTCAATGCTCTAGAAAAGGGAAAATGAATCAAGCCCAAAGTGGCGACGAAGATCCCAATAGAAGACTGTTGCAGCACAGTAAAGGCTGGTGATGGTCCCCAAGTTTCTTTGACGCAGGGATTTTTTGTTGTGGAACCCTGTTTTTAGGAAAAAGGCGAATCGTGAATTATTTATTTAGGTCATCAAGGTATGGACGTTGTCGAGTTTCCATCGCCTCCTTATAAATAAGTTTTTAATAAATGTTTGTGTTGAAATTCATCAAAATATATCTTTTGCCGTACACGTACTACACGTACCTATACTTACTACCTCTGCAAATTTGGCCCACATAAAACACTGCGTGAGAGCTAGCTACACGTGTACTGGCTTTCGAGCTTATGATGTAAGTTGAAAGTGAGTTTTGAGAGTTTTGTTTTGAGTTTTGATTGATTGATGCTTCATTCCTTTTTTTCAACTTTCGTTCGCAAAACCGTGTTCAAAAACCATGGGGGCGGGTCGGTTTTTCTTACGCCCCAAATTCAGTGAATGACGTCATTTTTGAATTGGGATTGATCGACAACACTTCGACAACCCACAACCGACAACCGACAAGCGACACTCCCAAACTTTCTCGAATCAAAAAGTACCCGTACACAAATAAAAGACGAGGTCGTCTACATCACACGCTAATATGCTAAAGTTCCGTCGCCCCTTGTTGGTGATTTCGTCGCTCTACCTGGTTTTAAACGTGCCGACTTCTTCATGTTTTGCATTAAATGTGCGTCGGACTTTGACACATCCTAATCTATCAACAACCTACGATTCGAAGATTCCTATAAGCATCCGAGGAGGTGACTCTTCTCTTTTCTCCTCTGTTGAAAGTGACGAGAAAAAAGTACCGCCTCCTCAGCCTACATTGAAGGAGCTTTATAATTTTTGTTTGCCCTGTCTAGGGCTGTGGATTTCAGGACCACTTCTTTCACTTGTCGATACAGCAGCTGTAGGGCTAACTGCAAAACCTGGCATGGGTGCCATTGAACTCGGTGCTCTTGGACCTGCTACAACTTTCATTGATGGATCCACTTACCTCTTTGCATTTTTGAATGTCGCCACAACAAATTTGTACGCATCAGCTTTGGCACGAAACGCCGGGGATGACGAAAAGGCTAAGCGTGCAACTGATGCAGTTGTTCGGACTGCGGCAAAAATTGCTCTGATTTGTGGTTTTGGGATCATGTCACTTTTATTTTGGAAGGGAAATTTCTTGCTATCTTTGTATATCGGGGAGGGATCAAAGCACATAATTGAGCCTGCTACCAAGTATGTTCACATTCGTGCTTTGTCCTTGCCTACTTCCCTTGTATCCGGAGTGTTACAGGCAGCACTTCTTGGTGCAAAAGATTCTGTAAGCCCCCTAGTGGCAGTTCTGGCTTCAACTATTACAAACGTTTTAGGAGACTCATTGTTAGTCGTTGCTTTGAAATGGGGTACAGCCGGAGCTGCAATTGCAACAACAATCGCGCAATGGGCTGGAACTGCTGCTATGGTTCGCCCCACTAGGGAAAAGCTCCTTACTGTATCGACACCAGAACAAAGAGCCGAACACAAAGTTTCATCTCCAGATTTTCTCGCTTTTGCGGCCCCAGTACTTACTTTGATTCTTGGTAAACTCGCAGCTTTTGGTTTTATGACCCATGTCGCTGCTGCATTACCTGGCGAGGCAGCACTTGCTAGTCATCAAGTGAGTAACAACATTATCTCGAGATTTTGTACCATAACTTATGCACATTTATCTCATCGCATCAGCTTTTCTAATTTCTCTTCAATCATGCCACTACAGATCGTTCTATCTCTTTTCTTCTTTGTGAGTCCATTTTTAGAAGTTATCAGCCAGACTGCTCAAACGTTTTTGCCTCAATTTTATGTCGAAACATCAGCTGCTTTTAATAATGAAGCCCAGACACTGGCAGCGAGGCTTCTGCGATTAGGAGTTTGCGTTGGTGGAGTTATCGCATTTATAGCAGCAGCCGTCCCGAGATTTTTACCTTTCATCCTCACAAACGATGCCATGGTTCAGGCGTCTGTGAAACCACTTGCTTTACCTCTTTTCCTGGGATCCTTGTTAACTGCGCCAGTAGCAGTTTCAGAGGGCATTTTGTTGGCAAGACGCGAACTCAAATATCTTGCGGGAATTTACGTTTTGAGCACAATTCTATTCCCATTTGGATTATTGAAATTGAAAAAGTCGGGTGGGCCAGTTTCAAATATCTGGTTTGGCTTCGTACTTTTCCAGTTGTTTAGAGCAACATGTTTCACAGGCAAACTATGGGGTCGCCCTGTCCTCGCTAAGGTTGCTGCTTCATTGGGGATGAGGAAGAATGAAGTTGTACCTGTGACAGAATCTAATAATTAAGGCTACTGTCCGCAGTTACCGTTTCCCTTTCAATGTAGATCGTGATATAGATTCAACCTTAAGTGGTTAGAAAGTAGTCACCTCTGCATTTGAATTCTAATATGCTAGCTAATGTTACACTATTGTTACGTTTTCAGTGGGAGATGATACTTCATTTAAATGAGGATAGCCTATTCCTAATTTCTTTCTTCATTCTCATTTCGAGGAACTGGATCCACAAGCCCCAATGGTGTGTTCTGGCGTAATCAAAAGGCAAGTGGCCTCTCTTGTCAGCGACCAAGAGAAGTTCAGGCTCTTGATCCAATATCAAATCTATCAGCTTAAAGTTCGGTTCTTTTTTCCAACATGCATCATGTAGAGGAGTCCTACCGAAATCATCACTCACTCTCAGCGAGACACAACCTTCGGTAACAAGCCATTCCACGAGATCAACGGAACCTCTTCTACAAGCAAGGTGAATAATGCTCTCCCCAAAGGAATTGCATCCTTGCAGCGATCTTCCTAACTTTTTCACCGAGCGTAAATATTCAATATCCCCTTTTCTTACAGCTTGCATGACGTCAAGATCATAGGCAGCTATGCGTTCTTCAGAAATTCCAAGAAAAAAGTTCTTCTTTGCTTCAAAGTCCATGTCACTTGCATCAATACCGTAAGCTCTAAGGCAAGATTTGACGAAAGAGGTAGGTTTGATGCGTGCTAATTGAGATATCGAATATCGAGAGGCACAAAGTTTGTCGTGCTGTGGTTGTGAACTTGGTTCGTTCGGCTCCGTATTACGAATACACATGTGGCTGGTGTGGAAAGGTGTGCTTCTGCTTTCATCAGCTATCATTATATCTCTTTCGATGCCCATTTGCAACAAGCTTGGATGGTGTGTTTTGAGCACATTGTTACTTTTTACTGCACAAATGTTTAAAAACCCTATGTCAACTCATTGCCACGAAGGTGAAATCTGTCGTGGTGATTCGAAACGTCAGACACGAAAATGTTTCGCAGCTGTTTTCCCACTAGTTTTGAACAGATTGCAAGAAAAGAGAACACAAAATAATGACGCAGTAGTTTTTTAGTTCATCTTCAAGTAAAAGTTTAAAAAAGTTGAAGGTGAACTCAGTTGTCTCTCACTGATGACTGGAGACTAAGACAATACTAGGGACTGAATTAGTTAGCTAAAATAACCTGCCGTATTCAAATAAACTATCAATTGACACCCCAACCTGCCAGGAAGCAAAAGATCTTCGGCCCGGGCGAAACCCCTTGTCTTGGGCGGGGGTCCCCTCCCGTCTTATTATCTCTGGAGTTGGGCGCCTCAATTGTGCTCTAAGAAGTTCTTCTAAGTTCATGCTAAGATCATCCGCGCATGTTTTTGCGCAAAGGAGCAGTCACGAGTCTTACTCGTACGTGTCTCTGAAGTTGGACCCTTGGGGAACTCCCGCCTCCGCGCTCTGGCCGCGCAGGTTCATTCAAGTATTTTTCAATTTTTTAATAATCCAAGGTCAGCAGATGAACTTTGAAATTTGTACTATCAATACTGTACGTAGGATAAGGTAGGAAAGTAGATCCTGCTCCAATAATTTGCGTTGAGAAAGAAATTTCAACAAGACGAAAGCTTTAGGTTCTTTGTGAGACGAAGATAGTGAAGGTTCTCGGTTTCTTGTTGTGTTCGTAGATGCGAAATTCAAATTATAGGCGGCCGGTTGTGCTGAGCCGACGTAAACAGTGTGGAAATCTCAATAACTGAGATGATAATGTGAACATATATGAATAAGGATGCTTTTAAACTATTGAGCTTAGTGCATCGTCACAATCGTTTGTTTCGATGTTTCATTACGATAGTGTGTGCAATAAATTTTACCGTGTGATGTGTGTGCACAAGGTTATCCCTGTCGGATTATATGGCCTAGGGGCCTACAGTACAGTATGTATGGAGAGGGACGGAGTTCAACTTAAAATGACTGCATATTCCCACCCCCCTCCTAATTTGTTGCGTCCCAAAATCACACATTAATTGTCAAATCCCCCCTAACGTTGGGGGTAAGGCAATAGTAATATATTTTTAAGTTGAACTCCCTCAGATCTGCTGTTCCACACACAGACAGCTACTATACTACTAGCTAGCAGTAACAACACAGATCTGTTGGAAACGATAGGTATCTAGGTAGACTGTTTAATGGTTACGTCAAATAGAAAGATTGTTGTATTCGATAGAGAGGCATGCGGCGATGGAGAGGTGAGCAGTTTCATTATTGTCACGGTGGGTGGCTTGCTATTCTGAGCGG
>Ga0115005_10001450_pt1 | contig 18782 bp, 14 predicted proteins | sample ArcOceMetagenome_FD_87163 | JGI IMG/M metagenome (GOLD analysis project Ga0115005, IMG submission 87163) | Marine eukaryotic phytoplankton communities from Arctic Ocean - Arctic Ocean - Greenland ARC118M Metagenome | ecosystem: Environmental > Aquatic > Marine > Oceanic | place: Arctic Ocean... | reverse complement strand
TGCAGCGCATCCCATACTTGCTGCCGAGCCAAGCCAATTTTATATGTGCCCTCAATATCCACTTTAGCCTCCAAGTAATGATTCTTTGCCTTTGCCCTTGAGTTAGTGTTTCGCCCACCGTTTTAGCAAGTAACTCACGAGCTAAGAAAAGTAAAAACCCACTCTTTTAGCACCCTCATGCACTTGTCCATCGCAAAATATATTTTTTGATGCCTTATTGGGAGATTAACCAAAAAACAAGAACGGTACCAGAAACAAACTAATATTACCTTAATTTATGAATAAATATCAGTTACATCGTTATTTTTTTGTATCCTCGAAATATTTAAAGCTACTAACCTACTGTATTCACCTATACACCTACGCCGATAGTTTTAAATAGAGAGGACTTATCACTCCTAGAGCAGAGACTTTTAGTGTATGACGCACCATCTATAAACTCTTTGAAAGACGACTTGATTTACGTTTTGGTAATATTTTCATCGACTTAGTACCAGTTGCGTTGTATACTTTTTTAAATCAACTTTAGAGGAAAAAGGTAATGTCTGAAGATCTCGATTATTCCAACGTACCAGTCCCAAGCACAGCACGCATGCCAGCCGGCTCTTTGTCTATGGCATGGTGGGCAGTTGGTACCGCTATGTTCTGGCTTGTTATATCAGCATCCCTAGCTATGAGCTTTGGTACTTTAAATGCGCTTGCAGGAATGTCGATCGCCGTAATCGTTTATGCAGTTACAGGTGGGATCATATCGCGATACGCGATTAAAACTGGTCTCTCGGTCGCATTATTTTCCAGAGTCCTATTTGGTTATCATGGTGCGTTACTGGCAACCCTCATCTTCTTTACGGGCGCGATTTACTACAGTGTTTTTGAAGCATCAGTAATCGCTGTGGCGATCCAGGATTATTTCCCGTCATTATCACTCTCACAGGCCTACCTTATTGTGATTGCATACAGTGTTCCATTAGTATTCGGCAGTGTGCAAAACTGGCTAGGAAAGCTAAATGGCGTTCTCCTTCCCTTTTATATTATTGGGCTAATTGCAGCTGTAGGATTGAGTATTTACCAGTATGGTTATACTAATGCCTGGTTAGAACTTGGACCAAGTAACGAACTCACCGGCTATGGGACATGGAGCTGTTTTACCTACTTTATGGGCGTATTCCTTACCTTGATGTATGCATGGGACTACGCACGATTTGGTCGAGAGGAGGATACTGAATTTCATACTAAATTTAACTTTGGTAGTCCGTTTTTCTTATTTACCATTTTAGTCAACGGAATCGCAGGCATTTTCCTGGTCGCGACCATACCCACAGAAGGAGATCTCTCTGAAATTTCTGTTGTTCTCGGCCTTCTTAAGTTAATGGGATTCTCTGGACTCATTTTTATTTGGGTAAGTCAGACACGGATAAATACCGCAAACTTCTTTATGGCGATTGTTAACTTGGAGTCCATACTCCAGCGCCTTACGAGCGTTCGTATACCGAAAATAGTGACTGCTATTTTCGTAGGAATAATTGTGTATGTGGTTATGTTGGCTGATGTTTTTAGCTTTCTTTATCAGGCGCTATCATATTTGGCTATCATGGTTGTAGCTTGGGTCTCAATCGCTGTCACACATATACTTTCACCGGTATATGAGAAGCTGATGGGATCAACACTAGAACTAAGAGAGCATTACGTTCCTGCTATTAATCCTGCTGGACTTTTGGCATGGTTTCTTGCTGCATTTGTAGGTCTTCTATTTTTTAATGCCGGTGGTCAATGGGTTGCTTCTTCCTCACCTGCAACCGCTATTGTCGCGTCAGTTGTTTATCTATTGATGCTAAAACGTGCAAAACGATCTTGGTATGTTCGTGATGCAATAGCTAAGGAGCAAGCATCTTAGAGTGTGATTTTTTTCAAACCTTAGATTAAGTAGGATATCTGGCGGATAAAAAATCACAACAATATCTTTTATGTTTATAAGATTTACTTAGTAAAGTTAGATCAAACACTAGTGTTTTGAGTGGCCAAATATGAATATAGCGCAACACATGCAACGATCCGGGATTATCTGCTCGGTGTGTCCTGCTATCGCATACGGCACTGACGTATTAAGAACTTATGGCGAACTAGCTGACCGCGTAGCGCGCCTTGCCTTTGCATTAACCTACTACTTCAAACTTAAGCAGGGAGACCGAGTAGCCCTGACGATGAGTAATTGTCCTGAGTATTTAGAAATCCTATATGCATGCTGGCATGCTGGCCTAGTGACAGTGCCTGTAAATGCCAAACTTCACCAAAAAGAATTCTCTTTTATCCTAAAACATAGCCAGGCAAAACTCTGTTTTGTATCACCTCACCTTATGGAGACGATAGCTTCACTTAAAGTACAAACTCTAAAAGTAGTTATTGATATATCTACTCAGGATTATCAGCAGTTACTAAATCATGTCCCTATGCCGATGGTTCATCGAGAATCAACTGATCCTGCTTGGTTATTTTATACCAGCGGAACGACGGGGCAACCAAAAGGAGCAGTGCTTAGTCATCATAATCTGCTGGCGAGCTCATTTTGTTACTTTTCCGACGTAGACCAGCAGTCTCCGTGGCGAGCAATTTTGCATGCAGCACCCATGAGTCATGGTTCAGGTATTTACGCACTTGCTCATGTAATGCATGGTAGCTGTAATGTGATCCCGGAGACCGGTGGTTTTGATGTTAACGAAATTTATCACTTGATTGAATCATGGCCTTCCGCAGTAGTTTTTGCGGCTCCAACAATGGTTAAGCGAATGCTCGACCACCCCAAGGATACCGACACAACAAATCTGAAGACCATTATCTATGGTGGTGGCCCCATGTATCTTGAAGATTGTCTTGCCGGACTAGAGCGCTATGGACCAAAACTTGCTCAGCTGTATGGTCAAGGGGAAAGCCCTATGACGATTACTGCCCTAAATTCACGCATACATGCAGAAAAAAATCATCCTCGCTGGCGACAGAGACTTCAGTCAGTAGGTACCCCACAAAGCGCAGTGGAGGTCCGCATTGCTGACCCCGAGGGCATTTGGCTCCCCACAGGCGAGATGGGCGAAGTACTGGTGCGAGGAGAAAGTGTTATGAGCGGATACTGGCGTGACCCGGAATCGACTAAAAAAGTCTTACGCAACGGTTGGCTGCATACAGGCGATTGTGGCTATTTTGACGAGGAAGGATTCCTGACTCTGAAGGATCGTTTAAAAGACTTAATTATCTCTGGAGGGACAAATATCTATCCACGAGAAGTGGAAGAAGTCTTAATAAGATACCCTGGCATTGCAGAGGTCGCTGTAATTGGTCGGCCAGATCGTGAATGGGGAGAAATGGTCGTTGCTTACATGGTTATATCGAAGGAAGAAGCGGTCGATGAAAGGTTGATAAATAATTTCTGTATCGAAAATATGGCGCGTTTTAAACGGCCTAGATTTTATCGAACAGTCGATAGTTTGCCCAAGAATGACTATGGCAAAGTCCTGAAGACAAAACTGCGAGAGATGGAGTTGGAACTGAAGAATGATTAACGACAATATCTCGTTCGATGATCTAAACTAATACTCATGCCTAAACAACCCGTAAACTCAAGTAAGCGCGTGCTCTCAAATAAACCCTATTATGAGCCAATAGGAGACGAGGTCGCTGTGTTTGCTGCAGCTTATCGAAATCATTTGCCGGTCCTTCTTAAGGGTCCCACAGGCTGTGGAAAGACTCGATTCGTTGAGTATATGGCCTGGCATTTGAAGCGCTCAGTTATCACTGTTGCCTGCCATGACGACCTCACCACCTCAGATTTAGTAGGTCGCTATTTAGTTAAGGGTGGCGAGACACTATGGGTAGATGGACCACTAACATCCGCAGTACGAAACGGTAGCATTTGCTATCTTGATGAGATTGTAGAAGCACGCAGGGATACTTCGGTAGTCATTCATCCTTTGTGCGACGACCGTCGGTTGTTGCCCATCGAAAAACGTGGGGAATTACTGACCGCTCCTCCAGAGTTTTGTTTGGTCATTTCTTATAATCCCGGTTATCAAAGCATACTTAAGGACCTCAAGCAGAGTACTCGGCAGCGCTTTGTGGCCTTGGAATTCAATTATCCGAGCGCAAGTCATGAGCAGAGAATTATTGAAAAGGAAACTAGTAGTGATTCAAATATTGCCAGTCGGCTTGTCAAGTTAGGTTCCATGACGCGTAATCTCAAAGGAAACGGTCTCGATGAAGGTGCTAGTACACGGTTACTAGTCAATGCAGCTAAGCTAATCAGCGGAGGTATCTCGCCTGTGACTGCAACAGACACGGCTATTGCCCAAGCCCTTACAGATGATGTTGACATGCTAGAGGTAATACAAGAACTCTGTCGATCAGTTTTCTAATACTAGATGTATGCCGGAGTCAAAGCAGATGAGCGAGCACAAAACAAAGAACGTTTTAGATAATATTCTTATAAAAAAGAGCATGTGTGACAATGAGGTTCTCAATGCCGATTATCTTAAGCCCGCTGTACAATGTGAATTTAGCGAAGCTAGCAACTTCATACGGCATTTCGTTCGCGGTCTAGGGGGGCGAGAGCTGCAAATCATCAGCGATAAGCAAACATTCACTGATACAGAGTCCCTCTACCTGCCAGCCGTTTATGCGATATTTCCGTTTGCCAAGACTAATTTCACACTCTACAAACTCACCGCAGCTCATCTTTGGGCACAAACTTGGTATGGGACCTGGTGTTACGAAATCGTAGAAAAACTGATACGACATTGTTCAACTGATGATGTAATGCCGGTATTTAATAGACTAGAGTGCATTCGACTCGATGCATGTATGGCACGGGATTTCCCCGGACTAGCTCGAGAATTTGAAATCTTTGGGTATACAAATGACTACGCGTTTGCTCAATGGTCCCAATGGCGTGAGTATGGCCGTACTTTAATCGAATCAGGCACAACGGCTGAAGACTCAATCCGTTTGATCGATCAGGTAAAACAGTTACCACTGCCACCACTAAAAAATTACCAAGGAGAGATGTTTGTAAATCAAGTACACAAGGTGATGATAGAGAGAATCGAGCGTGATAAATCTGAGCTTACGCGAATGATTCAGTCAATAGACGTCAATGAAATGAAGTTCAAAAAAAGTAATTTTCGCGATGCATCATTGACGCGAAGACTTGGGTTGAAGAATAGCGATTACGATTACGAAAACCAAAAGCCCGAGGCTAACATCCAACTAATGATGGGTGCAGAGATGGATACTCTATCGAATTTTCGGCCAGAGCTCATAAGCTCAATACTTCAGGATTTTGACGGGATTCCTGAAGAGTATCTTCAATTAATGGATCTCGGAAACGACAATAAAGATCTGTCACCAACGGCCACAACTGGAAATGATAGACAGCAATCTGAACCTAAAATATCTGGTATATTTAGGTATCGTGAGTGGGATTATCGAGTACAACAGTTTCATGAAAACTTCTGTAGCTTACGCGAGCTGCCCGCAACTCTGGGTGATGAGTCATTTGTTGACGAAACTCTAAAAAAGTATCTGCATTTGGTTAACTCACTCAAGAGAACATTCGAGGGCGTACTGCTCGAGTCTCAACTGCAAAGAAGACAGTCAGATGGCGATGATCTCGATCTCGATGCGATTATCAAGGCATATGCCGAGGTCGCTAATGGACAAGAAATGAGTGAATATCTTTATACTCGCTACCGTAATCAGAGCCGTAATATTGCAGTTATGTTCATGGTAGATATGAGTGGTTCGACCGTTGGGTGGGTCAACAAAGCAGAGAAAGAATCGTTGGTATTATTGTGTGAGGCACTTGAAATACTAGGCGATCGTTATGCAATCTTCGGGTTTTCAGGTCGGAGTAACCAAGGGTGTGAAGTATATCGTATCAAAACTTTTGATCAGCCCTATGATTTGTGCGTAAGGCAACGAATCAGCGGTATCAAACCAAAGAGTTTCACACGAATGGGCGCCGCAATTCGCCATCTAGGAAGTCAGCTCCAGTTGACCCTTGCTCATACTAAATTATTGATTACGCTATCAGATGGCCGACCTGAAGATTGTGACGGTTATAAGGGGCAGTACGGCATCGAGGATACTCGGCATGCTCTGCGCGAAATACAAAAAACTGACATCCAAGCCTTTTGTATTACCATCGACAAGGAGGCGCAAGAGTATTTACCATATATGTATGGCGCCGCGAACTATACCGTCATCGATGAAGTAGATAAGCTCCCTCAAAAAGTAACTGAAATTTACAGGCGGTTAACAACATAACTTAATTTCTTCCCTCATCGGCACAGAACCATAAGTCGTTATAACTGTTTTTGCTTTAGCGGCATAAATAGTTTTATATCTAAGTTTGTAACCATTTTATTATGTTGGTGATTCGGATATAATTTGTCAATGAATTCATCTGTTAAATATAATGATCAGCTCAATAAACGCAGCGCAGAAACTCTGGAAGCTCTCGAAGCGCTAATCCTTAGTGAGGGTTTCTCAAGTCTTAGTGTTTCTGACATTGCTTCAAAACTCAAGTGCTCAAAGCGGACTCTCTATGAACTTGCGCCAAGCAAAAAAAGTCTCGTATTGCGGGCTCTTAATAACTTTTTTAGCCGGATTAGAGAACAAGGAAATGATGTAGCCAGAAACTCTGCTGGGCCAGACAGAATAGTCTATGAGTATCTTCAGGTCGGCGAGCATGCCTCCGAGCGATTAAGCCAAGCCGTTGTAACCGATATCGATGACTGGGAACCGACACGAACACTCTGGCGCAACCACATAGGGTTGCGTGTTGATGGTTTATATAAAATTATCGATACCGGGGTGAAGACAGGCGTCTTTAGAGAAGTATCACCAGCATTTATGGCTGAAGTCGTATTCGCTAGCATCAATCGACTACGTGAGCCTGACTTCAATGAGCGGACTGGCCTTACTATTTCTGAAGCATTCCATGAGCTCTACTCAATGCTTCTTCACTCGCTCATGAGTGATGGAGCGGTTTCTGAACTCCCTACAATAGATGGCTAGGTGGTCTTGGCAGCTTGTATCGCAGTCCAGATCTTCGATGGAGTTGCTGGCATTGACAGTTCGGTGACACCGATAGGTTTGAGTGCATCAAAAATGGCATTCATCACCGTAATTGGAGCGCCAATAGTACCGGCTTCTCCTGCGCCTTTAGCACCCAATGGGTTTGACATTGACACTATATCTAGTTCCGACACATCAAATGTTGGCAAGTCGTCTGCACGTGGCATAGCATAGTCGAGGAAAGAGCCACTTATTAGTTGGCCTGAGTCAGCGTCATATGCAGCATTCTCCAGAAGCGCTTGACCAATACCTTGAGCAAGCCCTCCATGAACCTGTCCATGTACGACCATCGGATTAACTACTACACCAAAGTCATCACATACAGTGTAACGATCGATTCTTGTCTCGCCAGTCTCTGGGTCAATTTCAATCTCACAAATATGACAGCCAGCAGGGAAAGTGAAGTTTGGTGGATCAAAGTAGGTCGTTTCCTCTAATCCTGGCTCAAGCTCATCCATTGGAAAGTTTCCAGGAACATATGCTGCACGAGAAATTTCTTTAAATGACAAAATGCGGTCAGAATCCTTAACTTTAAAAAATCCATCGATAAATTCAATATCTCCAGCTTCACTCTCAAGAATATGCGCTGCGATTTTTTTACCTTTATCAATAATTTTGCCGGTACTCAAGAGCACAGCGCTGCCCCCTGCACTGATTGAGCGCGACGCGAAGGTTCCTACACCAAACGGAAGCTGACTTGTATCACCATGGACTACTTCGATTTCATCTAAGGATAATCCTAGCTCCTCTGAAACAATCTGCGCAAATGTCGTTTCATGACTTTGTCCATGACTATGCGCGCCAGTAAGGAGACGTACCGATCCATCAGGATTGACTCGAATAGTCGCAACCTCAAAAAAGCCATGCCCAGACCCTAGAGCAATCGCGGCTTGAGAAGGAGCTGCTCCAGCCTGCTCAGTATAGGTAGTAACTCCTAAACCGCGGAGCTTACCTCCAGACTCAGACTCAACTTTTCGTCTCGCATATCCCTCCATATCTGCATTTTTCAGTGCCCCGTCAACACACTGATCATATGCGCCCTCAGTATAAACAAGTCCTAAGGGCGACTGATAAGGGAAGTCTGTTGGAGGAATAAAGTTCTGCCGTCTAATTTTAATACGATCAATACCCGTTTTTTCAGCAGCTAAATCAACCAGGCGTTCAATCAAATAGGTCGCTTCAGGACGCCCAGCACCCCTGTATGCATCTGTTGGTACCGTATTAGTCATTACCCCTCTAACTCTTATTTCAAGTGCTGGGATTTTATAGACACCAGAAATCATCGTGGCGTAAAAAACCGTGGGGATAGCTGCACCATAATTCGATATGGCTGCACCAATGTTAGCATCTGTGTTAACACTAAGTGCTAAGAATTTCCCATCAGAATCTAACGCTAAGGATGCATGGGTTACATGATCTCTAGCATGAGCATCAGAAGTAAATGACTCGCTGCGCTCCGCGACCCATTTAACCGGTCGACCTATTGCCTTAGCAGCAAATAGTGCGACCAGATCCTCTGAGTACTGATAAATTTTCGATCCAAAGCCACCACCCACATCACCTGAAATTATGCGTAGTTTAGACTCTGGAACGGGCAATGAATTTTCACAGTTCCAAGTACGTAGGAGGTGGGGATTTTGACATGCCACGTAAAGCGTATATTCATCGTTACTTGCATCATGCAAAGCAACGACAGCACGAGGTTCAAGTGCATTTGGCACTAAGCGGTTTTGAATGATATCAGTTTCTACGATATGCGCTGCAGAGGCAAACGTACTCTTCACTAATTCACGATCACCAATCATCCACTCGAAACATTGGTTCGACTCAATATGGTCCCAAACCGTTTGCGCGTTCTCTTGGTTTGCATCAGCTATATTAACAACGGCAGGTAATTCCTCAAGATCAAGCTCGACTAGTTCAGCAGCATCTTTAGCGAGAAGAGCCGATTCAGCAATAACTGCTGCTACCGGTTGTCCAACGTAGCGGATGCGTTCACGGGCCAACACTTCACGAGGCGCTGCATGCATTGGCGAACCGTCAGGATTATAAATCATCCAGCCAGGCTGCATATCGCCTATACCTCCGGCATCTAAATCCGCAGCAGTATACACGGCTACAACACCTTCGGCGGCGAGCGCTGCTGATGTATCGATATTACGGATATGTGCATGCGCTGTTTGGGCACGCACAACTACGAGGTAGACCTGGTTACGAAAATCTACATCACTCGTATATTTTCCCGCACCTGTGATATAGCGCCTATCTTCCTTACGCCGCTCCGACTTTCCAATACTATTCATCAATCTACCTCATAACACTCAGTTCAGAAGAAGTACAACCTAGGAACACTTATCACCGCGCTGGAGTCGAGCAAAAACCGCCCCTACAACGCGACGATGGTAGTGCTATTTATCAAGTTCAAACGTTAATAGTACATTACCGGGCATCGTGAACTGGGCATAGTCATTGCCGGAAAATACGAATAACTTGTTGTCTACTATGACAGGACCACCGTAGCTCAAGCCGCCACCATAGCCCTTAACATCATTGACGGTATTGAAGTCATGCGCCGTATTGTAGCTCCACACTGGCTCCCCGGTATTCTTGTTATAGGCGCGCAGCACGCCATCGCTAGTACCCGAGAAAACGATGTCGTTGGACACGGTAGTCGGCAATCCGAAGGCATTACCGCATAGCGGTACCGGCTTGCCCTCACACTCTGCCTCTACATTCTCGACGCGCCATACAAATTTCCCAGTCATCAGATCAACTGCCGTTAACGAACCACTTCCCTGCATATCGGCATCCATATCGAGGACAGGCACGTAGGCGTTATTTTGATCGCTGGCAAAACCCCACTCGATGCCACCGACTTCCCCACCCCTGCCAACACGGGTTTGCCATATAATCTTTCCTTTAGCATCTGGATCCAGCGCATAAAGCGTACCGTCTTTGGTCCCAACCAAGAGGACCTCCTTACCGTCTTGTCGTTCTACCAGTATCGCAGGTGCTACGATATCCCGGTCACCCTGCCCTTTCGGATTCAATGGTGAGCAAGTTTTCCGCTCTGCATCGACCCAGGCTTCACAACCGAGGTGGTACACATCCTGGCCGCCCATATGCTCGGGTGCCAATCCTTTAACCCAGACCTTGGCGCCCGTTTCCATGTCGAGCGCAATGATGGCATCGGATTCTTCGATGACCGGCTCGGTTTGCTGATTCGCCGTCGGTACATATATGACACCGCGTTTTTCGTCAACTGACATACCCGAAAATACGGTGACACCGGAGGGACCATAGCGATTCACACCGTTGGGCGTCAGACCGATAAATTGCGACCTCTCATCGATGGTAAAGGTCTTCCACTTGCGCTCACCGGTATGAAGATCATAGGCGGCGACGGCTCCACGAGCCGTACAGCACGGAAATTCGAGTGTTCTACCACCCATATTGAGTACTTCTTGGTAGTTGGTCACTGGTATGTAGGCAACTCCATCATGCAGCATCACCTTACCGTTCACGCGGGCGGTCGGCGTGTAATCTACTTTGTGGCGCCACATAAGCTTGCCGGTTTCAGCATTCAATGCATAAGCATTTGCCCCGGTATCACCGAATACGATGACACCATCGCTCACAGCGACATTTGATCGAATTCGAAATTCTGCCTCGAAAGCCCAGTGTGCGCAACCGGAGTTGGTATCAAAGGAGTAGACCCAATGATTGAGACTACCGATGAAAACTCGATCACCAACAACTGAGACGGGTTGTCCGCCACCAACAAAGGAATGAACCTGCGGAAAGCCTACAGCCCATTTGAGCTTAAGGTTTTTCACAGTCTCGGAGTTAATCTGTGAGTTAGTCGCAACTCGAGATGAGCGGTTGTCTTTGGATAATCCCGGCCAGTCATGCTTGGGATCGGCGACCAACGGCATTGTATTCTTGCACATTGTCATACCGTGACCACGTGGGTCCCGTTCTTCATCAGTTTTGAGACTAGTGACATACTTGGCCAATTCCCATCGCTCAAAATCGTCTAGGCCATTAGCGAACTCCATCATCACACCCCAAGTAAGTTCCTTGTGTGCTTCCTCCGTGGTCAGATTCGACATTTGCTCCAGGGTAGGTGAAAAAAGCCCTCGAGCGTGGCACTCGGCGCAACGTTCGCCAAATATTACTGAGGCGTCCGGTTTTCCTGAAGGCCTACCAAGCACATTAAATTTGGTTCCCGGAGGCGGGAGAGCGGCCGGAGGTACTACTGTAGCTCCAAGAGGAATGATTTCGGCGAATTCTTCGGCTAACACCGGCGTCACCAAAGAGAATAATCCCAGTAAGGGCAGTAGCAGTAATAGCTTTTGTTTACTCATGATCCGATCTCCCAGAGAGTCTTTTTCGATTCCGTTAAATTTGTATTAACGCCAGCATAGAATGTTTTTGGTACTAAATCTAGTATAATATTACCCTTTTGTCATAAAACATTTGCGGGTATCTAGGCCAACTAGGCCTGCAGTGCTGTTTATCTTTATCTTGGGTCTCCCTTTAATATAGCTCCTAACATTGGGACTCGCTGAGTAAACGCCATACTTTGGTATTCTCCACATAACATATGAAATTTGAAGAGCCTATTTATTCCATCATCGCACCAAATAGTGCTAAGCGCAGAAGCTGTCTTATTCCGCTCGATCTGGATTCAGAAAGATAGTTTTAATCATACAAATCAAATGTTGTATTATTTTAAAATCTATGCTAAAAATACCTAACGGTAATATAAATGTACATTTGGTACCAGCGCGCAACTCTCTTTAGGCAGTGCAGGTAGCAATAAAGCGAGACTGTTTTTCTTTCAGTACTTACACAGGAGTTAGCTGACATGCGACAACAGACAGATCATCACTATCAAACACCGCGGTATTCTTTACCACTATTCTCATTTATTTTAGTAACGACTTTATTATCTGGGATAAACGCTTATGCGCAGACGCTAGAAGAAATAATAGTCACTGCTCAGCATCGCGAGCAGAATTTACAAGATGTCGGTATCTCGGTCGCTGCATTAACGGGCGAGCAAATGAAAGAGCTCGGCATGTTTCAGTCAACGGCTCTTGCTGACTATACTCCTGGAGTAATGCTAGTGCAGCCTAACTCTAGACAATCATATGGGTTCGCTGTCCGCGGCGTTCTAAATAATGATTTCGCCGATCACCAAGAACATCCGACGGCAATCTATCTCGATGAGGCTTATATCAGTCAGGCGTCTGGCGCAGGTTTTCAGCTTTTCGATCTAGAGCGGGTTGAAGTAATGCGTGGCCCACAAGGCACACTTTGGGGTAGAAACGCCACCGGTGGCGCTGTCTCGTTCACTACCGTTAAGCCATCCCAGGACTTCGACGCATACATAATAGGAAAGGTGGGTACGGAAAATAATCGTGGTTTTGAGGGCGCTATTGGCGGTGCTATAAGTGATACGGTATCCGGCCGGCTTTCTGGCATGGGTAATTGGCACGACCCTTTTGTCAAGAATCGTGCTGGACCAGATATATTCGATGACAACACTTATTCACTCCGTGGGCAGCTGCTTTTTGAAATCAATGACGACGTAAGTCTACTTGTAAATGCTCGTATGGCTAACAGTGATAACTTAGACGGTGGCGCATCCACACAAGGCGCTGACTATGATCCTGATACGGAATTTGGTTACCTACGTGGAGAAGATCAAGTGGTCTCAAATCCATTGGCAGGCGATGCAGCAGAAGGACTTCTGCCTTCGATCGACTGTCCAGGCTGTGATTACTTTGGGCACAACGAACCAGATAATGACCCATTTACTATAGCTCACGATGAAATTGGTATGGCAAAACTTAAAACAAGTGGCTTCGGCGCTCGTCTAGACTGGAGTGCTGATAACTTTGAGTTCGTTTCGATTAGTGACTATGCCAGTGTCGAGAAGCAGTATTTCGAAGACAGCGATAATACTCCGACACCTATCTTGGATACCTTTATTGCGAATGATGCCAGCCAATTCTCTCAAGAGTTTCGTTTTAGTGGCGAGACTGATAATGCTCGCTGGGTATTTGGAGCTTACTATTTAAGAATTGATGGTGATTATGGTATCGGAATTACACTGAGATCGGCCATCGAATCGATCGGAACAGCGCCCACTTATGGCGCTAACGAGATTATTGATTGGGAATTAACCGGGCCATTGGCAGCCGATGGATCTACAACAATACCCTGTTTCGGCACCATACATACAGATTTAACTCAGACCTGCGGTCCTCAAGTTACTAGCCATGGGCCTGGAATATTGGTTCTTTCATCGTTTTGGGAGCAGAAGACAGAATCGTCTTCCGTTTTCGCTCAAACCGAATTCGATCTAGCTGAAAATCTTCGCCTCACCACTGGATTACGCTTGATTCAGGAGGAGAAGAACTTAGATTACCTCCACCTATTCGAAATGTGGGAGGCCAACGCGGATGGCTCTATCACTGATCGAGAGCAACACTTTTGGGGGCCACTAGATCCCGCTGCGTATTTGTATCAGTTTAACGAAGCATCAGTTGGCGATCTTGCCAAATATGACGAACTTCTGTGGTCGGGCAAAATAGGACTTGATTGGGACGTCAATGATGACACGTTAGCGTATCTAAGTGTTACTCGAGGCGTTAAAGGAGGCGGATTCAATACCTCAGCAGAAGGTGAAGGCTTGAGACCTGAGCAAGTTCCGATCAAAGAGGAGATTTTACTATCCTACGAAGCTGGATTTAAAACTACTCTCATGGATAACTCTCTACGACTCAACGGAAGCGCATTTTTCTATGACTATGATGACCATCAGGCCTTCATCTTTGAGGGACAGACAAATCTAATTGTCAATAGAGACGCAGAAATCTATGGATTTGAGCTTGAACTGCAAGGGTCACCTTCGCGAGGTTTAGATTTCCAAGGTGGCGTTGCATATTTGGATGCCACAGCCTTTGGCCTCAACTTCCCAGCGTTTCCCGAGGCGATTGATCGCAGGATGCCAAAAACACCTAAGTGGCAATTTAATGCCTTGGTACGTTATGAGTGGCTACCATCTTTCGATAATACAGGTTCTTTTGCCGTGTCAGTAGATGCCAATTATCGTAGCGACTTTAACTTCCTTATTACGGAAGCACCTATTGGAAAGCAGGCTGCCTATACTCTGGTCAATGCTCGCGCCAGTTTTCGTAGTATAGACGATAGATGGGAAGTAGCGATGCAGGTACATAACCTCTTTGATCAATTCTATGCCACACAGATCTTTGATGTTGCGACAGATTTCGCGAGTCAGCAGACCTTTGTCGATCGTCCCCGGTGGTTTAATGCAACTGTGCGCTACAGCTTCTAGCCCATTTGATACGAGCTCACACACTGAGCTCGTATCTCCAATATTTAATAGCAAAAAGATAATTTAAAGGACTTATCATGCCTATAGCAAACCAGATTTTCCATAAGCGACCCGATATTGAGAAAGGCATTTACTATGCGCAGGCCTGTAAGGTCGGCGATATGCTTTATGTATCAGGCTGCGTGAGCTGGGACTCACAAGGAAATATTATCGGTAAGGACGACATGGCAGCACAGCTGACACAGGTCTACACCGACCTCAAGGAAACACTCGAAGCGAATGGTATAAGCCTTCGAAACGTCGTCAAGGAGACCGTATTTACCACTGACATGGAGGCGCTGGTAGCGAGCAACGATATTCGAACTCGCTTCTATGTCGAAGCGGAGTCGGCGCCACCAACCGCAACATGGATCGAATGTAGTCGCTTAGTCGCACCAGAAATGATGATTGAGATCGAGTGTATTGCGCAAATAAATTTAGGGTAGACGCTAAATAAATTTTCTCAGTCAGCATGGCATCGTATTCGTTTTCATTTGCCAATTTACAATTTACAATTAATGGAGTTCCTATGAATAAAAAACATGTACCTGACACAATCCTACCGCCTCTGGCAGCATACAGCCATGGCATTGAGGTTCCACCAAGTGCGCGATGGCTCTTCTCCGCTGGAGCAGTAGGATTACTGCCTGACGGCACGATGCCCGAGGGAGTAGAGGCTCAGACTAGCTCAACCTTAGCTAATCTAATGGCTATACTCGAATCTGCTGATATGGGTATTGAAGATATTGTCAAAATAACAACCTATGTCACGACAGAGGAAGACTATTGGCCGATGGCAAAGGCGCGATCTATGTTTTTTGGTGACGCGCGGCCAGCTTCTACTGGAATTATTGTCAAGGCGCTAGCTAAACCAGACTGGTTAGTCGAGATGGAATTAGTCGCTGCTAAAATATAGTCTGCTAACAACTGAAAAGGAATCGGGTTCAGGAGTCTTTAATGACATTATTTTTCCCAGTCTTGGTAAGTGCAATGCTGTTAGTAACAACAAGCGTAGCCAGCGAGAACTTTAATAGTATTGGCATCAGCGGCGAAGCTATAGTCGCTACCCAACAGGACATGGTGTTGTCTGAACAATACCACTTCTCTCCCGCTTATCGCGCTGGAGACTTCGTATTCCTATCTGGCGTTGTTGTCGAGCCTCCAGGTAATGACCCTGCCACGCTAAAAACATATCAGGCTGGTATCAGAAAAGCTTTCTCGTCAATCAAAGCAACGCTATCAGCTGCAGATACCGACTTCCACCATGTTATAAAAATGACGACATTTCACGTATTTCACAGTCCCCACTTTGTGGGTAACAAAACAGCACATATTAATGTATTCATGGCGGTAAAAGATGAATACTTACCCCCACCATATGCGGCATGGACTGCGATTGGTGTCAGTGAATTATTTCCTGATCGGGGACTGGTGGAGATACAAATAATCGCTTATGCACCCACCGATTGAGTTCTGGAATGTCTCAACACTCATAACTTTTAACTAGGCTAACTTGACTTATAATGGAGTCAGAAGCCTTAGTCTTATAATAGTATCGATTCCTCAAATTAGTTACAACACCGCGGTTCTAAGTAAGAGCTGAGACCGCGCGCCTGGCCATCACATTGACGAGATGTCCTCGATACTCTGCAGTCGCATGAATATCCTCATTAAATTTAGTACTATTCAATGTCAGTAGCGCAATGGAATTTGGTGTAAATTCATTCTCCAGCGCAACCTCCATTGCCTGGGCTCGAAATACGCAGGATGCTGCACCTGTGACCGCTACACGAACGCCATTGGACGTTTCGGCAACCAAGACCCCAACAATCGCATAGCGCGAGGCGGGATTAGGAAATTTCATGTAGGCGGCACGTTTAGGTATAGGGAAACGCACAGCAGTAATAATTTCATCCTTTTTTAATAGGGTTTCAAACATACCAGTAAAGAAGTCATCGGCCTCAATCTCTCTTCGATCTGTCACTAATGTGGCACCAAGACCGACAAGTCCAGCGGGATAGTCTGCAGAGGGATCATTATTGGCGACAGAACCACCGATAGTACCCCGATTTCGTACTTGACGATCACCAATCGCCTCAGCTAAATTAGCAAGGCAAGGGATACAATCTCTCACTAGAGCTGAGCTAGCAACATCCGCATGACGTGTCATGGCTCCAATAACGATCGATCCATTATTCTTGGTAATCCCTGCAAGCGATTGAATATTATTGATATCAACTAAGTAGTCAGGACTAGCTAAACGTAATTTCATTGTTGGTAGCAGGGTCATTCCGCCAGCGATGATTTTCGCCTCAGAATTTTGCCGCAGTGCAGTTAGAGTGCCGTCAATCGAGGTAGGTGCTTCATAATTAAATCGATACATAGTTTTCCCTCTTACATTTTTACATAAACAGGCGCTTTACTTATTGTGCTTTTGCCGCAGTCTGTATTGACTTTACAATGTTATGATAGCCGGTACATCGACAGATGTTACCTTCTAGGCCGTCTCTGATCTCTGCCTCTGTCGGATCTCCATTGCTTTGTAGCAGATCAATCGCACTCATAATCATACCCGGAGTACAAAAACCACACTGCAATCCATGCTCCTCTCGAAATGCGGCCTGCATCGGATGTAGTTTGTCACCGAACGCTAAACCTTCAATGGTCTTGATTTCTCTACCCTCGGCCTGCAGAGCAAGTAGCGTACAGCTCTTGATAGAGCGGCCATCCATATGGACAACACATGCGCCGCATTGACTAGTATCACAGCCTACATGCGTCCCTGTCATGCCTAGATTATTACGGAGAAAATCAACTAAAAGGGTTCTCGGCTCTACGTCACTCTCAACTGTCTTATCATTTACTGAAAACGAGACTTTCATTACTGTTTCTCCCGGTCTATCAAAAGCATTCTGTTGCGAATAGATATGTCAAAAAGATGTAACACCTGAATACCTCCGCCGAACTGGACTCTATTTTTTATAAATATAGTCCAATATCACTTAATCTGCGATAGATAACAGTAGCTATGAAATTTCAATAGTAAGTATTACTATTTACTACCACAGCGGTAACAAATCATACTAAATATTACCTCTTTATCGTTAATATGAAAAGCTTTTTCGATTTGAAAAATAATCTAATGATCTTGCATTTTACTTTCCAAAGGGAATAGGAATATATAACCGGCATATTTAAACGTCTAATGTCGTAGATGAATTAATACATTACTCGAGAATACTCGAAGTTCACAATGTGAGATGAGATTATCACTAAAGATATAATTTCAACTGCGTTTTAAATAATATCTTTCAAACTGAGAGTGGTGTATAAAAATCGAGCTCATTTTTTTAACCAGCAATGAGTAATTGCGAGAATCATCAAAACCAGCTCTTATGCTAAGACCAATTTCCTAATACCCTTGAGAAATAGCTAAAGATTTATAATGTACTGTCGACGTTGACAGTTGTGTGGAGCAAATTTAAAGCCTAATTAGAAAAAATGGGTCAACTATGATCAATCCGAACTCCTCAATGATGTTGACTGCTTACAGTTTGCTTGGAAATGACTTAGCTCAAACTGACAAGCTACAATCCCGCTCCTTAGATTACCCTGTAAAGCCTGCAGCATACACCCAACCTGGTTTACGTGTTGCTAATCTAATAGTCACTAAGAGTGATGTTATCGGTCAGAATCAATCTGACGCTTTCACTGAAAGTTCTCTTATTTTGCAGCTGGCTAATGTGTATGAAAGTTCAAAGATGGCGGATAATATTACTGAGCAGATTACTAAGATTATTCAAAAAATGAATGACCGCTTGAGTGAGTCCGCGGATCTGGTTGTTCCAGCCAATGAATTGGATAACAACACTTCTGAGGGTGATATTGCCAACCCAAATGTTAATACAAAAATAGAATTCTCGACTAACTTAAGTGCTGATGGCGCCGGGTCTAAATCAGATGTCAGTGAATACAAGGCCATAACACCCGGCACTATTGAGACGAACTCCATGCCAAAGGCTCCTCTGGTTAATTTTTGTATGGCATGCGCCAGCTCTTAGATGCAACTTAATTCAAGTGTTAGATGTCTAAATAACTGAGTAATAACGTTACAGAAATAAATGAGCGCCTACTAAACGTATTATTAGCCAACAATAGCCGTGCATACAGTTGCCTGAATCATCTAAATCAGTACTCTCAAAATATCCACTTTATAAGAATAGGGAAATCTAGTCTACGTGATAGTGCCAGC
>Ga0115005_10001449_pt1 | contig 18782 bp, 12 predicted proteins | sample ArcOceMetagenome_FD_87163 | JGI IMG/M metagenome (GOLD analysis project Ga0115005, IMG submission 87163) | Marine eukaryotic phytoplankton communities from Arctic Ocean - Arctic Ocean - Greenland ARC118M Metagenome | ecosystem: Environmental > Aquatic > Marine > Oceanic | place: Arctic Ocean... | reverse complement strand
CATTTAGGGTATGAATTTACGAATGATACGGATATCTTAAAAAAACAATTGGACACGGCGAATATATGTTTTTTACATGCGCCACTTTTTCATCCAGCGATGAAAGCAGTTGGGCCAGTTCGGAAACAATTAGGGGTGAAAACTTTTTTTAATATGCTCGGGCCATTGGTTAATCCAGCGCAGCCAAGTAAATCTTTGTTGGGTGTTTATAATTTAGAATTGGCTAGACTGTATCAATATATTTTTCAAACGACTGACCGAGATGCAACCATTGTTTATTCGATGGACGGCTATGATGAAGTGTCTTTGACGGCTCCATTTAAGTTGCGACAAAATGATACCGAGCGATTATTTCAACCAAGCGACATTGGAAAAAGGACTCTACTCCAATCAGATTTACATGGAGGTGGCGACGTTCCTTCTTCGGCCAAAATATTTATGGAGGTACTTTCTGGCAGTGGAACTACTCCACAGAATGATGTAGTCACTACCAATGCAGGAATCGCGATTCATTGTTTGCAACCTCAAAAAGGTATCGAAGATTGTATCGCTGAAGCGCATGAATCATTGATCGGAGGAAAAGCATTAGATCAATTTAAACGATTGTAATACGACTCTCCGAGTCGTTTACCGTGCTAAGAATCTCCAGATTCGTAGCAAACAATTATATCTAACGAATCTGGAGATTCGCCAAATGGTTAACGACTCGGAGAGTCTGACTACGGATCTCCAAATTCCTTAAACGATTAACGGCTCGGAGAGCCTGACTACGTAAATTATTGATAATGAATATCTTAAAAAAAATAACAAACAACACACGTATCGTTGTCGAAGAACGAAAAAAGCTTTATCCAATTGCAGCTTTGGAAGTAAGTATGTACATGACACGGGAAGTTTTTTCTTTGAAAAATAATTTACAAAAAGGACCATTCGGAATTATTTCAGAATTTAAAAAACAATCTCCATCGAAAGGGTTGATTCATAAAGATGCAGATGTGGAAGTAATTGTTTCCAAATATGCAGAGGCAGGAGTGGCAGGTTGTTCTGTTTTGACGGATGAAGAATTCTTTGGAGGAAGCAATGCAGATTTAGTGCGTGCTCGACAAAAAGTAGATATTCCGATTTTGCGAAAAGACTTTATTATTGATGAATATCAATTGTATGAAGCGAAAGCAATGGGGGCAGATGTGATCCTCTTGATTGCAGAATGTTTGGAGAAAAATGAAGTCGCTGAACTTGCAACTAAAGCCAAAAAATTAGGTTTAGAAGTACTAATGGAAATTCACTCAGAGAAGCAATTGGGTAAATTACATGAGTGCATCGATATCGTCGGAGTGAACAATCGCGATTTAGAAACATTTAGTGTAAGTATCCAAACGTCATTAGATTTATTTGATAAAATTCCTGATGATTTTGTGAAGATTTCAGAAAGTGGAATTTCGAATGCTCGTTCTGTTGTTCGATTAATTGAAGCGGGATTTCAAGGTTTTTTGATTGGAGAAAACTTTATGAAAACGGAAGATCCAGGATTGGCTTGCAAAGGTTTTATTGATGAAGTTGATTCGTTATTAAAAATCACCCGTGGCACGGTTTGAAACCATGCCACGGATATTTAAAGCACAAAGTTCACCCATGAAAATAAAAGTTTGCGGCATGCGAAATCCTGATAATCTACAGGAACTTCTCGATCTACCCATAGAGTATGTTGGTTTAATTTTCTATGAAAAGTCAAAAAGATTTGTCGAAAAAGAACTACCTAAAATAGATTTTCAAGGCAAAGAAAAAGTAGGTGTTTTTGTCAATGAATCACTTGAATATATTGTAGGGAAAAGCCAACGATACGATTTTGTTACAATACAATTACATGGTTCAGAATCGCCTGATTTTTGCAAAAAATTAAAAGAAAAAAATTTCAAAATTATCAAGGCCTTTTCAGTTGATGATGAATTTGATTTTTCCAAAACAAAAAAATATGAGCCATTCTGCGATTACTTTTTATTTGACACCAAAGGGAAATTACCAGGTGGGAATGGGTACACTTTTGATTGGAAAGTACTTGAAAATTACCAAGGAGGAATTCCCTTTTTCCTCAGCGGAGGAATAGATAGTACGCATAATAATATACTTAAAAACTTGAATATTAAGCAGTTACATGCGATTGACTTGAATAGTGGTTTTGAGATAGAACCAGCATTAAAAGATATTTTATTATTGAAAAAATTTATAGAAGATGTTAGAAACTAATCTTGATCAGAAGAAGTACAATGTAGACGAACAAGGGTTTTATGGCGAGTTCGGAGGTGCATTTATTCCAGAAATGTTGTATCCAAATGTAGAAAATTTACGAAAGCAATATTTGGAAATCATGTACGAAGCAGAGTTTCAAAAAGAGTTCAGAGCTTTGTTGAAAGACTACGTTGGGCGACCATCACCCTTGTATTTTGCTAAAAAAATATCAGCACATTACAACACTAAAATCTATCTTAAACGAGAAGATTTAAATCACACCGGAGCGCATAAAATCAACAATACGATCGGTCAAATTTTAATGGCAAAACGTTTAGGCAAACATCGAATCATTGCCGAAACAGGAGCAGGTCAACATGGTGTGGCAACTGCAACTGTTTGTGCATTGGAAGGTTTGGAATGTATCGTCTTTATGGGCGAAGTAGATATTGCGAGACAAGCGCCCAATGTCGCTCGGATGAGAATGTTAGGTGCCAAAGTTGTCCCTGCAAAAAGTGGAAGTCGAACCTTAAAGGATGCGACTAACGAAGCTATTCGTGATTGGATAAATCATCCAAATGACACTCATTATATTATTGGTTCCGTGGTTGGGCCTCATCCATATCCAGATATGGTGGCTCGATTTCAGTCGGTGATTAGCGAGGAAATGAAATGGCAATTGAAGGAACAAACAGGTAGTGAAAACCCAGATACGATCATCGCTTGTGTCGGTGGCGGAAGTAATGCGGCCGGTGCTTTTTATCATTATTTAGAAAATGAAAAAGTGAAATTGGTGGCAGTCGAGGCTTCTGGTTTGGGAAATGATACGGGCAAATCTGCCGCAACAAGTGTACTCGGAACTAAGGGCGTTTTGCATGGAAGTCGAACACTTTTGATGCAGACGGAAGATGGTCAAGTGGAAGAACCTTACTCGATTTCGGCAGGTTTGGATTATCCTGGAATTGGTCCGATGCATTCACATTTGATTCGGTCTGGGAGAGCGGAAGTTTTTGGAGCAACGGATGAGGAGGCTTTGCATGCTGCTCGGTTTTTAGCAAAAATGGAAGGTATTATTCCTGCGTTGGAAACTGCTCATGCGTTTGCTGTTTTGGAAAAAATGAAATTTAGGAAAGATGAAGTAGTGGTGGTGAATTTGTCGGGGAGGGGGGATAAAGACTTAGCGACTTACATCGATTTTTTTAAACTAAATAGTTTTTAGACAAATCCTGTGGTCAAGTTAAAATTGGAATCAGAAATGACCAAAGGAAGAGTTGATTTTAATTTTAACTTGACTTAGGACACAGGATTTTATTTTTCTAAAAATCAACTAAATGATAAAACGATATGACACGAATAGAAGAATTATTTTCAAATAAGCAAAAAGACATCTGCAATATCTACTTCACCGCAGGTTTTCCAAACTTAAATGATACGGAAAAAATTATTTTGACCTTGGAAAAAGCAGGTGCTGACATGGTTGAAATTGGAATGCCCTATTCCGATCCTTTAGCCGATGGAGAGACGATTCAACAAAGTGGTTCAGTTGCTTTGGAGAATGGAATGACTTTACAGATTTTGTTTGAACAAATAGAAAGTGTTCGTCAAAAATCTGAAATTCCATTGGTGATGATGGGGTATTTTAATCAGGTGATACAGTATGGCGAAGAAGCATTTTTTAAAAAATGCAAGGAAGTAGGAGTCGATGGATTAATTTTACCTGACTTGCCAGCGGCTATTTATGAGGCTGATTATCAGGAACTTATGAAGGAGAATAATTTGAATAATATCTTTTTAATTACTCCTCAAACGCCTGATGAACGAATTGTTTATCTCGATAGCTTGAGTTCAGGATTCGTATATATGGTGGCTGATGCGTCGGTGACGGGTAAGCAAAAAGATATTTCTAATAGTCAAATTGCCTATTTTGAGCGCATCGAAAAAATGAATTTGACCAACCCAAGATTGATTGGTTTTGGTATTTCTGATCATCAAAGTTTTTCTGCTGCGTGCGCTCATGCGAGTGGTGCAATTATCGGAAGTGCATTTATTCGAGCTCTGGAGAAGTCAGAAAATATTGAAGAAACGATTTATAATTTTATCGGAATGATAAAAAATGAAAAGGTGGGAGTTTAGTAATTTAGAATTTTTACAAAAAAAAGGGAGATAAGTAATCAAAATTATTTAACTCCCTTTTTTTATATTTTACAGAAATAGGGCATTAAATATTTCACTTAAATTCGTGCTCTTTTTCCTACCTTACATTCCAAAATAAAACAAATATGAAATTCAATTTTTGTCCTACTTGCAAAAGTGATTTGACCTTAGGAAAAGAAGATTATATAGCTTGTCTAAATGAAGAATGTAGTTTTGTGCATTATGAAAATCCGACTCCGGTCGTGGCAGCAGTCATTGAATACAAAGACGGAAATGTATTGTTAGCACACAACTCAGCTTGGCCTCCTAAAATTTTTGCTTTAGTAACTGGTTTTTTGGAAAAGCATGAACATCCAGAAATTGCGGTGCTGCGAGAAGTAAAAGAAGAGGTTGGTTTGGATGCTGAGATTAGAGGATTTCTTGGTCATTATTCATTTAAAAAAATGAATCAAATTATTATGGCGTATCATGTTTATTCAGATGGAAAAGTGGAATTAAATGATCCAGAAATTGATGAGGTAAAAATTGTTCCTTTTGAAAAAGTAAAAACTTGGGATGCTGGAACAGGATATGCACTTAAAAAATTCTTGGAAAGTAAAGGATACTCGCCAGAGGTGATTTCATTTGGGTAAAATAAACTATTTCATCATTCCTTAGTAGCAAGTCAAACGATAAGTGATAAGTTATGAACGATGAGTATTTTCCCAATAGCTAAATACTCATCACTTGACTTACTACTTAGAAAATAAAAAAAAAGCCCATTCCGATTTTTTAAAATCGGAATGGGCTTTTAAAACTTTATGGGTGAACGCCAAACGTTTAACGTCAACCAAAAAATCCAATTACTTTTTAACCATATTTGGATTTAATAAATCATAGAATTGATCTAATTTTGGTAAAATAATAATTCGAGTTCTTCGATTGATCGATCTTCCTTCAGCAGTTTCGTTACTTTGAAGTGCATTATATTCTCCTCGTCCTGCAGCAATTAATCTATTTGGATCAATTCCATAATTAGTTTGCAATACTCTAACTACAGACGTAGATCGCTTTACACTCAAGTCCCAATTGTCTTGAATACAATCAGTTTTGATTGGCTGACTATCGGTATATCCTTCCACCATCACTTCCAAATCAGGTCGTGATTCTACGATTTGAGCAATTTTTCCTAAAACTTCATTTGCTCTTGAAGTCAAGTTGGCACTTCCACTTGTGAACAACATTTTGTCAGAAAGATTTACGAAGACTACCGTTTTATCAACTTTAACTTCTACATCAGCATCGTCAATTCCTGTTTTCAAAACACTTTTTAAGTTAATCGCTAAAGCCAAGTTAATTGAATCTGCTCTGGTTTTTGCAGCTTGCAGCAGGTTGATATATTTATCTTTATTTTCTAGTTGCGAAAGTGTTTCTTTAATGTTTTCACTTGCTGATTGAGAAAGTGTAGTCAAGTCATCTACTTGCGAAAGTTGCTTGTCTCTAAGCACTCTAATATCATTAATTTGTTCTTTAAGATCTGAGATTTGCTCTTCTCTTAATTGCAAATTACTTGTTGAAGTTTGAACCTGTCCTTTTAATTTTTCATTTTCTTGCTTGCAAGCAGAAAGCCTCGCCATATATTCATTTAAATTTTCGCCACATTCACCTAACTGTTGATTTGCTACGTCATACTCTGATTGTAAAGCGACCATCTTTTTTTTACTGACACAAGAAGTCATTAAAATTCCAACACCTAAGAACAAGAAAATCTTTATGGAGGTTTTCATAATGTATTGATTTAATTTTTGATTAAGAAATAGAATATTTTAAGATTAGTATAGAGCTTAATTACAAAGGTAAAAAGTTTGAAGGACCAATTTGTTCAATATGACATGTAAATATTTTAAAATATTTAATATCATATCTGCAATCGGAGGGAAGGATTTTATTTAGCTGAATCTTGTGAGATTTGTTTGAATCTAAAAATAAGAGGTTGGTAGAAAGGAAGGTATGTTTTAAGCAGTCGAACTCAAAGTTAGAAGTTCATTTTATAAAAAAAAGTTGATCAGGTAGTTGATTGATTAATTTATCACCGACTTCCAATCTTAAAGAAAGACTGATTACCCAATACCTGGTCAACTAATAAACCTTATTCATATTTAATTTTTTTGAAAAAATCCCAAACCACGATTCCCACGCAGACAGAAATATTCAAAGAGTGTTTCGTTCCCATTTGAGGAATTTCGATGCAAGCATCTAGGTGAGGTAAGATTTCCTCACTCACCCCATCTACTTCATTTCCAAAAACTAGTGCATATTTTTTTCCAAAATCCATTGGGAAATCCTGTAGCCAAGTTCGTTGATCGACTTGCTCGATAGCGACAACTAGAAAACCTGCTTTCTTTAATTTTAGGACAGTTTCCAGAGTCGTTTCAGAATATTCCCAAGCGACTGATTCTGATGCTCCGATGGCTGTTTTTAATATTTCTTTATGTGGGGGAGTGGCGGTAATTCCACAGAGATAAATTTTTTCCAAGCCAAATGCATCTGAAGTTCTAAAAGCAGAACCCACGTTCAATCCAGATCGAATATTATCCAACACTAAAACTAGGGGTGTTTTAGGTTGTTTTTTAAATGTTTCATTATCTACTCGATTGAGTTCTTGTAGCTTTAATTTTCTCATATTTTTTCTTTTGGAAGAAAGGTGTTAACCCATACGGGCTAACACCTTTTCTAAATATTTAAGTAAATCAAATAGTCAAGTTATTATTGCATCGTTACTTATTCTCCTTTTTGCTTATTTTTTTATCCATACAAGCTTTGATAAAAGAAACAAAAAGAGGATGTGGATTCTCCACGGTACTTTTTAATTCAGGATGAAACTGAACACCAACAAAGTAAGGATGATCCTTTAGTTCCACTATTTCTACCAGGCCAGTTTCAGGATTGATACCTGTTGGAACTAAACCTGCTGCTTCGATTTTTTCCAAATATTTATTATTAAATTCATAACGATGGCGGTGACGTTCACTAACCAAATCACTTTTATACGCTTCATAAGCTTTTGATCCATGACGCAATTTGCAATCAAAAGCCCCCAATCTCATTGTTCCACCTTTATTTTTAATATTCTTTTGATCAGGCATTAAATCAATGACTGGATTTTTGGATTTAGGACTAACTTCGGAAGAAGCAGCTCCTTTTAATTTCAAAACGTTTTGAGCAAATTCGACCACCGCACATTGCATGCCTAAGCAGATTCCGAAGAAAGGAATATTATTTTCTCTAATGAATTTTATTGATGCTAATTTACCTCCAATTCCTCTTTCTCCAAATCCTGGTGCTACTAAAATTCCGTCCAATCCATCTAAATGTTTTAGCACAGAATTAGAATCACCTTCCAACTGCTCAGAATGAATTGGAATAACATTTACCTTACATTCGTTTTCTGCACCAGCATGTACGAATGATTCGTGAATAGATTTATAGGCATCTTGCAACTCATTATATTTCCCAACCAAACCGACGGTCACTTCATGCAAAGGAGATTTTAGACGTGCTAAAAATCCTTTCCATTTTTTCAATTCAGGTTCCCGAGTGTTGGGCAACCTTAATTTTGAAATGACGGTAGAATCTAAATTTTCTTTGTGCATCAACAATGGAACATCATAAATGGTCGCTGCATCAATTGCTTCGATCACCGAGGATATTTCGACATTACAGAACAAAGCTAACTTTCTACGGATTTCCATGTTGATAGGTTTTTCCGTTCGGCAAACTAAAATATCAGGCTGAATTCCAGCCTTCAAAAGTTCTTTTACCGAGTGTTGAGTTGGCTTGGTTTTTAATTCTTTCGCAGCACGCAAATATGGAATCAAGGTTAGATGAATCACCAAACAATTGTCGGCACCTAATTCCCATCGAAGTTGTCTCAACGCTTCCAAGTAAGGTAGAGATTCAATATCTCCAACCGTACCACCGAGCTCTGTGATGACGATGTCAAACTCATTACTTTGTCCAAGCAATTTCGCTCGTCGTTTAATCTCATTGGTAATGTGCGGAACGACTTGAACCGTTTTTCCCAAATAGTCCCCTGCACGTTCGCGATTAATGACGGACTGGTATATACGTCCAGTTGTTACATTATTAGCTTGTGAAGTTGGAGAATTTAAAAATCGTTCGTAGTGACCTAAGTCCAAATCGGTTTCAGCGCCATCGTCAGTCACATAACATTCCCCATGTTCATAGGGATTGAGTGTGCCAGGATCGACATTCAAATATGGATCAAATTTTTGAATGGTAACTGAAAAACCGCGCGCTTGAAGAAGTTTTGCGAGGGAGGCTGCGATGATTCCTTTTCCTAAAGAAGAGGTAACTCCACCCGTAACAAATATGAATTTACTCATGTATTTTTTTTATTTAATTACGGGATACAAAGGTACTTTAGATTATTGAATATGGAAGGGTTTATTGAAATGTTTTTGAGAAAAAAGGATTAGGAGTAAGGTTGGTCATTACGCGTTTAGTCAGGAGTGAGGAGATATCGAACAATGAAGCAATATCTATTTGAGAAAATTGACGATACTAGTTGGTGTTCTTCCATGAGAAATTTTGTCAAACTTCAACATTGGAAATTCAATGTTGAATATTCAATATTATTTAAAAATCATTTCTTCCTAGACGGAGGAATCAACCGATTTCGCACACTCGGACTCATCCCCGCATAAACCAATAATAAAAATTCTTCATTCGTAATATTCACCGCATTAATAAAATTTGTCCTGAAATCCGTCAACGCATTTTGGCTATCATAACCTCTTACCACGAGATTGTGAACTGCTTTCCCTTTCGGTTTTCCAAAATCCAAAATCACTCTAACGGGAATTGGATTTTCATATGGCATATGAAATAAATGAATGCCTTCTTCTCCTTTTAAAAAATTAAAAAGGGAGTATCCTTCCAAGTGGATAAATTGCTTCTCTTCATCCACTTCTTTTTCCAAATGAAGGTAATCGAAAAGGTTGTTGTACAAATTAAAAAGATACTCAATTTGTTCTTGCCCTGAATTATGAATGGCACTTTCAAATCGAATGGTCACTTTTTGCAGTTGGTTTTTAATGAAGTTTTTGGAAAAAAGTTTGAGCATCGCCACTTCCAAAAAGCTATTTAAAAACTCGGTTTGAATTGTATTATATTGAATATTGGTTCGATTATAAACTTCACTTATTTCTGCCAACCCTTCTTGTTGGAAAAATAAATCTTTGTAATTTTCTTTTAAAATTTTATCAGCATTACTCCAAATGGTATTTCGTTTTAGCCGCAAAGGAATCGCAGGATCGAGGTGGAATTTTTTATCTCTAAAGCCTAACGACAAGTGAAGAATTCTTTCTTTCGTCTCCGCAATTTTTTCCTTAAAACTATAATGATGACTTTTGGAATAATCGACTACCGCATGATCTTCCGAATCATCACTTTCTGTTCGTTGAATTTGTTTTTCGATAGTTTCCAAAATTCGAATGAGGCGAAGGTAAAACCCTTTTCCTTTTTCAGATTCAGGTAATTCAGGAAACCAACTTTCTTCCAAAAGTGTTACAAATTGAAGTGGAGAAATTTTGGGAACCAACCGATTTTTGAACAAAGAAATTTCAAATAAAATCGGACTAGTCGAATAATTACTCACCAATTGCGCCGCCGTTAAAGCGGTCAAATCTTTTTCAATTTGTCGCTTCAAAGCACGTCCACCCATACGAGAATTAAATCCTCGACGAGCGACCCATTCCAAGGCTTCCGCTTCGATATTTAAAATAGTCGTTCTTCGAACAAATCCATCTCGTGATAATAAATCTTTAATTTGCAATCGAGCGATGTCCAAAATGTGCTGCATTTCCAATGAATTGAAAACCACGATTTCATCAATTCGATTGACAAATTCAGGACGAAATTTATCTTCCACCGCCTTCCGATAAATTGCTCCATCATCTTGGCTGGAGGTTTTAAAACCTGCTTGCGAGGATACTTGATTTGCTCCAATATTCGAAGTCATGATGATAATGATATTGGAAAAATCAATCGTACGACCCAAGCTATCCGTCAGTCGTGCATCATCTAAAATTTGCAGGAGCAAGTCCAAAACTTTAGGATGTGCTTTTTCAATTTCATCCAACAAAACCACTCCAAAATGTTGATACCTAACCTTGCCGGTCAATTGACCTTCTGGGTTTTGAGCATCTCCGATCAACCTTTGCACCGCAGTATGATCGATGAATTCATTCATGTCAAATTGCATCAAAGCTGCGTCGCTTCCAGTCAAAAAATTTGATAGAACTTTGGCAGCTTGCGTTTTTCCAACACCCGTCGGGCCAATAAACATAAAGGATCCAAGCGGTTTGTTCGGAGTCGTTAGTCGAGCCTTGATGGTATGAATTACATTCGATAAAGTGGTAACAGCTTTTGGTTGCCCCACTAAATCGTGACTAATTTTTTGATAAAAATCTTCTTCTTCGGACGAGATTGGAAGATCAAAAATATCTTGGTTGAGTCCACTAAATGTTTCAAATTCAGCTCGAACCTCTGGCACATCAACTCTTTGACCTCGATGTTTTACCGCCAATTGGCGCATGATATTAATGATGCTGCCTGGAAGTGATTTTTGTCTTAAATAATTTCTTTGAAAATCAAAAAGTGATTGAATCGCTTTTATTGAAATGGTGCAGTTATGAGAATTTTCGAGAATCTTTCGATTCTCGAGCGCCATTTTTGCAGCATCTTTTAGGTTAGGTTCTTCCATCCTAATCATCTGGAAAAGATCAGCATACCGTCGATCTTTTTCTTGGATAATTTTCCATTCTTCGGGGGTCGCTAAAATGACTAACTGAACTGATCTTTTTTCCAAATATGGTTTGAGTACATCATTGACCGTCATATTATTTTGAGCCGACTTTCCGATGTGCAACATCGCCACCGCATTATCGATCAAAACAATATCAGATCCTTTATTCTTTTGATAAGGATTCTTGATGAAACTTAAAACGGCTTCCATCCTTTTTTGCCACATTCCTACGATGCTCATTCCGGTAATAATTCGGGTGGGATCGAGATGCCAAATGGTTCGCGATTTTTTATCAAATTCTTCGATGTGCTGAAATAAGGTTTCGTGGATAATACTTTTTTTTCCAACTCCTTCTTTTCCAACTATGGCAATCGGTGTATTTTTAAATGGGCGATCAAACAAAAGATTTTCCAATTTTTTAATCAATTTTTCTTGATAAAATGCTCGACTTAAATCCTTGGGAAAACTATTATTTAGGTTTTTAGAAATTTTCCAAACTTCATTCTCACCATCCATTTTTGCATCAGTAGCATATCGATCACTAAATGATTTTTGATGATGATAGACAAACGAAAATTTATCATGAACTGTTTGAATCGGAATTTCAACGGAAGTGACGAATTCTTTTTCAGGAGAAGTGTAATGATCAAAATCAAATTCATTAGGTTCGTTGGAGTGATATTTTTTTAATAATTGACTGATTACTTTGGTCGCTTGTTGTTCTAGATGGAATCTACTTTTCTTATTTTTTTCAATCACATACATCGTCCCATTGAAATGTGGTAAAGATGCAAATGTAATGTTATGCAATTCGAAAAATGCAATTCCAAATCTCCCTTGCTGATCTTTTTTTCCAGGAATAGGAATAGTCAAGTTGAAAAATTGATAGTCAATTGTTGGATTAAACCTGAACCAAATTAGATCATCCAACGTAACACTTTCTAAAACATATCCTTTTACCGCATTTTGAATAGCCGACTTCATTTTGGAGACAGAACCTTCAAAGCGAGGATGCGCATAACTCGAAAAACTGAAGAAAAGAGGAGTGGATTGATACTGCTCTATTTCGTCATTTATGACAAGGCTAACGAGTGCTGGAAATTCTAAATTTAATGGTACAGTATTATTCATTGGAACGTAATTAATCAAAATTAAAATGGCAATCAAAATCAAAATGTTGACTGGAAATCTCAGGTTGTAAGTTTTTTGATTGTCATTTTGATTTTTTGAGAAGTTGAAATTAAGAAAAACTCCGCAAATATTTAATTCCAGATAAATTGGTGGTAAAGAATATTTTTAATATGTTTATAATTCACTTTGATAAACAAATATGAAGTGAGTATATAACTCCTCTGTTTAACCAAATTTTAAATCTACATTGCAAGAACTAGGTATAAATAAATTGATTATCAATTTATTATACTATTATATAATTACGATACCAAATATTAATCAAAAAGAGCGAATGGGCGAAAGTTATAAATATCCGAAATCAGATAATTTTAAGTTTAGAGAACTTAAAGTATATGCTTCGACGGAGTGGTTGGCTGATAATAAAAAGAAATATCGGCAAGTGTTTGACCGCTTTGAAATTTCGTATGTGTATGCTGAATTATCTTTTCATAATAAAATGTATGATGAGGAGGATTGGGAAATTGAGGTAGAATTGAAATGTTTTTCCCTGAAAAAAGGACGGAAGGAATTGTGTTCTTTACCTTTTAAAAGAAAGGTGAGTAAATATGATCCGACGGTTTTTATTAGAGAAGGATGGGGCAATAAAAAGGAAGGCGTTTTTTGGAAAAAAGGAACTTATTATTGGGAAGCTTGGGTAGAAGGGGAGAAAGTGGCGACCAAATATTTCTATGTCGAAGATGCTGGAACGGAGGATTTTGATGGGACGAGTGGATACTTGAGTGTACAATCACTCAAGCTTTACGAAGGACCATATGATGATGTGATCGATGATGATCGAGTTTATTTAAAAACGTTTAGCAGCGAAGAGACGCGATATATTTATGTGGAGATTTTATTAAAAAATGACCACATTGATAAAAATTGGCAATGCGAATTATACACCAAGTTTTACAATAACGCGCGTGAATTAAAAGGACAAGTCGTGCGACTGCAACGGGTAGAAAAGAAAGATGGATTCATAAAAATGACTGCTGGATGGGGATCGAATGTCAAAGGTTCTTGGCGAAGAGATTTGTATACCGCGGATATAATTTTTATGGATCAGTTGATTGCGACGATTCCGTTTGAGATTGATGATGATTTTGAAGAGGGGATAGCTGGGGTATTTTTACCGAACCAACAAGCTCCGGTAATTTTAGCCAACGAAGCTGAACATAGACAAACATTTGACGAGGTCATGTTGAAAATGGATAATCTAATTGGCTTGACTGATATCAAGCAACGGGTTCGAGATCATGCTCAATATATTCAGTTTTTGCAATTGAGAAAAGATAAAGGATTTGAGGAAAAAGAAGACATCAATGTTCATTCTGTCTTCGTTGGAAATCCTGGAACTGGGAAAACGACTGTCGCTAAAATGATGGGGCAATTGTATAAAAAAATGGGATTGTTGACTAAGGGGCACGTGCACGAAGTGGATCGAGTTGATTTGGTCGGAGAATATATTGGGCAAACGGCTCCCAAAGTAAAAGAGGCAATTGAGAAAGCAAGAGGTGGTGTTTTGTTTATTGACGAAGCCTATTCTTTGGCTCGTTCGAATGATGATAGCAAAGATTTTGGAAGAGAAGTGATTGAAATTTTGGTTCGAGAAATGTCGAATGGAAAAGGAGACATGGCCGTTATCGTGGCTGGGTATCCAAAGGAAATGAAACATTTTATGGATTCGAATCCGGGGTTGAAATCTCGATTTAAAATAAATTTTGAATTTACCGATTACTTGCCGCAGGAACTTTCACGGATTGCAGAATTTGCGAGTGTAGAAAAAGGAATCAAGTTTACGCAGGAAGCAAAAGCTAAAATTGATGAATTAATCACCAACGCATTTCGAAATCGAGATAAAACTTTTGGGAATGCACGCTTCGTTTATGACTTGATTGAAGAGGGGAAAATCAACCTTGGATTACGAGTGATGGAAGGTTCAAATCCAAGAAGTTTGGACAATGACCAATTGTCAATTATTGAATTGAAAGATGTAGCCAGTATTCAAATCGAAAAGAAAAGAGAGATACCATATATACCTATCGATAGAAATTTATTGAAGGAAGCGATGGGGGAATTGAATAATTTGATTGGCATGGAATCCATCAAAGTTCAGATTCAAGAGATGGTTCAGTTGGTTAAATATTTTAGAGAAACGGGAAAAGATGTACTGAATTCATTCTCATTGCATACTATTTTTGTTGGAAATCCAGGAACTGGTAAAACTACCGTTGCAAGGATTTTGACAAAAATTTATAAAGCATTAGGGGTTTTGGAAAGAGGTAAAATGGTGGAAACTGATCGGCAAGGTTTGGTCGCAGGATTTGTAGGACAAACGGCCATCAAAACTGCAGAGCAAATTGACCAAGCAATGGGCGGCGTACTTTTTATCGACGAAGCCTATGCCTTGACTGCTAAAACCGGAGGTGCTCACGGAGACTTTGGTGATGAAGCGATTCAAACGATTCTCAAAAGAATGGAAGACAATCGAGGCGAGTTTTTTGTTTTTGCCGCGGGCTATCCAGACAATATGGAAAATTTCTTGAAAGCAAATCCAGGCTTGAGTTCTCGTTTTGATAAAACCTTAAAATTCGAAGATTACTCTCCGGAGGATTTAAAGAAAATTGCTAAAATGATGTTGCTGGATCAAGGCGTAGAAATGACGGAAGATGCTTCCAATCATTTGGACAAATACCTTGCTTTCTTGTATGAGTTCCGAGATAAATATTTTGGAAATGCACGTGATGTTAGAAAGGTGGTAGTAGAAGCGGTCAAAAATATGAACCTCCGCTTGGCTGAAATTCCTGAAAAAGATCGAAAGGGAAAAGAAGAAACGATTCTTACTTTTGAAGATGTACGCAGCTTTAAATTGGATACAAATGACTTTACTTTTAATAAAAAGAAAATAGGATTCGGTAGGAATAAATAAGAATTAGGTGTTCGACTTTAGGCGGCAACTTCGTGTTACCTCCTAAGGAATGCGAACTAAATAGATTCAGAATTTTCACTACTTCTTTTGTCCTTATTTTCCCCTTTGAAATCAATGATTTATCCAGATAAACTCATGCTTTCAAAGCAAAAACTATGAACAAAATAAGCGACCGAAAATTCTGAATCTATTTTATTCGCATTCCTAAGTTTCCTCTCCAAAAGAATAATAATTTAGAAGGTGACGGGAAGACATCGTCTAAACGGTCAAAAAAATATTTGCATCATAAAAATGCTATCAGCAGAAATGTTGATGGCATTTTCTTATTGAAGTATGCTAACTCATTGAGAATCAAAAAGTTAGAAAATTAAAAAATAAAAATCGAATGGTTGCTAAAAAACAGGGTACATTTTTATTGTCACATTTTTTTTTATATGCATTTTTTTAGTCTAATTAACAATTGTTGGCAAGGTATTTGAAAATAATATATTATAGAAAATCTTAATTGGTTTTCTATGATGAACATTTATATTTATTCCCAAAAGTAAGTTGCATTTTATTATCCCATGTTTTTTGAATACTTCTGTTCGATAGAATAAGTACTAAGGTGAGTTACTTTTTTCTATTGAGTGGAAATAAGCCGATTAATTATCTACTTAATCATTCCATCTAATAAATATGGGAATGGTGTTCTGGTATTTTTTTACCAAATTTTAAAATACATGATAACTACAAACACAAAGGATAAAATTAACCATTCGAAGAGTCTATCTATTTTTAGGTTAGATATATTTTCACTTAAGGTGATCCGCTTTCGACCCATCTTTTTGGTTCTTTTTTTAGTATGCTTATTGGTTATATTCTACCTAGCCGTTTTAAATCCCGATTTCATTTTTTCCATTATTTCTGGACTGGTACTATTTATAGCAGGCTTTTTTCTATCCAATTTATTCTATTTGAATGCAAGTGGAAAGAAAGAAGATATTTTTAATCGGATGATTATTGAAAGCTCTACAGATTTGTTTTTGATTTTTAAAGTCAAAAATGGACGATTTAAATATGTTAGTCCTGGCATCCAAAAAATGTTGGGATATGATATGACTGCGGTGTTGGATTTATATGATTTGACATTTGTGCATCCGGCTGATCGATTTGATTTATATAATATTTTGGATAAAAATTTCCTTCGATTGAATCGAACTTTTATGACGAAATTACGAATGATTAAAAGAGAAGGAGGCATTAGTTGGATTGAAATCAAAGGAGATGTAATCGTCGATGCTTCCAACGAACTGGAATATGTCGTGATGAACTTGAGAGACATTACAACTGAACATGAGCAAGCTATTGCTCAACAACAATATCAAAAAAGTCTCGAACAATCTATTCAAAAAAATAATTTTAAAAGTCATGAATATGAAGAGATTGCTGATCTGATGTCTTCTTACGATTTGAAAGAACCTTTGCGAACGATTTCTAGTTATTCCCAATTGGTTCAGCATCGGTACGCGAAAAACTTGGATAGCGATGGCAGAGAGTTTTTGCAACACACCGTAGATGGTGCGAATCGAATGGCAAGAATGATGGATGATATTTTATCATTTTCAAATGTAAGTTTAGAAAAATTTAAGCCTCGAGAGGTGAGTGTTGGTAAGGCGGTGAAGGAAGTTGAACATGTTTTGGCTAATGAATTAAAATCGTCCAAGGCAAAAATAGTCTATGGAGAATTGCCAGAAGTGAAAGTTGATTTTATTCAATTTAAGCAATTACTCAAAAATTTATTCGAAAATGCTTTAAAATTTAGAGGGCAAGATGATCCTGTGATTGAATTAGATGTGCAGGAAATGGGTAATCATTTTTTGTTCAAAGTGATAGATAATGGCATCGGAATTTCGAAAGCATATCATGAATCTATTTTTGATGTTTTTGGAAAAATAAAAGAAGCTGCAAAAGCAAATGGAACTGGAGTAGGACTGGCAGTTTGCAAGAAAATAATTTCCAATCATGATGGAAGAATTTGGGTAGAATCGAATGGGACGGGGCAGGGCAGTGTGTTTTGTTTTACGATTCCATGGAGTACAGAAACAGCAGAAGATGGAAATATAAGTTTAAGAAAAGAAGGATTTCAGCCTGCGCTAACTTTCAAAAAATTGAAGTTGCACATGTAGGCAAATAGGAGTCAGGCGGTCAACCTGACTGACTCCTATTTTAGAAAATCGGAAGGGACGTGACTAATTTACGCATCAAATTATTTCTAAATTTAAGACTTTCTCATATTACGTTTAGTACAATTTTGGATAGTAAATGTTATCGTTGAAATGTCAACTTTGTTGGGATTTAGGCTTTCTTTGATGAGCCTATTTTTCTAGTTATTCCAAAAACTATTTCAGACAAAGGTTCAACGTGCGGTTGCTCCCTTCCCTTTTAAAGAAGAAATACGTTCCACAAACTTCGAAATTCAAGATTCCTTGTTCAAAATTCGATCTTCTATTTGGGGGGCAAAATAATCCTTTCAGGTTACTAGACTGAAAGGATTGTTTTTTTGTAAAATACTGATTATCAGTTATTTACCCAAAATATTTCCATCCCTAAACTCCATTTCATAAACTTCCTCCGACGATTCAAACTCCACCCAAAAGTCGTTCGACTGCGCAGCTAATTTTGTCGGCAGCCAATCCCTTCCATTTTTCACCACAATAAAAACACCATGATAATCTCCCACCCAACAAAAAATATGATTCAAATGATGAAGGTCAATTAATTGAATTTTATATTGATTAATCAATTGATGAGATACTTCTATGGGCTTATCGACTGGCATTCCAATTTCATTAATTTTGATAATTTGATGGAGATTGAAATCTTCTTCCGCTTCCAAGTTTAAAGAAACTCTTTCGATGAATTCTGCAATATTTCCATCTTTGTCAAAAAAGTAAATAGCACGGCCGGTGTGATTTTCTTTAGTGCCAAAATAAATGATTTTTTCTCCTTCTCTTTTCAGTAATTCAATTCCTTTTTTTTCTAAAAAATAAATAGCTTGCTCCAACTTTTGATTAGGAATGAGGAAAGCAAAATGATAAATAAAATTACTTTTTCTGTCTTCTTCAAAAATCAATTGAGTCGTTCCTGCTGAGAAGGAAATTTTATTTTTGTCAAAAAACTTCGCCTCGAAACCAAGCACATTTTTATAAAAATCCAACTGGGCGGAGATGTCTTTTGAGTATAATTTTAGTTTACGTAATTCCATTGTTATAAAATTATGTTAATGAGCTACTCACAAGGTGACTTCGAGTCACCTTGTGAGTAATTAATTTATCAAAGAAAAATATTTTTCACCGAAGGAGGAACAGGAATTCCATCTCTCATTTTATCATCATCAACTGGATTTTGATACACCTTCTCGATAGGAACGATACCTGTCCAAATGTCCAAATCATAATCCTCCTGATCATTGTGGCAACCTTCATTTCGAACTTTGGCAGACGCCTCATT
>Ga0115005_10001444_pt1 | contig 18837 bp, 13 predicted proteins | sample ArcOceMetagenome_FD_87163 | JGI IMG/M metagenome (GOLD analysis project Ga0115005, IMG submission 87163) | Marine eukaryotic phytoplankton communities from Arctic Ocean - Arctic Ocean - Greenland ARC118M Metagenome | ecosystem: Environmental > Aquatic > Marine > Oceanic | place: Arctic Ocean... | reverse complement strand
GATATTCGATATTCGATATTCTATCTGGGGTGATTAGGGAACTTTTGTTTTACTCTAAGCTTTAGTGGATAATGGGGAGTATCTTCTTTTTTTCATTGAAAAAAAAAGAAGCAATCCCGATGAATCGGGACTAGGCGAAAAAAATGCTTTTCGCCTGCAAGCGCCCGCACCATAATTTTAGTTTCACTCACTCTTTGATGCTTTGGCATCAAGCAGCACGAAGCCTAGCCCGCTCCTTTCTTCTCATGGTTTTCCTTTCAAATTATGTTTTGGGTAGATTGGTTATTTATTATTTTGAAAATCTTTCTAGGGAGGAATAGATGGAGAAAACTATAATTAGTGAGCCAAATGGGAAAGGAGAAATTAGCATTAAAGTAATCAAAATCAGTTTGTTTTTTTTCCAAAAGAGAGGAACGTTTTCTTTTAATGTATTCTTATTTTCGGGGATTAAATCTTGATTGAGTAATTCATTTTTTGATAAGTTCCTTCTGGTTATTTCAGTTTCTATTTTTAACAAAATGTAGTTTGGATATCTTACTTTTGACTGAATTAGACCTGCTAATTGTCGATTGTTGAGTGCTGGTTTTCCCCCAAAAACCTCTTCATCCAAAATCTGTTTATCGTCATTTTCCATTTTCTAAAAATAGCATTTCATCTTCGAAATGTCATATCTTTTTCATTTCATGTTTTTTCACTTTTAATATAAAACGCTAGACAGCATAATGTGGTTAAAGAGGTATCTTTATTTTGATCTATTTTACCTATAAGTATGAAAGAAAATCCCGACTTTAGGATTTTTTATTGTTACAAATTTCTGATAGATATTTAATTACTCCTTGAAACCTGACATTATCTAATGATTTCGTCAGATTTAGAGCATTTTTTTAAGAAGAATAAATTTAAAAAGGGAGTTGATTCTTGTAATTTTATGAATTGTTTTATAATAATTTTGACCAGCAAAAAGTTTCAAATTACTAACATGAAAAAATCTAACTGTTTTTGGGAGCCATGTATTTCTTTTTTTCAAATACTAGGGTTTCTATTATTGACTTGTTCTCTACAAGCTCAAATAGAAGTGTCGGCAGGTGATGTAGATCCTTGGAATCCCACAAATTTAATTGAAAATGTATTTCTTGGCGATGGAGTAGAAGTTTCCGATATCACTTATAATGGTGACGATGCTTCAGTTGGGTATTTCCAAAACGGATTGAATGATCTTGGGTTGGAAAGAGGAATTGTGATGTCTTCAGGACATGCAATTGGAGCACTTGGGCCAAATAGTTCAGGCAGTAATTCGCAAGGGCCAGTTACCAGTAATGCGACTTGTCCTGAGTTAGGACAATTGACTACTTCTAATTTGAATGATGTAGCGACCTATTCTATTACATTTGTTCCAGTAAGTGATACTTTGAGGTTTCGATATGTTTTTGCTTCGGAAGAATATCCTGAGTGGGCTTGTTCAGGTTTTAATGATGTTTTTGGGTTTTTTATTTCAGGGCCAAATCCAAATGGAGGAAATTATAGTGTAGAAAATATTGCCTTAATTCCAGATCCAGCAGATCCTTTAGGCACTACATTTACGAATAATCCAGTAACTATTAATAATGTTAATGGAAATGGATTAGATCCTGGAAGTGGATGTAATTTTGATTACGGAATATATTATAATGATAACGCGGGGAGTACTACATTACAATATGATGCATATTTAGATGTATTTATTGCACAGGCTATTGTGATTCCTTGTGAAACCTATACGATTAAATTAGCAATAGCTGATGCTGGTGATAATGCTTTTGATACAGCAGTATTTTTGGAAGCAAAAAGTTTTGGAACGGGGAAACTAGAAGTGACTGCTTCGGCGGTAAGTTTGGACGGAACCTTGGTAGAAGGATGTGCTGATGGAGAGCTTTGTTTTGAAATTCCAAATGAAGCGGAGTCGGATATATTTTTAGATTATACTTTAATTGGTTCTGCGATTAATGGAGTTGATTATGAAGCGATTCCTTTGGATTTATTTATTGCTGCAGGAGATAGTGTGATTTGTTTTCCAATTATTCCAATTGAAGATGGAATAATGGAGGGGATTGATTCACTTGGGGTTGATGTTCAGATTGATCCATGTAATCGAGATACGTTTTGGATTTATATAAAAGATGCTGATTTGCCTGAGTTGGAATTACCGAATGATACGATGATCTGTAAAGGTGATTCGGTTTACCTTGATGGAACCTTAGATATTGTTTTACCCATCCCACCTTCCTTTTCTAATACCACGACTTACCCAATTGCGCCTACGAATACTCCTGTTTATTCAGATATATTTGTGTCAGGTGTTTTTCCAATAAACCTTCAAGAAGGTGTAATTAAATCTGTTTGTATAGATAGTATTACTCATAAATGGGATGACGATTTAGATATATTTTTATTTGCTCCGGGTGGGCAGTTCATCGAATTGTCAACTGATAATGGAGCGAATGGAGATAATTATTTAGGAACTTGTTTTACGCCAAGTTCGACGAATGTGATTAATGTTGGCCCTAATAATCAGGCACCTGCATCAGCTGCACCATTTACAGGTACTTATACTCCCGAAGGCTTATTTCCAGATTTATGGGATGGGGAAAGTCCCTCGAATGGAATTTGGAGGTTGTTTGCTTTAGATGATTCGAATGGATTTGCAGGGGAGATAAATGGTTGGTCGATTTGTTTTGAACCACTTTATCAATTGAGTTATAGTTGGTCGCCAGCAGCTGGATTGAGTTGCGCAGATTGTCCTGACCCTTGGGCGCAACCTGATACGTCGACAACTTATACTTTGACGGTAACGGATACTTATGGTTGTTCGACGCAAGATTCGATCACGATTATGGTAGAAGATATTTTACCTCCACCAACAGTAGTTTGTGGAATGATCACCGCTAACTCGATCACTTTTACTTGGGATAATATTGGTGGTGCTACGGGTGGATATCAAGTGAATATAAATGGAACAGGTTGGGTGTCTGCGAATGGGATATTGTCACATACCGTTTCTGGTTTGGCATTAAATCAGACTGTAACTATTGAAGTTCAAGGCATTGCAGATTGTAATGGAGAAATTGGAACTCAAACTTGTATGACGCCAGATTGTCCTGCGCCATCTGGATTGATTTCTAATGTGGTTGATAATAATTGTTTTGGGCAAACGCTCGGTTCTGCAACGATTACAGGAACAGGATCTAATCCACCATTTACTTATTCCTTGGATGGAACAATTGATGCGGATGGAATTTTGACAGACTTGCCTGCTGGAAATTATACTGTTTTAGTAATTGATAATGTAAGCTGTTCAATAGGAGTTGATTTTACAATTGGCGAACCTGATTCATTAGCATCACTTGATGCGGTGATTGAGAATGTTAGTTGTAACGGATTGTTAGATGGTGAAGGAACAGTAACAGTTACTGGAGGAACTTATCCATATAATTATTTATGGAGTACAGGTTCGACAGATTCAATTGCTATAGATTTAGTTTTAGGAGAAAATTACGTGACGATTACTGATTTTAATGGTTGCACAACTTTTGACACCTTAGGAATTACTCAACCAGATGTGTTGACTGTTTCGATTGCAGCGGATTCAATTAATTGTTTTGCAGGTACAGATGGAAATGCTAGTGCTAATCCAGTTGGAGGAACGCTGTTTCCAAATGGAGATTATACTTATTTATGGAGTGATCTGCAAAATGATGCAGTTGCGAATAATTTGATTGCTCAAACTTATACTGTAACCGTTACTGATGCAAATGGATGTACTGCTTCTGTTTCCGTAACGATGGAAGAACATGATGAACTTAATTTATCATTAACTTCCTCTACGCTTGCTTCCTGTAATGGAGTGCAAGATGGAACGGCAACTATAGATCCATCAGGTGGAGCAGGAGGATACACTTATGCTTGGCAAGTTTTAGGAAATCAAACTACGCAGACTGCAGTTGGTTTGACGGTGGGAACTTATACTGTTGTGGTGACCGATCAATTAGGTTGTATAGATTCGACGACGGTTGCGGTGAGTTCACCCAATCAGATTGTGGCAGGTTTTAATAGTATACCAGCTTTGTGTTACGATTCAGCAGATGGTCAAGTGGTGGTGAATGCTTCGGGAGGAACACCTGATCCGAGTTTACTAGAAGGTTATACGTTTGATTGGAGTGTGGCAGGTGGGAATGGAAGTATGCATAGTGGGTTGCCTTCGGGAATACATTTCGTGACGATTACAGATGTGAATAATTGTTTTGAAGTTTTAGAAGTGGAAGTTTTTGCTCCAGCAGAAATCATTTTATCGTTGGCTGCAAGTAATGTGAATTGTGGTAGTGGAAATGATGGAGATGCAACGGTAACGATAACCTCAGGTGGTGCAGGAGGATTCATGTATCAATGGAGCGATGGAACAAATACGACCAACTCGACGGTAACAGATTTATCCGTTGGGATGGTTTATGTTACGGTAGAAGATGTCAATGGGTGTACGACTACAGATAGTATTTTATTGACTTCGCCAGATGCGATAATTTTAGATTCTGATTTTTCAGCAGTTGATTGTAATGGAAATAATACAGGAACGGCAACAGTTCTTCCTTCGAATGGAGCAGGTGGGTTTACTTACTTATGGGATGCTAATGCGAATCACCAAATAACTGCGACAGCAATTGATCTGACGATTGGGACTTATACGGTAACGGTAACCGATGCGAATATGTGTACAGGAACTATTGAAGTGGAAGTGACTGAACCAACAATTTTGACTACTTCAATTACTGGAAATGACGCTGCTTGTTTTGGTGATACTAATGGAAATAGTACGGTTGTACCGGCTGGAGGAACTTTAGATTATACTTATTTATGGAGTGATGGAAGTACTCAAACTACAGCAACAGCTGGTGGTTTAGTTGCTCAACCGACTCCTTACTTTGTGACGGTAACGGATGGCAATGGATGTACTGCGGTTAATTCAATTGTAATTGGTTCGCCATCAGAATTAACTCTTGCGGTTGCAGGAGTAGATGTAAGATGTTTTGGAGAAAACAGCGGAAGTGCTATCGCTACAGTTGGTGGTGGAGTCGGTAATTTTACTTACTCTTGGAGTGATGGAAATACTCAAACTACTTCAACTGCAACAAGCTTAGCAGTAAATAATTATACCGTAACGGTAACTGATGGTAACGGTTGTACTATGGCAGAGTCAGTTGGAATTGTTGAGCCAAATGAATTAATTATTGGAGAAAATCTAATCACCAACGTAGGTTGTAATGGAAGTAATTCTGGAGCAATTGATGTAGATATTTCAGGTGGAACTGGCGATTACACTTACCAATGGAGTAACAATGTAACTACGCAAGACATCACAGATTTGGCAATTGGAACTTATACTGTGACCGTAACTGATTTTAATTCTTGTCAAGCAACTGCGACGTTTGGAATTATTGAACCTACTCAAATACAAATTTCATTTACCAATAATACTATAGATTGTTACAATGGAAACGAGGGAGAAATAGATATAACTGTTGTCGGAGGTACTTCCGGAACTTATGATTTAAGTTGGACTGGGCCTAATGGATTTATTTCTATAGAAGAAGATTTAACTGAATTAATTGGAGGAGAATATATCGTCACCATCGTAGATCCAAATGGTTGTATGGTTGCTCAGTCCATTACGATTGACCAACCAGATGCTCCTCTTTTAGCAACAGCTGATGCCGATGATGCGCTTTGCTATGGAGGTTTTGATGGACAAATTTACCTTTTTTCAGCAGGTGGAACGCCACCATATACTTACAGTATAGATGGAATTAATTTTAATGGATCACCAACTCAAATTGGTTTGACTGCTGGAGAATATACTAATGTAACCGTAATGGATGGCAATGGATGTACGACATTAGTACCTCCTGTTTTTGTTTCTGAACCGGATGAAGTTGGAGTCTTTTTAGGGCCAGATACTACCATTATTTATGGGCAAGGGCTTTGGCTGGTTCCTGAAATATTTAACACATCGGGAAGTTTAACCTACACCTGGACACCTGATAATAATGAAAATATCAGTTGCTTAGATTGTCGAGAACCATACATTGATAGCTTGAGTAATCAAACTTCTTTTCAATTAGCGGTGACCGATGAAAATGGATGTACCTCTTATGATGTGATTACTATTTTTGTAAAGAAACTTCGAGAGGTTTTAGTACCAACTGGTTTTTCTCCAAATGCTGATGGCAATGTGAACGACTTATTATTAGTTCATGGAAGAGAGGGAACCACGATAAAAACCTTCCGAGTTTATGACCGATGGGGAGAGTTAGTTTTTGAAAATAAAGACTTTCCAATCAATAGTACGCTCCTTACTGACGATGGAGGTTGGGATGGAACATTCGACGGAAAGGAAATGAATCCAGGCGTTTTTGTTTGGTTAGTGGAAGCTGAATTTGAGGATGGAGCGACGGAAGTTTTCAAAGGGCAGACGACTCTGATTAAATAAGTAGGATATAATTTTTCATAAAAAAACCTTCCAGCGAAATTCGTTGGAAGGTTTTTTTTATGAAAAATAGCAATTACATTTTCCCTTCAATCTTTATTTTTTTCTTCTAGTAATTCTCTAGCAGCTCTATTTGCTTGAGGGACCAAATTTTTATTATTTGCTATTTCCCTCAATTCCGAAATGTCTTTGTTTGAATATCTATTTTTGAATCCATTTATTCTCGGTCGTTTTGCTAATTCGATTTCTTCTTCTGAGACATCTCTATTTTTCAAGACCTCTATTAAAGAAGATAAATTTTTTCTATTTGTGAGACAATGAATTAACCCGATCATAAAAAGTATAAGTTCAAACCCAATTTCAAATCCATTTATTGCAAAGTATAATTCATATCTGTGGGGAAAGAAATTCACTAAATTTACAACCCCCGCAAGGATTATTCCAAGGGTTATTCTTACACCAATATTGAAATTTAGATAACTTATGATTGTGGCAATTGCTAAAAGTATGATTGCCGCAATGTCTTGAGTATCTGAAATCAATCCGTTAAATATTGAATAAGCTATTCCAATCCATAAAATAATTATGGAAGTCCAATTTATCAATTTTGGCTGAAATTCATTTTCACCTTTGAAAGTTAAATCATTATCGAGGATATCTTTCTCCATGAGAATATTTTCTTTTTTCGATTCAAGCAAACTTGGATTACTTACATTTCCCCTTCTTCCAAGTCTTAACTCCCGCCTTTTCTGCTTCACATTCATTGCCATAAGTTTTTCCATCGCAGCCACAAATTGGATCCCAATTTTCAGGACATCCTCGATTTGGATTCACTTTATTTAAATCGATACAAGTATTACATTCTCCCTTTCTCCAAGATTTAACTCCTGCCTTTTTTGCCTCACATTCATTGCCATAAGTTTTTCCATTGCAACCACAAATTGGATCCCAATTTTCAGGACAAGGTTGATCAGGGTTGATTTTTCTTTGATCGATGCAATCCTCACATTTTCCAGGAACAAATTTTAAAACACCAGCCATTTCAGCCATACATTTATTAGCGTAAGTTTTTCCATTGCAAGCACAGATTGGAGCGTAAGTTTGCATGCAAGCAAACTCTGTATTGATTTTCGTTTGATCGACGCAACCATCATTACATTTTCCATTAGTATACTGAGTCACTCCTTGTTTTTCTGCTTCACAGGCATTAGAATAAGTTTTTCCATTGCAGCCACAAACCGGTTTATACTCACGCGTGCATGCTTGATTTGGATTAATCTTAGTTCGATCAATGCATTCACCCACAGGAACATTATTACCAGGATTAACAACGGTGGTTGTAGTCGTTTTTGGTGGAGTAGTAGTATCAGTTGTTTTTTTTGTAGCGCAACTAAAAATTAATGAACCAGCAAAAAGTAAAAGTATTAGTGTTATAAAACGTGGTTGGTTTTTCATAATGTTGTTTTTTGTAAAATAAAAAAGATGATAAATAGAACACGGATGCCACCGCATCTGCGTGCTATCCCAATTACTTAATTAATTTTTTAATTATAAAATTATTATCTGTTTTTATTTTGAGAAAATAAATTCCTTGCGGTAAATCTTTCAAATCAGTAACTTCGATTGAATGCTCACCAATAACTTTTTCTAAAACGTTTAGGAAAATTACTCGCCCATCGACAGTAATTAATTCTAACTCAATTGCTGATTTTTCATTCAAGCTAAAATTAACAAAAATATTTTCGGAAAATGGATTTGGAAAAATTGCTACTTTTGGAATCCCTTTTTCAACTGCCTCAATACTAACATCACATTTTGTATTAAAAATAAAAATATCAGAAAAATCACTCGAAGTATTGACATTGCAAATCGTTTGAACTCTAAATTCGTAAGAGCTACATTTTTCTAAATCAGTAATCAATTCTTCCAAAGTTACACTCTCCTTGGAATCCCAAGTCATCGCTCCTTCCTTTCGATATTCAACCAGAAATGATTCATAATTTGTCGAAGGAATTTCCCATACAATGTTCAAACTATTTAAGTTCATTTGAGTTGTATCAATCATATTCGTAGCGGAACAAGGAACTCCACTACCTCCAATTATGTTGATGCAATAATCTTCAATTTCCCCAAAATCAATGTCCTCGCACGGAGGCGGATTGGATATATTCGATCCGCCCCAGCGCATCAAGACTCGCATCCGAGTAGAACCCGAAATGGCATTGGTTGGAACCGTCACATTATTAGTTACCGTGGTATTTACATCATCGGAAGGGGCTAAAATAGTTTCTCCATCATCATCGAAATCTCCATCCTGATTATAGTCAATCCATGCTCTAAAATATTCTAAAAAATTACTATTTGAGTAGCCTGGAGAAACGGAGATTTCATAAGTTACTCCTGCTTCTATTTCTGTATCCGTCAAGCTGGTAAAATCACCATAGCCTCCATCCGAAGCAGTCGAATTATTTAAGGTGTTAAAAGTAACATTAGCGATCCATTCCAAATTTGCACCATCACTTTCGATTTCACAATAAGGCAAATCTCGACAGGCACCACAGCCACTTGTTTGGAAAAAAATAGGATCACTAAAAATACTAAAACTAGTGTCGCAATCTGACTGAATAATAATTTGAAATTCTGTACAACTCGGTAAATTAAAAATACTGGTCTCCGTAAATGTAGTATTATGAAGTAAGGGAGGCAGATTAGGATTGATAGGTGTTAATTCTAATTGATAAGAACTCGCCGCAAATATTCCAGACCAGTTCAAACTAACTGATGACTCCGTCACATCGACAACGATCAAATCATTTGGAGAAATACAACAGTCTTCTGTCGTGAAAAAATGACTATAAATATATCCACTCTGCTCATTGGAACAAACTGATTCTACTTGCACTTCATAGTCGGTACAACCAGTCAAATTGTTGAGTAAAAAAGGACTTTCGACATTGGTGAAATTCATCCAAATTCCATTGGGTAATGCTCGGAAACGGATATTGGAAAAAAGGGTAGAATCAGTTTCGACCCAAGTTAGCGTAGTTGAAATATCAATCGTATTCGAAGCGGAAAGCGAAGACGGAGCAGGGCAAACGCCACAGCTATCCATCAACATTTGGATACTATTATTTACATTCAATCGGCCGCCCGTAAATGTAATACCATCGAGGGAAGCAGTAGGGTCTACGCCATTTAGGATATAGGTTTTTACCAGCAAAGCTGCTGCGGAAGGATCATTCAAAGCCAGCGCAGGAAGGTTGCTACAAGGTGCAGCATAAAGTAAACCAATGGTTCCTGTGACATGAGGAGTCGCAGCGGAAGTTCCATTAAATAAGCCATAATTATTGTCAGGTTCAATGGCCCAAGTCAATGCACCTGGAGCACCTAAGTCAATAGAGATTGCTCCGTAGGCAGCATCAGAATGTTTGAGGTCAGCGCTATTCGTATTGGTCACACTTATCAAAAAATCGCTGGTACAAGTGGTCGGCATATCGCCGTCAATTTCTACATTGAAATTATCATTTGCCGTCGCGCCACAATTCAAAATTCCATATTGACCGAGCGAATCATAAAACGCACACCACAAAGGAAAATCACTCGCCATGCCTTCATTCACTCCCCAGGAAGCATTCGTAGCGACGACAAATGCACCTTCCATTCCATTTGTTTCGTTATATTTTTTTCGATGACTGAGGGGGTAAGAATAAGAAATTAGTACTTCATCTTCCATGCCGCTGCCACCGATGACGACCATCGTTTTGATATTCCAATTCAAGCCTGCGACTCCAAGATTATTGTTTCCTTTGGCGCCAATAATTCCTGCCACCGAAGTTCCGTGGTCATTATTGTTGAAAACATTATCGGTCATTGAAAAAGAATTCCAGCCTCGCACATCATCCGTAAAACCATTGTTATCATCATCAATTCCATTGCCTGCAATCTCCGCCTGATTCACCCAAATATTGCCCACTAAATCTTCATGGTCGTGATCAATTCCTGCATCAATTACACAAATCACAATCGTGTCTCCATTGGCAGTTACTCCCCCTGTAGCGATATCCCAAGCAAGGTCTGCATTTATATCCGCATCAGCGATTGCTCCATTGGTTCCGTCGTTGAGATATTGCCATTGATTGGGGAAATCTGGATCGTTTGGAATCGTAGAACGCAGGCTAGTGAAATGATTAAACTGGGCATTCAAAACTGCAGCGTGCCGTTTTATTTTTTCCAAAAAAACTAACTCATCTACCTGGACATAATCGAGCTGAAGTAGCCAAATATTCATATCTGGAACAACTGCTTTTTTGATACTGAGATGAGTAGAATCATTTCGGAAAAATTGAAATTCATCTACTAGAGAATGGATGTCTTTTTTAGCATTTAGTTGAATTAAAATATCTCCCAACTTGTGATCTAGTTGTTGAGAAAAAAGAATGAATGGAAAAGTGAAAAAGAGAAACGTAATAATTTTCGTAAGCTTTGAGAGTTCCATAGGTTTATATTTTATTTTTTTCAGTTTTATAAAAACTGAGTAGTAAATATATGTTTCTTTTTTTGACAATTGAAATACGTGGGAATGTGTTTTTAAAGACTAACCTGTTTTACTCACGAGGTGACTTTGAGTCATTTTGTGAGTTGTAAAAAAATGGAAAACTTTACTTTTAAAGGAGACCAAATCAACTATCTTTATCGCTTAAATTTCAATTAAGTTAAAATGAGAAAAAATATCAAAGTATTTAAGTTTGGTGGAGCTTCGGTAAAAGATGCTGAAGCAATTCGTAATGTTGCCTCTATTTTAAAAGATAATAAAAAGGAGCGTTTGTTGGTCGTGATTTCTGCGATGGGAAAAACGACTAATGCTTTGGAAAAAGTGGTGCATGCTTTTTTTGATAAAAAAGAAAATGCCAAAGATATCTTAAAAGGAATTCAAAATAAACACCTTGAAGTTTCGAAAGAACTCTTCGGTGAAAATGCTGATTATGAAAAAGAAATATCAAAGCTAGTTGCTCCCGTAAATAGATTGTTAGGGAAGGAAAACAAAAAAGGATATGACTTTGTTTATGATCAAATTGTTTCACTTGGCGAACTGTTTTCTACAAAGTTAGTTACTACTTTTTTATCCAAAGAAAAATTACCAAGCCATTGGTTGGATGCTCGAAAAATTATCAAAACTGATAATACTTATCGAGAAGGAAATGTGAATTGGGAAGTAACTCAAAGAAATGTTTCTAAAAATGTAAATACATTGTTACAGGGAAATGGCTTTGTCATCACGCAAGGGTTTATTGGAAGCTCGGAGGAGAAAGCAACCATCACTTTGGGAAGAGAGGGTTCAGATTTCACCGCTGCGATTTTCTCTTATTGCTTGGATGCCGAGAGTATGAGTATTTGGAAAGACGTTCCAGGGATCTTGACTGGTGATCCTCGTTTATTTAAAAAAGTGGAAAAGATAGATCGACTTTCGTACAAAGAAGCTATCGAAATGACTTACTACGGAGCAAAAGTAATTCATCCAAAAACCATCAAGCCTTTGCAGAATAAAAGTATTCCGATGTACGTGAAATCATTTGTCGATCCAGCAGGGGAGGGGACTTTTATTGGTGCTGATGTGGATGCTTTTTATCCGCCAGTAGTGGTGGTGGAAAAAGACCAAGTTATGTTACAAATATCCACGAAGGATTTTTCATTTGTGGCGGAACAACATTTAAGTTTTATTTTTAATTTATTTACCAAGTATCGAACGAAGGTGAATATGATGCAAAATATGGCGATCAGTTTTTCAGTTTGTGTAACGATCAAAGATGTAGATCGATTGACCAAATTGATTCAAGAATTGAAAGAAACATTTAATGTTGTAGTTGAAAAAGATTTAGAATTAATCACGATTAGACATTATCATAAATCTGTGATTGAGCAAATGAAAAAACATAAAATCGTGATGTTGGAAGAGCGCATTCGACAAACGATTCAGATGGTGATGAAAGATGTGCCGGTGATGGAAAGGAGATAAGTGCTGGGAGATAATAGGTGTTTTGGTTTATATGAAAACACCAATTTGAAGGTAGAAAAATGAGTTCGGTTATTTTGTGAATTTAAAAGCAGGTCTAAAATTTATTCTTTTTTGCCTGTAGTTAAATAAGTATTTAATCGTCCTTTTAAATATTGTATTGGCAGCATAAATTTTTGTGCTGCTTTTTTTTTGCAAAAAAAATGGAGTCATTATCTTCAAATGAATTCAATTTTGTTAATCATTCAATTTTATATTGAAGAATATAGCATATGTTTACATATTATAAAAAATGGCAATGTTTTTGTTTATTTTAAAATAACTTCAAACGGCGTTCCTATCAAAACAAATTCTCTCGATCAACTAAAATAAGTTCTAAGACAAAATTATTGATTTTGAAAAAAGAAAACGAAATTTTAGTTTTATAATTTCCTTGGACTTTCTTAATATATAGTCTATTTTTTACTCATCGAAGTATTTTGATTTTTTCAAAATACGATTAAAAAACAGTTGACATGGATAGTACTGATTTTAACAAATTAATGGGATTACTCTCAAAATTTACTGCTGCTACAGAAAAAGCAAACAGAACTGATGGGACTTTTAAAAGATATCATCAGTTGTCTACCGCACAATTGCGAGAGTTGCCAAAACAACTTAGACGCATCGAGCAAGGCCTGAGAACGGCAAAAATTATTAAGTAAAAAACTGCTTATTAATTTTTTTTGACGGCCAACCTCAGTTCACTTTTTTAACCAAATTACACCTAATTAATTTATATGCTAATCTTGATAAATGATCAAGATTGGAGCAGGATATTATTTTTACATCCCCCTTATCTTAAATTAGCTAAACTGGTTTTTATGAATTTAAAATTTAACATTACTTCTTCTCGTATGAATTGTTTTACGGCTGCTCAAGCTGCTAAAGTTGATGCCGGAGTGGAGATTTTTAAGCAAATTATTTGCAGCGAAGCGTTTCTAAATAAAGTGAATAATTTTCAATGGAGGACTACAAATGGTGTAGCTTTTAATCGTTTTTATTTGTCCAATGGAATGTCAAATAAACAAGTTAGCGAGATGATTTGTCAAGGCTTACATCGTAAAAATGATTTGATTAATATGGTGAAACCAACTCCAGTTGAGGTGGTGAATATTGTTCCATGTAGCAATCAAAAAGAAATTGAAAATATTTATAACAATACAATTACATGTTGTATTGGAGCTGATACCAATATGCTCAATAATACTTGGTATACTCCAGTTCATTTGGCTTGTGCCATTATGCATGAGTGGTGTTGTTGGAATGGATTTAATTGTAGCCCCACTTCTACCAAGATGGAAAACTGGTCAGGTAATACAGTTCCAGTTGCCTGTGCGTGGATCACAAAAGATGTTGCCGCAGCGGTGTGTAATAGTTCGGAAGTATCCAATTGGTGCGGAATGATAAATAATCGGACTTTTGATTATTGTGCTTGTAGTACCACTTATCTTACTTCGATTTCGGATGCGGTTTGCATTTCTCCAATTGTAAAAATGGATGAGTGTATCAATTTGATGGAATTGGAAATGAATTGGTTGACAACTTGTAAAAATGTTTCTCCGGATGTCTCCAATCGAATGACAGTTCTAAATAATTGTATCAGGATGATGACTCAAATGAAATTGAATATGTGTAATACAACTATGGATGGAAGTGATTGGGCATGTGTTCCTGTGAACACAATGAGTTCTGTTAATTTCAATTAGGAATGCGAATTAAATAGATTCAGAATTTTCGGTCGTTTATTTTGTGCTTAGTTTTTGCTTTGAAAGCATGAGTTTATCTGGATAATTGATTGATTTCACGTGTCCGTATGAAAAGTGAAAAATAAGGGCAAAAGAAGCAGCGAAAATTCTGAATCTATTTAGTTTGCATTCCTAAGATGGCATTACTAGCAGTATAAATGTCAAATGATGTTTCTAAAGTACTAGCATTTTTATAATAATAACTAAACTCTCCAAGTATATATGTTTTAGCATTGTCATACATGTAAAATTGAAGTTTATTGGAAGTGACATTATTTGCAGTTCTAGTAAAATTCATATTTTCGTTAACGGTGAGAACTCCATTTCCATTAACTATTATATCAATATCTCTTAAAATATTTTCAGCAGTTACATTGAATTCGCGGATAACGGTTAATGTATCTATGATATTTAGGCTAGTGTGATTCTTATCAGAATTATTTGAGCTAACAATTGAGTTCACTTCTAATTTGACATTAATAGTTATAGAATATCCATCAATGTAAACAGTATCAGCAGAAGTTGGAATGGAACCTTTATCTCCGATACTCAGATTACTCCAATTGCCACTTGCTTTAGCTACAAACTTGGTTGCATTTGATGAAATTTTATTCAAGAAACTTACCAAGTTATTTAAAAAAAAATCTGAGCCATTTTCACGACTCAGATTTTCTTTAAAACCTAATGTTTTACAATCTATTGATAATCAAATAGTTGTTGTTTTCTAAAAAAAAATTATGCGGAAAACGAAGTTCCACAACCACAAGTATCAGCTGCATTTGGATTATTAAATGAAAAACCTCGATTATTTAATCCATTTAACCAATCGATTTCAATACCTAATAAATAGATCGCGTGAGATTTTTCCATTAAAACCTTCATTCCATTTATTTCAAAAGTATCATCTTTTTCAGTCTGCTTATCAAAGCCTAAAATGTAGGAAAAGCCAGAACATCCTCCACCTTTCACACCTACCCGAAGTCCATGGTCAGGATCCAAACCTTGCTGCTCTCTGATGAGTTGTAATTGTCTAATCGCACCATCAGTCAATGTAACAGGTTGCGTCAAAGTTTCTTTTATTGCACTCATATCGTTCAAATTTATATTTAGTTATTATTTTCAATAATTTTATTTACTTCTACTTAGGAACGGTGAAATAATAATTTATAAAGGTTTGATGAGTTTATTTTGGTTCTAGTTTTTACTTTGGAAACAGGAGTTTATCTGGATAAATGACTGTTTTTAAAGTAAAAACCAGGAGCAAAAGAAGCCGTCAAATGTTATAAGTTATTGTTTTACCTTTTCTAAATTACAAATTTAACGTTTTCTAGATTAAAATAGTTTATTATTTAGAAAAATTAAAAATAAGGTAAAGGTAGAAAAAGTTGTGGCTTTCAAATAAAGCCACATTAATATAAAACGAATCAGAAAAACCTTCCAAGGTTTTGTAATGGCAAATGAACCGAGTATTTTTGACCAAATTTTTAGAATTAAAAAAATAACTTGAATGGAAGTTTTCTTAGAAATATTAAAATTGACTTTACCATCATTTGCGGTGGTGGCAGTTGTATACTTTATGTTGCGTGAATACTTTGAAAGTGAGCATAAACGTGCCATGATGGAATTGCAATTCAAACATACGAGCACGACTCTACCGATTAAAATTGGTGCTTATGAACGGCTTTCTATGTTTTGTGAACGTATTTCGATTCCTGCTTTAATTTTGAGAGTGAGAGCAGAAGGAACAAATGCAGCACAATTAAGAATGGCTTTGATGATTGCTGTCCAACAAGAATTTGAACATAATATTACACAGCAAGTGTATGTTTCAGATAATCTTTGGAAAATCATCAAGATTGCTAGAGACGATGTGCAAAATACCATCAATCATGTGTATCAATCTATTGATCCAGATGCCGACTCAAAAGTTTTTGCCCAAGCACTTTTTGATTTTTTAAATACCAAAGATGTATTGCCTTTGCATAAAGCATTGGAAGCGGTGAAAAAAGAGGCCAGTTTAATTTTACAATAAAAAATATTGTATTCGAAAAAAAGGGAAGTAGAATCTAAATTGATTTTGCTTCCCTTTTTTGTTTTGGAAAATCAAAATCAAAATTGGCGATAGTAATCTGAAAATAATTTAAATATTTTTTGTAATTATTCAGCAAGGAGCATTACTATGCGCTGCCATTTCATACATTCCGATTGGTAGAAAAAATAATAAAAAGCAACTGCGGCGTATAGCGACGCTCCCCGCTGAATAGTCACTATTTTTTTGATTGTAGCATTATATTACTATCCTTAATTTTGATTTTGATTTAATTTACATTTTGATTGAAAATTATATTTAATTTGCATCAATTTCGAATTTCTTTTTTCCAAAAAAAGTAAAAATGAGTAAGTCTATTCTATTTATTTCCATCCTGATTTTTCTTTCCTCGTGCACTAAAATAATGCACGTCTCTGCTCCTCAACTTTCCTCTGTGAAAATTGAAGACATTGCCAATCTCGATTCTTCCCAAGAAATTGAAACACTAATTTTTCCTTATAAGAAAGAAATGGAGAAGGAGATGAATCAAGTTATTGGTGCTGGTGAGAAAGAATTGATGAAGGCAAAACCTGAATCAACTTTAGGCAATTGGACTGCAGATTTGATCCATAAAAAGTGCGAAGAATATTATGGAAAACCGATTGATTTTGCTGTCGTAAATTATGGTGGATTACGTATCCTTTCTCTTCCTGCTGGGCCAATTACCAAGTCCAATATTTTTGAATTGATGCCTTTCGAAAATGCCTTAGTCGTGCTCAATGTAGATGCAGAAACGGTAGGGAAATTATTTGTTCGAATGGCTGAATATGGAGGGTGGCCAATTAGCCATCAAGTACGATTTAGAATAAAAAATGGAAAACCAGTTGATATTCAGATTAATGGAAAACCAATTGATAAAAATAAAATGTATAAAATTGCTTTGTCGGACTTCGTGGCAAACGGGGGGGATAAATGTTTCTTTTTTGAAGATAAGAAACAAGAACTGCTAGGGAAGCTTTTTCGAGATGCTATCATGGAGCATGTGATAGAATTAAATGAACAAGGGAAAAAATTAGATGCTGACTTGGAAGGTAGAGTAGAAGTAATTGAGTGATGAGCTATAAGTGATGAGTGATGAGTTCTGCTCGTCAAAATTCATCACTTATAGCTCATCACTTGTCACTCATAAACGTTTATTCAAAATTAAATTATGATAAGAAGATCATTTATAAAAAAAGCGATGACCGGTTCTGTATTTTTAGGAGCAGGGAGTTTTCCTATGGCTGCGTTTAACGAACCTGAAATATTGAAGTTGACCATCTTGCATACCAATGATCAGCACAGTCGAATTGAACCTTTTGAAAGTGGAAGACTGAAAGGCTTAGGTGGTGCGGCAAGACGAGCTACACTCCTTGAAAACATTAGGAAAGTAGAGCAAAATGTTTTGCTTTTGGACTCAGGAGACATCTTCCAAGGGACACCTTATTTTAATTATTTTGGAGGTGAATTGGAATTCAAATTAATGTCAAAAATGAAATACGATGCAACGACGATTGGTAACCATGATTTTGATGCAGGTATGGATGGCTTACTCAAACAATTGCCTCATGCGAATTTTCCATTTTTGACGACTAACTATAATTTTTCAGATACACCTTTGGAGGGGCAGTTTAAACCATATAAAATTTTTCAAAAAGAAACTATTAGGATAGGAGTATTTGGTCTTGGCATAGAATTGAATGGATTAGTGCCTGGTAAACTTTATGGTAACACTCAATATCAAGACCCTTTAAAAATGGCAACCAAGTATGCGACCATATTAAAGGAGGACGAAAAATGTGATTACGTAATTTGTCTTTCACACTTAGGATATAAATATTCTTCCAATCGAGTTTCCGATCAAGTCTTGGCGAAGGAGTCTGAAAATATTGATTTGATTCTTGGAGGACATACCCATACCTTTATGGATGCACCTGAAGAAATGGTTAATAAAAAAGGAGAAAAAGTTTTTATTAGCCAAGTAGGATTTGGTGGAGTTGTCTTGGGAAGACTAGATGTTTATTTTGAAAAGAATTTTAAAAATAAATGTACCACTTGCAAGAACATCACCCTCAAAGATTAGGGTAAATGAGGGAGTTATATATGCGATTTTATCTAATTTCAATTTTTATAAAATAAGACATAATTAAATTTTACTTATGTGATAATTTTTATATATTTTTACCATCTCGAATGGAGAACTCCGGGGTTAAAAAAAACAAAAAAGAATACACAAAATAATTAAACCGATAGGTTTATCATTTACTTGATAACACTTATATTAAAAAAAATAAATACGAAAAAAATATATTTTTAGAAATAGTATTTTTTTTTTTTTTTTTCGAATTTTTTTTTTTTTTTTTTTTTTTTTTTTTATTTTAAAATTTAATTTATTTTAAGGGAAAATTTGAAAAAAAAAAATATGCAAAAAAAAATTAGCAAAAAAAAAAGTTTAAAT
>Ga0115005_10001443_pt1 | contig 18838 bp, 19 predicted proteins | sample ArcOceMetagenome_FD_87163 | JGI IMG/M metagenome (GOLD analysis project Ga0115005, IMG submission 87163) | Marine eukaryotic phytoplankton communities from Arctic Ocean - Arctic Ocean - Greenland ARC118M Metagenome | ecosystem: Environmental > Aquatic > Marine > Oceanic | place: Arctic Ocean... | reverse complement strand
TTTTTTGTTTTTTTTTTTTTTTGTGTGGGGCGTGTTTTTTTTTTTGTGGTGGTGTTTGGTTGGTTTGTGGTTTTGTTTGTTTTTGTTTTTTTTTTTTGTCCGGCGGGGGGGGGGGGGGGGGGGGGACGTTTTGGTGAGAAGTTCATCCCACAACGGATCAGACAACAAAGGGGTTCAAATCAGTTGTTGTTCAAATCACAGCCCCCATTTCCCGGAAGAAGAAGTCAAAAGAACGAATCAACCAACTGTCCGCACTCTGTCCGCGTGTTTGACCTAATTCACACTTCAAAATCAAACAACCCTGATTAGATCTGACCGGCCATCACTTTCCTTACATCGCAACTACCAGTTCACTCACTCACCCACTCATTCACAGATCTATTCTACAGTTAGCGCATCACCATGAGCAACGGAGGAAGACCGCCAATCATCACCCTCGAAGAAGGATGGGATAATCAAATCAAGAGAAATGTAAGTCAATGACCACTCCGGGAACAGGAACAGAAACTGTTACCCTTTCGTCTGTCACGTTCTGTTGCATCATCTCTCCATCTCCTTTTCTTTCCCCTTGCTTGTGTGAGTTTTTCAAACAGGCAATCTATCCCATTTGCTCGGTGGATGAAATTCACGCACCGCAATAAACAAGACAAGGCCCCGGGATGGATCTGATCTACCACGATCAATCCGCTCATCCGTGTCCGCTGCTTGGATTTGAAACCCGAGTGGTGCTGCCGCCATTTCCATTTCAAATTCCTTGTTTCTTGAGGAATGCAAGGGGATCTATGCAATGTCGTTGACTGTTGTATATCGGATTAGATTACCCCCCGTTCTCGTTCGTGTCATTCATCATTGACGGTAACGCGTACACCACTCGCTTCTTTTTGATATTCGGTATTGATCACTCACTTCTTTAAATCCATATCTGAATGCAGGCCATTGACAAGCTAGAAGACATTTTAGACAATGGACTCAAGGATCAGGAAGGAACCGGGAGAATGTTTGGAAATACGGATTACATCAAGGTCTACACGTGAGTTCCTACATGTACTGTTGTCATCTTTGGAATATCGTGTGGAAGTTTCGTTTTTTCTAACCCATCCACGCACGTTCCATCACACACCCATTCATTACAGATGCTGCTACGACATGTGCACCCAACGCTCCCCCTACAACCATTCCCGCGAACTCTACCAACGCCACGGCCAAACCATTGAAAATTACCTCACCACCACCGTCCTCCCCGCCCTCCGCGCCAAAGCATCCCAGGGCGGAACTATCCTCCTCAACGAACTGCAATTCAGATGGTCCAATCATCAAATCATGAACAAATGGATGACCAAATTCTTCAACTACCTCGATCGATTCTACGTCAAGCATCATTCCCTCCCCACACTCTCTCAGGCGGGTCTCAGGCATTTCAAGGATCATATTTATGAGGAGATTAAGATGGAGGCTACCAATGCTATCATTGAGCTTATTGATCAGGAGAGAGAAGGAAACATGATTGATAAGTCCATTATCAAGACGAATATTGAGCTTTATGAGAATATCGGTATGGGGAATCTTGAATCTTACACGAGTGATTTTGAAACACCCCTCTTGGACCGTACCAGGGAGTTCTACGCCAAGAAGAGAGAGGAGTGGATCGTTTCCGATTCCACACCGGAATATTTGATCAAGGCTGAAAAAGTCTTGACAGAGGAGAAGAACCGCGTCCATGATTATCTGAACCCCGCATCGGAGGGGAAACTCCTTCGTGTTGTCGAGGAGGAGATTCTTGAAAAGGTGGAAACTGTATTGTTGGAGAAGGAGGGATCGGGATGTCGTATACTTCTTGCAAATGACAAGTCGGAGGATTTGCAGAGGATGTTTAGACTTTTTTCGAGGTTGGACAATGGCCTTGCGCCCATTGCTTCCATTGTGGAGCGCTTTATATCCGATATGGGGAATGAAGTTGTCCAGCAGAGACAGTCACGTTTGGAAAGTGGAGAGAAGGATAAGAATGACGATCCGGCGTTTGTCAAGACTTTGTTGGCTCTTCATGAGAAGTACTTGGGAGTGATCAAGACTGATTTCTCGGGACATTCCATCTTTCAGAAGGCGCTCAAGGATGCATTTGTGGAGTTTGTCAACCATAATGTGGGCAATTTCACAAATGCGGAATTCATGTCTACCTATTGTGACCGTATCCTCAAGAGTGGAGGAGAGAAGTTGACCGAGGCCGAGGTTGAGGATAACCTGAAAAAGGTCGTACAGCTGTTTTCTTACTTGACCGAGAAGGATTTGTTTGCTGAGATTTACAGAAATCAACTCGCCAAGAGACTGTTGAGCGGGAGATCTGCCAGTGATGATGAGAAGAAGATGATTTCAAAGCTCAAAATTGAATGCGGAACTCACTTCACTTCGAAGATGGAGGGAATGCTTAGTGATTTGGCTGTTGGAGCCGACCAGAAGGGCGAATTCGACGAGCAGATGAAGGGGCACAATTCCAAAATTGATTTTTCTGTGCAGGTTTTGACAACCGGATTTTGGCCTACCTACAATAGCCCTAACATTGCCATTGCACCCGAGATGACAAAGTGCATAGATATCTTCAAAAATTGGCATGACAAGAGGCATCAACAACGCAAGCTCAGTTGGGTATTATCGCTTGGTAACTCAACCGTTCGTGCATACTTTGGCAAGAAGACATATGATCTCATGGTGACAACTTTGCAGGCGGTAGCACTGAATGCTTTAAATGGCGGAAATATAATGACGTACGAGGAGTTGAAAGAGGTTTTGAATCTCGAAGATAATGTCTTGAGGCCTTTGATGCATTCATTATCATGCGGAAAGTACAAGGTTGTCAGCAAGACTCCTAGTAACAAACAGATCAAACCTGGCGACACTTTTACTGCGAATGCCAAGTTTTCATGTCAAATGAGAAAGGTCCGTATCCCAATGGCTTCTTTGGATGCATCTCACAACTCCAAGAAGGTGGAGGAAGATAGAAATCACGCTATTGAGGCTTCCATTGTGAGAACGATGAAGGCGAGAAAGACTTTGAGACACCAACAATTACAAGCAGAAGTGCTTTCACAGCTTGCCTTCTTTAAGCCCAACCCCCGTGTAATCAAGAAGAGAATTGAGAGTTTGATTGAAAGAGAGTACCTTGAGCGCAGCGCGGATGACAATCAAGTTTACAATGTAAGTTTCAACCTGATGGTGTCTTTATGTATTGTTGTAAATGTGCTGTCTTTTCACTTGATATCTTCTAATTGATTCATGATCTTCCCATGTGCAGTACCTTGCATAATTGTGTATATGAGTGCCCGGAGCAAGTTCGACAGCGCAATTAGTCCGGAACGTATAATCGCTCAACATATTAGAGCAAACGAAAAATAACTTTGGACATACTGTAAGTCACAAAGAAATAGAAGTGAATCATGAGCGATGTATTTGTCTTCACTTTAGTTTGGGGTCGTCCTTCTAAAAGTAAAATAGTAACGGAATATATATACAAGAAATACTGTGAAATGCTTTTTCATTATCGTTCATCCACTTACAAAGACGTGAAGTCTGATATTCAGATATTTGTTAATCCGATCAAGCGGAATCAAATTCAAAATCAAGAGAGAGCATGATAACACAGAACTAACTTTTTAGATATACTCTATCCGTTGGTGCTGGATATTTGTATTACGTGGTGTACTGGTATTGGAAAAAGTACTTTGTGAACTGCCCTTATAACTTTCTTTTTCTCTTTTCGTGGCGTCGGAAGCGAAAGAATCTCCGTTTTTTCTTGGTCAAAGGAGGATCACCAATAATGGGTGACTTTGACTCCTTTGTCACTTCCATTGTTTCTGAATCCTCTGACGGAGACTCCAAAAGTATAGGAATGGTTGATTCAGAATCACTACTCTTTTTCCTAGTCAAATTAAGATCAACAATAAGGGATGTTTTTGACTCCGCTGTCACTTCCACGGCTGTGGCCTCTGGATGAGGATCACCAATAAGGGATGATTTTGACTCCGCTGTCACTTCCATTGTTGATGAATTCTCTGAGGGAGACTCCAAAAGGATAGGAATGGTTGATTCGGAATCACTACTGTTTTTCCTGGTCAAAGGAAGATCAACAATAAGGGACGTTTTTGACTCTGTTGCCACTTCCTCGGCCGTGGTTTCTGAAATCTCTGAGGTAGACTCCACAGGCATGGGAACGGTTGATTCAGAATATTTACTGTCTGATACAAAATTTGTGACGTCGGAGGGTTCTGGTATTTCAGCAGACAGAGGCTTGATTTCATCTGCATCTTCTCCAACCCCCGGGAGCAATGCATTCAGTGACTCATATTCGTCGCGGTCACAAGGAGTTGAAAGTTCAGTAGAAATCGGCAAGCATTTTCCGGCTGTTCTAGAGCCCCTCATGGCATGCTGGATTGTTGACTCGAGTCTCTGACTTATCTCCTCTTGGTCAATCTTTAACTCCAATCGACAGCTGACGATGTTTTCGAGTTCTTTATCAAGCGCCAACTTAGCCGTCATAATATCTTCGGAACTTGATGCGTTTGAATCCGCTTGTCTCTCTACCGTAGCAATCAGTCCGTTCTTCCTTTTCAAGAGCTCTTTTTCTTCCTCAACAAATGTTTTGTCCTGTGCGAGCATCTGTGTAAGTTTGCGCTGCTGTATTTCTAGGTATAAAGCTGCGATCAAGAAAATAATTACAAAGGCGAGTGCAATTCTGTTGGATAGTGTCACACCTGGTGGTAGAATGTTATCAAAGAATTCAACAGGTTGCTCACAAAAAAACCTGATATTTGAAAGTGTCCATTTTCTCTCCTCTCTGACATCTTCTAAATGCTCCACTTCCACCTCATCGTGGAAATCTCCAACAGTACGTGTAATTTTCAGTTCACTGAGGACATCTTGAACACACATCTCTTGGTGGTTGTAAATATATACACTGTCAACACCGTCAACGCCTCCTACAAAGTTATTCTCTTCAACTCCAAGGGTTTCTTCGTCCTGCAGTGAGGTATTTCGTAGATCCCACGAGAAAGTTTTCAAACATCCATCAATTCTATCTTCAGAGTCCGTGGCGACTGCTTGTAGGGTGTCTTCGTGCTGCAGTGAGGTATTTCGTAGATCCCAAGAGGGAGTTTTCAAACATCCACCAATTCTATCTTCAGAGTCAGTGGCGACTACTTGTAGCTTAGACTTCTCAATATTATTATTAGCCACGTACTCATCAATCCACGCCGCGAGCTTAGGAAACTTTACAAGTTTGACTGAGGGTGATAGATCAGAGCTCTTCGACATAGAGACTAGGCTATGGCTTGTTTCAGTGTCAGTATTTGGCGTTCGGTGAGCGATGTATCGAAATTGTGGAAAAGTGCTGACGGTAGGGCATTTCTGCCCCGCCGGATCGACTTTGAAGCCTGCTACTACTGGAATCAAGGAGGATATAGCTATTGCTTGGTAGTACATCTTATTTCTATCACGGTCAGTTTGTAGGTTGCTCACTTTATCGCCCTCCAGCAAATACTATGGAACTGAAATCTTCCTCAGGATTTGAACCTTCATTCTTTTTGGAACAGTCTCAATTCTCAAGTCAGTCGAGTGGTGTGCCAAAACGTCCTTAAAAAGGGCAATACTAAAGCTGGTAGAGGCAATTGTGTTGAGGATATTGGAAATGCAGCCGTTTTTCCTGAAGTCTCTCATTTTTCTTGATTTGGAGCGCGGGGGGGGGGAGAAGAGGCATCCTGAACAAAGAACAAATACGAGTATGCTTTCAAAATTTTACAATCCTCGCAATATGCATTATGAGTTTATGATATTATTTATTGCAAACTTTATTTTTATAACTGACAAACGATGGCAGAGATACACACACGTTCACTCATATCTATCTAATCTTTCTTTTTTGAGAAACGCTCTCTTCTATCTCATCCAGACAAAATGCACATCCAGTGACGCACCAAAACAATCCAGAGACGATGACATGCAGAAAAATTGAATGATAAAATCTAGAAAAAAATGGGCCAAGGTGACACAGCCAACGTTCCATCTCTCCAAAAAACAGTAATGAAAATAACAAAACACAGGCTGCCTGCCATATTTTCAGAGGACATGGATGGGACGACGACAAGCATTTACTATTCTCTTTTTTCACGCTCCACGACATCCTTCCCATTGTGCATACGACATATGCACCAGCGGGCAAAGCAACGGCATTGGTTGCGATTTGCTCCAGCTGTATATTGACTAAACCAGCACCCAGGAGCAAACATGAAATTGCGATCATTCCCATTGTAACACTTTCAGGAGTTGGACAACTGAAATTTATTCCAGAATCTCTCTTTGTAGATATTCTAGACCGCCTTCTATACCAAATCTTGTACAGTAGTGCACTCAGCATAACATTGTGCACACACCCAAAAGTATCTGTGCATGGAGGTCCAATATAGCCAGTAGCATGTAAAATAAGATTGCTGATACACAATGCTGTCAGTGTGGTTGACATGAGGAGTAGTTCCGCCTTATCTCTTCCGCCACCTTGCAGTACTTTCTTCACTGCTCTTTGAAGGTAATACAGAGGAACTGCCATGATGGGCACAGAAGTTATGGTACATGCATCATTGAAAAGTCCAAGCGGATGATGCATGTTGTCCTCACAAGAGACAAACATATGATTGTAGATCGACATAAGTACTCTACCATGTAGTTCCGTATTTCCGGTATCGTATAAGAATTTAGAAGTTAGTACAGTACTTAGTAAGTGCTATGAATACAGTACTGTCGTATTTTCTGTTCTGATGATGATTGATGATTCCGATTGATTTCGATTCATTCATTCATTCTTCATTTCTCCTCCCCTCTCCCTCAAAGTACACGTAGTCAGTCCTCTCCGCCTTTTCTCCCCTTTCTTTTGCTTTCCTCTCTCAACTTCCTCTTGATCTCAGAATTCTGCAGCCGCCGATCGAGTCCAATCTCTCTTTGTTTGCCGGCAGCTTACGATAGAGCTTAGCCACAACAGAGTACTGCATTGAAACCACAATACCAGTTACTCCATACCTGTTCGAGAACATTAACTCAGAGGTACAATGATTTCACAAGTTTCGCGACGCGTCTTATCGAAATCAATTCGATTCAGCAGTCGGATTGGCGCGCCAATATCAACCCGCCTATTCTCCAGTCTCCCCGACCATTTGGTCGTCGGCATGCCAGCATTGAGTCCTACAATGGAGACTGGAACCATCTCACAATGGAATGTTAAAGAGGGTCAAGCATTCGTTGCTGGAGACTCTCTTGCTGAAATCGAGACTGACAAAGCATCTATCGATTTTGAAGCCCAGGACGATGGTGTAGTTGCGAAGATTTTGGTAGACGCTTCAAATGCGGATATTCCTGTAGGTGTTCCAATCATCGTTACTGTAGAAGAGGAAGAAGATGTTGCAGCATTCAAAGATTTTGTAGTAGAGGCACCTGAAGAACCTGCTGCAGCTGAACCAGAACCAGCTCCTGCGGCAGTTGCAACACCTGCACCCGTTGTAGAGGCGGCGCCAGAACCTGTAGTTGCTCCTGCTCCTGCACCTGTACCTACTCCTGAACCTGTTGTGGAAGCAGTAGTAGAGGCTCCTGTTGTTTCATCTGCGCCAACCGTTGGACCATCGTGGGGAAATTTTGCTCGTGTTTCATCTCCTCTGGCTGGGGCATTATCTGCGGATCAAAAGAAGTATGTTGAAAAATATGGATCTACAGGACAAGTTCCTCTTTAAAAAGATATCACAGAAGACATAGTTAATAAGCTAATTAATAATCAATTGATGTTGTGATGATACTATTGAGAAATCTGTTCACCTCTTGACAATGCTTTTACTATTGAGCTACACCACATACGTGTACATACCCTTGTATGCAATATGTTCATTTTCAAGATAAGTGAAAGGTAATTATTTTTTTAAAGCAGCAACACCTTGTGATCAAAACTAGATAAACGAACTAGAGTTTGTTTGAATAGAAAGGACGAAGAAACATCAACCAAGCATCAACAACCTTATCAAGTGCGTCAAGCCAAGGCCCTCCTCTGGCTTCCTGTTCTTATCTTCTAATTTCAACGGAAGTAAAATTTGCGCGAAACCAACCACAACAGGATAAAGGATAAAGGATAAACGACTGAATTAGCCACAAGGCACACGACAAACAATAGCACCACAGCACCACAGTTATTAGTTATTAGTACACGTAGACCACAATCTTCAGTATCATACTCTCATCTAATCTGAAACCTTAAGTTCAGACGTGGACGTTTGGACAGAATCAAATTCTCTCAAGCCTTACTGCAACTAACGAAGATATGGTGAGTTATAGTGAAGAAATCCATGGCATTGATTTTTAAAAGAACCACTGCATCTTCGGTGCGCTTCCTTCACTTTTCAGTCGACCATGACTCTGCCTAGCTAGTATCACATGGGCCGTATCTATTCAGCATAACTTTCAATCCACTAATCAACCTGCGTTTTGGTCTTCAATAATGTAATCCAATAGAACGACATTCAATATTGGAAAGATACCATCAACACGGACATAGATGCAATCCGCTCCACCATCAACAGAGCTCCGAGCATAAATGATGTCCTTGAACGAACAGGGGCGCTCGAAAATTCTGACAAGAAATTACGCAGTGTAAAAGGTAACACTCGCACTTTCAAAGCGGAGATAAGATTATTGCCCGATGCAAACGAAAGAACCAAATATAAAAGAGAGTTGACCCACTATGAAGAAACTATCGCGCAGCTCACAGCGGATCTGAGGAATTTGCGCTCCGAAGGTAACCGCCAGCAGCTCTTCCTCGGGGCCAACGCCGAGGGAACGGAGATGAGTCCAGAGGCTAGTGGAGATGCATTGTTGAATGACGCTGGACGTTTGCAAGATAAAACGCAGCAATCACTTCATAACACGAAAAAGTTGGTTGCCGAGTCGAAAGAGGTGGCGACGACGACGGCGGAGGAGTTGAAAAGGCAGCGCGACAAAATTCACGGTATTGATCAGAATGTCATGGAAATGGAAAATGAGTTGGATAGGGCAGACAGGTTGATCAAAACTTTTGGTAAAAGGATGGCAACAGATAAGCTTATCCAGTGCTTCGCCTGTTGTAATCTTTTGATGATTGTTGGAGTGGTTATTTACGTCATTGTTAAGGGCGGATTAGATGGTAAGAAAGATGGGGGCGTTCCAGAAAATCCTCTTAACGGTACAACTTCAGAAGCGAGGATGCTTAGGGGTGCATTTAGTTGGTAATTGAACCAATGCAAGTGAACCGTGTTCTTGACGTTTTGTACTGTACTATTAAGAAATTAACGATGCAAATTTTGCATATTTGAAAGGCAATTTGAAATTGCTTCCAAATATTTGCCCATGCCAGAAGGATAGGAATTAGGTAGATGTTCTTGTATAACTAACAAACTGAGAGACGCGTCTCTCGAACAGAAAAGGAATAGGTTTCCAACATGAATTAGGAACAATACTCATGACGATAACTTCTTGATCAAATGAAGAGATCAAAACATCGTCGGTGTTTTTCCCTTTATTTGCCAATGCGAATGCAGAAGGCGAAATTCTACCCCCTTTCGCAAACAAAGCCGGGTCGTATAACATGGATTTCTATTTTTCCAATCCACTTCGGTCCAGAGATGACCGTAATCGACACGTAACAAGAGTATCACAAATGGAAGATTGATTCGTTGAACTGTTTTAGATAGAATAAACCCAATAAATGTGTGCCCTAAATCTACATTATAAAACAATTTTTAAAGAATAATTTGGCATCTCGTATTTCAATACCGATGCCAAAATATGCTACGTTTATTTGCTATCTTTACTTCCGAATGCATCCATGTTGCGAAAGAAAGCAGCTGTTTGTGCTGTATCTCAAGTCAGAACACCCCAGAGCTGAAATTTGAGACTACAGCAAACAAAAGTATCGTTTGTATTCCACCTGATGCGATGCTGCTCTACGTCGAACGTGCACCCAATCATTATACATCTTTTGACAAAACTTTCAATCTTCGAAGAAGGCGTAGAGAAAGACATTATAATATTTTGACGCGGATATCAACTTCCAGGCTATCAATGTCTTCACATGAAACCGCCGTAATTCCATTCCTTCTCACAATCGCAACCTCTACCATGTTCGCTACAGCACTCCTCACACACCTGTGCACCACACTTCAATTTATCCAGACAGTCCCCGCAGTCCTCACAACGAAGGCCTGCATCTCCCCTACAATCTGAGCAACCATATTCGAGGCAATATTCGCACCCTCGTTCTTCACAATCTTGACACTCCTTGATTTCTTTCAGGGGAATATTATCTTGTTTGCAAAATTTACAGGTAATAACGTCAGCGCACTTGGGGCACCGATTTCCAAGCTCATATCTATCTTTACCATCTTTATCGGCCCTTTTGGATAGTGCTTGTCGCTTGCGCTGTATCGTCTGATGGGGACGTAATATCTGGTGTCTGTTGGTCCGCATTGCTGCTGGTGCCAGATGTACTCTTTGACTCCTCATTATTCTGCACCTGCTGTTTCTTCGCAGCGGGTTCATCCGTATTTTCCATGCTGGTCGAAATAATTCACAATGCAGTACAAAGTGGATCTAGTAATAATGTACAGTACGTAGTGTTATCACAGTGCTTGTTGTAGTCTTCTGTCTTCTTGTTGTCTGTGTTACAGGTTACAGTATTGGGATGTGGTCAACATCCATGCCAATGACAGTCTGTTGTATTTATAAAAAAAGTGAGGGAAAAAAGGAAGTTTCTTTCTTCATCTTTCTCCTTTCTTCCTCAATTTCGAAATCAAGTCAACAACATCTTTCAATTTCAATTTTCAAGTCAACAACATCTTCAATCTTCATGTTTGACATAAAATGACAACACAATGTTACGCCTTGCCACGGTAACCACCCGAAGGCATATTGCATCAGCCGCTCTCCGACCTTCAGTAGCTGCTTCTGAATGCATTTACAATTCGTTTTATAACAACCAGACCCAGACGAAACAGCATCAGCATCAGATTCAGAAATGTTATTTGTCGTCCAACAGCAGTTGGAACTGGACAAAATCCACTAGTAGCACCAATTCCTCCACAACAAACAGCACAGAAGAAGATGAAGACGTCCCCATCACCCCTTCCGTCCAAAATCAAATCATGGACAACTGCTCATCTCTCCATGCGTCTATTATGCCACTCAACCAAAAACTAATCGGACCATTAGCCAAAAACTCCGACAAGGGGACATCACTCCCCTTTGTCTTTCTCGTTGGGAACCACTCTTCCGGTAAATCTAGTTTCATCAACTACGTCCTCGGGAGGGACGTGCAGACTGCAGGCGTGGCTCCTACCGACGATTGCTTCACGGTCGTAGCACCTGGACCGGAGGATACGGATCAGGATGGTCCCGCTCTCATAGGTGACCCAGATATGGGGTTTGAGGCATTGAGGCAGTTTGGGCCTACGCTGATTCACCATACGCAGTTGAAGGTGAGGAAGGAAACTAATTCTCCTGGGTTCATGATGATTGATTCACCGGGTATGATTGATTCGCCTGTGAGTCAATCGGGTATGTCGCAGGGGATGGATGGTGGCAAGACTATGGATAGAGGGTACGATTTCCAGGGAGTCGTGCGGTGGTTTGCCGAACGTGCCGATGTCGTCCTGCTTTTCTTTGATCCTGATAAGCCTGGAACTACGGGAGAAACCTTGAATGTATTGCTCCATTCGCTCGGTGGCATGGATCATAAATTATTGATTGTGCTGAATAAAGCAGATCAATTCAAAAAGATTCACGACTTTGCTCGTGCATACGGTTCCCTGTGCTGGAATTTGAGCAAAGTCATTCCCCGCAAAGATCTTCCTCGGATCTTCACCATGTGCCTACCCAATAAAACTGAAGGATCTGAGTCTATCGGGGCGGCGCTCCAAGATCTCCATCAAAGCCGTGATGATGTCGTTTCAGAAGTTATGAAAGCTCCAAAGCGTCGAGTGGACAATGTAATCACGCACTTGAATGATTCTGTCCATTTGCTCCTCATGCATGCGCAAATTACACAAGATATACAGAAGAAGTATTCGAAGATGGTTTGGGATAATCGTGTACAAGAACTTGGATCTCTGACAGCAGGTATTGGGCTTAGTTCCCTGGCTGTATATGCTCAATTACCCGCGGAATTCACTGGTGTAGCAGCTGCTGTAACTATTTTAGGTGTTGGAGGTCTAAAATGGTTTAATGGGTCCAAGCTTTCAGCAGCGGCGATTAATATGTTGACAATGGAAGAATTGAGTGCTTCTTTTCAACGGACGCATGCGAGGGAGATTAGTGAAGCAGATGAGTTCACTGCCAGTGTGTGGCAGCGTATTCGAGAGAATGTTCAATTGTCTCTGAAGTCGGAGGGATTAGATTCTTTTCCAACGGTATCGAACAGTGATTTGGAGGCTTTGAGGAGGATTTTGGATGACGAAATCCCAGCCCTTAGAAGGATGGGAAGTCCTAAACATTTTGCCTCAAAGTCATTTTTTGGTTAAATTGAAAACGTTAGTCTTTTCTCATTAGCCTTTGTCTATTACTAAAACAACTGTTCCATAAATATTCAAAAATATAACCATCACTGGTAATCAATCATGTAGAAAGAAAATTACGAGTATCTCAAGCTCACTCGAACTCCCTCCTTGAGTTGTAAAGAGCCACAAATGCTAATCCTCCGAGGATGTCAACAGCGCCATTCAAACCCCACACTCCCGACCAGTTTTGATGTGTCATATCCAAAATTTGTCCCGTCGCGTATACTCCAACACTGCCAAAGACAACACCAGGCAGAGATGTTATACTGTACAACAAACCTGCCCATTTCTCCCCTGCTTTCTCCTGAGGCGCAGCTGAAAAGCCTGCTGCATTGAAAGACGACAAACCCACAGTCCCTGTTAGCAGAAATTGGGTTATGGAAGGATCATCGGGTATGTGATACGCTAACGTCAACAAACAAGCCGCAGGACCAAACAAAGAAAGAGCTTGGAAAGATTTACGAACAAGCGTTGTTTTTTCAATGTCGCCATCTTCTGCAAATGATGCGAGGATTTTATCTGCAGTGTATCCCGCTAAAAGTCCGCCGATAGCACCCGCTACACTTGGTAAAATTGATAGAAAAGCAGATTCTTTTACGTTCAAACCATATTGTTCCGCATAAAATGTTGGGGTCCTGTGCAATTCGTTAGCATGATCTTGTATTAGAAATATTCGAAAGTGAAAAAGAGCGAATATGTGATTGTTCAAAACTTACCAACTAAGCATATTGTAAAGACCCCAATTATTAGCTGCATGTGCAATAGTGACCCCCCACGTAGATTTGGAAGTAAGGATATCTTTCCATGGCGCATCTTTGACGAGAGCACTAGCTTCTTCCCATGACGTTATTTCACTTCCAGCAACCCCTAATGCTTCCTCTCCATTCTCGTCGACCAAACGCTGCTCGACAACAAAGTATGAAATTTCTTCCTTTAATTTTTTGACCAAAATGTTTGAGTTGCCATCCGTCACAGAAGCTGTTTCTCCACTCATTTCCAAAGCCGACTGCGGAGAATCTTTGGCCAGAAGCCACCAGGGAATCAACCAAAGAGCCCCAACTCCACCATAGACATAAAACAATCCCCTCCAACCCACATTATCCATGACCCAAGGACTTAACAGATAAGCGCAAACCGTACCAATCTGAAATCCAGAATATACAGTTGCAATAGACAGGCTTTTCTTCGATTTAGGAACCCAATTCGCCAACATTCGTTGTATTGTTGGCAAAACCACACTCTCCGCCGCACCCATGACCGATCTCATGATTAAAAGTGGCGCAGTATTCTCCGCCACGTACACGATTGAAGTCGCAATCTCAGAATTTGTCATGCTGTCCGCATTCTGTACGAGATGGACGAGGTTCGCAGCTATAGGGGTCCCAAACGTCGCGAGGCTCCATAGTGTTACTCCGGCAGCCATGACGAGGCGGGGTGAGACGGAGGCTACCAATAGACCTGCAGGTATGATTCCTAGACCGTACCCTATTGAGAAAACGGAGGATATGGCGCCCTTTGCAGTGTCTGTTAAATGGTATTCAGTGGACAGCGGCAATATTGCCACTGACATTGCGACTCGATCCAGGGCTGATAGTAATGCAACAAACCAACAAAGTGCCAGTATTGGTGCAAATTCTGAAAAAGGTGTTTCCATTTCTATTTCCGACTTGGATTCTTCTTGTTGTTGGAATCTGTTGTCTATTTTGCTATAGGTCATCACTTCAACAGCTTCTTTAGTTGGAGGCTGCGAGAACAGTCTCAGCCGGGACCTGCCAAAAAGAGGCCGACGTAATTGATCATTCTGATGATTTGTTTGTGATGTATATGGACAACTTTCAATATTTCTTTGTACAAAGACATTTGATGTTGTTATACTTTGTCTATGGAGAAATGACGATATTCTTGAACTGCTCTGGAAGCTATTCGCAGACATCAGAAAGGTGGTTAGTAGTAGAACATTGTTTATCCGGCTTCTACACGTAGTCATAATGTTGTTTTTATGAACGATTGGCGCTTCAAATTACATTTAATGAAAGTGGCAAGGATCAAGATTCTTCGAATGTTTCGGTTATTCCGTCGTTGGTGCATCTTCTGCAAGCTTGCGCACCACCAAGCAAGCAAGGAATGAATGAATCAATCCAGTGCCAAATCGAAGCGAATGACGCGTCGGCGCAAAACAAAAGGCGGGAAAAGAGTTTCAAGTTTTGAATGGAAGCCCTTGCGCGGCTTATGCGCGCAAGGGTTTCGCTATTTTGAATCGTGAGACACCTTCATTTTTCTTCTAATAAAACAGCCCACCCAATCAACCAACAAGAGCCTCCTTTATCTTCAAATCTTGTGAACACATCCTGAAGCCTGAAAGGTTTCCAGTGGAAAAAAGAAGAGGAAATTGAAAATAATTGGTTTCTGATCCAGCTCGCTTGAATCCAGACAGTTTTCCAATTTGAAAATTCCCAAATCAAACCAGACACTTTTATCTTTTTTTCAATTTACTTTTGTCAGTTGAAAAACAATGAACGGCGCAGAAATAGACGACACTAGAGACAATGAAAATGCAAATACTACCAAACAGTCTAGAAAGGTTCTGGAAGGTTTCAAGCGTTGCAGCGATAGCAACATGTGGAAACTAATGATGGATTTCTACGACGAGAAAGGAATCAACTCGTGGGCGAAAGGCATCGTTCCGAGTTTCGTGACTAGCAATGCTTTCATAGGTCGATCGTATGCCAAGATCATCGCTGGTTATATTTCGGATTTGTGTTCCAGCACCAGTGCTACTCCCATGGATCCCAATGAGAAATTCTATATTGTGGAACTAGGCGGAGGATCTGGAAAGCTCGCGTTTTATATTTTGAAAGCACTCGATCGCATTCGGGACAGACTTGATTTTCCAATTGACAAAATAGTGTATGTCCTGACTGACTTTACGCAGTCCAATGTCTCGTTCTGGGAACAACATTCGGGGTTGAAGCCCTTTGTCGAATCAGGGAGGCTAGATTTTGCACAGTTTGAAGCTGTGCACGATGATGCTTTGCACCTCAGGGTTTCGGGAAAAGTCCTTGGGAAGAATACGGTCAAAAATCCTATTTGCATTGTTGCAAATTATCTCATTGATACTCTTTGCCATGATATTTTTCAAATTGAAGATGGTGTGTTGAAGGAAGGTCTCGTCTCTGTTGGTACACGTGGTGCGTCCGGGGACGACATGATGACAGTCATGGGGACAATAGGAGATAACAAGTACAGGTATCAACCCATTGAGAGTTGTCAAGACTACTATGCCAATTTTGACAATCCGACAGACCCTGGAGACTCAGTTCATCTTTCTAGGATCCTTGAATGGTACAAAAATTACTTTGTTGCGGGGGAAGAAGTTGATGCAACAGTTTCGTCGGGGGCTTCGCTACTAATGCCCATTGGATTTCTAAAGGCAATTCGAAATTTATCAGATTTGTCTAATGGTAGGAGAGCAATTATTATCGGCGGTGACAAAGGCGCCTCCAATCCTAATCGATTTCGAGGATTGTCGGATCCTCACATCGCATTTCATGGATCATTTTCAATGATGGTGAACTTCCATGCCATCAAGCTATATTGTATTTCTAGGGGAGGATTTGCATTAATGGACAATCAGGAGGAAGCATCGTTGATGGTTAACGCATTTGTACTCACTGGCGAAGAAGATACATCAACCAATGATGTTATCGGGAGTAATGGCGAGCGGCAATCAAAGTATAGATATCTTTGCAATGCCTTTGAAGATAACGTCAATAGCTTCAGTCCCAATGACTTTTACCTCATGCAAAGAGCTCTAAAGGAAGAAAGCTCCAAGCCGACTCTTGCTAGTATCGTATCTTTATTGAAGCTCTCAAATTGGGACACTGAAATTTTCTTCAAGTTCCGAGATAATATCCTTGCTGAAATACCTCGAGCAACGCATGGGTTGCGGAACGATCTAGAACGAGGGGCCAAGCGTATTTGGGATCAATACTACCATCTTGAAAACGAGAAAGACGTGGCGTTTGAATTAGGAAGGTTATTATTTGGGCTGCATTACTTTGAACAATCGTTGGAGTTTTATCAATTGAGTTTAGACCTATTCGGCTTCCATCATGTGACGCATCATAATCAAGGATTGTGTAACTCATCGTTGAACAAGTACGATGCAGCGGCCATTTGCTTCAAGAAGAGCCTTGAGTTGAAGCCAGATTATGAAAAAGCCGCAATATGGCTGGAGAAGGTCAAAGAAGCTCAAATATCCTCTTTAGACTAGCTACAGACGACAATAGGATTGAATGATTTTGAATTTTCTTGGGTTGTGTTTGAAAGGATAGCCATTCTAAATTTTAATTTAGCTCAACATCATCATCGCTTGGCAGCTGAACTTCTAAACTATTTGAATGAAATGTTGCCATTATTGAATGAGATCAGACGCGTATAGACATTACAAAGCTCTGTGTACAGTACAGTACAACAACAGTACAACAATTGTTTTTAAACAAAGCTAAACGTACTTCATTTCCTCTTGCGTTTCCTTCTTCTCTTTGGCATATTCCGATGAGCTAAAGATGGGTTCCTCTTCAGCAACGCATACACAATGAACACAATTTCAAATTGAATCACGACATGATCATCTCTCTGCTTCAAAAACAAGTCATTCAACTCTTGCCCTGGTATTCGCGTGCAACTCGTCCACAAATAGCAAACCATCCAAACCAAGATGTCATTCAAATTTTGGCAACATTCGTACGTACGGAGGAGGACTATCTTCAGCATCGTAAGGAACAGAGGGAGAGGCTATCAACGATGAAAACCGCCAAAAACAGCGTCAACAGTTCAATTGATACATGGGTGAGTGCGATTGAAGCTACAAGGAAGATCAGGAAGACAAACAAGCTGGGCTTGAAACCACTCAGAGAAAAATGAGATTATCAGGGCAAACATGTTGGAGATTGGAGCAGATTTTTCCGAGACGATTGACTCAAGGATGAGTATTCAAGAATGAGATTATCTTATTTTTGCCACACTTTATGATTGTAAATAGGTATAAGTAGGATCTCCGCTTGTCATCCATGAACGATCGGATCATCTCGATTACAGTACATACTTGCAATAGATCCTTTCCTTTCTTGCCTACAAAGCAGAGAAAGAGAAGAAATTCAAATTTCAAATAACGGGCGAGACAAATTGGCAGAGTGTGGACTTCTTCTCCAGATCCCTTCATTCTTACTGGAGTTCTTCGTCCACAAGCTCCACTTTCTGCTTCGCACCTGCTGCAAGATCGACGATGTTGTTCGGCCTATTTTTTATTCTGCAATTTTTGCTCCCTCGGCATCCTCAATAAGATCGCGTTGTTTCTCTAGAATTGCCTCGTAATGCCCCCTCTTGAAGCTCGCTTGAGTGGTGTTATCAATTGTTTTGAGTCTGCTTCTCTTGCAGATACCGTCACGCGTTTGTCCATCGATCAGCACTTTGGGAGCATCTGATACCTTCGGGGCACGCTTCATCAGCAATCGTTCAGGCACATGCGGGAGATGAAGGAAAGAGCAGCCTTCACCACCTTTTCTACGATAGGTTCCACTTTGTTGTTGGCGTTGTTGGCGTTGTTGGACATGTTTTTGTTAGCGTTGTGTGTTCATGTATTGAATGTGTTGATGCGTTGCACAAGTATTGAATGTGTTGAGCTAGTTTGAAAGTTGTGGGAACAGTTAGGAATTCATGGATGGGTTTCGTAAACGGCTTTATTCATAGTATGCATTAGCAGAACGCATATTGTGTAGTATACGTTCTCGACATATACGTTTGAACGATTCTGTTATCATGACAATAACGATGTATTCACCCAATTCATTCAATACGCATGTCAAAATCGCAGTAACAATATACATTAAAAATAACAATATGCATTTACAATATCAACGAACAGTTGGAGTTCTTAACTCACGGCGGTCACGAAAACAATTTGAAAATGAAAACCAAACGTGAGCGGGAGACCCGATGATACGGAGACATCCCTTTAGCATTCGGCCAAAGTGGCCAGTAAAGGGGATGGGGTGGGAATTTAGGGTTTAGGGTTTAGGGTTTAGGGCTTCGTGCGAATCCTCCGGGGAGGTAAAGGGAATTGTTTGGTTTCCAAAGCGCGCCCATTCGAAGACGCGCCGGGTGAACCCGGGCGCACAATACATCATTCCCACCCCTCGCTCACGCGGATTCCACCCGGAGTTTATCCTTTTTAG
>Ga0115005_10001436_pt1 | contig 18877 bp, 9 predicted proteins | sample ArcOceMetagenome_FD_87163 | JGI IMG/M metagenome (GOLD analysis project Ga0115005, IMG submission 87163) | Marine eukaryotic phytoplankton communities from Arctic Ocean - Arctic Ocean - Greenland ARC118M Metagenome | ecosystem: Environmental > Aquatic > Marine > Oceanic | place: Arctic Ocean... | reverse complement strand
TAGTTTACAGGTGACGCGCGTGTGAACGTGATTCGAATTTTTACGGGATTGAATTGGAACCGTGGGTAGCTTCTCTGAGAGGGGCCCAAAAAAGCGAAAATTACCCCCTGTTTTTATTGACCGTTCGGTTAAGTTAGTATTCGGAAATAGAGTACGTTCAAGTCCCAAGTCGATTCGACAAAAATTGAGGTCTCTAGAGAGCGGCCAAATTGTGTCAGTTTTAGTTTTGTCCAACGACGGACGGACTGTACTTACGCGCAAAAACAATTCGCGCGATGGCAGATGAATCAATCATTCATTCCCGCGATATCATTTATTCATTCCCGCGATCGATCGATTCGATTCATTCCCGCGATCGAGTCATTCCCGTAACTTCAAACCGTACTTACTATATTACAGTTACTACGTTAGTCTACTGCTAAATCAATACAGAACAGGGGCAACCCCACACATACTATATCTTTTTTAGCATTGAACGCAGTTTAGGAGCACTCCTGCCCATACACAGTAAATTATAATTACACTCAGAACATTGTGTTTCTCTTTAAATATCTCAATTTTAGTTGGAAAGACTATGCTTTTGTTGAAATAAAAAATTGGACAATAATATGTATATGGTTAAATAATTGTAATTTAGTTAGTTAGTTTGTTAGATATAAATAGTATAAACTAGTAAACTGCAAATTGATTTCTGGAATTTGAATTATCATGTATATCATGAATATAAACGATTGCGATTGGTGAATAGGTATTTTTGTGATTACACATAGAAGGTCTCTACAGCTTGATCAGCTGCTTTAACAGCATCGGAAGCTTTCTTAGCAGCAGAAGCATTAACATCAGTAATGGCCGCAGTAGTAGCAGTGGCACAGGAGGCAATAACTAGGAGCGCCACAACTTTTTTGATTTTATCGTTATTCACATTAATGGCAGCTGCGCGACTGATGGCAGAATTGACGGAAGTAAAGACTTTTTCATAGATTTCAGCAACTGCGGTGGTCGTAGCTTCTTGAGCAATACCTGCTGTTTGCTGAAAGATTTCTTCAGCTGCAGTAAACGCAGCTTGAATCTTATTATCGCTTTCGTTGTCGTCATCGTCTTCATTGTTGTCTTGGTATTTGTCAGCTGCGATATCGTATTTCTCAAATTCGTTTTCGACATTGATTTTGGTCTCGCTCTTCTTTTTATGTTTTCTGTTCTCAACAACTTTAGAGCCTGTGGCAAGCTCTTCGTTGAGTTCCTTGGTATTAATATCATCTTCTTTGGGACGATCATTTTCGGGATTCAAAAAGGCTTTATTTGCAAGACGGAAGATCTTTACCTTACGGTTGTCCTTTTCCGCCACCACAAACCCTTCGTCTTGCAACTCTTTCATTGAATAATGAAATGCGTGGGTCCTTGGGTTCAGTTGAACGAGAGTAGCGAGCATGCCGAATGAAAGCCCACCGTATTTGAGAAGGTAATTGAAAATTGGTTTCGATTTATTCCACTCGAAACTATTTTTGATGGTTTCTTGGTGCTGTAAATTTTGCTTCGCCCTTTTTTTCATGAGTTGTTTGACGCGGTTCTCTGCTTTTCGCTTCACCATCTTGATTTTAAATGGAAGATTGATTGATTGTGTTTTTGTTTGGAAGGAAAATTGTTTTATGGGAACAAGCAATAACTTGTTTAAAACATTTCACATTGTAAGTGTGTTGTGTTTTTGCATTGCATGCTACATTTCGTGTTCCACTCTTGTTGCATCGTGGCTCTATTGCATGCTGTATTTTGTGTTGTACTCTTATTGTATCGTGTTTCTTTCTTCAGTCTGTGTTGTAAATATAATTATAAATTGAACAGAATATTGGTCCCAGCAATAACATTTAGTTTTCGAGTGGCGTGGATACTCTTACACAACTAACGGAAGTAAAAGCGGTATCAAAAAATGTTTATGTATTATTATGCTCAAGCTAAAAGACTGAACACGTTGTAATATCCTATTTTTAGTCGTATTGTGAATTATATTCATTTAGAAGAAAGCGTGTCATAATATTTCATTTGGTAACGGCTTATTAACGTTGTCGTGTTTTTTTCTTTTTTGAATTGAAAAATTGTGCGCTTTATTTATCACAAGGTACAAAAACAAATTTCGCACGATCAATTACTTCAATTATGCAAGAATGAAAATCGTGGTTATTTATTAAAAATTAAATTAAACTCCAACTCCAACGTATTGAATACAAGAGAAAATAAAATGTGTTATATTATGTACATACGTTATTAGGATATTATTTATATCTACTATAATAATAATATGTGTTTGACTATATTAATTTGTTTATGGTTAAAGTTATGTAAATAATTCATGTTTTTCTAGTTTAGAAACTTCATATAAGAGTACGAAGAACGATACACATACGTATGTATTTTAGGTATTTATAGTATGTAAAGTACTCGCCCTTAATGCGGTGAAAAATAATTTCTTCATCTAATCCAATTGAATAGAAATGAGATTCATGGAATGGATAATTATGCTCAATGTTCCAAAATATGATATGAAGCTATGAGCCAATCATTTATGATTGTTATTAAATTTTAATTATTTTAATTAAAAAATGATATACCGTACTGTATTCAACACCAATGATTAACATACAAATAACCAACATACAAAATACGTTCGCTTATTACTTGAACAACAATAATCGTTTCCCCACAACAATATTCGAAATAATAAAAAGAAGATATTGTAAATTGAGTATGGCTCCTAGACCAAAACAGGTATGTTATTTCCATTTTTACAGGTTGTTCGATTGTCAGCATTAGTCAGCATTAGTTGTCTAGTAAGAGTGAATTGTTGTTTTGAGATTTGTAGAGACCTAATTACATTGGAGATGTACGGAAAGACGTTTTCGTACATCATTGGTGTTACTAGCGAGCTTTGCATTTTCGTTAACATTGAATGCAATTAAATTCCGAGAATATCATTATATGTTTGTAGATGTCCGATAATGATACACAGTTTGTTTCGTTTATTTGGTGTCTACAATAATGACAATAATTGATATTCTCTTAGCTGGGTTAAACTGGCTGGGATAGATTCTTTGATGGAGTTTCGTGATTTTATAATTTTATAGAATTCATACTAAAAGTACATTGTTTTGTTTTGCTAAATTATTGACAAAGCAATTTGTGAAAAAGATTAAGGTGTTACAACCGGTTCCGCTTGAATATAAAAAAATTCCACAACAGTATAAAGGTGTTTATTTATCGGATAAAAATCAGTGTGTTGCGTTGATGAATGATCAGTCAATGCTAGGTAAAAGAGGTCAGCGTAATGGTCTGGTTTACGCAACAAAGCAAATGCCCGGTCGAAGCAAATTAAAAAACAAGGGTTGGAACATTGTTATTAGAAAACCCACAGATGTCAAAGCAAGAAGGGGATATGCGTCTGAAATCACAACGCCGGACGGTACTATTCAGGTGGAATTCTTACGACATGAAATTCCGGCATCTATAATTAAGTCTGTTACACATTTTATGGCTAATCACGCACCAACAAGGAATTTCGATGGTGAGAGCGGCGTCATGGTCGCCGCAGGAATGAGAGTAGATACAACCTCATCTGCAAAAATGCTTTACGTGCCTAGTAAAAATAACAACAACGCAACCGCCGGTAGAAGCACAGTGTTTTTGCGTGATGCTTCTCTTGATTTTAATGATATGCTGTCTAAAACGTGCTGTAATGATGTTTTACAAAAGGATTTGCAAGTTTTAAAGAACGAAAGTAATGTATTGGTTTTTCCATCTTCTAATAATTCTACAAATGTTTGTGTTCATCCCAGCTACGCAATCTCACACAATTTGACGAACTCTATTCATTGTGATGTCAATGACAATTCAAGGTCCTTTGCAGTTTTCTACCCATCTAAAAAAGAAGACAGCTGCACATGGTTTCTATTTCCCACATATAATATTGCCATTCAATGTTCGGATAGAGTCGTTATATCTTGGAATGGTAGAAAAATGAAACACTGTTCGTGCACAGAATCCGGTAATGTGTGGTCCTTTTTTGCATCGTCAAACAAGGATGTAACCAGGCACTGTAACATTGAAAAAGCATTTCAAAAACGGAAATATAATGATGTGTCGATTGGAGATATAATTTATACCAGGAGACAATTACGCAATATGAAATTCATAAATTACATTGACCCGAATGCTGTTAATCACCCTAATAAATGGATGTATAGGATGGCAAAAGTGTTGAAAAGGGGAGAGAACAAAGAACAAGTTACTATTCAATTTGTAGCAAATTTGAAAAAGCTAGGTGAAATTTCATTTCATATCAATCATGTGTGTAGATTGGATATTGTTCAATGTGTATAAATAGTAAATGGACGGACTGTACTTACGCGCAAAAACAATTCGCGCGATGGCAGATGAATCAATCATTCATTCCCGCGATATCATTGATTCATTCCCGCGATCGATCGATTCGATTCATTCCCGCGATCGAGTCATTGTTTATAGTAAAAAGAATACGACTAAATAAATACATTACTTAATTAATTTAATTTCTATCACAATTAGGCGTAATTGTACATGTAATATATATTTCATTAATAATAATTATCACTCATTGTTTTTCGTTTATTGTTTATCATTCATTGTTTTGTATTCATTCATCATTATATATTTATCATTGATTGTTTTTCATTCATTGCTTTTTATTCATTGCTTATCGTTCAATGTGTATTGTTTATTATTCATCGTTTAATGTGTATCGTTCGATATTCATTGTTCATCGTTCATTGTTCATTGTTCATCGTTCATTGTTCATCGTTTATCGTCCGCTCATTGTTCATCGTTCATCGTTCGTTCATTGTTCATGCATTGTTCATGCATTGTTCATGCATTGTTCATCGTTCATCGTTTATCGTTCATCGTTCATCGTTCATCGTTCATCGTTCATCGTTCATCGTTCATCGTTCATCGTTCATCGTTCATCGTTCATCGTTCATCATCATTCATCATTCATCTGTTATCCTTCGTCCTTCATCGTTCGTCCTTCATCGTTCGTCATTCATCATTCGTCATTCATCATTCAATATTCATCGTGGATTGTTTATCATTCATCATTTATTATTCATCGTCATCGTTCATTGTTGATCATTGTTTATCTATTGCTTCGTATGAAGCAGTAGAATATACAAATATATGCTTGTTGATTCTTGCAGGAGATATCAATGCGAGTTCTACCTCATTCAAACATGATAATTCAGGAGGTGGAAACCCAATGATTAATTTATCTAATAATTCAAGAGATGGAAAACAAAATAATTTGTAAGAATTGACGCACATTTGTGATATTGATATTAAACATTGGTACACAGTAAATTTTGATATCTTACCAAATTATTTATTACTCACTAGCTTTGAGATCTGGAAATCCAAACTCTCTAATTGCATAGTTTGAATAAGTTCCATGAACTTTACTCTTGGAATAAAACATTTCTTCTGCACCCATATTTGTTAACTCTTTATAGATCATCGAATGATTGATGTTGTTTTTAAAAAGGTACGTCAATAAAATAGATGCAACAGATTCATCTGTAACGAGATAATCCAAGGAACGGAATGGAGTTTCAGTGAGACTGTGTGTAGTAGGATCCCAATCGTTAAAAACCGTTTCCTTAAACTTGCTTTTGTTTGGACAAGCTTTGAGAATCTTAACAATTTCATTTCGGAATATCTCTTCAACAGATAAGTTGTTGTTGTTAAACATGCTTATTTTCTTTTTGTCGGGCATTGAAACAATACAAATACGATTGTATCTGCTATCCTCTTTTTGGTACTTTAGAACAGGAATTTTAACGTCGTTTTCGCGATTTTCACGTTTCCAAATATGTGCTAAGATTCTACAGTCAAATTGATTGCCCTCTTTCAAAATACTTCTAGAAGAAGGATCCGCCAACTCATCAAGAACAGGCTTCGTCCAGCCTCCATTTCCACCGCTTTGTTGTACAAAAGCAATTAAAAACTGTCCACCTGCACACAGTTCAGTAAAAACATTATCCGAATGTCTTTGTTTTGATATAGTACCACAACCTACAGGAACTCTACTAAACCCAGTAAAAGTTATTGGCGTCGTTTTCTCTGGTGGAAGAACAATATGTATAGCAGTAACTGGTTTCATAGAAAGTGGTTTCGTAGAAAGTGAGTTCGTGGACTGTGGTTGTGCAACAGAATGTGGGTTCTTTTGAACTCTTTGTTTCTTGAGTAACACAGGTGGCACGTGTTCATTATTATTACTTGGCTTAGTAGAATTAGTATTACTGCGTTTAGCAGTAATAGGGGAAGCGATATTTGTTTTCGTCATAGTTTGTTAATGCAATTTTATGAAAAAATAATGTCTTTCCAGACAATATGTTGAAATAGTGGTTACCTTGCTGGATTCTGTACACGAACTGTGTTTCATTGTTTAACATCCCAAAATAGTTGAACGCTGTGAAAGCTTTTGTATTTAACACGGAAATTATAGATCTATCGCATTTTAAATTGAAACATCATGGAAATACATGTTTGATATTATGATCTTCAATCGTATCTGTTTTGTTTTAATTAAAAAGAACATTAATACGTACAAAGAGAACATTTATGTTTGTAACATTTAGAAGATATGTTGAAATAGTGGTTACCTTGCTGGATTCTGTACACGAACTGTGTTCCATTGTTTAACATCCCAAAATAGTTGAACGCTGTGAAAGCTTTTGTATTTAACACGGAAATTATAGATTTATCTCATTTTAAATTGAAACATCATGGAAATGCATGTTCGATATTATGATCTTCAATCGTATCTGTTACACGAACTGTGTTTCATTGATTTATTATCCCAAAATAGTTGAACGCTGTGAAAGCTTTTGTATTTAACACGGAAATTATAGATCTATTGCATTTTAAATTGAAACATCATGGAAATGCATGTTCGATATTATGATCTGCAATCGTATCTGTTTTTTTTTAATTAAAAAGAACATTAATACGTACAAAGAGAACATTTATGTTTGTAACATTTAGAAGAGAACATCCGGAAAAGAACAGTTTTTGTTATTATGATATTATTAACATTTGCAATACGCCATTACTATTAATTCAATCGTATTTTTCTTTGTGATTAATTATTGCAACTTTATTTTTAATATTTTTTTTAAATAAGCCATTACGTATCAATTATTGCATGTTTATATAATAATCAACAAACTATAATTCATTTCTGTATAAGATTATTTGTTCTTCACGATAACATTAAATATATTTATTAACTTTCATTTAAGCCTATTTTTGAAATATTCAAAAGAGAAAAATATATATTGATTCATTGCGACTTCATTTAACATGTGATAATTCAATCGTATTTTTCAATTCTTGAATTATTTTAAAAACATTTTTATCACTGCGCTTGCAAAATTTGAGAACCAACAAATATTTAATTAAGAAAAAAATGTTTCTCTTACTGTAATTCACACTGCATGAATATCAAGATGATTGATATTAGTGATGAAACACTTCGAAATGCTTACATAGCATCTTCTGAAGCTCGAAACGCATTGACGAGAGTCGATGACAACTTGGTATCAATTCATCATGGAAAAGTATGTTCTATATGTGATCGATTGATTAGATACACACATGAACGTTTTTATCCGATAAAGAAGTTTAATCAGGACCGAATGAAGTCTTTATTTCATCAAGATAACATTCCAGATGTTTATCATTTGGATAAATACGTTAAAAGGAGTTTGAATGCTTATTACACTCAGAAATGGTTCCGAGACGATAGTGATAAATGGTTAAATAAAATGATATTATCTCCTAGTTCATATGGAAGAGTATCTACAAAGAACGTAAAAGAGATTGCATGCTGTAAACAATGTCACAGTGCAATGATAGCTCTTGGTAGGAAAGATGCTAAAAAAATATGTTTACCACATTTTGCTATTGCTGACGGATTGATTATCGGTTCTCCACCTCTTGAATTATCACGTTTGAATGAGGTGGAACTGGCATTGATATCTCCTGCAAGAATCAATAAGCATATATTTGCATATTCTGCTGGTTCGCATAAATCAATAAGAGGATGGCATACAATGTACGCCAATAATGTGGAACAAACGAATAGGGTAATGAATTATTTTTCAACTAAAGTGCAAGATAACGATGATTCAGATAATAGCAGCACTGATAGTGATGAAGATTACAATGCATCCGAAAGTACAATGAGTAACGAAAGTTCAGAAGATGAAACAATGGATAATACTAATCATGAAAATCTCCAATCGGAAGAAAGAGCAGAATGTGTCACTAGCAAAACGAACTACATACCGGAAATTACTGTAATTCTTGCTGGTCCGTTCACAAAAAATCAACTTGCACTGACCAAAAAGAAAACAAAGGTGTCGGTTCAATTTGTAAAGGAAGGTCTACGATGGTTGAAATCTAGTAATATTCAGTTTAGGAATATTGATTTAAATAAGGAAATTTCCATTCCGGAAGTTATTGAAAGTTATGAAATCGCGGAATCATCAAAATCTAATATAGAAGATGTTATTGAGGTGACAGCAATTTTCCCAGATCCTAATGAACCAACAACATGTAATGGAGGATATACTACGATAACAGAATTCAAGAAAAACACTCTCGATATGTTGACATCTGAAGAATGTGAGAAAAATGCAACTGTAATAGCAAGATCATCGTCAACAATATTGAGAGATTATATTGGTAGCAATTTGTTAAAAGCTTTCCCACTTCAATTTCCATATGGAATTGGTAATTTGAACAATGAAGGAGAAGAAAGATATAGTGTGCCGTATATGCAATACTTAACTACATTATCTTCTCCTAATTTTCACAGAGCAGAGTTCAATACAATACTCTACAATATGTGTGAAAGAAAACGATTGGTGACGTCATCATTTTTGAAAGTATCTGATGACGAAAGGACAAACATTGGTGAACTCACGGAAGAAAAGTTGAAATTAGCTACTGAGAGATATTTGAGAAACGAAAAAGGCACAACACCTGCCGACATGTATCTACAAAAAATTCAAGCTATAGCAGGTTCAATGGCAAATTCTGAAAGTGCATCGAACTCTGCAAGACAAAAAATGTTTTCAATGATCTCGAGATTTGGTTTACCAAGTGTTTTATTCACTATTACTCCTGAAGACTCAATGAATTTCAGAATAAAAATAATGTCTCATGGATTAAATGGATGCAAAGATCCTCCTCCTCTAGGAAGCACCGACACAGTTTTAAACGAATTTGTAATTCAAAGTGCTTATATTCGTACTGACTATCCTGGACTTTGTTCTTTCGACTTTGAAAATATACTGGCGATTACAATTCATTTATTTCTTGGATGGGATGAAAAAAAAAATGAAAACATTCCAGAAGCAGGTATATTTGGTGATCTAAATGGATGGTGTTATGCCGTTGAAGAACAAGGAAGAAAGACACTTCATTCTCATTTCCTGTTATGGGTGAAAAACTGGGACAAGGTGCTAGATGGATTGGGAAACATGAGTAAAAGAGATCAATATGCTGAAATTATGCAAACGTACGCAGCGAAAATCATGAATGCACAACTACATTCGGTAGAAAACCTTGATTGTTCTTGCGGTTCTTCACTTAAAAACCACGAAAAATGCAGTGATCAAGATTTGAGAAACTTGAGAAGTTGCGAAGGAACTTCAAGTTTGGGACATGCTTGTATACTGAAATGTCCAAATTGTTGTGAAGCATATACAAGTGAAGATTTGATTATGAAAAATTTGGATCAAATACTGGGTTATATACCTACAAATGAGAGTGACGAAGATTTTGCATTAGATTGTAAGACACTTTTGTCTAAATCTCAAGTAATGACAAAGAGGCAAGTCATGATGGAGATGCATATCATGCACGAGTTCATTAAACAACAAAAGGAACATTTCATTCCTCCCGAGAATTCCGACGAATACAAAAAAACACTTTTTATAATCACTACTTTAAGAAACTTACATAGTTCAGACCACCGAAAAAAATGTTTTTCAAAAGATTGGGAATGCAGAATGAAGATACCAAAAAAAGCAACTGATTCTACCAGTGTAACTTTTGAAGAAGAGAAAACACCTTGGTTTACTTGGAAAGGACAAAAAGTGGATAGAAATCTTTTCGTATACGAAGCTGAACGACGATTGGAAGATTGCTATGTTAACATCAATAACATAATTGCTAGTATGGTTATTGGATGCAACACAAATTGTGTCAATGGAGTCGATGGAGGAAGTGTGATGTACATAACATGTTACGTTTCTAAAAGTACACAAAAAGATGATAAATCGGTATTTGCTAAAGCAGCAAAAATTATGATTCAAAAGATAAGAGAAAAAGAAAATAGTGTAAGTAATGCTGTACGTCATTGTACAAACTGAAAAATAAAATAACTTCTAAGCACTTTTTTGTTTAATTTTGTTTTTAATTCGATTGAATTTCAGGTCCAAAATATCAATGAAGAAGAGCGAGACTCAAATGAATCTCAAGTTCGAAATAACAACGAAGAAGAGCAAGATGAAGACGTTGCTGGTTTAGCAGGTATGAGAGCATTAATTGGAGCCTCACTTCACTCAACTAACAGCCATGTTTGTTCGGCAACTATGGCTTCATACCTGCTCAGGAATAAATCCAGATTTCATTTTTCTCATGATTTTGCGTATGTCAATTTGACACATTTCGATACAGATGATATACAGAATTACGTTATGAATTCTGATAACGATGGTGTTCCTTTTATGCATTCTTATGTTTCTGATTATATTCACCGTCCTGAACAGCTGGAAGATGTATGTTTGTACGATTTTTTCTCATTGTACACAGTTCGAAAAACAAAGGGAAACGAACGTAATACATCAACAAAGCTTGCGTGGAGAGAATCTCACCCAACAAGAAATCATTTATCTGTGTGCAAGAAAAAGATTTCTTTCAAAATACCTATTATTCACTTCATGCATTTTCTTGACACAAAATTGTTCGGTGGACACTCAATTGACTCTTCTGACCTCGCTTCATGTGATGATTCTCATCTTTATGCTATGGAGTTGTATGCCAAAAAGGTGTGTTTAACATTTATTCCATTCAGAACCGTAACACAATTGAAGACCAACGGTAAATTTCTTTCTACATTAAGAAAATTTCTATTGCGACCTCCAGATTCATTTCAGGACTTCCATGCGTCTGTGCTAAAAAACATGCAAGACTGCAAAAATAGTATGAATGCTGGCAGACCTCAAGACAGTTTGGAGAGAGTGACAAAGAAACCCGCTAAACCCAATACTGGATTCGAGGGATACACGGCAGATGACGAAAACAATCAAATTCTCTCTACCTTAATCGAACATCCACAATCTACTTTTGGAAAGAAGTTCGTAAATTTCAGAAATAAGAATGGATTATTTGACATCAAGAGTTCGATTATAAGAAATTGCGGGTCACTGAATTGTGGTAACAGTTTGTTAAGAACTCCGAATATAGACATAACTTCAAGTGTTATTATAACATCACCAAACTCAACGGATCAAAAATCAAGAAAGAAAAGAAAACACAACGACATAGATTGTCAAACTTCATCGAATCCGTCTAATAAATATAGTTTGTATACTATAGTACTATGTAAAACAACAAGAATACTTGAGGAAGGAGAGGTGGTGGATGTTTTACCAACAGGAAATGTTCAAAATATAAAAGACTATGCTGAATTTGCATTTCAACAAGATGAAGATCAAAAACAGGCGTTTACTTTAATTGTCGCAGCATTTTTAGTAAAGCTCTACGAGAATGTTGTCAACAGTGGAGACGGTGCTGGTCGAGGAAAGAGGATAATAACAGCGCAAATAGTAGATCCTTTGAAGAAACTGAATGGAAAGAACGAACAACTAATTGCATTTTTGTCTGGCGCAGGAGGTACCGGCAAAAGCAAGGTTGTACAGTCAGTATTATCATATTGCAAAAGATTTTGTAAAAGCGCAGGGGTGGAATTCAACAAAAGAACTATTGTTGTCAGTGCAATGACAGGTGCTGCAGCTGTTGGTATATTTGGAGAAACTACGCATAGTGCATGTCACTTGAATAACAAAAAAATTACCACTAATCACATAGAAGAATGGAAAGATGCAGTAATGCTCATTGTTGATGAAATATCTTTTGCATCGGAAAAAGATCTGGCAAACATTCATAACAAACTCAATGAGTTAAAGGAAACTCCTTTTAAAAAATATGGAGACATACCTATTATTTTTGCAGGTGACTTTACTCAATTGCAACCCGTGGGAGGATTTCCAATATATCTCAATCATGAAAACGATCTTTGGTATAAATGGGTAAATACGTTTTTGGAATTGAAAACAAATCATAGATTTACCGAAGACAAGGAATGGGGAGAGTTATTACAGAACGCTAGAACAGAAGGTGCTTCCGCAGATCAATTGAAGATAATTAATAGCAGAGTGGTTTGTGAAGCAAATCATATTACAGAAAGTGATATACCACACGACATTGTGTATGCCGTAAAAAGTAATAAAGACAAAGCTGCTATCAACGATGGATTGTTCGCTCTTAGCATTTCAAAAACCCATTCGAAAGATCCAAATGTAGAACCTCCTCTACACACAATTTGCATTAAAGCTTCTGAAATATATTTCAAGATACATACGAATACAAGAGATACAGAATACACAACGAAACAAAATAAAGAAGCAAATGATATAATGTATGCATCTTGCGGTGATGGTCACGTGAAAGATGGTCGTTCCAAACACTACGATCTAATGCTAAAATTATACAAGGACAGACCCATGTGCATCAATAAAAACATAGATGTCGAAAACTGCATTGCGAATGGTGCAATGTGCAAGTTCAAAGGTGTTATTTTCAAAGACGGCAAAGATGAAACTTGTTTGGAGAAAGTTATAATTGATGGTTATTATGTTTATTGTGTTCAAGCACAAGATCTCGAAGCAATACAGGTTGAAATGAAAGATGGAAACCATGACAAGAATAATCCAAAAATCGTTAACCTAAAAGCGGTAGGCTCAACTGCTACTGCTTTGTTCCCAATGGCTATTGAAGAAAATATAACGAACATGACATCACGTAATAGAAGAAACATAAAATTTCAACAATTTCCGGTAAATATTGCAGATGCAATAACAGTTCACAAACTACAAGGCAAAACAGTTCACTACATCCTTATCTCTACTTGGGATTACACCGGAAATTGGATATACGTTATATTATCAAGATGCCCTACACTAAAAGGAATATTTATAAGGAAACCTTTGACATCGTTTCGTTCAATGGACCCTCAATGCATGTTATTCCATCTTATTTTTAGACAAAAAAAGAGTCCAAACATGTCACAATACAGAAATTAATTTACATAAATTCATCGTTATCATATTTATTTTATTATTTACAGAACTTTTCATTTCTAGTCTTCAGTTTTTTTCTCATTTAGCAAGCTTTTGAATTTTTTTACAAGAAAAACTAAAGTAGTTCTCCTTTTAGTTCGGTTTTTTTCTCATTTAGAAAACTTTTCATTTCTAGTCTTCAGTTGTGGACCAGTTATTATTGGAGTTGCTTCAATCACGGTGATACGACAATATGCCACATTAATCGTGATGACAAAGGTGATACGCCGCACCTCTTGCAGAACAATTAGAGTCGCATACAGTTGCATACCGTGCTCAAGGCTTGAAATGACAACTGCGCCTATAAGCCATTACCAAACTGCAACACGAGCAAGGCGACGCCTTCATTCTATTTATTGTTCTCTCATAAAGTCGCTGACTGGAAAAGTTCTTTTTTTACAAGAAAAACTAAAGTAGTTCGGTTTTTTTCTCATTTAGAAAACTTTTCATTTCTAGTCTTCAGTTTTTTCTCATTTAGAAAGCTTTTGAATTTTTTTACAAGAAAAACTAAAGTAGTTCGGTTTTTTTCTCATTTAGAAAGTTTTTGAATTTTTTTACAAGAAAAACTAAAGTAGTTCGGTTTTTTTCTCATTTAGAAAGTTTTTGAATTTTTTACAAGAAAAACTAAAATAGTTCGTAATTTTTTTTAAAGCGTTGTGTAAGCATTGGGGGAGGGGAGACATGGCCCTTAATTTAATTTGAACGTTTCTCCCGTACATATGGTACGTATTAACGATATATTCATTGGTTGACTACATTAATTTTTCAATGTCACACAACTAATCGTTCTTTTCATATATTTCTTTTTAATCTTTCATAGCGAAGTCTTGAATTATCAGTAGTAGTGTACTTTTTAGAGTTAAGTGCATCCTAGTACTTATATAAGAAAATACGATTAAATTATTAGTAGTAGTGTACTTGCGTAGTAATATTGCATGCGTGCATTATGAACAATATATTTCTTTTTAATCATCCATATAGCGAAGCCTCGGTCCTCTTTCGTGCGCTCCAAATTTTTGCCAACCATTTTCGGGAGGTAATAGTACTCGTTCAGATGATGCCACATTATACAAATCAATATCTGAAATTGATCCTGGCTTTTCATCTTCTGGAATGGCAGATATGAAAAATCGATCTATTTTATAGGAATATATAGCAAAAATACTACTCTTTCCATTGAAAGTACCTCGTCGGGTAAACAAAGGCTTCCCATCATACTTGCCTGCGAATGCGTAAATCCCGTTAACAGAATCTTTCCCTGCACCCGAAACTTTTGCGCCCGAAACTTCAATAGACGTAATGGTTACTCCTTGTTTAGATTTCTTACGATTCATTGACCGTAGCAATAGAGATTCTCGTATAGTAGACTTGAGCTTCCGTAATTTCTCATGCAGTAGTGTATGATCATTCGAGACTTGCCACTCTCCAGTGTTTTTATTATACAAAGCCTCTGTGCATCGTTGTTGGAGACAAGTAAGCTTATTGCCGTCACCACCAGTGTCATTAATCTCATCCAGGTGCAGTCGCTGTTCTTGTTCCATCAGAGTAATGGCAGCTTTCGCTGATATTATCGGCAAACAATCAATGTTGGTGAACTCGCAGAAAATTTTCTTGTCAAAATTATCGCAATGGAGTTCTATGAAATGAGCAAGACTAACACTCCACTCTTCAATTGTAAGCAGTGTTTCATTCGGATAGTTCGATCTTGCTGACCATACGAGACGCCAAAATTGTAATGCATTAGGAAATTTCAAAAGCACAGAGTCCTTTGACATCGTACTAGGTCGACCGGCGCATTCATGCACGATAATCTTTTGCAGATCTTCAATGGCTAAGCTTGACGCGTCTTGGTAATATGTTGCTAATTCCTCACTTGCTTTGCCAATACTTTTAGAACAATCGGCAATCGAATTTCCGATAAAGCTCCGAGCTCGGGTTTTCAATGACATAATTCCAAAATAATCACCAAAGTAGACAATGGCAACAGCATTGGAAAAATTTAAATGCAACTCTCCGGTATAGAAATAGTTCAACAGGATTTCGAAATGCTTTAGTGTAACGGTTGGTGAAGGCAACTCGATTATGCTGCATTTTTGATGCGACTCAGAAAACCCATCCACGCGGAAAATACTCTTGAAATAGTCGCTATTTGACCCCAAAAAAATGCGATGAACTGAATAAGAAACATCATTTTTGGCGACTGAAGTAGTAGTAACAGTGGACGCAGCCGTGTTCTCCTCAGTAATAAGCCTTATGGAGTTATCGTCTCGCCGCGAAATAAGAGTATTGCGGCATTTTACATCGATCTTCCAATCCGCAAAATTAGCTTCCTCATCGGGAGATTTTGTCCATCGCGGCAATATATGATTACCACTCTTCACTACTTCCATTTTTGTTTTAATGTTGGGCTATCTTGATGTTCCTGTTAATTTATTGTTGAGCATTGTGTTGATACCTTGTTTTTCTTTTGTGTTGGCCAAGATTGATTCGATGAATATAATCATTTTTTTTTCAATGTCACACAACTAATCGTTCTTTTCTATTTTGCATCCACTAATCACATGTAAGAAAATACGATTGAATTATCAGTAGTGGAGTTCTGTGAATCAATATAACAACACCAAAATAATGTTCTCTTCTGGATGTTACAAAAATAATTGTTCTATCTTATATCTTGATTATTAGTAAAGATTCCGTAAATTCAATGTCACACAACTAATCGTTCTTTTCTATTTTTCATAGAAGTTCATTGTGTTTAATAATTGCTTGTATAGATCTAAACATGAGTTACTTATAATTATTAATGAAGTTGAAGTTACACAATATACGAGTTAAATTCTTCACTAATATTATTATTTCGAGACGTGAATAAACGATATCCGTTGAATAACAATTTTATCATGATTAAAAAAATAGGGTTTGGGTTTTAACGAGTCATTGAAAATGTTTCACGATTAATCTCAGTCCTGCTTCCTTATTGCGGTAATGCTAAAAAAACTAAATTAGTGCGATTTGAATACACAATTTCTAAATAAGAATTGGCTAGAAAGATATTTTATTTTATATTTTATTTTTCGTCGCATGTTTATTCAAAACTTTATTCAAACCTTTTTTATTCGAAATATTTTCACTGATATCTTTGATTAAAATGTGTAATTCATCATCTGTGAAATTCTGAGGACACAATTGAATATATTTTTCACGACACATTCTCATACTTAAAGCAATAAGAGTCAATATTTCTTTCCGATTTTTTTTTGACGTTACCTTAGGCCACAGTAATATTGCAATTTCTATCATCAATGTTAGCTTTGTATGTTGGATGTTTCCAGTGTATCCAGTTTTATTATGTTTCGAATTATATCCAGTCCAAAACATAATAATTCGACAACAATTTTCTCCTTTTATTTTTGTAGGAGCTCCAGCATGTATACACATTCCTGGCATACTACTGAAAGTACCAGCCGGAGCATTTTTTGCGGAAACTTCTTTGTAACAAAAGTAATCTTTCACATTATGATTCCCATCGTGGATGCTTTCATAAAATTGAGGTGAAACAATATTAAACAACATTCCCTTCTTCGCGATACCTTCAACTGATTGTAACGTTTTTATCATTGATAGCAAATTTGTTGAAGGTTTATTTAAACCATTATTGTAGAGATCATTTTCGTTTAAAAAAATTCCCAGCTTCTCCATGCTATTAATTTTCTTCTCGTCCGAAATAGATTGTGTGTCGTAAACTATAGTAGTCTCCACTTCATTAGAAATTGTCAAACCGTATTGCAACTCATCATCTGAATCAAGATCAATATGCGGCTCTTGTTGCCAAGTCACATCGTCATAAGTTAATATGATATAAAATTCTGTGAAACAATCAATTTTGTCGTTATCTTGCAAGCTTTTCTTTTTCCCATATTTCAATAAAATATCATTTATTGTTACAGGAATCTTACAATCCTTGCAAATCTTGGTCCAACATTTGCTCCCAATACGAATCATCCATCTATAACTATTGATTATGCTACATCCTTCAAGTTCATTCTGCAGTATCTTAATAATTTTGTCTTTGTTTTTCTCAAAATATTCTTCAATTGTATTTAATTTACCACAGATATCTGTCGAGGAAGATGGAAAGATAATCGAAATAGAGTCTTGCCCAAAAGGATAATGCAACAAAGTATTATTAGTGCAATTGGAGAATTTTAAATTTACATTCGAAAATGTTAGCATAGGTCGTATAGCTGAACATTCACACAAATGCTGCCGTGAATTACATACTTCATTTTGAAGATTCGAGATTTCTGTTGAAATTATATTTGACGCTGAAATCATTGGTTTATTATTGAAAAAACAATCTGTCGGTGGTTTTTCAAGATGACTCTTACACAAACTCGAATACGTTGACGCAGATTTACCACATACACAAACATATTGAAACTTATGATGGTACCTTAAGTACATCTTCTCTAAATTCCACCACTTGTAAACTCCGAACTGCGGTTCATTCTCCATTTTCTTATACTCTTCAAAATTTAACGATGATATTTTATGACGTTTTCCTCGTTTTTCTTTCGTACTTTCAATTATATCTTGTTGTAGTTTGTCGGCATCATAATTTTCCACGTATTTCTTGTAGATATTGCAACATTTGAAATGAGTTTCAATTGCTGAACTGCTATTACATAAAACACCGCATGGACACACAATATTCATCATCTCAACTGGACCGACATATACATTAACAATTCCATCGTTGCGTCTTTCAAAAAATCCTTTATTCCCGTTTATCATTGCAAAACATAACGTCTCGTCCAATTTAAATGGTTCAATTTTTTTCTTTTTCTTATTTGATACCATCTTCAACTTATAAAACAAAAACAATCAACTTCGATATACAATATGTATATTGTAATTTATTGTAGTTGTCTTTCGCTTTTGATTGATGAAATTTAATGAAAGATAGATGAATCAAAATAAATTAACGCACCGCACAAACAGAAATTAAATTTGTCACGGTTTGTATGTACTAATACTAATAACGTACAAATATACTAATAACGTATGTACATAGTATGTACATACAATATATACATATAACATCAACTTTCAAAAAAATCATTCTTTTCTCGATGTTACACAAATAATCGTTCTCCGTTTTTAATGTTCTCATTTTTTTTAATGTTAAATGTTTATTGTTCTTTATTGCATCGAAGAACAATTGTTTTTGATAGATATCTTTGAAGACAATGCGAAATGTATTACTGTTCTAGTTAATACAATACCATAATGTACATAGCGTAGAGTGAAATGAAAAAAGATATCACAGAATAACAACACTTTTGGAAGAATACACTTAATTCATATTTATTCTTACATCGTATTTA